>Ga0208412_1001045_pt1 | contig 12454 bp, 11 predicted proteins | sample AntDeeMetag02WF4_FD_184758 | JGI IMG/M metagenome (GOLD analysis project Ga0208412, IMG submission 184758) | Saline lake microbial communities from Deep Lake, Antarctica - Antarctic Deep Lake Metagenome 02WF4 (SPAdes) (version 2) | ecosystem: Environmental > Aquatic > Non-marine Saline and... | reverse complement strand
GGCTTCATGTGCGAGGTCGGCCTGGAGTACCTCACGCTGGACCGCGAGGCCTCGACGCTCTCCGGCGGCGAGAGCCAGCGCATCCGCCTGGCGACCCAGATCGGATCGGGACTCGTGGGCGTGCTGTACGTCCTCGACGAGCCCTCCATCGGGCTCCACCAGCGCGACAACGACCGCCTGCTCAACACGCTCGAAGAGCTCCGCGACCTCGGGAACACCCTGATCGTCGTCGAGCACGACACCGAGACGATGCGGCGGGCCGATACCGTCGTCGACATGGGTCCCGGCCCGGGCAAGCGCGGCGGCGAAGTCGTCGCCAACAAGCCCGTCGACGAACTCATGACCCACGAGGGATCGATCACCGGTGAGTATCTGTCCGGCGAGCGCGCAATTCCGGTCCCGAGCGAACGCCGCGAGTCGAAGGGGGCGATCACCATCGAGGGCGCCCGCCAGCACAACCTCAAGGATCTGGACGTGGACCTGCCGCTCGGGAACTTCACCGCTATCACGGGCGTCTCCGGCTCGGGCAAGTCCACGCTGATGCACGACGTGCTGTACAAGGGGCTCGCCCGCGAGATGAACGACAACACCAGCGTCGACCCCGGCGAGCACGACGCCCTGGGGGGGCTGGACCAGATCGAGACCGTGCGATTAATCGACCAGTCGCCCATCGGCCGCACGCCGCGGTCGAACCCCGCGACCTACACCGGCGTCTTCGACCACATCCGCGAGCTGTTCGCCGAGACCAGCCTCTCGAAGCAGCGGGGCTACGCCAAGGGCCGTTTCTCCTTCAACGTCAAGGGCGGCCGATGTGAAGCCTGCGGCGGGCAGGGCACGGTCACCATCGAGATGAACTTCCTCTCGGACGTCTCCGTCCCCTGCGAGGAGTGCGGCGGCGCGCGCTACAACGACGAGACGCTGGACGTCACCTACAAGGACGCCACCATCGCCGACGTCCTCGACATGGAGGTGTCGGAGGCATTCGAGTTCTTCGAGGGCCACACCGGCATCCGTCGCCGACTCAAACTCCTCCGCGACGTCGGCCTGGGCTATATGACGCTCGGCCAGCCCTCGACCACTCTTTCAGGCGGCGAGGCCCAGCGCGTTAAACTCGCCGAGGAACTCGGCAAGAAGGACTCCGGCGAGACGCTCTATCTCCTGGACGAGCCCACCACCGGGCTCCACCCCGAGGACGAGCGCAAACTCATCGATGTCCTCCACCGCCTCACCGACAACGGCAACACCGTCGTCGTCATCGAGCACGAACTCGACCTGGTGAAAAACGCCGACCACGTCGTCGACCTCGGTCCCGAGGGCGGCGAGAAGGGCGGCCACATCGTCGGCGAGGGCACCCCCGAGGAGGTCGCCCAGACCGAGGACTCCCACACCGGGCGCTACCTCCGCGACCTGCTCCCTGACGTCGAACTGGAGGGGCCGCGGGCCGACCGCGAGATGGCCGCGCCCTCCGCGGACGACTAGTCGAAGAAGCATTTTCTGCGGTTGGCGCGCGCTGTCCGACCTACGAACTTTATCGCCGGACCACGTACGCCAGCACATGCCCACTATCTACGCGGCCCTCGACGACCGGGTCCTGGTCGTCGCCGGCGAGGGCGACGAGTGGACCGAGCACGAACGCTTGGTCGACAACGACCTTGAGTGCGTCGCGAGCGCGGCGAGCGCCCCCGAGCGCGTGTTCGTCGGCACCGTCGGCGAGGGGCTCGAACGCTCCGTAGACGGAGGCGACGCCTGGGAGACGGTGCTCCACACGGACGACCGCGTCACGGCCGTCACCGTCAGCCCGCACGACCCCGACGTCGTCTGGGCGGGGACGGAACCCTCCGCCGTCTATCGCTCGACCGACGGCGGCGACTCCTGGGCGGAGCGACCCGGGCTGGCAGACCTGCCCTCCGCCGAGCGCTGGTCGTTCCCGCCGCGGCCGGACACCCACCACGTCCGGTGGATTTCGGTCGACCCTGACGACCCGGACCGGCTCTACGTCGCCATCGAGGCCGGCGCGATCGTCCGGACCGACGACGGCGGCGAGACCTGGCGGGACCATCCGCAGGGCGGCCGGCGGGACAACCACACGCTGCGGACCCACCCCGACGCGCCGGACCGCGTCTACACCGCCGCTGGCGACGGCTACGCTGAATCGACCGACGGCGGCGATTCGTGGCATTACCCGCAGGACGGCCTGGAACACCGCTACGTCTGGGGACTGGCAGTGGACCCCGCCGACCCCGACGCAGTGGTCGTCTCCGCGGCCACCGGCGCCTACGCCGCTCACGACCCCGACGGCACGTCCTACGTCTACCGGCGGACCGATACTGGAGACTGGGAACGGGCGATGGACGGGCTGCCGGGGCCGGAAGAGATGGCCCGCGCCGTCCTCGATGCCCACGGAACGGGCTTTTTCGCGCTGACGAACCAGGGGCTCTACCACAGCGACGACGGCTGGGGCTGGGACCTGTGCACCCTCTCGTGGCCGAGCGAGTACCGGCGACAGGTGCCCAGCGGCCTGGCCGTGGTCGGCTGAGGCGCCGCTCGCTCCCGGCAGTTTCTATCGGGTAGCGCGGCCGACTCGCGCCCCGACGGAGAAGGTATTTGGGCCGTCGCCGCGACCGTTCGCACATGCACGATTTCGTCGTCGTCGGCTGCGGCCCCGCCGGTTCCCGGTTCGCCCGCCGGGCCAGCGAGGCCGGGCACGACGTCCTCGCCTTCGAACAGGGCACCGTCGGCGAGCCCCTGGCCTGTTCGGGCCACGTGAGCACCGATATCTGGGAGTACACTCCCGAGGGCGCTCGCGAGGAGTTGCTCCAGAACGAGGTGTACGGCGCGCGCTTCCACCTCGGCGGCGCCGACAGCGAGGCCCACCCCTTCTACAAGGACGAACCGGTCTCCAACGTCATCGACCGCGTCGGTCTGGACGGGGTGCTGGCCGAGGCGGCCCGCGACGCGGGCGTCGACCTGCGCGAGGACCACACCGTCGTCGGCGTCGAGGAGCACACGGACCACGTACGCGTCGAGGTCCGCGGCCCCGACGGCGTCGAGAGGCACGAAGCGAGGATGGTCGCCGGCTGCGACGGCCCGAACTCCCGCGTCCGGCGCGAACTCGACCTGCCCGAGCCCGACGAGTTGCTCCACGGCGTGCTCGGATTCGACCCCGAACCGGACCACGGCGAGTTCGTCGACGTCCACCTCACGGTCCCGGAGTTTTTCGCCTGGCGCATCCCACGGGGCGAGGCCGGCGTCGAGTACGGCCTGGCGATGGGGCCGAACGACGACGTTCGTGAGCGCTTCGACGCCCTCACTGCGGAGTACGGCGCCGACACCGAGAATCGATGTTCCGGGCTGATCCCCATCGGCCCGCCGGACCAGGTGACCGGCCAGCGGTCGTTCCTGATCGGCGACGCCGCTGCCCAGACCAAGCCCTTCACCGGCGGCGGCATCCTCTACGGCATGACCGCCGCCGACCACGCCGCGCGGACCATCGACCCGGACGACCCCGCGACGCTGGCGGACTACGAGCGCGCGTGGCGCGACGACCTCCTGAACGAGATCCGCCTGGGAAAGGCCGTTCGCGCGGGCTACTCGTTCCCCGAACTCGTCCAGCGCGTCGGGATGAAGGCCTTCGAAGGGGAGATCGGCGTCCACATGGACCGACCGACGTCCGTCTTCTCCACCGACCAGTTGAAGGCGTTGCTCTCCCGGTCCTGAGTGGGTCCGACCCGGGCGGGACCGGTCCGATAATCGCTCCCGACTGGTCCCGACAGTCGATGGCGACCGACCCCGATAGTCACCGCTGGCTGGTCCGACCGCTCGGGAAATGCCACAACTCTTATATCCATTGCCGATGGGTTTTCACACGACGCTCCGTCTTGGAGGGCCGGAGCGTCAGCGGGGACCAATTCAGGGCGACGAGACGGCTGGGAACGACCCTATCCCGTCTCACCTTTCGCTTTTGGACGAATAATTCACGAGTGACGGCTCTCTTGAAATCCGGCTCTTCAGAGACACTCTCGTTGCAGCAGCCGTTCCGTAGGTGTGCCTATGGAACTGGTGGTTCTGTGGAGTAAGCTCTGGAAAGAATACAATCAACAACAAACAGAAAGCCCTCCGCGGGCTCCGGTCCCGCGGCCCACCTGCGCTCCTCGCTGCGCTCCGGTGCTTGGTGGACCGGGGTTCCCGGACCCCGCCTCGCCCTTTCAGTCCTCCGAGGACTGCACCGCACCCCTGCCCTCCCCCTGGTCGGCCGACGAGACGGCCTCCCGGCCGTGCGGTTGCGGCAGGAAGCGTGATTCGGCGCGGACAGGGTGGCGCGAAGCGCCACCTATCGCGCGAACGGCGCAGCCGTGAGCGACGCGCCGGGTCCGGGGAGAGGTGGTGGCATCAAACGCGAACGCGTTTCATCGCGCGAGCCACGCGGTCCCTGGAGGAATGAAAGGGCGAGGGCCGGTGGCGCGTTCTGCGCGGTCTTCGCGAGCGTAGCGAGCGAATGGCTCGATAGACGAGCAACGCGAGTCTATCGGTGCCCCTATCCGAGCGACGAAGGAGCGAGGATATGCCGCACAGAACGCGCGAGCGGGCCGAGGGCTTTCGAGGTGTTCGTGAAATCCCAGTCGACTACTCGTGAACCACAAACCACACCCTCCTTCACACTCGAAATCACCGTCCGACACAGCCGTGTGAACTAAGCGGGGGGCTGTCCATGGGCTCGTATGACACGTCTCGTCACCTTCGGTGAGACAGCCCTCCGCATGACGCCGCCGGGGCGCGAGCGCCTCGAAACCGCCACGGACGTCCGCCTGCGGGCGGACGGGACAGAGAGTAACGTCGCCGTCGCGGCGAGTCGGCTGGGAACGCCGTCGGTCTGGGTCTCGAAGCTGGCGGATACGCCGCTGGGCAAACGTGTCCTGTCGGAGCTGCACGAACACGGCCTCGACACAGACGTCGTCTGGGCCGACGCGGATGCCGGTCGCCAGGGGCTGTCCTTCCACGAGACGGCGCGCAGTCCGCGCGAGGACGTCTCCATCCAGGACCGCGGCGACGCCGCCGCGGCGACCGTTACGCCGGGGGAACTCCCGATGACGAAGATAACGAGCGCCGAGGCGGTGTTCGTCAGCGGGTCGACGATGGCGCTGTCGCCGAACGCAGCGGACACCGTGGAGGCCATCCTCCGGGCGGCCGGCGGGACGCGCGTCCTCGACCTGGACTTCGACTCCGGGCTGTGGTCGGCCGACGAGGCCAGGGAGACGTTCGAGGGGATGCTCGACGCCGTCGACGTCCTGATCGCAAACGAGGACGACGCCAGGACCATCTTCGAGCGCTCTGGCAACCCCAGAGAGATCATCCACTCTATCGCGTCGGAGGGTGGCTTCGACGAGGTGGTCATCACCCGGAGCGAGCGGGGCGCTATCGCGGTCGACGACAACATCCTCCACGAGGTGGACGCCATCGAGACGGAACTGGTCGACGCGTCGGGCCAGCACGACGCGTTCGTCGGTGGGTTCCTCCACAGGCACCTCGACGACGGGTCGACGGAGGACGCGCTGCGTCACGGCCTCGCCGCCGCGGCCATCACGCGGACCATCCCGGGCCCGATGACGACGATGTCGGTCGACGAAGTGGCACGGCTGGCGGCCGAGGCCGCAGACGACGGACGCGGGCACTGATCGAGTGGCGGCCACCTGTCACACAGAACTCTGATCGGACGGAAGCCATTTATCCCAGCACACGTACCGGGTAGTTATGATACCGACTCGCGTCCACGCGGCGGTCTTCCTCGTGGCCGCACTCTGTCTCTCGGTGGGGGCACCGGCCGTCGTCGCGGCCCAGAGCAACGTAACGCTCACAGTGACCGTCGTCGACCAGGACGGCGACGCCGTCAGCGGCGTCGACATTTCGGCGACCTGGGACGACGGCGGCCCGGTCGACGAGACGACGCGCTCGAACGGCCAGGCCCTCGTCGACGTGCCCGAGGGCGCCAACGTCACCCTCTCGGTGGACGACGAGGACTACGTCCGCAACGCGCCTCTCGAAATCCAGGACGCCGAGGCCGGAGACGTCGAGGTCCAGGTGGCCGAGGCCGGCTCGGCGACCGTCGACGTCGTCGACGCCCAGGGCTCGGTCGGGAACGCGAAGGTCCAGCTCTATCAGGGCGGCGACCGCATCGCCGACGCGCGCACCGGGAGCGACGGCTCGTTCACCACGCGCGACATCGAACAGGGCGACTACGAGGTCCGCGTCTGGAAGGAAGGCTACCTCCGTAATTCGACGGACCTGACCGTCGACGGCGACGTCACTCACGAGGTCCGGGTCAGTCAGGACTCGCGACTCCTCCAGGTCACCGTCAGCGACGACCACTTCTCGCCGCCCCAGGCCGTCGCGAACGCGAGCGTCAGGGTCGGGGGTGTGGGCACGGTGTCGACGCTCTCCAACGGCGAGGCGACCGTCCAGGTACCGGTGAACGCCCGGTACGACGTCACCGTCACCAGAGACGGCTACGAGACCAACGAGACGTCGGTCCGGGTGCGTGAGGAAGCCGAAACGGCGAACCTCACCATCCAGCGCACCGACGCCATCAACCTCGACGTCGCCAACCAGCGCGTCGTCTCCGGCGAGTCCGTCCGCGTGACCGTCACCGACGAGTACGGCGACGCCGTCTCCGGGGCCGACGTCGCCATCGACGGCGACTCCGCCGGCCAGACGAACGACGACGGGGAACTCACCCTCACGGTCGAGGGCGCCGGGACGCACAACCTCACCGCCACCAGCGGCGACCTCGAAGCGACCGCCAGCGTCGAGGGCGTCGGCGCCGACGGCGAGGAGGCGACCGCCACCGCCACGGCGACCGAGACTGCGACCGGCACCGAGACGTCCGACTTCAGCGGCCCCGGCTTCACCGTCGTGGGCGCGCTCGTCGCGCTCCTGGCAGTCGGGCTACTCGCGCGTCGGGACTGAGAGAGAGAGTCGGTTTCCGCGGTTGACGCAGGATTTCTCCGGATCACTCGCCGCATCAGTGCGGACCTAGCCGGTCGTTTATCGGACGACCAGCCCGACCAGACTGATCAGGAAGCCGGCGAGGCCGAACACCTCCATCCCCCCGATAAACCCGCCGATGAGGGTGAGCTGGATGCCGAAGAGGAGGAGCTTCAGGCCTGTAATCGGTGAGAGCCACTCGGAATCTCCCTTCTCCCGGAGAACGCGTTCGAGCAGACTGTCGGCGTCAGTTGTCATGTGAGACGTGTCAGCGATGGCAGGCAATACGCTTCTGGTCTCGACGGGAGCCATTCCGAAGCGCTGTACTCTTCCGTCGTCCCAGAGTATGGGGACTTATCCTTCCGAAGCGCCCACCTGCGACCAATGACCGTCATCGAGGACGTCCACGACGTCCACGGCGCGACGTATCGCGAGGTGGGTGGGCGACGCGTCGTCGACCACTACGGCCGGCCCGAGCGCGTCGTCCGCGCGGTGCGCAACGTCGTCGGCGTCATCGAAATGGGCTACGGCGTCGTCACCGTCACCGGCGAGGACCGCGTCGATTTCGTCGACAACGCCGTCTCGAACCGCGTCCCCGCGGCGGACGGCGAGGGCTGTTACGCGCTCCTCCTCGACCCCCAGGGCGCCATCGAGACGGAGATGTACGTCTACAACGCCGGCGAGCGCCTGCTGATCTTCACCGCGCCAGACTGCGCGGAACCGCTGGTCGAGGACTGGCAGGGGAAGACGTTCATCCAGGACGTCGAGATCGACCTCGCCACGGACGAGTTCGCGGTCTTCGGCGTCCACGGCCCCGAGGCGACGGAGAAGGTCGCCAGCGTCCTCAACGGCGCGGCCACGCCGGAACGGCACCTCTCCTTTGTCCGCGGGACGATGGTCGACGCCGGCGTCACCGTCATCCGGGGCGACGGCCTCGCCGGCGAGGAGGGGTACGAGGTGGTCTGTACCGCCGACGTCGCCAGCGACGTCTTCGACACGCTGGAGAACCGGGGCGTCAACGCCGCCCCCTTCGGCTACCGCACCTGGGAGACGCTCACCCTCGAAGCCGGGACGCCGTTGTTCGACACCGAACTCGAGGGCAGAATCCCCAACGTCCTCGGCCTGCGCAACGCCGTCGACTTCGAGAAGGGCTGCTTCGTCGGCCAGGAAGTGGTCTCCCGCGTCGAGAACCGCGGCCAGCCCTCGACGCGGCTGATCGGGTTGACCTGCGACGCCGAGCCCGACTCGGGCGCCGCGGTGTTCGCCGGCGACGCGGCCGTGGGCGAGGTGACCCGCGCCGTCGAGAGCCCGACGCGCGAAGCGCCGATTGCTTTTGCTGCTGTGGATTACGACCTGCCGGACGATCCGTTGACTGTGCGGGTGGACGGCGAGGAAGTCGCGGCGGAGCGGACTGCGCTTCCCTTCGTCGAGGGCTCCGACGAGTCGGCGCGGGTACCGCGGTACGCCGACTGAAGCTTCTTACCCGAGGAGAGCAACGACCTGCCCACGCAACACCAATACAGTCACGAACCCCACGATGAGCGACAGGAGCACGTTCTCAGTCTTGTACGCGACCACGAGAACCACCCCGGCAGCGACCCAGGTCGCGGGGTCGCCGTCGACGAGTCGCGGCGCGAGGATGGCGACGATGATCCCACCTGGCAGCGCCTCCAGGCCGGCCTCCGTCCGTTCAGATATCTCGATCCGGTCGAGCACCCACATGCCGCCCGCCTTCGCGAGGTAGGTGGCCAGCGCCATCGCGAAGATGGTGGCGACGGTCAGCGGGTCGAGGTCAATCACGGCGGATCACCGCCACGGCGCTCGCGGCCAGGCCGCCCAGCAGGATGTACCACTCGCCGGGGAGGAAGCGGGCGCCGGCGAGCGCGACGGCTGCAGCAGTTATCCACGGCGCGAAGGAACGCTTCCCCTCCCACAGCGTCACCGCGAGGACGAGGAAGACGGCGGTGAGGACGAAGTCGAACCCCCAGCGGGCGGGGTCCTCGACCACGCCGCCGACGGTCGCGCCGAGTATCGTCGACGCCACCCAGAACGTCCAGATGGCAAGGCCGCTGCCCAGCAGAAAGGCGCCCTGAGTCCCCCCAGAGCGCAACTCCGCCATCGTCAGCGCCCAGTTCTCGTCGGCCATGAAGAAGAGGCTCCCGTAGGTCTCGCGCGGCGAGAGGTGGCGGAACCACGGCCGCAGCGAGGCGCCCATCAGCGCGTACCGGAGGTTGACGACGAACGTCGTGACGACCAGGGCGACGACGGGGATGGGGTACTCCCAGATCCCGACCGCGATGACCTGGGCGGCGCCGGCCAGCACCGTCGCGCTCATCAACGTCGCCTCCGCCGTACTCAGCCCGGCCCGGCGGGCGAGCACGCCGAAGACGACGCCGTAGCCCGCGACGCCCAGCGCGATGGGGACGCAGGCGCGAAAGCCGTCGCGGACGCCGGCGAGCGAGAACGACGGCGGGTCGTCTGTGTCCGGGCCCGACACAGTGCTCTCGGCCGACACAGTGCTCTCGGCCGACGCGCTGCGCTCCGTCGGCACGGGACCGTCGTCGGACTGCGAGTCATCCATCGTGCGACCTCCAATCTGCGCGCATCCAACTAGCGGGAACGAGGACGGCGCGGGATTTAGCCGCTGTGGAACTGCGCTCGCAGACCCTCCGACGACGGCCGGAAGAGACGGATCGGGACAGGGAGAAACTGGTACCGACGAGCGTGCCGGAACCTGGCGAGGGCGAGCGGTCGTCCCCGGAAGCTTCCGTTCGTGTGCTCGATAGTAGCGTTTATTGCTCTGGCAGTGACCATTCCCGTAAGACGAGTGCCACGTGAATCGTGACCGTGGCGGACGGGCCCGTCGACGTGCCCGTCTGTGCCCTCCACACAACAATGGCTACCGAACGTCCACTCACCGAACGAGCCGTCCTCCTGGTCGCCGCGCTGGCCCTGCTCGCCGGCGTCGCCGGCAGCGCCTGGGTCGCCACCTCCGCGAGCACGCCGGACCGTCCCCAGTTCGACGACGACGTCGCCGACCGCTACGACGCCATCCAGGGCGTCGAGGGCAACCGGACGACCACTATCGAGCGGAACGGAACCGTCGAAAGTACCCGGACGTACGCGGTCCAGATGCGCCCCGGCACCGGGGAGAAACACCTCTCGCTGCGCGAAGGCCCCGAGAGCACGTTCGGCACGCGGGTGTCGAACGGCTCCGTGCTGTGGCTCTACGAGCGCGAGACGCCCAACGTGACCAGGATCGAACTCGACGCCGACCGAAAGTCGACCCGGGGCGAGCGGCTCGCCCGGCTGTTCGCCCGGTTGAACGCGACGACTGGCGACGCGGAGACGCCGGCCGAACCGCCGACCGTCGAACCGCTACCGGTCGTTCCCGCGTCCGCCGTCCAGTCCGACGCCGCGACGGGGGCCGGCGGCGGGCCACTCGCCGTCAGCTACGACGGGACGGCCACCGTCGCGGACCGCGAGGTGTACGTCCTCCGCCTGACACCGGTCGACGAGACGAGCGACGCGAACTACGAGCAGACGCTGTGGCTCGACGCAGAGCACCTCTTTCCCCTGAAACAGCGCACCGCGTGGACCCACGAGGGCCAGCGGACGGTCCAGACGACGACGTACACCGACGTCGCCTTCGACCCGGGACTGGCCGACGACCGCTTCACGCCCGACATCCCCGCGAACGCGACCGTCCACAGCCCGGACACCGCCGAGACGACGACGTACCAGAGCGTCGGCGCGCTCAGGGAGGCGTCTGACGTCGCCGTCCCCGCCCCGGACGTCCCGCCGACCTACGAACTGACCTACGCGACGCGGACGGACGGTCGCGTCCAGGGCGTCGGCCTCCGGTACGCGAACCGGACGTCCGTCGTCACCGTCGCGAAGTACAGCTTCACCTACGCTGACGAGGACAACGAGGGCGAAGTGACTATCGACGGCCGGCCAGCCACGCTCACCACTGGCCACAGGCTGTCGCTGTCGTGGAACTGCGAGGACTACCGCTACACCGTCCGGGGGACGGGCATCTCGGCGGACGCTGTCGTCGACGTCGGCGAGTCGGTCGGCTGCCCCGACGACGGCGGTCGTTGACCCGGCACCGCAACCCCCGACCGACGGATGTCAGACGGTCGACTGCTGGGTCAGAAGTTTGGCGCGGCGTTATATTATCGACCCCACCGTGGACTGAACTGCAGCGGCACTAGCACGTCCCCGTCGCCCGTCGACCCCAGATCCCCGCTGCACGCGACCCAGCTGCCCCCGCTGGCGCTTCCCGAACGAGTCAGCCGCCGTGACGGTACCGAACCCGTTGCCCACAGATGGTTCCCGTGAACACTCCTGTCGTCGGTCGATCGCCGCCACGGTCCCGGGTCGGTGCTCCCGGTCCGACCCGGTCCGGTAGCTTCCGACCCGGAAGCCGGGAGAACCTTTTATTTCGCACCACGTCGTTGGCTACCGACGTGAGCGAGGACGCGGCGCTGGGCGAGCTTCTGGACCTCCTCAGCGACGACTACGCCCGGGCCATCCTCGCGGTGACGAGCGTGCGACCGATGTCGGCCAAACAGATAGCCGAGGAGTGCGACATGTCCCAGCCGACGGTGTACCGGCGGGCCGAGCGACTCAAAGAGTTCGAACTCATCGAAGAACAGACTCACGTCAGGACGGGCGGCAACGACTACAACGTCTACGCGGCGACGCTCTCGGAGTTTTCTATGCAACTGGACGAGGGCTCCTACGAGGCCAGCGTCGAGTCCTCGCCCCCGCCCGCGTTCCCTGGCGACACCGAAGACGACACCGCGGACCGATTCACCAAGATGTGGGAGCACCTCTGATATGGTCGGAGCATCCACCGCAGTCCAGTGGTTCGTCCTCGCGCTGGCCTTCGGGTCGACGGTCGTCGGCGCCTACGTCGGCTACCAGGCCTACCGCGGCTACCGCCGCCACCACAGCCGAACGATGCAGTACCTCTCGGTCGGCCTCTTCCTCCTGACGGCGGTGGCCTTCTCCACCGCGTTCGTCGGCTCGCTGCTCCTGCGACAGGGCCTCCTGCCGGATTCGTTCCAGCAGTCGCTCACGCTCCTGACGCGGACGTTCCAGTTCGTGGGCGTGCTGTTCATCGCGTACTCGCTTCACCGACGTGGGTGAGTGAACGCTCGTGGATCGCTCTCTCTGCCTCGCCCTGTTGCAATCCTCGACAAGTGATGGGTTCGGACCCTCCGTGGTCAATACAGGTGAGCGAGTGAACGATCAGTCGGTGTCGGTGTTGCAACAGAGAGTACGAAATCAAACACCTCGAAAGCCCTCGGTCCGCTCGCGCGTTCTGTGCGGCATATCCTCGCTCCTTCGTCGCTCGGATAGGGGCCGCGCAGAACGCGCCACCGGCCCTCGCCCTTTCATTCCTCCAGGGACCGCGTGGCTCGCGCGATGAAACGCGTTCGCGTTTGATGCCACCACCTCTCCCCGG
>Ga0208412_1001037_pt1 | contig 12536 bp, 9 predicted proteins | sample AntDeeMetag02WF4_FD_184758 | JGI IMG/M metagenome (GOLD analysis project Ga0208412, IMG submission 184758) | Saline lake microbial communities from Deep Lake, Antarctica - Antarctic Deep Lake Metagenome 02WF4 (SPAdes) (version 2) | ecosystem: Environmental > Aquatic > Non-marine Saline and... | reverse complement strand
TCCGTTCAACTGAATGGCTCCCAACTCGGTACTGTCTCCGCGATACCCGAGCCGGTGCCTCGAGCGACGACGGTTCGGCTGCACGACTGGTCTTCGAGCACAGCAATCGATCACACGCACTGGCTCCAATCACAGAATCCGAATAGTCAAACGACCGTCGATTGAACGACTACCGATCGACAGCGGGATGACGGACAGCTAGTTCCGATTTCACGAACGTAGACACAGATCTACGGTCGGACACGCGATCCGCGAGTGTGGCGGACTCCCATATCCGACCGTGAATTCGGAGGGCTTCCCCGATCACTGATAGCGCCACGTTCTGACTCGCGGCGTTCTAGAACCCGGCATCGTCTCTCCACTCAGCCGAGCTACCCCAGTTTCCTACCTCGAGTCAGATGATCGCTTCGAGTATCCTGTCGGTGACAGTGTCTGTCGAATCCGTCTCAGCCGAACTCGTGTTAGTCTATTCCACCGACGGATCGATTTTCACCGTTGCCGTAGGTATACGATCAAGGGCGTTCGTTCGGTAGCTGACCTATTACATCGTCGAACGACGTACCCGTGTTCGCGGGCATTTCATCTCCAGCAGTAACGCTACCGGCGTTGCGAGTAGCTCGACAGTGCAATCGGATCGAAGAGTCGTTAGAATGATGAAAAAGCGTACCAAGGGGTCTGCCGTGCTGTCAGCGGCTCGAGGCGACGGTCGCGGTCAGCGTTTCTGATTCCGTTTGGATCGTTAGTCCGTACTCACCGGTCGACGAGGCGAACCACAGTTCTCCGTTTTCGTCGGTTTCACCGACCGTGGTATCGTTGACGGCGACCGTCGCGCTGACCGGTGTTCCGTCTGCATCCGTGACGGTTACCTTTTCCGGTGTGGCTCCCGGCGTTCGCTCGAGGGTAGCGTTCACGCTCCCGCTCGCTATCGTATCGGTCGTCTCGATCGGAATGCGCTCGACATCGAGTGTCTGGCGCTCGTGATACACGTCGCTCGATCCGCTGTCGAGATAGACCGTGAGTTGACCCTGATCGTGTGACGAGGCTTGAACCTGGTAGAGTCCGACGCTACTGTACTTGCTCGTAGAGGTTCCGGATGTCGTTTCGAACGCCCACGGATACAGTTCCTCGCCGAGATTACGTGCGTCGTCCATCGTTTCGATCTGCTCAGTTTGGTCCGGCGCACGATTGTCGTACCGGGTCGCCTCGTGTAGGTACTCGGTGCCGTCGACCATCGAGAGAACGAGTCCACTCGATGCAGACTCGATTGCTATCGCCGGGCTACTATCCGCTGTTCCGCCTGGTTCGTCGGTACCGCGAACCGATGATTCGATTTCCGTCCGGACTGGTCCCGTATATACCTCGAGTTCGGCGGTGAGATGGTTGACTGAGTTCGAGATGTCGACGATACCGCTTGACTGTTCGTCGAGGTCCTCCAGCGCTTGCTGTAGCTGTCGTGCTTCGTAGGAGTTTTTCGCAATCGTCCGCAGGACGTCGGCCTCGCTGGCCTCGCCGGCGGCGTGATTAGCGACGACCTCCTGTTCACGGTCCTGAAGATTGCCGATGCGCTCTTCGATCCGCTCGAGATCCGTTTCGATCGCGTTCCGTCGGTCCTCGTCGTTCTCGAGGTTCCCCATCCTGCTTTCGAGGGCAAACGTTTTGTGATCGATTCGGATCGATTCATCGTGGTTCGCGAGCGTGAGCCCGAAGTCGAGCATCGGCGTGGTGTGCGTCGTTCGCCGGTCGTCCGTGAGGACGAGCCTGTTCGGCGTCCCTTGGAGCTGGACATGATCTCCGTACGTCGCCAGGAATGGGCTTTCTATCGTCGTCCCTTCATTATTACCGTCCTGCGCAGTCATTGATGCAGCAGGCCCGGCCGCCGAAATCGGCAGCGAGAGGGCGACGAGAGCGATTAAAATAATCGAAACCAGTTTCCTCATTGGTACTGCCTTTTCCCTCGACGCACAAAAAGGAGTCGCCAATGAACGAACTGAGTATGAACGGATTACTCGGTTCGAGATGGAAATACGTCGACTCGAGACCGTCCCGCGGCTATGGTAATACGCTATTATTGGATGGAAAGGGTTTTTTCCCCTGCGCTCAAGCAGTCCGTACGTATGCGGTTATCAACCGCTGTTGCGCTCGCCCTGACGGTCCTCCTCGCCGTGTCCGCTATTGGATCAGTTGTCGTCCCGGCGGCTGCCTCCTCATCGGCCGATAGCGAGTCCCCCGCTCTCCCTTCGTCCCACCCCTCCAGTGATGCTTTTGCTGCTGCGGTTCAGGGAAATACCACTAATTACGAGCCTGAACCTGCCGACACTTGGCAAGAAATTAGACTTAACGTCACCGATGACGGTGACGTTCGCTGGACGATAGAGAGCCGGTTCGTGCTGTCCGACAGCGAGACGGATCAGTTCGAAGCGTACGCGACCGATATCGCGAACGGAGACCGAGAAACTCGCGGTTACGATGTCGAGCAGTATGAACAGGCCCTCGAACAAGCCGAACGTTCCACCGGTCGCGAGATGGCTTACGAGGACGCCAGCTGGAATGAGCCGCGATACGAGTCACTCGAGACCGAGGAAAGCACTGACCGAAAACTGGGGATCATCTCGTACTCGTTTACGTGGACGAACTTCGCCGTAGCAGACGGCGACCGGATTCACTTCGGAGACGCGTTCGTCACTGATAACGGTGTCTGGTTCCCAGCGCTCGCGGATGGCCAGCGCTTCGTCGTCGAGTCACCAGCTAATTATGGCTTCGAAACCGCTCCGGCGGGGATTGCTGACGGCGCAGTTGTTCGGGATGGGCCCACGACGCTTGATGCGGATGACTTCCAGATGGTTTTTTTCCGTAACGGGAACGGTCCGGGATCGTCCGGGTCGAACGGAGGGTTTGACGGCCCGCTTTCGTTTATGTCGGGTGCGCTAGTTGTCGTTGCGTTCGGCGGGTTCGCTCTACTGCTCGTCGGCACATTGTTGCTGATCAGCCGGTACTCCCGTTCGGAGTGGCCGTTCAACGGGACAATTGATTTGGCCAAGAGACTCCAGAATTCGCGAACATCCCCAAACGAGGTGAGCGAACCGGTGGAGAGGGAGACAAATCCGAATGGTGGTATCGAACACGAGTTCGACGAGACTGAGACGGTAACTGGAGTCGGAATGGGAGCCCCCGACGACGATATCGATCCGGAGCTGTTGAGCGACGAGGAACGCGTCCTCCGCCTGCTCGAGCGAAACGGCGGCCGGATGAAGCAGGCAACCATCGTCTCGGAGACTGGCTGGTCGAACGCCAAGGTGTCGCAGTTGCTCTCGAAGATGGACGACGACGACGACATCGAGAAGCTCCGTATCGGCCGGGAGAACCTCATCACGCTGCCCGGTGTCGATCCGACCGAAACTAACTGAGCGGCTCGAACCGCTGTGGTGTCGGTTTAACGGTCAGTTGTCGCTCGTTTCCGAATCAGTAGAATTGTCGGACTCGTTGGGAGTAGTCGAGTCGTCGGTCTCCGTCTCTGGATTGTACTCGATGTTCTTGCCCACGGAGGCGTAGATGTCGTCCCAGTCCTTGTCCTCGTCCATCAGGTAGACCTCGACTGTCAGCGGGCCGGCCCCGAACTCTTCGATCCCAGCGGGACGAACATCGATGTGGAACGTGCCGTTTTCTTCCATGCGGACTTCGCTCGTGCGTTCGATCAGTTTCTGCTTGTCTTCATTGATTTTGACGAAGAAGTACGGCTCACCCTCTACGTCACCGTGTTCCGGCGGATCGACGTTCTCCATGCTCGTGTTAGCAACGACCTCGAGGTTGAAGTTCGAGTAGCCGTCACCGCTCGCTGCGGGCTCTTTGTCGACGAACGTCATCGATTCGATCCGATCATCGCGTTTGTCTTCCATCGGTCGGTTCGGTTCCTCCGGTGGGTGCCACTCCGCGTTCGCAGTGTCGTCCCCGCCGTCGTCTCCGTCGTTTGTGTCTCCCTCGGATCCGTCCGAATCGGCGGAGTCGTCGGATCCGTTCGTTCCCGTTTCGCTCTCGTTCAATGATTCCGTATCATCTTCGCTCGACGGCTCATCCGCTTGTGATCCCCCGAGGCCGCTACACCCGGAGAGCGCGACGAGCAGTGCGACTGCGATAACAGCGACGGTTCGGAATTGCATCGTACCCCGTCGTACCCGGACGGTTGCCATTATTACAACCCCGATAAGCGACAGCGACCAATTCGACTGTAGACGGGACAGAAACTGATATGTAACGGCCGTTTTCGCGCGTTGCACGCTTCGGGACGATCCTTAAGCTGTGCACAAATGCCGTGAGCCTGTTCGCTCGTGACCGCTCTCGACGAAAATATCCGCCGAGTAGAATCCCGCTGCACCCTCGCTCACGAACGGCTCGGTTCGCGTGACGCATCGCACCGTCATCGACCGACTTGTCGCGCGACCGGTCCGCAGGAGGACCTCGGTCCCGCGAGACTCTCCCTCGCGCAAAAACTCGCTTCGATTGTGATACCTACGCGAGCGGCGTCCGCTCGACAACCTGCCCGTCGTACGTCGGATACTACTCAGACGCGACCTTTTTTCTCGTCGGGTTCACTCCGTTCACCCTCCTCCAAAAAATCTCGACCAAAAACACCGGAAGAACGGAGTTCTTCCGAGCTCTCGTTCACCTCGTTCACGAGGAAGACCGCTCGCTCGCTTCGCTCACTCGCGGTACTCACGCTAGGGGCGTCCGCTCGACCACTTGCCCGTCGTATGTCGGATACTGCTCGACGATCTACGCGCACCTTTTTCTCGTCGGGTTCGCTCGCTTCGCTCACTCGCCACTCCTCGAAAAATCTGCACCAAAAAGCCGCTCACTCGCTTCGCTCGTTCGCGGTACTTATGCCAGCGGCGTCCGCTCGACGACCTGCCCATCGTATGTCGGATACTGCTCGACGATTTCGCCCTCCTCGAGGTCTCCCTCCTCGATCATCTCTTCTAAGAGCCACCAGGCGACCTCGACGTGGTTCGTTTTGACGGTGTAGAACTCCTCGGGGACGCCGAGGGCCTCGAGGCGCTCGGGGTCGGTGTAGGCCTTGCCGTAGACGAGCGTCCCGTCGTCGGTGACGTCGTCGAACTCGCGGCGGACGTTGCGGGCCATGCGTTTGAGGCGGCGGCGGTGCTGGGCCGCGTCCTTGAAGACGGAGGTACAGAAGTAGACCTTCTCGTGGTCGCCCATGGCTTCGAGGATTTCCTCGCGGGAGCCGTCGACGGCGCTCATGTGATCCTCTTTGAGTTCGAAGCCCTGCTCTTGCATCCGGCGGTAGTTGCCGTCGCTCATCTCGAACTCGTTGATGTTACAGAACTCGGCGGCTCCCTCGTCGATCAGTTCGAGGAACTCCGCTTCGGCACGGATACCGGGGATTTCGAAGGCCGGCGTCAGCCCCTCTTCGCGGGCGATATAGAGGATGTCCTCCCACTCGGTGCCGTGGAGGTCGCCCCACTGTTCGTACGGCGGGTGGAAGCGAATCTCGTCGAGACCGGCTTCCGAGAGGCGGCGCATGTTCTCGCGCCCGCCGGTGATGCCGGTGTAGAGGTGCGTGTGGTGGTCCTCGCCGAACTCGTCTTTGAGTAGCTCGAGGTAGTGACAGGTCCGGTCGAGGGCTTCTTGGGGCTCGCCGCCGGTGATCGACGTGCCCAGCGCGTCCATCCGGTGGGCTTCGGTGAGGACGTCTTCGTCGCTCTCGACGAGTCGCTCGTTGGCGTAGACGTCGGTGACGTTCTTGCGGTTCTCGCCGAGCGGGCAGTAAAAGCAGTCGCGCTGGTCGCAGTAACCGTAGACGAACAGCACCATCTTGCCACCTTTCGCGCACTGCTCACAGCCCTTCGAGATCATTCGAGGGAACGTACCCGCCCGAGCCTCAAAAGCAGTGCGAATCCCCAGCGTCGTTGTGCCCCGTTGGTTCATCTCGTGGGTGCGGTGGGGTATCGCCGATGCGATCGGCCATATACTATTATACATATCGTCCCTAATGATGGGTATCTGATGACTGGCGGGATCCACGTTCTTTGTGTTGACGACGACGCAGACTTCCGCGAGCTAACCGCCACCGTTCTCGAGCGTCGCAACGACGACATCGACGTGAGGACCGCGCAAAGCGGTCGTGACGGGCTGGCCGTCTTCGACGAGGGTACCGCGGACGCAGAGCCCGATCGCGATGTCGACTGCGTCGTCAGTGACTACGACATGCCCGACATGGACGGTCTCGAGTTGCTCGCGGCGGTCCGAGAGCGCGATCCGACGATGCCGTTCATTCTGTTTACCGGAAAGGGGTCCGAAACGATCGCGAGCGAAGCGATCTCGGCGGGCGTCACCGACTATCTCCAGAAGGGGACCAGCGATCAGTACACCGTGCTGGCGAACCGAATCGAAAATGCCGTCGAGAAACGCCGTGCCGACCGGGCACGACGCGAGAGCGAACGCGAACTCGAGCAGTACCGCGTACTCGTCGAGACGGCCTCCGATGCGATGTACGTCCTCGACGACGCGGGGCGCGTGACTATCGCAAACGACGCGTTTTGCGACCTTCTCGATGTCGACCACGACCGCGTCGTGGGCGGCCACATTTCGACGTTCATCAGCAGAGCCTCGTTCGAGCGCGGTGTCAAGACGGTTCACCAACTGCGTTCCAGCGGTAGAGAGTCGGACTGCTTCGAATGCACCCTCGAGACCTCTACCGACGAGCAGTTCATCTACGAGGCCAACGTGTCCGTCATCACCGACGATACCGGCGAGTTTGCCGGCTCGACGGCGGTCATCCGCGACGTTACGTCGAGGAAGCAACGCGAACGCGAACTCGCGCAGTACGAACGAATTATCGAACTCGCACCGACTGCCCTCTTCATCCTCGACGCGGACGGGTCGATCGGCTGGTGCAACGACGAGTTCGCCGACGCGTTCGCCGAGGACAAGGCGGCGCTACTCGGAATGCCGTTCTCGGAACTCGTCGACCGCGGCTACTACGACGAGCAGGTGATGACCAAGTACGCCGAGGAGGTACGGACACTCCTCTCCTCGACGAGCGACCGCGACCGAGCGAAGTATCAGATTCAGTTTTACTCGGCCGACGACACGGTGCTCGTTCACGACGTCCACACCAAGTTGCTCCCGCTCGAGGACGGGGAGTTCGCCGGGACGATCCACGCCATCCGCGACATCACCCGTCGGCGTCACTACCGGCGCGAACTCGAGCGCCAGAACGAGCGCCTCGAGGAGTTCGCGACCGTCGTCTCACACGATCTGCGCAATCCGTTGAACGTCGCACAGGGACACCTCGAACGGCTCGAGCCACACCTCCACGAGCTACTGCCCGACAGCGTCGACGACGGTCGGGCAGCCGACGGCGATGCTGACGATCTCGAGGACGGGTACGGGCCGTCCGTCGGAGCGATCCGCCGGGCGCTCGATCGAATGGACGAACTGATCGACAATCTCCTTTCGCTCGCGCGCCACGGGCAGTCCGTCGACGACCCGGAGCCGGTCGAACTCTCGTCGCTCGTCCGCGACGCCTGGGAGGTCGTCGACACCGCAGACGCGCCCCTCGAGTGTTCGGTCGACGCGGTCGTCAGCGCCGACGAAGGACGTGCGCGGGCGCTGTTCGAGAACCTCTTCCGGAACGCGATCGAACACGGCGGTCCCGACGTGACCGTCACCGTGGGCCGACTCGAGGACGAGGCCGCGGGCCGCCCCTCGAAGATCGGCTTTTACGTCGCCGACGACGGTCCGGGGCTCGAGACGGACGCCGACGAGATATTCGAGTTCGGACGGACGACGACGGCGGACGGCACCGGGTTCGGCCTCGCGATCGTCGAGGGGATTGCCGAGGCTCACGGCTGGACCGTCACCGCAGAGAGCGACGAAACCGGGACCCGCTTCGAGGTCCGAGGGGTGACCGTCCCGGAGGACGGTGCCCGATCCACGAAATCGACGTAGACGCCCTTCTCCGGCCGGAGAATCGCCATCCTCGTCGCCGGTCGCCGGCTCGGATTGGCCTATAGACTTAATTGATTCGCTTCCCACATGTCTCTCGTATCGATGGTAGACACTTTCCGTGTCCTCTGGGTCGGTGACAGTCAGGGATCGACCGTGGAGGCGCTCGAACGTCGATCCGACGCGTTCGACGTGACGTCCCGTCCCACGCCGGCCGACGCGATCTCTCATCTCGAACGCCACGAAGTGGATTGCGTCGTCGCTGGACTCGACCCGACCGCCGCGGCCGAGCTGGACGGCAGCGAGTTTTACCGGACTGTCCGCGAGCGCGCGCCGTCGCTTCCGCTTATCGTCTGCATCGACGAATCCGGTGACGGGGCCAGTGAGGCGATCGCAGCCGGCGCGACCGACCTCCACGTGCGCTCGAGCGGAGCCGAGGGGATCGACCTACTGGCGAAGCGCATCGAGCTCGCGGTCGATCGGGACGGATCCGCGACGGAACGTGGCTCCGATCCCGGCCGTTCGACCGCCGATCGAACCGATAGCGACGAGAACGGGCCTCGACGGGACACGGCTGACGAACCCGACCTCGACACCCGGAGCGAACTCGACCGATACCGGTCGTTCGTCGATCGGGTCGCCGATCCGATGTACGTCCTCGACGAGCAGGGACGCTGTGCCGTCGTCAACGATGCGCTCCTCGAGTACACCGGCTACGGCCGGGAGCAGATCGAAGGTCGAGGGGTCGGCGAGTTCATCGACGAATCCGCATACGAGACTGCGACGACGACGATCGAACGTCTCTACGAGCAACACAACGGCAGCCGAGACGCGTTCGAAGTAACGATTCGAGGAGCTGACGGGGAGACTCGAATCAGCGAAGCGCACGTCACGGTCATCACAACCGACACGGATGAGTACGCTGGCTCCGTCGGCGTCCTTCGAGATGTCACGGAGCGCAAGGAACGCATCCGGGAACTCGGCCAGTACGAGGCGATCGTCGAGACCGCCCCGGTCGGGCTGTTTGTGGTCGACGAGGACGGCTCCCTCCGCTGGCACAACGAGGCGTTCACGACTGATCTCGGCATCGAACGGGAGATACTGGGCACACACTTCGCGGAGTTGGTCGACGAGGGATTCGTCCCCGAGGCGGTCCTCGAGAACCACCTCGAACGCGTTCGCCAGCTCCTTTCCTCGGAAAACGACGACGACCAGATCACCTATGAGGAGGAGTGGGTGGACGCGAACGGCGACCGCGGCGTTACCGAGTTCAGCATGGGACTGCTCCCGCTCGAGGACGGCGAATTCGCCGGCACCGTCCACGCGTTCCGAAACGTGACCGAACGCGTCCAATACCAGGAAGAACTCGAGCGCCAGAACGACCGGCTCGAAAAGTTCGCCAGTCTCGTCAGTCACGACCTCCGCAATCCGCTCAACGTCGCCCAGGGCCACCTCGACTTGCTCGAAACGGACTGCGAGAGCGACGCGGTCGACGAGACGCGGTGGGCGATCGACTGCATGGAGGAACTCATCGACGATCTGCTCGCACTCGCCCGGTATGGCCGGACGGTCGCCGACCGCGAGCGGATCGAGCTCGCCGACCTCGCCGAGGTGGCCTGGGCCGGAGTCGATACCGCCGACGCGACCCTGGTGGCGAATCTCGAGGGTACGATCACCGCCCACGAGGGGCGCGTCCGCGAACTCCTCGAGAACCTCCTCCGGAACGCCATCGATCACGGCGGCGAAGACGTGACGGTTACCATGGGCAAGCTGGATTCCGACACCGATACGGCCGGATTCTTCGTCGAGGACAACGGATCGGGGCTTCCCGACACCGACGACATCTTCGAGTTCGGGCGCACGACGACCGACGACGGAACCGGGCTCGGACTCGGCATCGTCACCGAAATCGCGGACGCACACGGCTGGCAGGTCAGCGCCTGCGACGGACGGGATGGCGGCGCGCGCTTCGAAATCCGCGGCGTCAACATCATTCAGGAGACGCAACCGGCCGAGTGATCGGCGTCTCCCACCGTCCCGCCGCGTTCGGTTCGACGCTCCGGCAGTGGCGGTCGTTTCCGAACGGCTCCGACTGCCGGCTTCTCGAGGCTACTCGCGGCGTTCTTCTCGCCCCAGAAGATGGAAATACCCCGCGCTCGAACGTTCGACCGATGCTGCTGGTCCTCTGTGTCGATCTCGACGACGACCTCGGCCGGAAGACCGGCTTTTCGACGCCGGTCATCGGTCGCGAGCCCGTCGAGGAAGCGGCCGTCGCCCTCGCGACCGCCGACCCGGAGGACTCGGACGTCAACGTCATCTTTCAGGGGTTGCACGTCTACGACGACCTCACCGAGCGCGACGAGAGTGTCGAGGTCGCCGTCGTCACCGGTAACGACCAGGGCGACGTCAGCGCCAACCGCGAGGTCGGCGACGAGGTCGACACCGTCCTCGCGAGCCTCTCGACCGGCGAGGACGTCACCGCACTCGTGGTCACCGACGGGGCCCAGGACGAGTCCGTTATCCCAATCATCCGCTCGCGGGTTCCCATTGACGGCGTTCGTCGGGTCGTCGTTCGACAGGCGCAGAACTTAGAGTCGATGTACTACACGATTAAGCAAGTGCTGAACGACCCCGAAACGCGCGGAACGGTGCTCATTCCGCTGGGAATCCTGCTGTTGATCTATCCGCTCGCGCTGATCGGAACCTTCCTGAACCTGCCGGGGTTCGTGCTGGGGACGACGTCGGCGCTGCTCGGACTCTATCTCATCTCGCGCGGGCTCGGTCTCGGTGACCGACTGGACGCGACCGTCGAACGCGCCCGCCGCTCGCTGTACGCCGGGCGGACGACTCTGTTGGCGTACATCGTTGCTGCTGCCCTGTTCGTTCTCGGCGGCGTCAGCGGCATGGACACGCTCGAGTCAGTCCGTCGATCGACATCCGGTGACCTCGGGGTCCCCGTTATGCTCGCCGCGCTCGTCTACGGCTCGATCCACTGGTTCGCCGCCGCGGGGCTGACCACCAGCCTCGGCCAGATCACCGACGAGTACATCGCGGGCTCGCTCGAGTGGCGATACCTCAACGCGCCGTTTTACGTGCTCTCGATCGCGGTCGTTCTCCACGCGGTGAGCGCGTTCTTCCTCGGCGACGTCGAAATAGCCTATCTCGCGGCAGCGCTGACGGCGGGGACGCTGCTCGGCATCGTGAGCACGCTCACCTTCGCCGTCGCGGAGTCGCGGCTCTCCGACGCGGATCGAGATGACGGGACCCGCGGCGCCGAGCGCGTCTGAGCGAGTCACCGCTCGCGCTCGACGACGAACTCCGCCAGCTCGAGCAGGTACTTTCGCGCGTCGGGATCGGCGACCTCGACCCGATCCAGGGCCTCGATCGCCCGGTCGACTTCGCTGCGGGCGCGATCGTTCGCCTCCTCGGGCGTGAGCTTGGTCACCTGGACGACCGACGGCCGCTCGAGGGCGGCGTCGTGGCCGGTCGGTTTGCCCAGCGCTTCTGGATCGGCGACGGCGTCTAACACGTCGTCCCTGATCTGGAAGGCGACACCGACCCGTTCGGCGTACTCGCCGAGTGCGTCGACAGTAACGGGGTCGGAGTCGGCGGCGATCGCGCCGAGTTCCGCCGCGGCTCGAAATAGCGCGCCGGTCTTGCGCCGAGCGAGGGTCATGTACTCGTCCTCGTTCGCGGGTTCGGCCGACAGTTCGGTCGCCTCGCCGATGCCGAGTTCGACCATGGCGTCGGCGACGACCCGGGTCGCGTCCGGATCGGCGGAAAAGAGCGCGAAGGCTTCGCCCAGCAGTCCGTCGCTCGTGATAATCGCCGGCCCGTGGCCGAACTCGGCCCAGGCGCTGGTCGTCCCACGTCGCAGTTCGGAGCGATCGATGATGTCGTCGATGACCAGCGACGCCGTGTGGACGAGTTCGATCCCGACGCCGAACTCCACGGCGTCTTCGGCCCGTCCGCCGACGGTTTCGCAGGCCAGCAGTGTCACCATCGGTCGGACGCGCTTTCCCCCGGAGAGCGCGACGTGGCGAACTTCCTCGGAGAGCGTCTCGGGTTCGACCCCCTCGACCACCTCGACGAGACGCGTCTCGATCAGCGCCCGTCGGCGCTCCAGCAGTTCCATCACCCGGGCTTAGGATGCGGTGGAAAAGTAGCTAACGGATCAGCAACGATCCGGTCCCACCGACCTTTTTCCGTTCGGGTTCGCTTCGCTCACCCTCACACAAAAAATCTCGACCAAAAACACCGGAAGAACGGAGTTCTTCCGAGCCCTCGTTCACTTCGTTCACGAGGAAGACCGCTCGCTCACCCTTCGGGTTCGCTCGCGGTACTATCGCTTTCTCGGTAAGCTCGAGACAACGCAACTCCTCGTTTCCGCTCGAGTCGCTTCCGGGCTCGCGACTACCAAAAAATCGGCGAAACGAGAGTCGACGCCTGCTCAGCCTTCGAACTCGTCGATGAGTTCGGGGACGACGTCGAAGAGGTCGTCGACGATCGCGTAGTCGGCGATGTCCATGATCGGCGCGTTGGGGTCCGTGTTGATCGCGACGATCGTATCGGAG
>Ga0208412_1001026_pt1 | contig 12651 bp, 7 predicted proteins | sample AntDeeMetag02WF4_FD_184758 | JGI IMG/M metagenome (GOLD analysis project Ga0208412, IMG submission 184758) | Saline lake microbial communities from Deep Lake, Antarctica - Antarctic Deep Lake Metagenome 02WF4 (SPAdes) (version 2) | ecosystem: Environmental > Aquatic > Non-marine Saline and... | reverse complement strand
CTTAATTGCCTAGGTTTAAATATAATGGTAGAACGATCACATGTTGTAGATACTACTACTAGGCACAATACACACACACATAAAAATTGGAGCGGATGATTAATTTCATCCCCTCCTTTTTTTTTTATCGCCAAATATTACTTAGAGTAAACTTCGCACTACCTGGACTTGGTGGTATCATCATTAAGTCTAACTTATGCTTACCTCTTGCAGTAAATAAATCCTCCCTATTTTGGAAAGTCTTATTAATATGTCTACTAAGAAGTGGGCTATAATTCAATGTCCGCATATCTGAGAATCTTGCATTATTATACGCATTAGGTTTCGGTGCATATGCCTCTGAGTTATATGCTCTATTTAAATTATAATAACTAAAGTTTTTACCGAAGTATCTATTATACTTAGGATACATCTTATAGTCATATGGTTTTGGTGTTACAAAATTATTTTCTTTAGGCATATTAGTACTACCAAATACTGACGGTGCATATCTAGGCAGCGAACTACCTGTCCTATCTTGATGTTTAATTGCACTCGTCTGTCTAATAACATTTGTACCAACTAAAGGAACCATCCCCCAGTATTTATTCTGTTTTATTTTCTCGAAATATTCCTCGTCCATCCATTCTTCTTTCTCCATCAGTGCTAGCTCCGTTGGATTCTTAGCGTAAACCACTAACCCACCCGTAACAACACCCATTGGATTATACAATGCAGTATACGCATCAAGGACTGAAGGACTTAATTTAAGATTTAATCCACTTTCCTTGTCAAGAATAACTGCACCATTAAGAACTTGATACTGCAAACTTCTTCTATTCGCTAAGTCCCAATCTGAATACTCATCAAGGTTCATATTCTGTTTAACAATATCACTAATAAGAGCAATACCTCTAGGATTTTTCTCTAACATATCTCCCCAAAATCTAATATTGTTTAATCTAAACATACTAAATGGAAACATCATTTCTAATAATTCTTGATTATATGTTTTATGAGCTGTATCAAAGTGAGTTAATGCAACTTCATACATTGCTTTAGATACATCTGTACCTTTATCTATTACCTCACCTAAATAATCACTTAGTCTAAATATTTGTTCCATGTGTGAATTTGCACTCATAATACTTCTAGACCATATATTCTCAAACAATACTTTATCCAGTTGTTGCTGTGCCCTGGATGTTGGTTTAAACTTTTTAATACGTTTAAATTCTTTCGCTAATTTTTCAGGAACCTGATCCTCATGCTTTAAATAATAAACAAGTTTATCAAGTTTAAGTTCTGAATGCTTAGTATGTTCCATCATTACATAAGCTTTATGGTAGACATCAAATTCACTATTAAGTCTAACCAATTCAGGATAAACTTCAGGTGCCCACTTCTTAGGATCCTGCATATTTGGATCTAAGATAAACTTACGAATATCCTGCCAACTTAGCATGTCCTTGTACTCAGATCTCTGATACAATCTGTAATAAACATTACCTATCTTCTGTTGCATTACTCCAGACAAACCTGCACTAGGTCCGTCCTGAATAAACTTACGCATAAGTTCAAACATCTCTTTATCCATACCATCATATTTACTAAAAAACTCATTTATAGTTCTTGAATTCATTCGTCCATATTGTTCTAGTACTTGCTGAGCTACAGTATTATATTCATTATATAGCTTTGCAGTTTTAAAAGTTCTAGTTGTAGAATCTTTAATTCCTAAAGTAAATATATTTTTCTGATGACTATCAAACAAGTTTCTAAGTAAGAAACCTACTGAAGATAACATACCAGTTTTACTTAATCCAACACCATACTTGTTAAAAAATCTAACTAAAGGATTAGTTATTCCATCATTATTAATCATAGAAATACTTTTCTTTAATAAATGATGTGGTAATATAGACGCTTGCAAACCCCGCATTTTCTGTATGTCTTTAGCAGAATGTACTCTAAGCTCTTTAAACATAAACCCACGTTTCTTATCCTTAATTATCGCACCAATTTTAAGATGTGGATTATCCTGCAAAGTCTTATAGATTTCCTCATTATTAAAACGCTTCATAAAATCAGAACCTAAGTTAAACTCATTACTTCTAAGAGATTTAGCATAATGTGCCTGTGCATCATTTATTTTAGCATATTCCTGCATAGTGTAATATAGATTTTTAAGTGGATTATTATAAACATAATCTACATAGTCTCTCTTATGTGCAAGGTCTGAAAAAATACTTTCATTAAAATTCATTCCATCAAATTTATGGTGTTGATTAAGCACATCATATTTAACTAAATTCTCTCTAACTTTCTCAGGTAATTTTTCTAACATATTATAGTATTTACTTTTACCCATAATCTCAACATTAGTACCCGTTGCATCGGGAATCTGAGTAATAACTTTTTTCCTAGCACCTATATATTTCCTAATGATTTCTGAGTTGTGATCGTCCACTCCCTCAACTTCAGGTAATTTAACACGAACATCATCTATTTTAAAATCATCAAAATCTCGAGTTAAATAGAATATTAATCTATCATCATCTACATAATAATCCATACCTTTTCTAGTGTACTTCTCTGGATCAGTTAACATACCACCCTTAAGTAAATCACTTCTACTGGCAGTTTCTAAATCTATAACTACAATTCCTTTGCTATTATTCCATAAGTACTTGTACAAATCTTCACTAGATAATTTCTGTAGATTATCAATTTGTTTAACAACTGTGTTATTTTGAAAGTCTTTAATACGTTCAATGATCTGAGCAATACTACTCATGTCTTGTCCATTAGCTTTAAATACACTATCAACCATTTCATTAACTTCTTCTATAGTTTTAAGGATGTCTCTTACAGCACCATACTTTTCAAATACTCTAGCATTAGTTATATCTGCATCATCCATCTGTTCAAACATAGACTCTATAGAATCTATTTTCTTGGTAGTATCCACAAAGTTTTTTACACCTGCAATATCTTCATCTATAGTATTTAGATAAAAGTATTTATCATAGGACCCAAAGTTGTGAGCACCTACAGGTTTATTAAGTATACTCTCAGCAAATTCAAATTTAGATAAAACAAAATTCTCTTTATACTTAGGAAATAGATCTGCCATATCAAAAGAATCTATAGCATTTAATTTATCATAAAGATATTTAAACTGAGCCGCACTAGTTCTAAAATCTTTCCCATCCAATACTAATTTATCTACACCTATGCTAGTTGTATAAGGTGTGAGTAATGCGTATTGTTTCTTCATAGCTATAAAATATTCATCAACTTCCCCTGCATGATCTACAAATATTCTATTAAGTAATTCTAAATCTGTAAATTGATCTCGCATATACTTTATTATTTTAGATGAATTGTAAATTTGTTTAGCTAAATATTCATTAAAGACTTCTCCTTCAACTTTATAAAAGTCTAAAACTAAATCCCAATCTACTAATATTTTACCTGCTAAATCCTGCATCTTATTAGGATCTTTTAATTCTTTAATAGCAGAATATAATACTTGATTAATTGACATCCCCAAGGGGTCTATATCTGAAAATTTAATATAGTTTAAATTAAACACTTTATTACTAACACCAATATTATTTAAAGAATTATAAACTTCCCGGCTAATATCTCTTAAAACTTCACTTGTTTGATTATAAATACTTTGTTTATCAGCATTCATACCTCCCACAGTATTACCCTTAACAGTATCAGGATCAATAAACTTCTTAGCTTTTCCTGAGGCATCATCCATTAACGCTTCTGAAACTTCGTCTAACTCTCTAGCTAAATCACCATTAGGAGAAGAAACTATCTGTCGTTTTCTAACAATATCTGGGAGCTTTCCCTCTATAGCTAATGTCTGGTACATTCCACCTACTGGGGAAGTATTTAAATTCTCAATATGTTTTTTCAATAAGTCTTTAACAATTTCTTTTTCCTCTTTAGACATTCTAGGGTAATTATTCTTAGTTAATAATTCCTCATAAGTATCTAAGACTTTAATTCGATCACCGTAACTTAATATACTTGTTTCACCAAGGCTCATTGTATGCCCTCTAGCTTTTAAGAAATCTAAGTCAAATCCATTAAGGTTATGCCCTGCTAAATAAACAGGGTCTGTAGCCCCATGTAACTTCTGCATCTTAGCAATGTCTAAAAAGAACTCTCTAAGTGCTTCGGCTTCCGAAATATTATTTTTACTATTTCTAAATACTTCATCAAACATTGGTTTCAAAGATTGATTTTTAGCTAGCCCTTTAGGTCTACCTAGTAATTTATACATAACACTTTCAGGAGGATACTGTCCCACAGGAGGGGCTATAGTGTGTTGTTTCATTGTTCCGTCGGGTAAAGTCCAAGCAATCTGAAGAACTTTTTCACTTTCAGATACTTTAAATCCAGTGGTTTCTATATCCAAACTTATGACAGTACCATTCTTTGGTCTGAGTTTATGCTTGTCTAATAGATACTCAACAACTGCAGTATCATAATCCGCTGTATGACTAGTACTTTTAATATCAGGATACTTTTTATTTATATATTCAGCAATTTCATTTTTACTTGCTTTATCTCTATCAACAATTTTGTCTAAAGAAAGACTATCAAGCCCTGCTTTATCTCTTACATTAATATCCACATTATCAAGTAACTTATCCACAGCTGATTGTGGATTATTAAGTGTGGCACTAAAATCAAAGTTGTATAAGTTTTGAAGTGAGTCATATATAGACATTTTTAATTTGTCATTTAATTCAGGGTTATATAATATTTTATCATATAATTCTTTAGTTGCAGTTATGTCGGACATTCTAACAACAACCCCTGCAAAAGCATGTTTAGCTTCGGGTGGAATATTTGGATCATCAATAATAAATTTAACTTCACGTTCAAAGGTAGATCCTTGCTTCATCAAATCATTAAGTTTTGGAATATCATACATGAGAAGTGTGCTCTGCAGTGTAGCTAATTTTAATTGATAAATTTTTTCTTCTCTTGCCGCAATTAAAGCCGCCTCACTTTTAAAATTAGTTCTAAGACTGTCTACAACATCTTCTAAAGTAGATATAATATCCACTACATTTGAGTCATCTACAACACCTACAACATCTGTGGTAACTGTATTATGCTTTAATGTTTCAGTAGTCATACCATCATCTTGGAGTCTCTTTAAAACATGGTCATTTAAATCTTGATTTAAAACTTCCATTTTCTCAGCATATATTTTTTTATAGTGTGCGTCTAATTCATCAATAGCTTTTAAAATTATTGGGTCATCAGTTTCTTTATAAAGACTAGCAAATTTCTCTGGTGTTGGAGCTGTCTCCTTAATAACGGGACCTACAGAAGGTTTTGCAGAGCCCATAAATTCTCCAAAATGTGGATCCACTATATTTTTTATAGGGGCATGAGCACCTTTATATTTCTCTCTAGCACCCTCAGTATATAGACGTAACTTTGCCGCTTTAATTTGCTCTGCAAGAGGCGTCATTTCTTTTTGAAATTTTACAATGGCTTCATCATAATATATTTTAGTCATTGCATGAAATTTATCAACTTGCTCCTTATCAAAGTCTAAAGATTTTTTAATAAAATCTAAAACACTATTACTATTTAAAGCCTTTTTATATTCTACACTCATAGGGGGTATATTAGACATTGAAAATAAATCCGTAAACTCTTTACGATTTTTTAATTTAATACGTCCTTCACTAGAATTATTAGCCATGTAATTTTTAAGACGATTCAATAAATCCTCAGCGTCATCTACAAGAGTATTTATAGCAACTGCTTTTTTAGTTGGGTCAACCGTCTTAATAATATTATCAATTTTAACATCTAAAGTATTTATAAAAGTATTCTTTAGAAGGTCTAATTTTTCATAGGTTTCATATCCCTGTAGTTCTGAGAATAATTCTTTAATATTACCATTTTTTAAAATACTTTCTTTTAATACAGTGGTAGTTTCATCAGCTTCTGAGAAAATAATTAAATCATTTATTAAACTTTTAATCTTAGGATTTTCTAAAGTGTCTTCTATTTTAGAATTAAATTTAAGCCTAAGTTTTTCAGTTACATCTAAAATATTTTTACTAGATTCTAAATCAGTCGCTTGATCTGCAAGCTTTTTTAAATTCTCTGTTTTGAAATTACCCATAAAGTCGTCAGCTTGATTCATTAATCTTATATATGATTGACGCATATATTCTAATAACTCTTTATCACCAACATTATCACTGGCGTGGATACTTCTTAACTCATATACTAAACCACCCCCCTCATCAAGCTCCACTAGTACATCTCCAGTATATTCTGCAGGTAATTCATAGTAAAGTTTATCTGGAGTCCCTGTTATTGTTTTTCTAAATTCAACAACACCAGGCACATCATCATATATTTTATTATTAAGCGTGTCTGCTATATTTTTTATGGACTCCACAAAAGCATCTCTAGTTTTTAAAGCAGGGACATATTTAGTTAAAGCATCTATAGATTCTTCTAACGGATCCAACACTTTTAGAAAAACTTCAAGCACATCATCAACAGTATTCGGATCTAAGCCATAATCAAAAGCATACATTTCTTTCATAAATTTATCAAATATAGCACTGAAATACTTTGGGTTTATTTTACCACCTCTTAGACCTGCTTCAAATACTTTTCCTGATGCAGTAATTAACTCATTCATAGCAGTTCTAAAAGTAATCATCATATCATTAAGTTGTATATGTGTTAATCTATGAGTTCCTTCAACATATTTTTTATATAATAGATCTCTAATTTCTCTGTCGCCAAGATTTTTAGCATCTTTTAAATCTTTAATAATTTTTTGTCCTTGCCCATAAGTACTTATCTCTGGGTTATCAATAAGAGGTTTAACAGCTTCTTCAGTTGTGTCATTTAATTGACGTAATTTCAATTTATAAGCGATAGCTTCTTTAACTTCTTCATTCACATTATTGAACATATCATCTATATCATCTAATTGTCTACGAAGTATTGTCACTTTATTTAAATTAGAAGCTTCATCTAACTTTCTAATAAGCCCTATATAATGTCCAAAGTCCTGCATACCTGAGTCTATGGCAAAAGCTTCTAAAGATTCTTTGAGCTTCTTAAAATCTCCTGCATTATCTACAAAGATTTCTTGTATACGAGATAAATCTTTTATTGCTTGGGATCTTAAAATTAATTTATCTTTTAAACCTACATTACTTAATTCAGGTATGGCAGTCCATGAATCAATTTCTTTCTTCAGAGATTTAAATTCACTTACCATATTGTATAGCGTAACTTTTTCTTTGGGAATTTTACCTGCAGTTACAGATCTATAAATAGCATTGTCTACTAACCGTAAGCCACCTTTCCCTACATTTTTAATTAATCTAGGCGTGTACCCTAAGGATAGCTGTAGAATATTTCTATCTAAAAAATCCCCCGCTTTTCGTACGCCGTGGATAGTTTTTGCTATAGTTAAATTTGTATTGTTTATTAATATCTTCTGTAGTTGAGCACTTGCCTCAGGTGTTAATTCTTTTATAAACCTCTGCTTCATCACTTGTTTAACAGCATCATCTACATTTCCATCAAAAGCTTTAGCATAAATCTTTAACATCTTTTTGGTATTAGATTGTCCTAATTCTTTAGCTAAATCAGTGCCTACGTTAACACCTGATGTTATAGCTCCTTTGCCTGCCAAGGCACCGCCTAAAGTAATCCAGTTTAGTGGATCTACTACAATCTCTCCCAGTAAATCTAATCCCCAATTACCTGTGTCAAAGTCATAGGTGTGGCGTCCTTCTTCGTCACCTACAGAACCTTTTTTAAATCCTTCAGAAGACCAACCACTCCAAAACTTACCGTCTTCTAAAAGACCACCTTTAAGAGGATTGACATGGATATCTATAGTTTCTCCAATTTGTATTAAATTATTAATACCTACAGCACCCCAAGCCGCACCATCTGTTAAACCTTTAATTCCTTCCTCATGTATTTTTGTAGTTAAAGGCTTCCAAACATCTTTAACAACACCTACTGTGGAATCTATTGCATCAGATATATTATTTATAACACCCTTATCATCACTACCATTGGTTACATCTCTAAGAAATCTGTAAGCAACATCTGCAAAAGAATTAACCTCACTAGGATCTTGGCTATTAAACATAACGTCCGATTCAGTATAGTTAGACTTATAAGGTGTGTATGGTGTTGGAGTATAACTTTTAATAGGATTATTTATAGTTGGTAGCTTAGGTAACTTAGCCAGTCTAGGAAGCTCTGGCAAGTTAGCTAATTTTTTCATATCATATGAACTTAGTGTAGGATACTTCATAAAACCCTCCTAATTAAATAAATCAAATACCGCATTGACAATATCAAAAGGTTTTAAAGCTTTACCAACAGCATCTGTTATCATAGACGCATCTCCTTTTGTGTTGGCATCACTAACACCCCAATAAGTGGTAGGTTTACTACGAATAACCTCATCAACGACTTCTTTATATTTGAAATCTACAAACTCTTTATCGCCTGTTTCTGTGTCTACAAAGAATATTCCATCCTCTGTAACATTAACTTCATATTCCCCACTATTCATTTTATCTATTTGCTCTTGTGAAAACTTACCTCTAATTCTAGTATCTTGTGCAATCTCAGCTAATGCTTTTCCAAAAGGACTATCTTTAACACTTTCCAGACCCTTTTTACCTCCATTAAGTACTCCGTCTAATAATTTTTCACCTCCACCTAAAATTTTATCTAACAAGCCATCATTCTCGTCATCTCCTTTAGGTTTAGGTTTAGGATCTCCTGCACCACCTGTGTCACCTGCATTACCTGCACCACCACCCGCACTTTGTCTACCAAGGAGTGCTAAAGCTTCTTCATCAGACATACCTATTGATTTATAGAATGCTAACTTTTGTTCCCATCCATCTAAGCCACCGAACATTGCATTCAATGGATCAGTCGGGTTAGATATTTTAGAAGATTCTATTTGTGATTCACTAGACATTCTTTGTGCATCTAAATTACCTAAAATATTTTCTATAGCTGAATCATAATTTAATTCTGAGCCATATCCAACCATATCTGCATTAAGCATGTTGGCTGAAGTATTTGCTAATTGAGATCCTACTGTATTAGATCTATCTAAAGCACCACTAATAGCATTAGATCTATCCATGCCACCCTCGTCAGCTAGAATCTTACGATCTGCAATTAATTGATTAGCACCTATAGAACCTTGTTCACTGATCCCAAGTACTGCGGCTAATTCATTTGCTGATTGCATACCTTTAGAAGCTCCTGTTTGTATTGCATTTAATTTATTTTTTCCTAAAGTATCCATAACAGTATTTTGCATGTTACCTAAGTTATCATAAAATTTATCTTCAGTAACAGCGTACTGAGATTCTTGAAATTGGAATTTTTTATCTGCGGCGTCTAATAGAATTTGTTCAATTTCATCTCGATCATTAGTAATACCAAACTCATTAGCTAAATCATTGCCACCTCTAAGTTGTGGTTTACTAGGATCCATTCTATTAGGTGCATCATAAGTAGATTTTGCCTCATAATTTGAACCACTATCAGGTTTATTTAAAATTTCATCCATGTATGCATCAAATTCTTGATCGACCTCAGGCATAGTAAATTTACCACCTGCAGTATTTGCTGTAGAACCCCCCGGGATTCTATTTCCATTCATATCATAAGTTTTTCCATCTATAATAACACCCTCATGCTCTACTCCATCAGATGTTATATAAGTTGTAGGGTACTCTTTCCCAACAGGATCCCCTGCCCATTCCTCTGTAGGAACATTTTTTGTTTTTGTTTTAGGTTTTGAAACTTTTGCTATTATCTCATTTACTTTTTCATCTAATTCGGGGGTCAACATCCCTGCGTCTTTATAACGTTGTCTTTGTGCCTCTAATTGTGCAGGGGTTATACCAGACCCAGAATTAGTTTTAGGCTTAGTTACAGTTTTAGGCTTTTCAACTTTAGACTGTAACTTCTTCTTAAGAGAATCATCCCACATTCCTGCATCTTTATATCTTTTCCTCTGTGCTTCATATTGAGCTTTTGTAATTGCCATTGCCTAACCTCCTTGTTATTTATTCCACTTAGGAGTATCCATGCCTTTTTTATTAATTACACCAAGAGTTACTAAAACTAGCAACAAAGCATTCACTACATCTAACGCTAACTTGTTGTCAATCTTCACACCCAGTGCATTTGTTATAATTAATAAAGAAGATGCTATTGCTAATAAACTTTTTGTATTTGATACTCTATTCCACATTTCTTTTAGTCTTTCCATAATTACCTCCAATTCTAATCCTACTTAGAATTTCTCCTAACTCTTGTCTTAATACAGGTGATTTAGGTCTTGTACCGTCTAGTAACCCTAATTCAAACATTAATCGCCAACTCTCCACAGCATAATCGTCTGGGGTGTCTTTGGGCTTAACACCATATTCTTGACTTGCTAAATAAAATTTCTCTGGGTCTACTGCATATTTCCATTCGCCATTGTAGTATCTTTGCCAGAATTTTCTGTAAATACATTCTCTTATTTCAAAATGTAAGTGAACGCCTGACGAAGAACCTGAAGTGCCTTTCAAGGCAATCTTATCACCTTCTAAAACTTTGTCGCCTACATTAACAAATCTTGTTTTTAAATGTGCATAAAGGCTAGAGAAACTTCCGTGGTCGATTACTAAATAATAACCATACCCATCAGAATCATTTTGTTTATATCTAACAATGCCATCAGCGATTGCTAATATAGAATCTTTACTACCATTAATATTTCCATAATCTACCCCAGGATGAAAATCCATATTTTCTCTTATTGGATGTTCTCTAAATCCATAGGGACTGGTTACTCTCCCAACTGTCGGTCTAATCATATTGCCTCCTAACCAAAACTAAAATAAGCAAATGCCATTAATGTGCCTATAATCACAAATTGTATAACTGCATCTAATAGTATATCTGTTATTGAACGTTTATCTAACTTCTTATGGATATGTTTTATCTCAACTTTAACTTCTGATAAGAGTGAGTGCATCTTTGATATTTCCTCTATACGATTAGCATTAATTCGAACCTGTTCTTTTGTATTGTTTGAGATTTCTACTTGTGTGCTGACAACACTCTCTAAAGCAGAGATTCTGTCAATCACGTCATCATGTTTTCCACATTTAGGATCATTCACTAATGCCCCCTTTATTTAACTGCTTCTGTTATTCTACAAGCTACCACAGACCAAATAACTATATTCATTATAATCATTATATAACATATTTTTTCATTTTTCATTAATTACCATCCTAATCTATTTAAATCAGATATTGTTTTAGCAAATTCTTGATATTCATAAAGTAATAGTTTGTGTGTATCACCTGCTTTAAAACAACCTACACCACCAAACCCACCAAGTGAATTGATGGATAGGTGAGTGATGTTGTCACTATCTGATACTTTTTCTGAAGTGCTTAATATTGGATTTGAAAAATCACCATCAACTGCATCTATAAATGTTGAGTGTAATTCACCACCAACTATTTTAAATAATTTAGCTGAAGTATCACTTAACTGAATTATATCAGGTGATTCCCCACTAGTTAATTGTTGTGCGTTTTCAAATATGAGTTCCATTATTAAACCCCCTCACCAAATTGAATTGAGAATGACACATCCACTACATATTGGTCTGTTTTATGGATACCCTTAACTGTGTAATCTGCTGTAATTGCTTCACCTATTGCTGGTGCTGTTGTGAAATCAATGGTAGTTTTTTCTTGAATAGTAAAGTTACATATTTTTACATAAGGTGAGTTGGATGTTCCAACTGCTAAAACATTTCCATCTGAACTTAATGAAACTGAATATCCATAACTTGGCACATTTGGTGGAGTTGCTCTTTCTGTCCAACCTGCATTCCAATCATATATTTTTACATAAGGTGATTCTAGGAGTGTTGCAACTGCTAAAACATTTCCATCTGAACTTAATGAAACTGAATATCCACGACTTGGCATATTTGGTGGAGTTGCTCTTTCTGTCCAACCTGCATTCCAATCATATATTTTTACATATGGTGAGCTGGTATATGTTCCAACTGCTAAAACTGTCCCGTCTGAACTTAATGAAACTGCCTGTCCACGCCCTGGCATATTTGGTGGAGTTGCTCTTTCTGTCCAACCATTATCCCAATCATATATTTTTACATAAGGTGATTCGCGGAGTGTTCCAACTGCTAAAACTGTCCCGTCTGAACTTAATGAAACTGCCTGTCCACGCCCTGGCATATTTGGTGGAGTTGCTCTTTCTGTCCAACCTGCATTCCAATCATATATTTTTACATAAGGTGAGCCGGATGTTCCAACTGCTAAAACATTTCCATCTGAACTTAATGAAACTGAATATCCATAACTTGGCACATTTGGTGGAGTTGCCCTTTCTGTCCAACCATTATCCCAATCATATATTTTTACATAAGGTGAATAGCTATATGTTCCAACTGCTAAAACATTTCCATCTGAACTTAATGAAACTGAATATCCACGCCCTGGCATATTTGGTGGAGTTAATAAGTCTACAATCCCACCTGATTCAATCAAATTTGTGTACGCTGTT
>Ga0208412_1001008_pt1 | contig 12822 bp, 11 predicted proteins | sample AntDeeMetag02WF4_FD_184758 | JGI IMG/M metagenome (GOLD analysis project Ga0208412, IMG submission 184758) | Saline lake microbial communities from Deep Lake, Antarctica - Antarctic Deep Lake Metagenome 02WF4 (SPAdes) (version 2) | ecosystem: Environmental > Aquatic > Non-marine Saline and... | reverse complement strand
AGAGACTGCTCGGCGTGCTAGGTGGATCGCCTTCTCAGTAAAACGGAGAATCTGCGACTTCGGGAGGGTCTTCATCTCATGGAATTACACGACAAACATGTAAATCTTCAAGGATTTCAACAGAGCCCATATAATGGATTTCAGTCGTCTTTATTCGATTCGTAGTTGAACGAGATAGAGAGGGTTCTGTTTATCTATTATAAAATAGTTTCTCTTTCATTTGTGGTGTTTTCTAGAGGAATTATTGCAGGTTCAGTGGTGCGTGAGACAGTATATCGGACTACTACAAAACCTGCGGTCGAAGTTGATACTGGATAGATCGTCTAGAAGATAACCAATTAGGTTTGTGCCCGTTCGAAAAGAACAGAATCTGAAGTAGATATTTAAATTATAACTATCATGATATGTGTGCTTTCCTTCCTTCTCTGGAATACAAATGAAGCCAAGTTTATTCTATGATATCTGCATTTCAAACAATCCAATATTAATTTTAATTTATGTATGTTTCCGATGATATGATGATTGTATAGTTCATTTCTTGCACAGATATTTATTTTGGGGGAATTTCGAGATCTTGTCGTTGATATTTGTCACTTATCGAGACTCTCTGACAATATTACTCTAATCCAGCTCCAAAACCTACTTGATCAAAACCAAAACTTGAGCAATACTCTCTGTAGAGCCATTGAGAACAGCTATTCTCCGATGGCGTGGACTACCGGTAGTTGCATTTGCACATAATCGGCAGATAGGGGGTGTTACTAACGAGTAGGGGCTAATATACCGATTTAGTTGACCGTTCCTAAGACGAAATTAAATTGTACGAGAAAAAGTTGGGATCTGTAATGAGCGTATATAAAATACAACCAATTTAGCGAAGAAATATAAATTACAACTCAGCGTTGCGACTACCGATCAAGCGACCCCGAACAAGCAGATCGGCGCTAGTCGACTTCGCGGAGGAAGTCACCAATCGCTCTCACGAACGTCTTGACACCCACTACAGGTGGCGAGCGAATCGGTTGCTCCCGTGCGACCTTGATCAGATAGTCGGTCAGTCGCCACAGGTTGTAGAGGAGTGCAGCCAACACGAAATTCGTGAATCGGACCCGGTAATCCGTCGAAGATGTCTTCGGTAGGAACTCCTCAATGGATTTGTACTGGTTTTCGATGTCCCACCGTCGACTGTAGTTGTTGCAGAGTGGTTCGATCTCCTCAGTCCCGACCTCATCTCGATTGGTCGTGAACACAGCGTAGCTCCCATCTGCATCATCGCTTGTACTCGGAACATAGAGATATTCAGCTGTGTGGTGAAGCTCACCGTCGTACCCGACTGGGACGTTGTGTTTGACCGCTGCATCGGCGTCGGGATGCTCTTTGATGTCCGTGATCGTTTCTAGATCGTCCTCGTACTTTGGAACCGGAGCCGTGTAGGTTATGTTTCGGTCCTCAATAGCCGCGTAGACGCCTTTACTGTGGAATCCACGATCCATATATACTTCATCGAGATCGACGAACCGCTCGGCTTTACTTAGCAGTCGGTCCACGATATCCGCTTTCGAGTATGAAGGGGCATCATCGTCTTCCCATTTCGAGTTCTCTTTGACCGGTTCGACGCCCAGAATGATCGGTGCTAATTCCCCCGCAAGCGTGATGGTAGCGTACTTATATCCGCGTTTATAGTCGTTATCTTTCTTGTAGCCGCTGACCATTCGTGGGAAGTCGGGTCGAGTGATTCCTTTGGCCTTGTCTTCCCACGGCGACATGAAGACCTGTTCGGGCGTAATGTCAATAGCAGCAGTCTTCTTGCGGTCGTTGAATGGTCCTGCTCCGCGAATTGAGGAAATGATATTGTCGACGCCCGAATCAAATGATTTCATCAGTTCGTCCCTGATACCGTCTATCCCTGGCATATTGTCGCTTTTCAGCAGATCATCGAGCGTGAGTTGAGCATCTTCGTCGGTGGGAGTGGCAAACTGCTTCAACACGCGCAGAATCGTCGAGCCGTGGGCGGTGTGTTCGTCGTCGGTAAGCCAGCCGTACTCACCTTCCGAATGGGCGCTGCCACGGTGAGCGCAGGCGCGTGCGACCATTTCGAGGATTTCTTCGTCATCATAGGTTCTGTTGATAGCCCGCCCACTCTGGAACTCCGGAAAGGCGTGCTTTCGAGCCAGTTTGATGGTTCTCGTTGTTTTCTGCCTGTGGGCTTCCTGCTCCGTTTGATCGGTGTCGTCGTCTTCGGAGGGGTCGGTAGCGACGAGCGATTCGGCGATCACATCATGTTCTACAGCAGTGTTTGCAATGCCGATTGCAGTTGCTTCAATAATCGATTGAGTGCCGTCACTAAACATCTTCCAGGCGTGATCAATCGTCCCTTGTGTGGGTGGGCCATCTAGTTCTCTGGCGTTGAATTTACACGCTTTGAATAGTGACGGACGTGCTTCTAACCAGTCGGCAAGTTTGTTCCGAGAAATACCCATACAGTGTTGATAAAGAAAAGATCTAACCAACGGACCAGTGTCGTAATCGGTTTTGCTTTGATCTCGGTTATCCGTTAGATGATCTACTGGTAAGACGAGTCTATTGATAACATCCCAGAGATGATCTTCTCGCTGGCAAAGCGTCTCAGCGTGGACAACAATACCCTGAGCGATAGCAGGGTCATCAGCCCGCATTCTACTGCCTCCGTGCGAATACAGATTTACTGCCAGCCGCAGATAGACGAATATCTCTCATATCTAAATTTTAGGTTCATTTTGAACCTATAGTCTGGTGTGTCGATTCCGAATTTCCGAATAATCGTACGCACCCGGTCTAAATAAGCTAAAATAGAGTATAACAGTTCGTTCGAAATGCGAATTTGATGCGTACAAAGATACAAAATGAACTGACATACAAAGTGAATAGGATAGACCTCAGACTACAATACAATGGCAGACGATATTCGTGATCCCTCTGTCGATTGGGACAATATAGATCATGTAGCAATATCTGAGTTTCTCAGAAAGAAAGGTGCAGTTGAGCTGCTAGCCTTGCTTGATGGAATCGGATTTCGGTTCGATGAAATCGATAAGGCACTGAATATCAGTAGAGGGTATATCAATGACCGAAGAGACGAAGCATTGAATTTAGATTTGATATATCCAGATAGAGAAGAACGTGACGGTTCTATTCGTAGGGTTTGGGCACTTACCCCACTTGGTTTGTGTGTATCTTATCAGATGCGTCATATTGGAGTTCCACAATCGCATGATAGACTACGTTCAGCTCGGACAGAATATAACGAAAAGAAGGACGAATTTATGCGGTGGGCAGATAATCCAAAGCAGATTGAAAGAACGACTGAGGAGATGAAAGAAACGAAGAAAAGGTGGGCAAGAGATCTCGCACCGGAAAAAAGGAAGCGCTTATATGAAAATGATGATAAACGATTTTGATTATCTATTAGGAGGACTGAGGTTCTTCATTTTGAAATCTGATCGGGGAACGTATCGTTCAGCCAAAATAGCTAATTCATGCGTTCGCTGAATGTCTGCCAAGTTGTGGAGCAGTAGAGTCTCCCACTCGCCGTCCTCAAAGGCGTCGACGGCCTCCTTGCTGTCGTCGAATGGATCACAACTCGCCTTACCAATCAGCTTGTCGTAGACGCCGACCAGTCCCTTCTCGTTATGTGTATCAAACCGATCAACGAACTCGAACACGTCGGCGTAGGCAAGATCCGGAAACGGCCAGTCGACGTCGTGAGAGATACACGATGTCCGAAGGAACGGCAGATCGAACCCACCCTTCCATGTCTCACCATTGTAGGCCGTCAGGTAATGCGTATCATCATTAAGTCGATTGCGGGCAACAGTCGTCAACACGCCCAGTAGAGCCTCCTCACCCTCTGTGACGATTACTTCAATGCCCTCAACGGACTCTTCTACAAGCGTTTGTTCTAGCCGTGAGCTGCTTGCCTCTCGGCCAGCGGTGTTCAATATGACAACCTCACCGAGTTCGTGAGCGATACCAGCGACAGTAATGACTGCATCCTCTTCGAGCCCGCTGGTTTCGATATCGAATGCTACTGGGTCAAGATTTCCCATACGAGGCTGTTCTGGGGAGTGGTTAAGACGGTTAGAGGGTAGTTTCCGAAATCTATACTTTTGTCGAATTAGTTGAAAATGGGCATCTGGATGGTGTGTCAATAGCTTATGTGAGACATCAACCACAAGCATACCGACAGATAAACATGATAAGAAAATTCATCAGTAGATAACCAATGTCTCGAACCCGAACAGTAAACACACGTGATGAATTGGAAAATCTAGTTGACGAATACGTCGAAAAAGGCTACAAAGTTAAAAGCTCAAGTGGAGAGAAAGCAGTTGTAAAGGAGCGTAACGTTGGTTCTTGGGTGATCCACCTAATACTGCTTATATTTACGATTGGATTCGGTAATCTTGTCTACTTGCTCTATTCGTGGGCCACAGCCGATACGGTGGAAATCAACCTCAAATAAGTAGATGCAGTGGGGGTAGAATCTGTCCTATTAAGAACGATACCACTGTTAAGAATAGAGATCTCCGCTTCCACTTATTAACATCAGATTGTGTTACAATCGGATCTCCGTCCACAGAGGGTGGATCACCTAATTCTAGTGCCATAATACAGATCGCTTACTGCCAGCGAAATAACTCTAACCCCTGATCTATCGGATGGTGACACTTATTTTGAGTACTACAGGCTGGCTCTAAGGCTAACATAGGAGATGTTCAGAATGCTTCTACCCTCAGTATTCAACCGGCCAAACTAAAGCGCCATTTGGAGGGTTTTGCGCAAAGAATTGATCTGGGTGATAAGCTAAGGAACTAAATTCAATGTTCTTTTCTTTTTCAAAATTGTACGACCTTGAGACAGTATCACCTGGGAACAACTCATCAAAGGCACCAAACTGTTGCACTGGATCTTTCTCCGGATCAGTGGGATACAACTGAAAACCACCTTCATCAATCCCTCCGTCTGTATCATTCTCTAATGTGTATTCAATCGCATATTCATAACTCCCCTCCTTTTCATTAACCTCGAAGCTTTCGAGAGTTACAATTAGCCCACCCGCTCCCTCATATGCTTCACCAATTTCGTTCCATTCGCGGATAACATCAAAGCTCACAGAGTGATCTGCTACGGATACACCGAACGTTCCAACCAATTCACGCTTTATCGAAATTGAGACAGTAGCAGATTCACCGGGTGGAACTGTTACCTGTTTAGTCACTGTTTCCGCCTCAGTAACCTCTTCAAACGTTGTATCTCCCACTTTTTGTTCATCCACTGTTCTCCCATCAATATCGAATTCAACTTGCTCCGTTCCTTCTGTTTCACCTATATTTTGCACGGTTGCGGTCACCGTGACAGATCCATCGGGTGAAACTTCTTCTGGCTGAACCACCAAGTCTATTATTTCAAATTTAGCCGGTTCCGATTCTTCGGTAGTTACCTCTTCGTCTGATTCTTCCCCTTCCGTTTTATTTTCTTGCTCTTCTTCTTCTTCTGGTAGTTCCTCTTGATCTCCAATACAACCGACTGTTAGTAACATACCACCAGTTGCGACCAATACAGTTCGTCGTTGCATAGTCACTTTTTACAGTGATAATATAAATCAGTTGTCTACAGGTCAGAAGAATATAGATATCACGTTATGAACCCGAAAACGATATTAGGTGAAGCACTGTCACCCATGACACCATACCCAAACAGTCACTGCAATGATTCCCTTCTTTTGTGGTGTCTATGTGCTCCTCTCTGTAAGCACCAGTACATCTGGTTGATCTCAGGCACATATTGACCAAATCAAACTGTATCTAAGGGGTCAGAAATCACAGAAACAATAATATGTCTTGATCGTGATAAGCAATCACTGAACCATGGAATACACCAAAACCTCTACTGACGCCGACGATGAGCTCTCTCGGGCCGAGGAGTTCGCAGACCGGTTCATCGACGAACACAGTGATCTATTCGATAAACTCGCTAACGAATAGTTCGAGAGGTTCTCTGAGTTCATTAATTCAATCTCTTTGACTTAGCTTCGATGAGATTTCGTGGATTGAGATTCCCCTATAGTACCGTTCAGTTCCGTTTAGAACATCTTACTAATCGTTATCAAGAGTAAGGCTGGTATGTCCGAGCCTTTGTCTTCCCATTGGCAAAAACGAGATTGTACTGTTCCAGTTTCGAGAGATGGTTTCGCATTGTTCGACGGGTCTTCGGATCGTCGACTGCCTCACAGTAGGCATCGTAGAGGTCGCCCGCCCCGATCTCGCCTTCCTTCTTTATCGTCTCGTAGAGGACCTGCTGATGCTCGGTGAGTTTGTCGGTCGTCTTCTGTCTGATTTCCGATTTCGTTTCCGGAACTACGCGCTCGATTACGTCGACAGTTATTCCGTCGTCGCCGTTCTGCCGTGCTACTCGTGCGGCGTTTCGGAAGATCCCGATAGCTATCCGTGCATCACCAGCTGCATAATCCGCGATTGTTTCCAGGTGTTGCTCATCGACAGCACCCGGTTCAAGTCCCCATCGAGCGCGATCTTCAAGAATCGTCACTAACTCTCGAATGTCGTACTGTCCGAATCGGATGCGGGCACAGGACTCCAGTCGACTGTTGAGCCGTCCATCAAGCGTGCTGAACACGTCTTCCTCCCGGTTGGCAATGAGGATCATCGTGAGGTCGCGCATCCGATAGAGATCGTACAACAGGCTCTTGTCCTGTAGCTGGTCGACTTCGTCGAGGATGACAACGTAGGGTGGACCATCGTATGCCCGTAGGCGCTCCAAGAGCTCGTCCTTTGGCGTCGACTGCCGATGGATATCGAACGTACTCTCGATCCCGTCTAAGAGCCTGTAGAGCGTCTTGAATCGGGTGTGGTCTTCCCAACAGTTCACGTATTGGTAATTGAGGTCGACAACGTTCTCTCGGAGTTGTTCGATCGTGAACTGGGCGATACAGGTCTTCCCGGCTCCCGATGGCCCATATAGGAGGGAGTTGGTCGCCCGCTCGCCGTCGACTATCGGGCGCAAGGTATCGGAAAGGTGGCTCACCTCCGCCGATCTGTGCTTCACGTCGTTGGGGACAAATTCGGGCTGTAGTACCCGTGCGTCCGTAATCATGGATTCTGATACGTCCTTTTTACAAATAAACGGAAGGGGGTTGTTTCCGAATCTTCCGAAACAGGAATTTGATCGTCATGGCAGTGGGGTGATTAGGAGTGAGTTATCCGAATAACCCAGTTAATCCAAGGTAAAATATTAGTACAGTAGTTTGGTAGATACACCGTGTGGGAATACGGATGAACTACAATATCGACGCTAACACCGAACTGATCGAAAAAGGCTCACACCACTCGGAGTCAGATCTTGCTCGCAAAGTCGATCAACTGGCAGAAAAGATATTCGCCGAAGAGTATGTTGGGTTCAGAGTGGGGTCTGTGATCAAACACTTCCTCGAAAAAGCTCAACAGAAAGATATGTCGCTCACTGTCTTGGATCTGTATCATTGTCTGTCTGAAAATGAGGATGCGAAAGTCGAACTTCCAGCTGAGACAAACATAGATCGGAAACACATCGACCCGGTGCTTCGTAGGTTAGTGCCTGTAATCGGAAACTGAACACTACTGAATTTACTGCGTCGACTCTTGGACCTGTTCGACCTCTACCTCGGCCAACTGCTCGTACTTCTCAAGCACCAGCTGGAAGTAGTCTTCATCCATGAGCCGGGGGCTCTGTACTCGGTGGAAGTCACCCAGTACGAAGGCCGTCTGCTCGTGATTGAGGCCATAGGCGTGGAAGGCCGCTGCATCGAGTTCAGCCTGTACCCGTCGACGCTCGGTAACGTCGACAACGGGCTCGATCCCGTCCAGTCGATCTCGCATTTCTGCAAATTCGTCTCCATAGCAGTTGAGCCGAGCAGATCGTCGCCAAATGTACTCAAACCATTCATCACCTTTGGTGAGTCGGGGTGCTTGTGACTCCTTCAATTTATAGAATACAACAGTCGAATCTATTTTAGTCCTCATCAGAAAGTCGAACGGAAGACTGTTTAGTAATCCAGTGGCGACAAACAGTTCTTCATCGCTATAAATGCGTTTGTAGGCACTGTGTAGCGTGTCTTCAGAGAGGTCCTTCTCGCTCGGTTCAATACTGTAAGGACGTAGTTGTGGGGCTTTGTCGTGACAGACGACACCTTTCGGAATGACAGTCGAAATCATGGTTCGTTCGTCCGTCGACCTCGCAATATCTCGGTATACGATACGGTACTCTGTACAGTCAAGAAGAACGTCCTCGTCAGAGAGTTCTTTGCTTCGTCGTTTTTCAAGCAGGTCGTTTACAAACCCAACTTGCGAACCAGTGCCGTCGAAGGCATCATACACCGCACGTTTCAGTTTCCGCAAATTCTTTCCACGTATTCGTTTCTTCGCGCTTAGTTCAGGATCTTTGTCTTCATCTACACTCCAGAATTTCGGTGACTCAACACCGAAATAGGCGTCACTATATGCAAATTGGAATATATTACTTCCTCCGAGAACAGGATAATCGCCTTCCTCCTCATCCTCTACAAACCGGTCGACATCGTTACCTCGATCCAACTCTCTGTAAGGTTCTACGTACCACGATGACCCAATTTCCTCTGAAATTGGTGGGTGTTGCAGGATTGTGTCGAGAACGTCAACTTCTTGCTGGGACTGAAGATATGGGAATATCGCGGCTTCTGGGGAATAATTGCGTAGAACACGCCGGGAGAGCGACAGGGCTTGATCCTCAAAATTCTGAAGTATATCTACATCAGTCTGTTTGAAGATCCCTCTTACATCGGTTGTTTCCCCTTGATTCTCAAAAGTCACCACTCCAAAATTGTATCTATTATCAATATCAGAGAATATTCCATTATTCTCAAACGTGACTAGCGAATCGATGCTCGTTTCATCAAGAAGGTGTAGTCGGAGATCCTTGGTCGACAGGCCATTAAAAATCGCACCTGGAAGAATTTGTGCGAGATACCCGTCGTCTCTTGCTATCTGAAAAACACGCTCCAAAAACAGTGCAGAAAGATCGCTCTCAGTTGCTGCCGTTCTTCCTGCTACCTTCGGTTGCTGGAGTTCATAGGAGTCACTATTTTTAAAGTAAGTAGCAAAGATTTCAGTTTCTCGTTTGTATTCCTCCCATCCTTCCGCGATCTCTGGATCAGTCAGTAATTCTTCTTGTCGTTCCTGTTTTTCATCCGGCATCAGCGTTCTGAACGCCGAATCAAACCGTGAGAAGTAGTCATCTCGACGTGGTGATAATCTATCCCACGGCGGATTTCCTACAATCACGTCGAAACCACCATCAGAGTAGACTTCTGCGTACTCAAGCACCCAGTGGAATGGATCAAATGTTTCGACCTTTTCGGGCGTGATATCGTCGACACCTGCCGCCACGAATTCGTCTTTCACATCATCGACCAGCTCATCTCTTGCATTTTCGAGTAGACGATTGGCCTCTTTTCGGTGTTGTTCGGCCTGCTCGCTCTCAATCGCCTCTTCGTAGGCTGTGATCTCGTCGATGATGTTCTCGTAGCGTGTCCTGACCGTATCCTCGTTGAAGCTATCGAGCGTGTAACCGTCGCCGTCTTCGGTCGTCTCTGGGAACCCCGTGTACCCGATCAGGCTGTTGCCCTGTCGGAGATTGAACGCGATGTTAGGTAGGGCCAACTCCTCTTGATCCATCGACTCTAGATCCTCTTGTTGCAGTTCAGCGATCACCGACAGCCAACACCGGAGCTTGGCGATCTCGACGGCCGGGCCGACGATGTCGACGCCGTATATGTTGTGCTGGACAGTCGTCTTCTTGAGTGCCTGTTCGTGCGGGTACGAATCGGTATGTGCCCACAACGCTCGTCGAACGCCGACGATCTCCTCCAACACTGAGGTTAGAAAGTGCCCACTCCCACAGGCGGGGTCGACCACCCGAAAGTTGTCGACCTCACCGAGTAATGTGGTAATCAGGTCCATCGACGCCGGGAGCGATTCGATCAACTCGTAGACGGTATCGTAGTTCTCCAACTCGGCTTCAGGCCATCCGCGTTCCTCAATTACCACCTGTTTGAGTCGGTCGAATAGAGCCGGTCGAACCGTTCGCTCTGCACTGAACCGGGTAATCTCCTTCGGCGTGTAGTAGGCTCCGAGTTCCTTGTTCTGGTCGGCGTTGTCTGCTGTAATGTAGTTGATCGTCTTCTCGAAGACGTTACCCAGCACGCTCGGATCGAGGTCGGTCACTGATCCATCCGTGGAGAAGCTGTAGCTTTCAAGTAATTCAAGAATCGACCTGAGAATACTATTCCGAACGTCAAAATCGGCCTCCTTGAACTGCTCACGGTCGTCACTGCCGTCGTGTTGTATCGACGGCCGGAACAACCCACCATTCAGGTACGGAATATCAGCGAACAGCTCGATATCCTGTATCTGTGGCGAGCGTTTGTCCGGGCGTTTGTTGAGTACGTCGTAGAACAACGGCTGAATGAACTGCTGGTAGAGAGAATCCGTGTAAAGGCCGTCCTCATACGTGTCAAGGATGCTCTGTAGGAGGTCCGGACGGACAATTCCCTTGTCCTCAAGGAATTTGATGAAGATAAGCCGGTTCATCATCTCGACCGAAAACAGCCGCGTGTCGTCGGCGGTTGCTCCCTCCGGTGCGATCACGCCGTCGTGGGTGAGCGATCTGGGCGTCTCCTCGGACTCGTTGACAATCCCGAAGACGTACCGGATATAGTCGTCGTAAAACTCGTCGGTGATCTCCTCCTGTTTCTGCTTGATGACCTGCCGGGCCTCACCTGCAATCGACCGGAAGTTAGCAAACTCGAAGGTCCGTAGCAGCGTGTCAACTCGTTCAAGATCGGCATCGAAAACAGCCTCCTCGAGCGGCTCTCGCGGGCCAACTTGGTTCTCAAATAGAGCGACAAACACTGGCTGTAGATCGACCTCCTCAATGACGTTGTGGGTGTAGGAATCCGGGTCGTACCGAATGAACATCCAGCGAAGTCCGTCCGTGGCGAAGCCAAAGTCGGACTCAAACTCTCGCTGACTGAGCCAGCTGCGAACCTGTCCCGCACCGTGCTTTCGAGAATCGAGGTCTTTGTTGATCGGCTCGGCCTCGATCAATAGACGGGTAGAGTCGATATCGTCGTAGTCGCGTAGCGAGATCGTGTAGTCGGCCACCTCCGTCCGGCCACCTGAGAGGCCACCCGCCTCCGTGTCGTAGTCGTAGCCGAGTTTGTCCAACAGCGGCTCGATGACGGCACTTTGAGTGAACGGTTCCGGTTGTAACCCGTCACGGGTCATGCTACTTTTCAAGACGTAAGAGCCGCCACCGCCGCTCCGTAGCATCCGCTCTACCGTCTCGTCCTTCTTCATCTTCTTACGGAGCGTCGACACGGCGTCGTCGATGATCTGTAGAAGATCCGCCCGTGCGTGATCGTCGACGGTCGTCTCGAATGCCTGCTCGACAAATTCGGTGGCTGAGGTGGCTGATTGAGGGGGCATATATGTGGTGAGTGTTCGGTAACTACTCTACGGAAACCCGCGTTTGCTGATAAGTTCTTGGATAGACCTAACACAGACTGTGAAAAATCGTAATACGTGAGTGGTTACGCTGGTCGACTCGGCTGTCTGTAGGATACAGTGTCGACCAAGCTACCGGGGGCAGGGCAGATCCGATGCTAGGAGGATATTCTAATCACAGAAAACTCCGAAATGAGGTCGTGAACGGTTCGTGTCATTCGTAGCTTGACAAACTACACCAGCTCCGAAATGCGAGAATTATTCCCTGATTCGGATTAGAACGACTATTTCTGGATCACTCGAATCTGATCAAACAGCTTCCAAATATATCTACCAAGTTTGGTTGACCAGTCTGGATTCATCGGGGTAGGATTGATAACATCTATTCCTTCATGAGATACTAACCGCTCGCCCACGCCCCAGTGATGACCTTCTCCTAATACAATACAAGCAGAGTCCACATCCTCGGTATGAGATTGTATTGTACCCGCCATTGCGTCCTCTCGCCGAGTGTTCACAAAATACAGCATTATTATGAACAACACAAGGGTAGTCATGAGGAGTACCAGAGTGGAAATATAGATCGTGCCCAAAAGCGAATAGTATCTTGACGCGAATAGTGGGACTGCAACGAGTGGACCCCAGTTGAGGAATGCCCACTGCAACGGGTTCTCGTAGATAGGGAGTGCAGGATGTACTAGGTCGATCTCTTGAATCTCTGCCCCATGTTCGTTTTTAATCCGTTGCATGATGTCCTTATCACGCCCTTTCGATCCTCCACTGACTATTGAGAGAATTAACCCACCAATAGGGTAAGCTACAAGCACCAGAAACGCGGCTCCAAGTGAGATCAATGGCGCTCGTGGAAACAGGTGGGCGATTTCCCGTATTTGTTCAGTCAGTGTCGCTTCGCCAGCTTCACCGAAGACAACACCCGGCGATTCAAGATGTTGGTTGATAGCGTTAACACGCCCGCTAACCTCGTCGATGTGCGTTCCAGAGGAGATGAATACCTCCATTTATCGGATTAAATACTGAGCTAAAATAAAATTGTACCGGCAGTCCAGATTCTATATCATAAGAAATCTGGTGGTTAGTAGAAATCTATCTCCCGAACTTCTGTCAATCACAGGTCGAGGCCGGAGGGTATCTTCAGGCTCAGTATCTGAAGACGGTCGACGAACCAACGACGATCGACGCAGCACTGCGTTCGGGGCTCGATACTCTTGAAAGCGATATCGAGGAGTGG
>Ga0208412_1000999_pt1 | contig 12876 bp, 11 predicted proteins | sample AntDeeMetag02WF4_FD_184758 | JGI IMG/M metagenome (GOLD analysis project Ga0208412, IMG submission 184758) | Saline lake microbial communities from Deep Lake, Antarctica - Antarctic Deep Lake Metagenome 02WF4 (SPAdes) (version 2) | ecosystem: Environmental > Aquatic > Non-marine Saline and... | reverse complement strand
CAATGGAAAAACATGCGCGCAGAGCCTCGATCATTAATGTTGTGCCCGTGCGCGGACTTACCCCAACCACATGAATGCGTTTCATAAATGTTGACCTAATCTGCTAACTTTAAATAAGAGCCCATTTTATATTCAAATTTTTCCGGTTGAAACGGTACAAAGCCGCTGCCGGGGAAGTTGGTCAATTCTCCAAAATAGATATTACCATCCGGCAGATATAAATCAACCCGCACAAAATTAAGTTCTGGCGATAATTTCTCCGCCACCTTTATTGCAGCTGATAAATTACCCGGTTTTTCAACATTTCCCTGATAGGGTGGGTAGAGCAGGGTGGCATGCAGCTGCTTGAATTTCCGATCGTAGAGATTTCTTTTTTGCTCTCCAAAGCGATTAAAATCAATTTGAATGAGTTTAACCCGGCCGTTAAAACAAAAAAACTTGTAATCCTTTGGAATTGACTGGCTTGAATCAAGTAAAAGCTCCTCGGCTACAATGGTTCGCGGGAGGTCCTCATAAACCCATTCTCGACCCAATTTGGCATAATTGAATTGCTTCCATTGTTCAGTCTGCAGGTAGATATCTTCGTAGTTTGCTACTTCTTTATCACACACTATTTTTAGCATTTCGCAGCCGTGATTTGCTTTAAGGACGAATTGCTGGGGCAAATCCTCCCATATTTTGGGAGTCATTTTATCATATACTCCCACCAACGGAATGAGATATTCTTGGCCGGCTTGCTTGGCTACGTAGGTTCGAACCTTGGTGCGGTCGGCTATTTTTTTCCGCAACGGATTACGATTATATAACTTTAAGTGTTGAATTTTTTCGGTAAATCGATCCGGGTTTTCAAGGTTGAGAGGTTGGTTCAGCTCAATCCGATACCGCCACTTGGCATACTGCCTATCAGATAAAAAATGACGAAGAAAGCCCCAAAAGAACTTGCGAGCTAATAAATTATAAACAGCTGCCATCATACCTGCTAAAGCATTTTTTTGATTAGAATTTATGCAGAGCGTGCTTCAAGATACCCTTTCCAAATCCACCATCGGAATTTAAGCAGCATACCTGCCGTCGAAAACCGAAGCAGAAGGCCATATCCAAAACCGAGAAAAATTGTTGCAATAAACTTCAAAAATTCCGCCGCACCCTGCTGGAATACGCACACGATGGAGGCTTCTTTTTGCTGCATGGCAATGCTTGTGCCCAAGCCTACAGCCTGTTTTTTAATGTACGATTTTGTAAGGCGCTTTTTGTCCACGCGATGATGTATAAAAGCATCGGGGAGATAATAAATTAACTGGGAATCAGGCAGGCGCTGGAAAAATTCTTTCTCTTCGCTTGCCGTTAGGTTCGATCCTTTGCGGCCCAGATCGGTGTTGAAATTTCCATACTGTTCAAAGACTTCTTTGCGGAAAGCCATATTTCCGCCAAATGGATATTTATTGGTGGGATATTTTTTTATGTGGTTTCCAAAATTATGATGCCCGAGCAGTGGAAGCAAAAAATGGGACATCCACGGAGGTCTGGGAGCATCAAACTGAACCTGAATTTTACCTCCGCCACCCGATGCACGCGGGTGATTCTTGAAAAACGATATCCACGAGGCAATAAATGGTGCGGGGGCGCTAATATCATCATCTAAAAAGAGAAGCACCGGCGCTGAAGCTTCCGCAACGCCCCGGTTCCGCGCATGCGAGAGGCCTTGGCGGGTTTCGCTACAGTATCTGATATCAAATTGCGGATTATTTTGCGCAGCAGCTCGTGTAATTTCTTTTGTACGGTCGGTCGAATTGTTATCAACAATTATTATTTCAAAATTTTCATGGTCAGCATCTGTATCAAAAAGCGACTCCAGGGTATCCTGTAAATATGATGCACGGTTATAGGTGCATATAATTATGGAAAGAAATACCGATTTTGCCATGAAAAGTACTAATTCTCGAATTTCAATGAATTGGGGACAAAATACGCGTATAATTAGGAGGAATGCGAACCTAAATTTTTAACAATTTTAAAACCAACGATTCTCTGCTGAATGATGAATACAAATCAGCCATTGGTTTCAGCCATTATCACAACAAAAAACCGGCCGGTTTTACTGCGGCGCGCCTTAACTTCGGTAATAGCTCAAACCTACAACCCGGTTGAAATAGTAGTTATAGATGACGGGTCTGATGCTAAAACAAAGGCTGTTGTAGATGACTTCAAACAAAACAGGAAGCTTGTTTACAAAAGGAATAAAATTTCGCAAGGAGCTCCGCGGGCCCGTAATCAGGCTATTGAAATGGCTAAAGGAATTTTCATTGCCGGGCTTGATGATGACGACGAATGGCATCCTAAACGGCTTGCCCATCTGGTTGGGGCCTACCGGGATTCGTATTCATGTGTGACGTCGAATGTTAAAATGAAGTATGCTAATTATGCTGCCGTTTGGCGAAAAAAAAGTGAAATTGCTCTGGATCTTTTGCTTTATTCAAACCAAGTAGGGAATCAGGTTTTGGCAAAGCGAAGCCGCCTGCTTGAGGTGGGAGGTTTTGATGAAAATCTTGAGGCAGCCCAAGATTATGATTTATGGATACGCCTCTGTTCTGCTTATGGGCCGATAAAAAATGTTAAGAAAACGCTTCAAATTATTCATCAAGAGCATGAACACGAACGGATATCCAACGCTCGGTCGCAATTGAAAGGCTATCTCAAGTTTCTAAAAAAACATAAAGCGAAAATGAATATCGATCAGCGCAAATATCAGCTGTATAATATTCGGTTGGCGCAGGGCAAGCAATCCGGTCTATTGGATATGCTGGGCTGGGTTCCGCCTACATGGTATGGTAAGGAAGCAAAAAGATGGCTGGCTCAAAAATTGAGAAACCATTAAGGGTATGGGTTTTATTTCGCAGGCGATGGACAATATTACACTTGCCGGCGGCTGGGAATGCCTTCATTTCAAATACACCAAATTTATCTGCCGGAGCAACAGCTGCTTTATATTCCCATTCCAAAAAATGCCTGTACCACCATAAAACATGCACGGATGCAGGCTACTTCCGGTAGCTAATAACAATGACCCCAATACCCAGACAAAGCAACATTGCGTGGCCAATCCAGGAAAACAGGTGTCCCCAATAAACCGAATTTGGTTCAAACCGCAGGGTGATTTGATGTTGCCCTGCCGGCACTTTGAGCCCGCGCAGTACAAAATTGGTTTTATAAATTTTGGTCGATTCATCGTCAATGGTGGCCTCCCATCCGGCAGGATACCAGATTTCGCTCAGGACCATGAAACCCGGCGTACTTCGCTCGGATTGAAGAACAATTTCGTTGGCTTGATACGACGTCACCTGCACGGATGCCTTAGAATCAGCCTGTACGGTGGGTTTTTGGTCACTTTCCACAATGGCCCATTCGCCGGGATTGAATGAGGCGCTGTTCAGCTTGTCAACCGCCGCCTGCGGGGTTGAGGCAAGCGCAACCGAGTCCACGAAAAAGGCCTTGGGCAGCACGTCGGTATTTTCCATCACTACGCTGTTATTTTGGTTGTACACCTGCTGCATATTAGGAAATGGCAGCGGTTGGTTATACGTCACATACTTCACGTTCAGCATATCCAGCACCGGCATGTTAATGGTGCCGTCTTTGGTTAGCACGGCGTCAATCATATCTTGGTAGTAGCTGAGCTTTGCACCGCTGTATCCGCCAATACTGGGGTAAAAAGCGGCCGGAACGGCATTGTTGAATGGATTATCGAGCAGTGGAAATACCCGGTAAGGATACGGTTGATCGGTTTGGACATTCGATTCGAGAAATTCATCAATGGGGCGTTTTTTCTGTGCCAGCATTTGTTCGGCATCGAAATTATCGGATACCAATTTTTTTTCATTTACATAGCGATTGCCCACGCTCAGCATATCGTAGGCAGCGAGAATAATCAACCCGGCCAGAAAAAAACCGACGCCCAGCCTCCGTTTGTAAAAGGCGATGATAAGCCCTCCCGCCAAAAGTGCAAGAATGAAGTAACGGGTGGCGTCTTGCTGAGCTATTTCTTTTCGTTCGGGCTTCATCCGGCTGTTAATGAACTGGCTCACCCGTTGCTGCACTTGTGGGTTTTGGGGTGATACGTTGTTTTGCTGCGCTACCTGACGAGCCAGTTGCTGCCGCTCACCCGGCTTCTCAAAAGAAAGCACGCTTTCATTGGCAAAGGTGAAAATCACCCCAATAGCCAATGCAATACCCAGCGGAGCATACAGCGGTTTTAAAGATTCATGTTTATTGCGCGCCAATGCTGTCAAGGAATGAATGCCATAGACGGCCAGCACCGAAAAGCAGAAGACCGACACGATGAGCCACATTTCCGGGGTACGGAATTTGTTAAAATAGGGCACGTAGTTGAACATGAACTCATTGAGCAGGCGAAAGTGGTGGCCCAGCGAAAACAGCATGGTAAGCGTGCCTACACCCAGAAATAAGTACTTAATGTTCTTTTTATATCTAAAAATACCAATTAATGCCAGCACGAACGTTATGGCGCCCAGGTAATGCGGTCCGGCGGTAAACGGCTTCGGTCCCCAGTAGGCTTCGGCCGAACCGCCGCCGAAAATGCCGGGAATAATTAAGGTAAGCAGTTCTTTGAATCCTTGCGACCATCGGAAGGCGTACTGCAGATCAAGTCCGCTGCCCCCGGCACCGGCCAGTGTGGAACCCGCACGCGTGCTGAATTGTGAATATTCGTACAGGCTAAGATAGCCTTCCAGGCTGCACAGTATAGCCAGCAGGCCGCCGCCGATCATTAAGCCGGTGCGCAGGCCCCATTGTTTAAGCTGGCCCGCGCGGTATTTTATAATAGAATCAAACAGCCACCAAAAGCCCAGCAAATATAGAAAATAATAGGTTACCTGGGGGTGATTGGCGCGTAGCTCAAGGGTAATAGAAAGTGCAAAAATGAATACCCCCCACCACTTTTTATCACTTTTGCTAAGCAGCCCGTAGCCGACCAGCATCCAGGGGATGAAGGCAAAAGCCACAAACTTATTGTAGTGCCCGGCCTCAATGATGATAGGTAAATAGGTGGTGAAGCCTATAAAAATAGCCCCGGCGGTAGAAGTAAGCGGCCGGAACCCCTGAATCACAAAAAAGAAATATAGCCCGCCCAGCAGTACCCAGTAAAAAGGCAGGGGCTGGGTATCGCCGGACAGTTTCTTTATGATGGTATCTATATTGGGTACGGCAGCGGGTTCATGCAAGGTGTACGAGGGCATGCCCGAAAACATATTGGTAGCCCACAGCGGATGCTCGCCGTCGTTGTTTTCGATATGCTCAATGACCGACTCCGAGCCGGCGCGCCACTGCAAAACATCATTCCCGAAGAACTGCTGTCCGCCAAAAAAGATGGCGCTATATAAAACAAGCGGGAGCACAAACAGCACGGCCAGTGCAATGATATGCTGTTTATTTTGGGAAAGGCGGGAAATAAAATCCTGCTTAAGGGAGGGCTGCTGTTTATCTGAACTCAAAATGATAGCGTTGGTTAGTTAACTTAAACGGGCCACAAAAACACGAAAAATGATGATGTTAAGAAAGTCTATTACCAATTTTTTGTGCATTCGTGTTTCTGTGGCAATAAAAATCACTCAATAACTCGTGGCACCCGAAAATAATCGGTGTCGGCATCGGGGGCATTTTTAAGCGCATCATCATGGGATAGCGGTTCCTTGGCCACATCATCCCGAAATCGGTATTCAAGATCTACCACATGTTCCAAGGGCTCAACATTATCGGTATCCACCTCGTTGAGCGTTTCCATATAGTCAAGAATTTTGTTCATGTGGCCGGCTAACTGCTCAGTTTCTTCATCGGTAAATTGCAGGCGCGCTAAATCGGCCACATATTTAACATCATCGTTGGTTACAGACATTCTTATCTTTTTTTGAAGTTTTTTAGATACACAAATGTAATAAATCATTGTGGGAATTGGCAACGAAATTGGTCATCAGGCAGCAGTAAATTTTCGATCAACTGCTATTGCTAACTGAAAAGAATGGATACTTGCATTAAATATTATCATTTTAGCGAATAACTTATAGTATGATCAAAAAGAAAGTAGAAATTGTAAATGAATCGGGCCTGCATGCGCGCCCTGCGGCAGTGCTGGTAAAGTGTTCAAGTAATTTTGAATCCGATTTTTATATTCACCTATACGGTTATCGCGTAAACGGCAAAAGCATATTAGGGGTGATGACTCTCGCCGCCGAGCAAGGCGCCGAACTTGAGCTTGAATTGGACGGTCCGGATGAGCAAGAAGCCATGGAAGCTATTGTAACTCTTATCAACAATGGGTTTAAAGAAGAATAGTTTTGTTTATGGGTGATGATAAAGATGCAGCACAAAATGAAATTATTATTCAGGGCCTACCCGCATCGCCGGGTGTTGCAGTGGGCAAGGCCTTTGTTTACAAAAAGGAAAAACCGCAAATATTTTCTCAAACGATAGACGAAGAGTCGGTTCCCGGTCAGCTTGCTTTATTCAAACGCGTGCAGGAAGATCTCAAAACAGAATGGCAGCACTTAAGGCAGCAGGAGCAGGATCAAACAAGCAAGGCTGTTCTTGATGCTCAGATTGCAATTATAATTGACCCACAGCTCACATCAGAAATTCGGGCGCTTATTGAAGAAAAACATTATGGGGTGCAGCATGCCATTCAGCAAGCGTTTAAAAATTATATCAACAAATTTTCTGCGACCGGAAATTCGGTATTACATAACCGCAAGATGGATCTCACCGACATCCGCGACCGCCTTGTAAAAGCTGTTACACAGAGCTCAGCACCGTTGCCACCAAGCGATGGCGACATCGTGGTTTCGGCCGAAATAAGTCCCCGTGAGGTTATTCAATTTTCCCACCGGCACATTAAGGGATTGGTGATGGAGCAGGGGGGCAATACCTCACATGCTGTCATCATTGCCCGCTCGGTGGGTATTCCCGCCGTAGTAGGTGCCAAAGGAGTGATTGAAAAGATGCAGCCCGCTACGGAATTATGTATTGACGGAAAGCAGGGGTTGGTTTCAATCAACCCTACAGCACACACCCGGGAACGCGCGAAGCAGCTTCGCGGAAGTGCAATGCTGACCCACCAAGAGCAGCAACGTATTGTTGAAAGACCATCCCAAACGACTGATGGAAAATCGTTCACTCTTCGTGCCAATGTTGAATTTGCCGAAGAGCTTGAAAATGTACAAAAGTATGATGCGCGGGGGGTGGGGCTGCTCCGCACGGAGTCGCAGTATCTTGATCAGCAGCAGATGGGCAGCACCCAAAAGCAAGTCGGTTTTTATCGGCAGGTTCTTACCCAAACGGGCGATGATCCGGTAACGATTCGCCTGTTTGATGTGGGCGGAGATAAATTTCAGCAAAATAATCACGCCGAAAGTAACCCGTTCCTGGGGTGGCGCGGAATTCGCATGCTGCTTGACGAACGAGAGATGCTGCGGGATCAGCTAAGAGCAATATTAACAGTGGCGGGTGAACATCCCGAGCGTGTTCGCCTGCTGGTGCCCATGGTAAGTACCCTCGATGAAATCGCGGCCTTAAAAGTAGAAATAGCGCGCTGCCGGCAAGAAGTTATGGACGATGGCAACCCCGTTGATAACATGATGATGCTGGGCATTATGGTTGAAATTCCGAGCGTGGCTTTACAAACAAAACATTTTGCGGATGAGGTTGATTTTTTAAGTATTGGCACGAACGATCTCACCCAGTACCTGCTGGCTGTAGATCGCGGGAACCCGCTCATTTCGAGCCTGTATGATCAGCGCCACCCGGCGGTTTGGAAAGTTATCGACCATGTGGCATCGGTGGCCCGGGAACACCATGTTGAGGTAGATGTATGCGGCGAGTTGGCTTCCTATCCGGTGGCCGCGGCCTGTTTGGTGGGTATGGGCGTCACCACCTTAAGCATGACGCCGGTGAACATTCCAATGGTAAAAAATATGCTCACAAAAAAATCACACAAACAGATGGAAAAACTGGCTGAACAAGTGTTACTTTGTGAACAATCTGCAGATGTAAAATCATTATTTAAAAACTGGAAAACGAAATAACCCTTATGACGAATTTGACTGAAGAAAAAATAACAACACTCGACCCTAAAAATATGCGGCAGCTGTTGATTGATTTCCCCAAACAGTGGGAACAGGCCATGGAAATGACCCAAAACCTTGCACTCACGGTTGATGTCGACCGCATCGATAATGTTTGCCTGGCGGGGATGGGCGGTTCAGCCATCGGGGCTGATTTAATGCGCGCCTACAGCTCCAAATCATGCCCGTTTCCGGTGCAGGTCGTGCGGCATTACGAAATTCCATCCTGGGTTGATGAAAATACACTTTTTATTGTTTGCAGCTATTCCGGCAACACCGAAGAAACATTGTCTGCAGCGAGCCAAGCAGAAGAGCAGGGTGCCCAGCTTATGGCCGTTACATCCGGCGGTGAATTAATGAAGCGGGCCACGCGTAACGACTTTGATTATATCAAAATTCCCGGCGGTATGCCGCCACGCTCTGCCTTGGGGTACAGCTTTGTACCGTTGTTTCGCGTTTTTCAGGAGCTAAATTTTATTGATGAAGGCGGAGAGGCCCTGCAGGAAACAGCCGATTATTTATTGCAACAGGGCGACCTTTTCCAAAATACGGATGACAATGAAGCACTTACCCTGGCGCAGGATTTAGAAGATACGCTGCCGGTCATTTATTCCGATGCGCTCATTATGGAGCCGGTAAACCTGCGGTGGCGCGGCCAGTTGGAAGAAAACGCCAAAACGCTGGCTTACGGGAACACACTGCCCGAAATGAATCATAACGAGATTGTAGGCTGGGATCAGATTGTGCACCTGACCGGCCGGCTTTCGGTGATTATGTTAACGGATAAAAACGATCACTCCAAAGTACAGCAGCGCATGCAAATTGTGGAAGAGCTGATCGAAGATCAGGTTTCATCACTCAATGTCGTTTCAACCGGCGGAGAATCGCAGCTTACGCGCATGTTTTCACTTATTCAGTTGGCCGACTGGACCAGCTTTTACCTGGCCATGTTGAATGAAGTTGACCCAAGCCCAGTAGCAAAAATTGATTTGCTTAAACGAAAACTATCTGAGTTTTAACGGTAACTATTCGGTTGGATACCGGCTCGCTTTGTTTGATGTCAACAAATATAAAAAGACCCTTTCCACGCAGTGGCTTGGGCAAAGCCTCAGCTATTTTAAAGAGCTCGACTCAACCAATACCTACATGAAAGGATTACCGGCTAACCAAGTGAGCCACGGGCAGTTGTGCCTGGCCGACCGGCAACATGCGGGGCGTGGGCAGTATAACAGGGATTGGGAAACAGAATCAGGCAAAAATTTAACGTTCACCCTGGCTTTTCGGCCTTCATCCGCCCGGCGATTCCATATTTTAACGCTTGTCTGTGCCCGTGCCGCGGTTGCAGAGATTGAAGATCGCACCGATCAAAGGGCTTATATTAAGTGGCCGAATGACATTATTATCCGTAATAAAAAAGTAGCTGGCCTACTCACCGAAACGGTTTTTAATGGCAATGAGCTGGATCGATTGCTTATTGGAATTGGGCTGAACGTAAACCAGGAAGCGTTTACGTTGCCGCTGCGAGATAAGGCTGTTTCGCTAAAACAGGTGTTGCGGAAAGAGGTGTGCCGAGAAGAGTTTTTGTGCCGTTTTTTGTCTCGTATAGAATTTGAATATACACGCTGGCACAAACAGAATGATGAGCTGCTCAAATTCATCAATAAAAAAATAATTGGATATGGGCGGTGGATAAAAATAAATGTGAACGGACACCTAAAGTCTGAGCCTTATAAATTGCTGGGCATCAATCAAAAAGGACAGCTTACAGTTATCACTAAAGAAGGCGATGTAGAGACCTTTTCGCATGAGCAAATCAACGTTATTACCGATTGAAAAAACCGTACGTCGGGCACTGCAAAAATCGTTCCCTCATTCAACGCCTTCACTAATTACAGGCGTGAGTGGAGGGGCCGATTCAATGGTGCTGCTGCATATCTTGCACAAGTTTGAGGTTTCGCAGTATGTGGTCCATGTGAATTATCAAAAGAGAGGTGATGAAGCCGATAAGGATGCGGAGTTGGTGAAACAAACAGCCCAGAAATTAAGGGTTGATTACAAAACCATTCGCGTAACGCCGGAAGAAGCTGAGGGGAAAAATTTCCAGCAGTGGGCGCGGCAAGTGCGTTATAATGCTTTTGAAATTCAGGCAAATCAAACAGGAGCAGACGGCATTGCTGTGGGGCATCATCGCGATGATCAGATCGAAACCATTATTCAAAAAATATTTCGGGGCGGCGGGCTGGCAAGCTGGAGCGGAATGCAGGTTTGGAACGGCCGGCTGTTTCGCCCGCTGCTTGGCGTAACTCGAAAACAAATTGTGGCATACTGCAAAGAAAAAGAAATCATTTACAGAAGTGATAAAAGCAATTTTGAATCTGACTTTGCCCGTAATTTTTTGCGTAATGAGTGGCTGACCGAATTAGAAGATCACTTTCCCGGGTGGCGTACCAATATTCTGCGCGTGGCCGAACAAGCAGCGGTTTTTAAATCATCATTGCAGCATATTTTAGAAAATATCAGCGATGACTACGACCGTCTCCTTCGCGGGCCTTTCTTAGCCCTGGATGATGAACTTCAGAAATCGATACTTATTCATTATGTCCACCGGCTGGACCCCGACCAACACCTTAGCCGCGGGGCATTGCGTACGCTTGGCGAGCTCGCGGAATTGCAAACCGGAAAGAGCGTTCAACTCACCGATGATATGCAGCTGATGCGCGACCGCGAATATTTTAAAATCGTGGTTGATACCAACGAGACGGCCGCGTCTGTCACGCTTGAAAAAAAGAAATTGGACGACGGCTTCTCTTTTAACGATCTGATATTTAGCTTAAAGCCGTTTGAAAGCCCGGACTTCGAACAGATGTTGTATCTTGACAGCAACCAAATTTCGTGGCCGCTTAAGCTACGGCGGTGGCGCCCGGGAGACCGTTTGCAGCCGTTGGGAATGGAAGGGCACCAATCCGTGGCCGATCATCTGACAAACAGAAAAATTCCTGCCGCAGAAAAAGAAAAAGCTCTGGTGCTGGAATCTTTTGAAGAATCCATCTGTGCCGTTATATTTCCGACAATTAAAAATCAAAATCCGCCGGGTACCATTTCGGATTGGGCCAAATGCCGTTCATCAACCGAAAGCTGCCTGACAATCAGCCGCAATTCATAATACATGTCAAACTACACGCCGCAATCCGTAGAGTGCAATGGAGATACCTTTAAGCCCTATTTAAGCCACCGGGAATTGGAACAGCGCGTGGCCGAATTGGGGATGCAGCTCACACAGGATTTTCAGGACAAGCAACCCATATTTATCGGCGTTCTCAACGGAGCGTACATTTTTCTGTCCGATTTAATGCGCCATATTCAGCTGCCCTGCGAAGTCGATTTTCTTAAGCTAAGCAGCTACGGTGATGAAAAAGTTTCGTCCGGGCAGGTAACCAGCCTCAAAGAAATTGATGCCGACATTAATGGTCGCCATGTGGTTTTAGTTGAAGATATTGTTGACACCGGGCTGTCTATGAAATACCTGCTGGAGCAACTGGGCGAAAAAAATCCGGCCTCGCTTACCACGGTTACCCTGCTGCACAAAACCGAAGCCACCCGGCACGAGGTACAGCTTGACTATGTGGGCTTTGAAATTCCCAACTTGTTTGTGCTGGGCTACGGCCTTGATTACGCGCAGGAAGGCCGAAACCTTGCTCAAATTTATATTCTGGATGAGGGATGAAGTTAAAGATTGCAAGTTGGACGTTGAAGATTTAGGCAGTTTTTAGCCTTCAACATTAAACTTGAAACTTTCGACGTATTAGACTTATATTTGCCACTCACTTGGAGAGGTGGCTGAGCGGTCGAAAGCGCTCCCCTGCTAAGGGAGTATACCCCTCAACGGGGTATCGGGGGTTCGAATCCCCCTCTCTCCGCATTTTAAAATTCCTTTCTACACATTGAAACCGACACTTTCTGCAGTTCCTCTTCTCGAACCTGAGGGTTCTCCCGACGGGACTCCTTTGGAGGAATCCCCCTCTCTCCGCTCAACTACGCTGAAGCTTCGGAGCGCAGGCCGTTAATTACGCTAAAGCCATTTCAAACCCTCAAGGTTTTTGAAACCTTGAGGGTTTTTCTTTCAATATATTTAGTTGTCTTCGCCAAACTTCTCAACAATACCTGATACATCTTCCAACTTTTCCCAGCTATCTGGCCGCTCAAAATTCTGGCCAGATTCTAATACTTTGGCATCGGGATAGTTCTTTTTGACGTCCCCCCAGCTTGTATCCTCCCAGTGCGACTCATCCATTACCCGCAGCTTTACGTCTTTTAGCGGACCGGAAACGGCTTTGCCAATCAGTGGCCACCAGAGGCTTTCGGTTTCTCTATCCCAGAAAACGAAACCGTCCAGCCCGTTCCAAATTTCGGGGTCGTAGTAGGTGTATCCGCTGAGTGCAAAGGTTAACACGTGATCACCGTACTGCCGTTTATAAATGGCACCTAAATCAGCAAGAATGCAGTAGGCCGCCATAATGGGCTCCCCGTTTAACTCGTCATTGACCACCTCGTGACGAATTAGGTCATCCACGGAATAGGCCTTTGCTTCACCCCCGGCATATGCTACCAGGAACCGTTGGTTTTCATTCCATCTTCTATCGGCTTGATCTACTGATACAAATTCGGGATCAATCAAGGCCGGGAAGGCTTCCCTGCCAAGACCGTAATGAAATTGATCTTTTTCCAGCTCAAGATTTTCAATCTTAAA
>Ga0208412_1000998_pt1 | contig 12888 bp, 8 predicted proteins | sample AntDeeMetag02WF4_FD_184758 | JGI IMG/M metagenome (GOLD analysis project Ga0208412, IMG submission 184758) | Saline lake microbial communities from Deep Lake, Antarctica - Antarctic Deep Lake Metagenome 02WF4 (SPAdes) (version 2) | ecosystem: Environmental > Aquatic > Non-marine Saline and... | reverse complement strand
GCTCGAAGAACGTCGCGGGGCGGTGATTGCCGCGATTGACGAACAAGGCAAACTGACCCCCGAACTGGGCGCGAGCCTCAGCGCCGCAGACACCAAGCAGCGCCTTGAAGACTTGTACCGCCCGTTCAAGAAAAAGCGACGTACTAAGGCGCAGATTGCCCGTGAAGCCGGCCTTGAGCCGCTGGCCGATGCGCTGCTGGACAACCCCGCGCTTGACCCCGAACGCGAAGCGCAAAGTTATCTGCGCGCCGCCGACGGCGACACCCCCGCGGTTGACGACGCCAAAGCGGCGCTTGACGGTGCTAAGCAGATTTTGATGGAGCGCTTTGCCGAAGACCCCGAGCTCATCGGCCAGCTGCGCGAGCGGTTGTGGCAGGAAGGCGAGCTGTCTTCCCGCGTACTCGACGGCAAGGCAGAGGAAGGCGCCAAGTTTTCGGATTATTTCGAGCACGACGAAAAGCTTGCCAAAGTGCCGTCGCACCGGGCGCTTGCCATGTTTCGCGGGCGCAATGAAGGTATTTTGAGCCTGGCCATCCGTTTGCCCGGCGAAGACGACGCGCCGATTCATCCCGCTCAGGTAGCGATCGCTAAACAGGTCGGCATTACGCTGGCCACCAAGGACGCGGCGTGTCGGCCGGCGGATAAATGGCTGACTGAAGTGGTGCGCTGGACGTGGCGGGTCAAGCTTTATACCGCGCTTGAAACCGAACTTGTTGGCCGGCTGCGCGAGCAGGCCGAGCTGACCGCCATCGAGGTGTTTGCCGCCAACCTCAAAGACCTGCTGCTGGCCGCGCCGGCGGGCCCCAAGGTCACGCTGGCGCTGGACCCCGGCCTGCGTACCGGCTGCAAGGTGGCGGTAGTGGACGCTACGGGGCAATTTCTGGCCAATACCACGATTTACCCCCACGCGCCGCAAAACCGCTGGCGCGAGTCGCTGGCCGAGCTTACCCGCCTGTCGCAGCAGCACGGCGTCGAGCTGATTGCCGTGGGCAACGGCACCGCCAGCCGCGAAACCGATAAACTCGCCGCCGAGCTGGTCAAGGCGCTGGCGCCCGAGCAGCGGGTCAACAAAGTGATGGTGTCGGAGGCCGGCGCTTCGGTGTATTCGGCCTCGGAGTACGCCTCCCGCGAGATGCCCGACTTGGACGTTACCGTGCGCGGCGCGGTGTCTATTGGCCGGCGCCTGCAGGACCCGCTGGCCGAGCTGGTCAAGATCGAACCCAAATCTATCGGCGTGGGCCAGTACCAGCACGATGTCTCTCAGGTGCAGCTGTCCAAAAGTCTGGAAGCGGTGATCGAGGACTGCGTCAACGCCGTGGGGGTTGATCTCAACACCGCCTCCAGCGCGCTGCTCTCAAGGGTGGCGGGGCTGTCGTCGACGCTTGCCGATAACATCGTCGCCGAGCGCAACCAGCGCGGCGCGTTTAAAAGCCGCAAGGCGCTGCTTGATGTCAGCCGCCTGGGGCCGAAAACGTTCGAGCAGTGCGCCGGCTTTTTGCGCGTCTCAAACGGTGCCAACCCGCTGGACGCCAGCGCCGTTCACCCCGAGGCCTATCCGCTGGTCGAGCGCATCGCCAAGCAGAGCGGGCGCGAGGTTAAAGGCCTGATTGGCGACAGCGCCGCTCTCAAGGCGCTGGCCCCGGCTGACTTCGCCGATGAACGCTTTGGCGTGCCCACCGTGACCGATATTCTGGCCGAGCTGGATAAACCCGGCCGCGACCCGCGCCCCGAGTTCAAGGCGGCCGAGTTTCGCGAAGGCGTAGAAACGCTGAAAGATCTGGAGCTGGGCATGGTGCTCGAAGGCACCGTGACCAATGTCACTCACTTTGGCGCCTTTGTTGACGTCGGCGTGCATCAGGACGGTCTGGTGCATATCTCGGCGCTGGCGGACCGCTTTGTGGAAGACCCTCGCAGCGTGGTAAAAGCCGGTGATATCATAAGCGTCAAGGTCATGAGCGTGGACATCCCGCGTAAGCGCATCGGGCTTTCCATGCGCATGGACGACCAGCCCGACGTTGAGGCCAACGCAGACTCGTCCGCCGGTGCTGGCCAAGTGACCAAACCGCGCCGCAGCCAGCGTGGCTCTCAGAGCGTGAAACAGGGCTCGCAAAAGGGCACACATAACGGCACGCAAAACGCCCCGGACGCCGTGGGCGCGCTAGGGGCGGCATTGTTGAAAGCGCGCGGCGATAAATAAGCGCGCTTGAATGTCGCCTGACCAGCACCATATTGTGTTTTAGTCGCGGTACAGCTTGCCGCTTTTACCCAGGCTCGCGACGGCGAGCCGCTTAACAAGGAGTGTCTCCCTTGTCTGAACCACTCACCGTGCCGTCCACGCTGTCGCAGCGTACCCAACAACTGTTACCCGCGGCACGCGCCGGGCACCTTGGTCGCCTGCGGCGAGGCATCGAGAAAGAAGGGCTGCGCGTGGATGCGAGTGGCCACATTGCGCAGACCCCGCACCCCGAGGCGCTGGGCTCGAAACTGACGCACCCAAGCATTACCACCGACTATTCCGAATCACTGTTGGAGTACATTACGCCGGTATTCAACCAGCCCCGGGATGCGCTGGCGTTTCTCGCCGACCTGCACGCCTACAGCTATCGTCATATGGACGCTGAATGGGTCTGGCCGGCGAGCATGCCTTCACGGCTTTCGGGCAATGACAGCGTGCCGATCGCCGATTTCGGCAGCTCCAACTCGGGGGTGATGAAGCACGTATATCGCAAGGGCCTGGACGTGCGCTACGGGCGCATCATGCAGGCCATTGCCGGGGTGCACTACAACGTCTCGTTGCCCGACGAGATGTGGCAGGCGCTGCGCGAGGAGGAAGGCGAGACCGAGACGCTGTTCAACGATTATCGCTCGACGCGCTATTTCGGCCTGATTCGTAATTTCCGCCGCCACAGCTGGCTATTGCTGTATCTGTTTGGCGCCTCGCCGGCCATCGACAAAAGCTTTCTCGACGGCGGCCGCGTACCCGATAAGCTGGAACCGCTGGGCGACGATACCTACATAGCACCTTTTGCCACCACGCTGCGCATGTCGGATATGGGCTATCAGAACAAGGTGCAGGAGCAGATCAAGATCTGCTTTAACTCGCTATCCAACTACGTCAATACGCTGCGCAACGCCATCTCGACGCCGTGGCCGGACTATCAGGCGCTAGGGGTAAACGAAGCGGGCGACTGGCGCCAGCTCAACGCCAATATCCTGCAGATTGAGAACGAGTACTACAGCGATATCCGCCCCAAGCGCGTGGCAAGCCAGGGCGAAACGCCCAGCCAGGCGCTGGAGGCACGGGGCGTGGAGTATGTCGAAGTGCGTTGCCTTGACCTGAACCCGTTTGATCCGCTGGGCGTGACCGAAACCCAGATGCGCTTTATGGACACCTTCCTGATGTGGTGTCTGTTGAGCGACAGCCCGTGGATTTCTGACGAAGAGTGTGACCACTTAGATGATAACCGCCGGCTGGTGGTCGAGCGTGGCCGTGATCCGGCGTTGCGCCTGATCAAAAACGGCGAAACTATCGGCGTGCGCGAGTGGGGCGAGCAGATCGTGCACGAGATGCACACGGTCGCTGAACTGCTGGACGCCACGGAAGATGGCACCCCGCACCTTGAAGCGCTGGCCGCACTGGCACCGTGCCTGCAGGATGCCTCGCTGACGCCCTCGGCCCAGCTGCTTGAGCGGCTGCGCGGTGAAGGCGGATCGTTTAGCGACGTGGTGCTGTCACTGGCCAAGGAGCAGGCCGAGATGCTGCGCCGCCAGCCGGCAGCGACGACCCGCGAAACCCTGATGGAGCAGCAGGGCGTCACCTCGCACCAGCAGCAGCGCGACATGGAGGCGGCCGACGAGCCGTGCTTTGATGACTTTATGGCCGACTATTTTGCCCGCGCCCGCGAGTCCCGCGCGGTAACGCCGCTAAGCGCCGGAGAGGCCTTGTGATGCCTCAGTGGCTTGGCCGTGTTGCGCCGCGCGCGCTGGCGCTTGGCGGCGTGGCGTTGTGCGCGCTGATGATGGCCGTGGCGCTCGGCCTTGAGCATATCGGCGGGCTTGAGCCTTGCCCGCTGTGCGTTTTTCAGCGGGTGGGGGTTATAGCCACCGGGCTGGTGCTGGCCGTGGCGGCGATACACAATCCGGCGGGGCGCGTGGGACGTGCGGTTTATGCCGTGCTGGCGCTTGCCGCCGTGGCCGGCGGCGCCTTTGTCGCCGGGCGGCACGTGTGGTTGCAGTCGCTGCCGCCCGATCAGGTGCCAAGCTGTGGCCCGGGGCTAGATTACATGATTGATGTGCTGCCCATGCAGGAAATGGTGGCCACGGTGCTGTCTGGCTCCGGCGAGTGCGCGAGCATCGACGTGGCGTTTCTGGGATTTTCGCTGCCGGCGTGGACGCTTGCCGGGTTTATCGTACTGGCCGTGTTTCCGCTGGCGATGCTGGCGCGCGCTTGGCGGCGATAAGCGTTGAAACGCCGCTTGGGAGGCGTTTGACAGGCCCGTGTGGAAAGGTGAGTCTCTGCTGTAGGTAAAGCGACTGTCAGAAAAATAGCTGTCAGCAAGGAGATTCACCATGCTTAAAAACCACAAAAATGCACTGGAGCGCTGGGGCGGCGCACATACCGCAATCGACCATTGGCTCGAACAGCGCAAGGCGCTGCTGGTGAGCTTTATCGAGCTGCAAGACGCCTGCGACGATGATCTGACTGAGGTCAGCAAGGCGTGCATTGACCGCTTCAGCGAGCACCTGATGGACTACATCAGCACCGGCCACTTCAAGGTGTATCCAAAGTTTGCCCAAGAAGCCAAAGCCTTCAACGATGCGCCGGCGGTGGGGCTTGCCGGCAAGCTTCTCGCACGGCTCGACATGTCTACCGAGCTAACGTTGGCTTTTGACGAAGATTTCTCGACGCCGGTGCGCTGCGAGCAGAACATGGCGCGCCTGCCGGCTTGGCTTGACCGGCTGGCCAAAGGGCTGAGCGAGCGTTTCGCCCTGGAAGACCAGCTGATCGGCCGGCTGCATGAGGCCAGCGACCTTGGGCAGGACGCGCCGAGTACGGCTTAGCGCTGGCGGCGATCGCCAAGCACCAGCATGCAGGGAGTGAGCAACAGCGTAAGGCCGGTGGCAAAGGTTAGTCCGCCGGCAATTGCGCTGGACATCTGCCCCCACCACTGCGTCGAGGGCGCGTTAAACCCCAGCGCCGGCGCCAGCAAATCGATGTTGATCCCCAACACCATCGGCATTAGCCCCAGCACCGTAGTAACCGCCGTCAGCAGTACCGGGCGCAGGCGCAAACAGCCCGCTTCAAGCGCAGCGGCGGCCGGCGTCATGCGCTTGTGACGCAGCTCGTTGTAGGTGTCGATCAGCACGATGTTGTTGTTCACCACGATCCCCGCAAGCGCAATAATCCCCATGCCGACCATCACCACGCCAAACGCCTGCCCGGTTACCAGCAGCCCGATGAGTACGCCAGCGGTAGAGAATACGATGGCCGAGAGCACCAGTGCGGCTTGATAAAAGCTGTTGAACTGGGTGACCAGAATCAGCGCCATCAGGGCAATCGCCACGCCAAAGGCGCCAAACAAAAACTGCGAGGCTTCCTGCTGATCTTGCTGCTCGCCGGCCACGTTCACCTGCACGTCGTCGGGCAGGTCATCGCGCGCGGCGTCAAGCAGCGCTGCCAAGCGCTCAGTGGCCTGAGCATCGGGCGCTAGATCAGCCTTGACGGTAATCGCCCGGCGCCCGTTGATACGGTTCAGCGTGCTTACCTTGGGGGCGGGCGTAATCTCGACGAAGTGGGTGATGGGCACCTGCCCGCGCGGGGTGTTGATGGTCAGCCGCTCAAGCTGATTGAGCGAGCGCCAGCCTTTAGGCAGCCGCACGCGGATGTCCACCTCATCATTGGCGGTGGGCGGGCGATACTCGGCCACTTTCAGCCCGTTGGTCAGAAGCTGCACGGCGCTGCCTACGGTGGTGACATCGGCCCCCAGCCGTGCGGCGGCTTCACGGTCTACCTTGATGCGCCATTCCACGCCCGGCAGGCTGCGGTCGTCTTCTACGTCAATAAAACCGCCGAGTTCGCGCATGGCCGCTTTTATCTGATCTACTGCGGTGCTGGTCTGCTGTGGGTCGGTGGCGCTGACTTCGAGCACGATGGGCTTGCCGCTGGTCGGCCCCATTTCCTGCTCTTGAAATTCCACCACGAGGCCGGGTAGCGAAGCCGTGCGGTCTGCCATGTCGTCGAGTATTGCCTGCGCCGGGCGGCGCTTGTACCAATCGGTGAACTGAAATTGCAACACGCCAATCACATCGTTGCCCATCTGCTCGTTAGGCGTGGCGAATGAGCGGGCGTAAAGTGCTTCGACCTCGCTCATGCCGCCTAGCCGTTGCTCCACGCGGCGCACGATAGCGTCGGTCTCCATGGCGGAAAAATCGCCCCGGGCGCGCACCAGTACCTGAGCGCTGTCGGGCTCGACGCTGGGGAAAAAATCCACCCCGTGATTAAAACGCGCATAGCCGCTGTAGGACACGGCCATCAGCAACACGGCGATGAGTACGACCCAGCCGGGGTGGCCCAGTAATCGGGCCAGAACGCGGCGATAACCGTGGCCAAATGCGGTGGTCGCGGCGGCGTCGCCTGAGGTGTCGCTTGAGTGTTGGGTTGCCGTTTGTCGGGTAACTGTTTTGCGAGTAAACAACGCGCCCAGCGTGGGCAGAAACACCAGCGCCATGGCAAGCGATGCCAGCAGGCATAGCACCACCGTGGCGGGCAGGTATTTCATGAACTGCCCGACAACGCCCGGCCAGAACAGCAGCGGCAGAAACACCACCAGCGTAGTGGCCGTTGAGGCAATTACCGGCCAGCTCATACGCGTCGCGGCGGCAAGCCAGGCCTCCCGCGGTGCCATGCCTTCGCGCAGATGGCGGTCGGCCAGCTCGCTGACCACAATCGCGCCGTCAACCAGCATGCCGGCGACCAGAATCAGCGCGAACAGCACCACGATGTTAAGCGTAAATCCCAGCGCCCATATCAGCATGATGCCGGTCAGAAACGCCCCGGGAATGGTCAGCCCTACGAGTAGCGAGGTACGCCAGCCCATGGCGGCGACGACCACGATCAGTACCAGCACCACGGCGGCCATCACGTTGTTTAAAAGCTCGCTGAGCATGTCCTCAACGGTGGTGGACTGATCCAGAATGGTGGTGAGGCTAAGCGCTTCGGGAAATTCCTCGCTGGCCCTGTCCACCAGCGCGTCAACGGCGCTGATGGTGGCAATAATGTTGGCCCCGGCGCGTTTGGAAATTTCCAGCACTACGGCGGGCTGGCCGGCAATGCGGGCAAAGCCTTCGGGATCCTTGAAGGTGGGGTTGATCCAAGCGACATCGCCAAAGGTGACCACGCGGTCGTCTTCCACCTTGATCGGTATGCTCATCACGTCGTCAAGGTTTTCAATGATGCCGGGTACCTTGAGCGCGGTGCGCCCGGCGCCGGTATCCAGGCTGCCGGCCGCGACCAGCCGGTTGTTGTTGCGTACGCTGTTGAGCAGGGTGTCAAAGTTCAGCTGGTAGCTGGACAACACCAGCGGGTCGACGATGATTTCCAGCAGGTCGTCGCGCTCGCCGGCAATCTCGACTTCGAGCACGTCGGCAATGCCTTCGATCTCGTCTTTCAAACGCCGCGCGACGGCGACCCGCTCGCGCAGGTCAAGCTGGCCGGAAAGCCCCAGCGTCAATACCGGAAACTCGGAGACGTTAACCTCGGTGACGCGCGGCTCCTCGGCCTCAGAGGGCAGACTGCTGCGGGCGATATCGACTTTTTCGCGCACATCAGATAGGGCGGTGTCGGCGTCAAAGCCGGCGTCAAACTCCAGCGTAATCGAGGCGTGGCCTTCGCTTGCCTGAGCGGTGAACTTGTGCAGCCCCTCGATGCCGCGCAGCTCCTGTTCCATGGGGCGGATCAGCAGGCGCTCGCCGTCCTCGGGGCTGACGCCTTCAAGCGTCATCGACACGTAAATAATCGGGATCGTGACGTCGGGGTTGGCTTCCTTGGGAATCACCTGCCAGGCCGCAATGCCGGCCAGCAGCAGCCCCACCAGCAGCATCAGCGTGGTGCGCGAATAGGTAATGGCGGCGTCAATCAGCTGGCGCATGGGCGGTGTCCTTGGCATTGGCAGAATCATCCACCGCGTCAGCGGGAACGGCTTCGACGCGCTCGTCGGGCTCAACCAGGCCTGCGCCCAGCGTGATCAGGCGCACGGAGTCGGGCAGCCCGGCGACGTAGGCCTGGCGGGTATCTGCGCTGATCAAATCGACGGCGGTCTGTTTAACGTGGCCGCTATCATCGACGTGCTTGACGGTAAGTTTTCCGCTAGTGGCAAGCTGCAAAAGCGCCGGCGAGAGGGTGTGTACCTGGCGCGAGGGCAGATCAATGGTCAGCTCGGCGCTGCCGCCGGCCAAGCGCCGGTGCTTGGGGTTTTCAAGCGTCACCTCAAGGTAAAAACTGCGGGTGTCTTCAGCGGCGCGGCTGGCTACGTGCGTCAGCGTGCCTTCTAGGGTGTCGCCGCTTAATAACCGGGCGGTGACTGTCTGGCCTTTCTCAAGCGGGGCTACATCTTGCTGAGAGACCCAGCCGATGCCTTTCAGCGTGGCGTCATCGATCAACCGGCCCCACTCCTCGCCGGGCTGCAACAGCTCGCCAAGCTCGACGCTTATGCGGTCAAGCGTGCCGGCAAAGGGCGCCTGCGGACGGGTGTCGGCACGCTGTTTTTCAAGGCTTGCGGCGGCGGCCACGCTTTGGCTGAGCGCAGCGCGCAGGCGCAAAAGTTCGGGTTTCGAGATTAATTTGCGCTGGCGCAGCTTTTCTGCGCCGGCAAGCTCGGCGCGGGCCAGCTCGACGTTATCGCGGGCTTCCTTGAGGCGCTCGGGAAGGGCATCGTTGTCCAGCACGAGCAGCGTCTCGCCGGCGCTGACACTGGCGCCCTGTTTGACGGGTTTGTCCGTTACCAAGCCTTCGACGCTGGCACGCAGCGCGACATCGCGGTGGGCTTCAAGCGCCCCCTGTACCACTTGGGTGGGCGTGTAAGCCACGCTTTCGAGCCGGCGTGTTTCAACGCGCGTGGGGGCGGGCGGCGTGCTAGTGTCGTCGGGAGCCGCATCTTTGAAGGCGTTGAAATCACCCAGTGCAAGCCAAAGCACCAGGGCGAGTAAAAGCAGGCTTGCCAGTACGTAAGAGAAAGGCAGCCGGGAAAATCGCTGTTGCCGCATGAACGCATCCGTATGTTGTTTGAGTCACCGTCACGCCAAAGCCCACCGGGGCAGAAACACAAGCGCAGATCCCGGAAGCGCCTTAGCCTGCCCGATAGCGGGGCGTCGGAGCAACTATTGTTCCGTGAACCGTCTGCTAATCTTCTACAATGGCCTAAGCCGCAGGTCTGATTGAGTTTTTCTTGCACGGCGCATAATATCAAAGAGTCGCAGCGTTCGGCGTGGCCGAACCCCAAGGCGAAATCACCAAGGAGCAATGATGAAAGATCCAGTCCGTATTGCGATTACCGGCGGTGCCGGCCAGATTAGCTACTCTCTTATTTTCCGCATTGCCGCAGGCGATATGCTGGGGCCGGATCAGCCCGTCATTCTCCAGCTGCTGGAAATCCCCCAGGCCATGGAGGCGATGAACGGCGTGGTCATGGAAGTCAACGACTGCGCCTACCCGCTGGTGCGCGCTATCGTTGCTACCGACGATGCCAACGTCGCGTTCAAAGACGTCGACTATGCGCTGCTGGTGGGCTCGCGGCCGCGTGGCCCGGGCATGGAGCGTAAAGACCTGCTGGAAGCCAACGCGGCGATTTTCTCCGTTCAGGGCAAGGCACTGAACGACAGTGCCAGCCGCGACGTGCGCGTGCTGGTGGTGGGCAACCCGGCCAACACCAACGCGTTGATTGCCTCGTGCAACGCGCCGGACCTGGACGCCGGACAGTTCACCGCGATGACCCGCCTGGACCACAATCGCGCGCTGACCCAGCTGGCACAAAAGACCGGCAAGCACGTGACCGATGTAGACAACATGATTGTCTGGGGTAACCACAGCGCGACCCAGTATCCGGACATCTCTCAGTGCAAGGTAGACGGCAAGCCGGCCCTTGATCTGGTTGAGCGCGACTGGTACGAAAACGACTTCATCCCCACGGTGCAGCAGCGTGGGGCGGCTATCATCAAGGCGCGCGGCGCATCCTCAGCGGCATCGGCAGCCTCGGCGGCCATCGACCACATGCGCGACTGGGCGCTGGGCTGCGACGGCGTCGTGAGTATGTCGATTCCGGCCGATGGCAGCTACGATATCGAGGAGGGCATCATCTATTCCTATCCGGTACGCTGCAAGGGCGGCCGCTATGAAATCGTTCAGGGGTTTGAGCTGGACGCTTTCAGCAAGGAAAGAATGCAGGCCACCGAGAAAGAACTGCGTGAAGAACGCACGGCGGTAGAGCACCTGCTGGGTTAAGTGTTAAAGACCGGCCTGTGAGCCCCCGAAGGGTGTTGCCCTGCGGGGGCTTTTGCGTATGCAGGGTAAAATGGACGGTAAAAAAGGACGCAATATGAAGACGGCAACAAGATGTGTACAGCCGCCGCTTTGTTATCTAGCTTGAATGGTGCGCAGCGGCAATCATGCTGGCTGCTTAGATATACCGCCTTTCAGGCGTGTTTCAGGAGATAACGTATGACATATCGCAACGTTTCCCTTTCGCTTCTGCTGGCGCTGGGTCTTGCCGGCACCGCAGGCACCGCAATGGCCATGGACGCCGACGGCCCGAGCATCAAGGCCGACTCGCAGTCGCCGGGTGAGGAAGTTACCGTGAACGTCATGGCCGACCAGAAAGGCTTTGTGGTGATTCACGATACCAATGACGAAGGCAAGCCCATCGCACCTGCGTCTATTGGCCACGCCGCCATTGACGGTCAGGACGAAGTCACCGTTGAAGTTGACCGCAAGCTTGAATCCGGCGACAAGGTATTTGTCATGCTGCACAAAGATACCGGTGAAGAAGGCAAGTACGAATTCGGTGAAGGTTCAACCGACGTGGATCCGCCCATGATGGTTGATGGCAAGCCCGTGATGGTGCCCGTTGACGTTAAATAAGGCACGCCAGGTGGCGTAACACTGTCGCTAGGCTTTTAGCTAAATTTATCAGCTAAGCCCTTCAGCTAAGCCTTAACACCACACAGTATGGCTCCGGTTTTCCCGGGGCCATTTTTGTGTGTGCCACCTTGTTTCCTGTCATTTTCTCTGCCATTTATACCGGCCTTGCTCGTATAATTACCCGCCACGCTGCGCTGGTGCCGTGCGTAACAGGCCGCGTAGGAGTACTTTTTTCTCAAGGACGTAACACATGGCCTATTTTTCTTTCCGACGGTTTTTACGCTGGCAGCTCGGCGTAGCGTTGTTGTTACTGCTTCCCTGGTTGGTGTTTTGCGTCAGCGCCAGTGCCCAGACACAGGGGCAGGCTCACGATCAGACGCTCAAGGTGGGGATGGCGACGGTGCCGCCTTTTGTCATGGAAACCACTGACGGCGAGCCGGAAGGCATCAGCGTTGATTTGTGGCGAGAAATTGCCGAGCGTAAAGGTTGGGATTTTGTCTGGCAGCCGCTGTCCTTTCGCGAGCTTTTAGCGGCGGTGGAAAAAGGTGATATCGACGTGGCCGTGGGCGCACTGACCATGACCGCCGATCGCGAACAGCGCTTTGACTTCAGCCACCCGTTTTATCAGACCGGGCTTTCCATCGGCGTGTTGCCCCAGCCCGAGCAGAACCTTTTTACCGCGCTGCGTGCGCTGATTAGCTGGCAGTTTTTAAGCGTGGTGCTGGGGCTTTCTACGCTGCTTCTCGCGGTGGGCGTGCTGGTATGGTTTGCCGAGCACAAGCGTAATCCCGAGCAGTTTGGCGGTTCTACGCTGCAAGGGCTGGGCGCCGGCATGTGGTGGGCCGCCGTTACCATGACTACCGTGGGTTACGGCGATAAAACGCCAACCACCCTGTTGGGGCGCCTGGTGGGGCTGGTGTGGATGTTTGCCGGCTTGATCGTGGTGGCCAGTTTTACCGCAGCAATTACCACGTCGCTGACGGTGGGCAATCTGACATCAAGAATCCAGAGCGAAAATGACCTGTACGGTACCGTGGTCGCAACGATCGATGACACGGCGAGCCAACGTTACTTGCAGGAGCAACATATTCGCTATCGCGCCTATCCTGACCTGACCACGGCCATGACCTCAGTGGCTGAGGGCGAAACCGGCGCGGTGGTGTACGACCGGGCGCTGATGCAGTATCGCAACCAGCAGCTGGGTGAAAAACACCTGAGCATTCTGCCGGGCATGTTCGCCAAACAGCTTTACGCCTTCGCCATTCCCGAAGGCAGTGCGTTACGTGCGCCGCTGTCCCTTGAAATACTCGATGTGACCGAATCTGAACGGTGGAACGATATCGTTGCACGCTACTTGGCACGATAGTTTTTGCGATAGTTTTTGCGATCGTCCTTACGAACAAATCTTGCAACTTTGGTCGTGAAACGCGCCGCTGGCCGATACGGCGTGTCATCATGTGCGCCGCTGTGACATGTCTGATGAAGGAGAGAAATACCCATGTTCGACGAGGCTCTGGTGAGCAAGCGCTGCCGTTGGCCCCACTGGCGTAATAAGCTGCGTACGGCGCAAGAGGCCGCCGCGCTGATTCAGGATGGCATGACGGTAGGGATGAGCGGCTTTACCCGAGCCGGCGAGGCCAAGGAAGTGCCCCGGGCGCTGGCTGAACGTGCCTTGCAAGAGCCGTTTTCCATCACCCTGATGACCGGCGCCTCGCTGGGCAATGACCTGGACCGGCTACTGACTGAGGCCAACGTGC
>Ga0208412_1000994_pt1 | contig 12933 bp, 11 predicted proteins | sample AntDeeMetag02WF4_FD_184758 | JGI IMG/M metagenome (GOLD analysis project Ga0208412, IMG submission 184758) | Saline lake microbial communities from Deep Lake, Antarctica - Antarctic Deep Lake Metagenome 02WF4 (SPAdes) (version 2) | ecosystem: Environmental > Aquatic > Non-marine Saline and... | reverse complement strand
CGCCGGCCAACGTGATACCGCCGAGCCATCGCTAACGCTGTAACTACCGCTTGCCGCGCCATGCGCTGTGTTTTTTCCAACTGCGAAGCTTTTTTCATGTTTGTTGACTCCCACTGCCATCTCGACCGTCTTTCCGACAAGACCCACGGCGGCGACGTTGCCGCAACGCTTCAGGCTGGCCGCGACGCCCACGTCAAACAGTTTTTGGCCGTGGCCGTCAGCCTTGATGATATGTCGACGCTTGCCGCGCTGTCCCGGGAGCACGATGACGTGGTGATTTCCGCCGGCCTGCACCCGCTGCATACGCCGGAAGTCGAGCCCGATACGAACGCCATCATGGACGCCGCGACCCGCCACGGGGCAGTTGCCATTGGCGAGACCGGGCTTGACTACCACTATTGCGAAAGCGTTCCAGCTGACGTTCAGTACGCCCGCTTTGAGCGCCATTTGATCGCCGCCCGCGCGCTTGAACTGCCGGTTATCGTGCATACCCGTGAAGCCAAGGAAGACACGCTGGCGCTGTTGGAAGAACACATTGATCCAAGCGTTGGCGGGGTGTTGCACTGCTTTACCGAAGATCTCGACATGGCACGCCGCGCGGTAGGGTTGGGGTTTTATATTTCGCTGTCCGGCATCGTCACCTTTGCCAGCGCTACCGCACTGCGGGAACTGGCGCGCAAGCTGCCCCTTGATCGCTTGCTCATCGAAACCGACAGCCCTTACCTGGCCCCGGTGCCGCATCGGGGGAAGCCCAACGAGCCGGCGTGGGTGGTGAGCGTGGCCGAGTGCCTGGCCGATGAGCGCGGCATCAGCGTAGACGAGCTGGCGATGCAGACCACGGCGAATTTCTACCATCTATTCCGCGCGGCCGCCCCGAAAGCATCAAAGCAGCAGCGCGAGTCATTAAGCCAGAGCGGGCTTTTGTAACGCACCATCTATTCAAAACAGCGGAACAGCTGAGGGAAGGCCAGCATGAACCTTGATCATTTGCTGCAGCACGGTGAAAAGGCGGCCGTCATTCCGCCGGTGGATCAGTGGCAGCCGCCTTTTTGCGGCGATATGGCGCTGACCATCAAGGCCGACGGCAGCTGGTGGCACGAAGGTGCGCCGTTTACCCGCCCCGACCTTGTCCGGCTGCTGGCAAGCTTGATGCGCCGCGATCCCGAAGGCATTTGCCTGGTGACACCGGCCGAGCGCATCCGTATCCAGGTGGAAGACTGCCCGCTGATGATTGTTGCTGCGCATCAGGTTGGCGACGCCTGGCAGTTGACCACACAGCACGGCGACGAGCTGATGCTTGACGCCGAGCACCCGCTTACCATGACGCGCACGCCAAGCGGTGATGAAGCGCCCGAAGTGCCGGTGCGTTTCGGCCTTGTCGCGCGGCTCAGTCGCAACGTCTATTACCAGCTGGTTGATGCGGCGAGCCTGCGCCAGTGTGATGGCCGTACAGGCGTCGACCAAGCCGAAGTCGGAGTGGAAAGTGCCGGCGTCTGGCACGTATTGGGCACGCTGGACGACGCTGAGGCAAGCGAGGCGCCGTGGAACTAACGGCTCAACAACAGGCGGTTATTGGCCACGCCGGCGGCCACGCGCGCGTCGCCGCGGTGGCGGGGGCGGGCAAGACCACTACGATGGCCGCGCGCGTGCTGCACCTTCTGGCGCAGGGTGTGGCGCCGCGGCGCATGCTGGTGCTGATGTTCAACCGCTCGGCGCGAGAAGACTTCCAACGCCGTTTAGGGCTGATGGCACCGGCCGGGCAGCCGCTGCCCGACGTGCGCACCTTCCATTCGCTGGGCCATCGGCTGACCCAGAGCCTGTGCCGCTGGGGCGCGCTTGAGCCGCGCCGCCTACTCGCTGCCGACTGGCAATTAGAGCGCCTGCTGCGCCAGGCAAGCCTTAACGTGCTGGAACACCAGCGCGAACGCCGCGACGCCGCGCTTGAAGGCGATCGCCTGGAAACGCTAGCGCACTACTGCGCGCTGGTAAAAGCCGAAATGGCCGAGCCCGAAGCACTCTACCCGCGCCTTGATCTGGAAGACGATACCGACTACTTTCCCGCCGCGTTTCACGAGGCCGAGCGGCTGCTGCACGCTGAAGGCGTGATGACCTACGACGATTTGCTCTACCGGCCGCTGCGGGCGCTTGAGGCCGATGATTCGCTGCGCGCCCGCGTGGCGGGATTTCTTGACCATGTCATCATCGACGAATATCAGGACATTAACGCCGCCCAACAGCGGCTTTTGGCCTTACTGGCCGGCCAGCAGGCGGCGGTGATGGCGGTGGGCGATGCTAATCAGTGCATTTACGAATGGCGCGGCGCCCACCCCGATACCATGCTGACCGATTTTACCGCGACCTTTGGCGAGGCCCGTGATTATCCGCTGTCGATCACCTTTCGCCATGGTCACGCGCTGGCGCTGGCGGCCAACCATGCGATTGCCGCCAACCAGCGCCGCCCCGACCAACTGTGCCTGGCCGCCGATGCCAACCCCAATACCCGCGTGGCCGTGGGGCAGGGCAGCCGGGTGCTGCTCGATGCGCTGGCCGACTGGCAGGCCCAAGGGCGGGAGCTTGCCGAAACCTGCCTGCTGGTGCGCAGCTGGGCACTGTCGGTGCCGTTTCAGCTGGCGCTGTTACAGGCCGGCCTGCCGTTTCGCTTATCGCGAGAAGACCGCTTTGTGTTCCGGCTACCGCTGGTGCAGGCGCTGGCCGGCTATCTAAGACTTGCCCGCCAACCGACGCTGCTGCACGACCCGCAACTATTACACTTGCTGCTGGCGCAGCCGACGACCTTTGTGGCCCGTGAGCGGCTCTCGCGGCTGGCCTGCCGGCTGGCCGAGACCCAAACCTGGCCCGAACGCAGCGACCCGCTGCTGGCCGAGCTCAAACCGATGCAGCGGCGTACGCTGAAAAAACGCTGGGCGCTGTTGTGCGAGCTGCCTAAGCTTTACGCCTGGCCGCCGGCGAAACTGTTGCGCCATGTGGCGGACGTCGTTGAGGCGGAAAAGGTGCTCAAGCGCGCCGCGGCAAGGCGGGCTAAAGGCGAAGAAGACGTGCGCCTGGTGGACGTGCTGATCGAGCAGGCGGAAAACGTGCCGGACACCGACGCCTTTATCGAACTGCTGCAGCGGCCGGTGCAGAACCAGGCCGGCGGCGTGCTGATTAGCACAGTTCACGCCGCCAAAGGGCTTGAGTGGCCGCTGGTGGCCATGGCCGGCGTCAACGAAGAAGATTTCCCCCACTATAGCCGCGATAATCCGCTCACCGATGAGCGCCTGGAAGAAGAGCGCCGGCTGTTTTATGTGGGCGTGACCCGTGCCCGCGAAGAGCTATGGCTGCTTCACGACGGCGGCGGGCATCGCCCCAGCCGTTTTATCGGCGAGTGCGCCTGGCAAGACAGCATGGCGATAGCCGGTAGGCTTGCCGCTGATGCGCCGGCGGACACTCCGCTTGACGTGGCATCCCCCGAGCTGGCCAGGCGCTATCTGGCCGCCTTGGGGCGAGACGATGTCACGGTGGTGGAAAGCGTGCGGGACGCACCGCTTGCGGGCGCCGGTGCGGCGTCGGCTTACTTCCCCGGCCAGCGGCTGCGCCACGCGGTGTTTGGCGAGGGCGAGGTGGCCGCGGTCGAGGGCAATCCCGACGATCCGGTTATCGACGTGCGGTTTCTCAGTGCGGGCCGGCGGCGCCTAATAGCCAGCCGCGCGCCGATTGAGCCGCTGGACGCCGCCGCGCCGCGTTAGCGGGCACGCTGTGGATTTGCGTTCACTGGGGCTTGGTTTTTAACCAAGCTGGGTTTTAACAAGGAGCACGCCATGACAAATCCGCTGATCACCGCTGAGGCGCTGGGTACCGCGCTTGCCGGAGCGAATCCGCCCCGGGTGTTTGACTGTCGCGCACGGCTTGACGACGCCGCTGCCGGCGAGCAGCTGTGGCGCGAAGGCCACGTGCCGCAAAGCCAGCACTTGGACCTTGACCGCGACCTGGCCGCCGCGCCCGGGCAGGGCGGGCGTCATCCGCTACCTAGCCCCACAGCGTTTACCGCCGTGGTGCAGCGGCTGGGGATTGATCCGGCGCAGCCGGTGGTGGTCTACGATGATCGCGGCGGCCAGCTGGCGGCGGCGCGCGCCTGGTGGATGCTGGCCGTTTGGGCCGGCCACCCGGACGTGCGCGTGCTCGATGGCGGCCTTGATGCCTGGCAGCAAACCGGCGGTGCGCTGGTAACACAGGCCGCCGAGCCTGCGCCGAGCGATTGGCAGCCCCGTTTTGACAATAGCGCCTGGGTGGATGCCGACGCAGTCGCCGGCGGTACGGCGCTACCGGTGGACGCCCGAGCGGCGCCACGGTTTCGCGGTGAGGCCGAGCCGGTGGACCCCGTCGCCGGCCATATTCCCGGCGCGCAGTGCCGGCCAAGCGCCGATAATCTCACCGAGAGCGGGGGCTTTAAGCCGGCGACCACGCTTGCCCGCGAGCTGCCCGATGCGCCGGCGGTGGTGGCCTATTGCGGCTCAGGGATTACCGCGTGCCATAACGTGCTGGCCTATGCCGTTGCGGGGCGGGCGCTGCCAAGGCTTTACGCCGGCTCATGGAGCGAGTGGATTACGGGCGCCGAGCGCCCGGTTGCCACCGGCGACTAGGCGCCATCTGATCTACATATTGGGATAGTTGGGGCCGCCGCCGCCTTCGGGTGCCACCCAAGTGATGTTTTGCGCGGGGTCTTTGATGTCGCAGGCCTTGCAGTGCACGCAGTTCTGAAAGTTGATCTGAAACTGCGGCTTGCCGTCGCTATCGTCGACGATTTCATACACGCCGGCAGGGCAGTAGCGCTGTGCCGGCTCGGCGTATTCGGGCAGGTTATCGCGCACGGGAAGCTCAGGGTCCGCCAGGTGCAAATGGCAGGGCTGGTTTTCTTCGTGGTTGGTGTTGGAGAGAAATACCGAAGACGGCTTGTCAAACGACAGCTTGCCATCGGGCTTGGGGTAGTCGATGGGCGTGAACGCGGCGGCGGGCTTTAGCGCGCCGTAATCGGTGCTGATATCGTGGACATTGGGTAGCCGGTGGCCGATCAGCTGATGGATAAAATTATATGCGCCGCCCAATACGGTGCCGTAGCGGTGGATCGCCGGGCCAAAGCTCGCGCTTTCCTTGAGCTCGGCGTAGGCCCAGCTGGCTTCCCATTTCTCGGGGAAATCGGTGAGCTCGCGGCCGCCTTCATCGCCCGCGCTGAGCGCTTCAAACACGCTTTCGGCGGCGACCATGCCGGATTTCATCGCCGTATGCAGCCCCTTAATTTTGGCAAAGTTTAGCGTACCGGCATCGCAGCCGAGCAGCAGGCCGCCGGGGAAGGTCATCTTGGGCAGGCAGTTAAGGCCGCCCTTGGTCAATGAGCGCGCGCCGTAGGCGAGGCGTTTGCCGCCTTGCAGGTGTTGGCTGAGCACGGGGTGATGCTTCATGCGCTGAAATTCGTCGAACGGCGATATCCACGGATTCTGGTAGGATAAATCGAGAATCAGCCCGACAACGACCTGCCGGTTATCGGCGTGGTATAAAAACCAGCCGCCGTGGGTGTCGCCGCTGAGTGGCCAGCCGGCACCGTGCAGGACAAGCCCCGGCTCGTGCTGCTCGGCGGGTACTTCCCAGAGCTCTTTCAGGCCGAGGCCGTAATGCTGAGGGTCGCGACCTTCACCGAGGGCGAAGTGCTCGATGAGTTGCTTACCCAGGTGCCCGCGAGAGCCTTCGGCAAATAGCGTATAGCGGGCGCGCAGCTCCATGCCGGGCATGTAGCCGTCTTTGGGCGTGCCATCGGCGGCGACGCCCATATCGCCGGTGGCGATGCCGACGACGCGGCCGTCTTCGATGAGAGTGCGCTGGGCGGCAAAGCCGGGAAATACGTCAACGCCGAGCGCTTCGGCCTGCTCGGCGAGCCAGCGGCACAGGTTGCCCGCGCTTGCCACGTAGCGCGTGACGCCGCCGCCGGTGTTGCGCATGCTGTTGGGCACCAGAGCGTGGGGCAGTTTTTGTGCTTTCTGCGCGTCTTTCAGCAGATACACCTCGTCGCGCACGGCAGGGGTATCGAGCGGTGCGCCGCGTTCGGCCCAGTCGGGGAAAAGCTCGTCCAGCGCGCGGGGCTCAAAAACGGCGCCGGACAAGATATGGGCGCCCACTTCGGAGCCTTTTTCCACCACGCACACAGACAGATCGTAATCGGCCGCGTTGGCCTGTTGCATTAACCGGCAGGCGGCCGAAAGCCCCGCCGGGCCGGCGCCCACGATAACGACGTCAAACTCCATTACGTCGCGCTCTGTTGTTTCCACCATGTTGTCATCCCCGTTTTCCACCACGGTCTCTCCTATGTTCATACGGGCCGCTGGCTGGGCAAACATTATGCAGACACGGCCTAGTTTTTAAACGCTCGTTTGCTTCTGATTATGCTGCATGGTAGGCATAATACCTGCGCAAGAACACTCCTTCGATGTTTATCAGCGCGTATTGTCATGCTGCAGCCTGCCCGGCAGGCGCATCATACGACGACTGCGCGTCGATAAAATCCTGAGTATCGGCGTTTAACTTCAGGCTAAGCGAGGCACCTATGAAAGTACTCGTCGCGGTGAAACGCGTCATCGACCACAACGTTAAAATCCGAGTTAAGCCGGATGGCTCGGACGTTGATCTTACCCACGTGAAAATGGCCATGAACCCCTTCTGCGAAATCGCCGTGGAGGAGGCCGTGCGGCTCAAAGAAAAGGGCATTGCCAGCGAAATCGTGGCCGTGACCATCGGCCCCAAGGCCGCGCAGGAGCAGCTGCGTGCCGCCATGGCGCTGGGCGCTGACCGTGCGATTCACGTACACACCGATGAGCGCGTGGAATCTCTCGGCGCCGCTAAAGTGCTGGCGAGCGTCGTGGACGAGGAGCAACCCGGGCTTGTGCTGCTGGGAAAACAGGCGATTGACAGCGATAACAATCAGACCGGCCAGATGTTGGCGGCGCTGACCGGGTTTGCCCAGGGTACGTTCACCTCCAAGCTCGACGTGGACGAACAGGGCGCTACGGTGACGCGCGAAATTGACGGCGGGATGCAAACGCTGCGTCTGTCACTGCCGGCGATTATCACCACCGATTTGCGCTTGAATGAGCCGCGCTACGCCAAGCTGCCCAATATCATGAAAGCCAAGAAAAAACCGCTGGAGGTGAGAACGCCCGAGGAGCTTAATGTAAGCATTGCCTCAAACATCAGCCTGCTGGGCGTCGAGCCGCCGGCCGAACGCCCGGGTGGGGTGAAAGTTGAGTCGGTCGATGAGCTGATCGAAAAACTCAAGAACGAAGCAAAGGTGATTTCATGAGCATTCTGGTACTTGCCGATCTGCACGAGGGCCAGCTTGCCGGCATGACCGGCCATGTGATGGCGGCGGCCCGCGCTATCGGCGGTAACATCGATGTGCTGGTGGCCGGTGAGGCCGTTCAGCCCGCTGCTGAACAGGCCGCAAAGCTTGACGGCGTTAGCCGGGTGCGCGTGGCGGATAACGCCGCCTATGCCCACCAGCTTGCCGAGCCCATAGGCGCATTGCTTGTTGCGTTGGCCGATGACTATACCCACGTGCTGGCCAGCACCTCGACGACGGGAAAAAACGTGCTGCCGCGCCTGGCAGCGCTCAAGAACGTCGGCCAGATATCCGACATTATCGCCGTGGAAGCGGCCGATACGTTCAAGCGTCCGATTTACGCGGGCAACGCCGTGGCCACGGTGCAAAGCGCCGATGCGCTCAAGGTGATAACCGTCCGCCCCAGCGCCTTTGACGCCGTGGCCGAGCGCGCCGAGGCCGCCGCCGGCATCGAGGCGGTTGACCTCGTCGCTGACAACAGGCAATCGCAGTTTGTCAGCGAAGAACTGGCCCAGAGTGACCGCCCCGAGCTTGGCGGTGCTAGCGTGATTGTGTCCGGTGGGCGGGGCATGGGCAATGGTGACAACTTCAGGCTGCTCAATGGCGTCGCCGACAAGCTTGGCGCCGCAGTAGGTGCCTCGCGCGCGGCGGTAGACGCAGGATTTGTGCCCAACGATATGCAGGTAGGGCAAACCGGCAAAATTGTCGCGCCGGAGCTGTATATCGCCGTGGGGATTTCCGGCGCAATTCAGCATCTGGCCGGCATGAAAGATTCGCGTGTGATCGTTGCCATCAACCAGGATGAGGACGCGCCTATCTTCCAAGTGGCCGACTACGGCCTGGTAGGCGACCTGTTCGAGGTGCTGCCGGAGCTTGAAAGTAAACTCTAAGCAGTTGAATATGAAACGCTTGTCGCCATGCCAAAGCGTGTTCAGCCTCACTAAACCGGCTTTTTTCCCTGCGACGTATTCGATACACTTGCAGTAGTTGACTAGCCTGCTGGGTTTAATGACAGGCAAAAGGTCGGAGCGGTTGAAATCGACCTGACAAGGCCGCACCTTATACGGTGTCAACAAAAGTACTGGCGAAATCATAACGCAAGGAGAGGATAAGAATGGCACATACACTGCCCGAACTACCCTACGCTTACGACGCACTGGAACCGCACATCGATGCGACGACCATGGAAATCCACCATTCGCGTCACCACCAGACCTACGTCAACAATCTCAACGCCACGCTTGAAGGCACGGGCCTTGAAGACGTGCCGGTCGAGGAGCTGCTGGCTAACCTGGATCGCGTGCCGGAAGCCAAGCGTCAGGCCGTCATCAACAACGGCGGCGGCGTTGCCAACCACAGCATGTTCTGGCAGATGATGTCGCCCAACGGCGGCGGCAACCCCCAGGGCGATGTGGCCAAGGCCATTGATTCTGAGCTTGGCGGCTATGAAGTCTTTCAGGACGCGCTGAAAAAAGCCGCGTTGGGTCGCTTTGGCAGCGGCTGGGCATGGCTCTCCGTTACGCCGGAGAAAAAGCTGGTCGTTGAAAACAGCCTCAACCAGGACAGCCCGATTTCTCACGGCAACACGCCGGTGCTGGGGCTGGACGTTTGGGAGCATGCTTACTACCTGAAGTATCAGAACAAGCGTCCGGACTATATTGCGGCATTCTTTAACGTCATCAACTGGGACGACGTCGAGCGTCGCTACCAGGCGGCTGTCGCGTAAGCGAATGCCTATAGCGCTGCCCTGACGGTAGCGTGATATGACCGCCCGCTGATTCAATAGCGGGCGGTTTTTTTGTGCGTTAATGCCGTGAGTTTCTTGCCTTTTACGGCTTTTCTTTTGGCGCTTTTTTTGTACCCTCCCAGCGGTTCTTCCTCCCTGCCTGCGCTTGGTCGTTGTGTTCTTTAGCACAAAACTTGGCGTGTAGATATATTGACATTTCTATTTCCTCGCGCATCTACATATAGATATTTTCTAGCTTAAAATGGAAAATATGCACTATATATTGTATCCTGTGGGGTGTTCGCTCTCAGGGCGCAGAGGCTCTTGTATAGCCTTATTTAACATGCAATTTGGCGAGGAAAAGCAATGACTATTACGGTTTACAGCGCGGCGGCGTGCGTTCAGTGCTCGGCAACCTACCGTGAGATGGAAAAGCTGGGGCTTTCTTATACCGTTATCAACCTTGACGAGAAACCTGAAGCCAAAGATGACGTCATGCGCCTTGGCTATCGCCAGCTGCCGGTGGTCACCGCCGGCGACGCGCACTGGTCGGGCTTTCGTCCGGATCGCATCCGTGAACTGTCCGCCGCCACGGCATGAGCACACCGGCCAAGCTCGTGTACTTCTCGACCAAGTCGGGCAATACCCGGCGCTTTGTCGAGAAACTCGGAGTGCCGGCGCAGCGAATTCCGTTCGAGCGCGATGCACCACCGCTTAAAGTACAGTCACCTTATATTTTGATTTTACCCAGCTATGGCGGCGGCAACGTAACGGGCGCGGTGCCCAAGCCGGTCATCCATTTTTTAAACGACGCGCATAATCGGCGTTTCATTCGTGGCGTCATCGCCGCGGGGAATACCAACTTCGGCACGGCGTATGGCATGGCCGGGCGTATCGTCGCGGAAAAATGCGACGTGCCGCTGCTGTATCGCTTCGAACTGTTTGGTACGCCGCAAGACGTCGCTAACGTTCGTCAGGGAGTTACCTCGTTTTGGCAACAACATCTGTAGCACCAGCGCCTTCCCAGCAGGCAGAAAAAACGCTGGATTACCACGCACTTAACGCCATGCTCAATTTGTACGGCGCCGATGGCCGTCTGCAGCTGGACAAAGATCGCGAGGCGGCGCGCCAGTATTTTCTGCAGCACGTTAATCAGAACACCGTGTTCTTCCATTCGCTGGAAGAAAAGCTCGACTATCTTATTGAAGAGAGCTACTACGAAGCCGAAATGCTCGAGCAATACAGCCCGACGTTTATCAAAGCGCTGTTTGAGCAGGCCTACGCCTATAAATTCCGCTTTTCGAGCTTCCTCGGCGCGTTCAAGTACTACACCAGCTACACGCTGAAAACGTTTGACGGCAAGCGCTACCTGGAGCGCTTTGAAGACCGCGTGTGCATGGTCGCACTGACGCTTGCCCGCGGCGAAGAGGCTCTGGCTAAATCGCTGGTGGATGAAATCATCAACGGGCGCTTTCAGCCGGCGACGCCGACGTTTCTCAACTGCGGTAAGCGTCAGCGCGGCGAGTTGGTGTCGTGCTTTTTGATGCGTATCGAAGACAACATGGAGTCCATCGGCCGCTCGATCAACTCGGCGCTGCAGCTTTCCAAGCGCGGCGGCGGCGTGGCGTTTTTGCTCAGCAACATCCGCGAGCAGGGCGCGCCGATCAAGCATATTGAGAATCAGTCGTCGGGCATTATCCCGATCATGAAACTGTTGGAAGACGCGTTTTCCTACGCTAATCAGCTGGGCGCGCGCCAGGGGGCCGGGGCGGTATATTTGAATGCCCACCACCCCGATATCCTGCGCTTCATGGACACCAAGCGCGAAAACGCCGATGAAAAAATCCGCATCAAAACGCTCTCGTTAGGCGTGACAATTCCGGACATCACCTTTGAGCTGGCCAAGAACAACGAGGTGATGTATCTGTTCTCGCCCTACGACGTGGAAAAGGTCTACGGCGTACCGTTTGGCGATATCAGCGTGACCGAGAAGTACCACGAGATGGTCGCGGACAAGCGCATTCATAAAACCAAGATCAACGCCCGAGAGTTTTTCCAGACGCTGGCTGAGTTGCAGTTTGAGTCTGGCTACCCCTACGTGATGTTTGAAGACAGCGTTAACCGCGACAACCCCATCGCCGGGCGCATCAACATGAGCAACCTGTGCTCGGAAATTCTGCAGGTCAATACGCCCAGCCGCTACGATGAAAGCCTGGGTTACGAGCACGTCGGCGAAGATATCTCCTGCAACCTGGGCTCGCTTAATATCGCCAAGGTGATGGATTCCGGGGATATCGGAAAAAGCGTTGACACCGCGATTCGCGGGCTGACCGCTGTCTCCGAGATGAGCAATCTGTCGTCGGTGCCGTCGGTGGCCAACGGCAACGCTCAGTCGCGGGCGATTGGCCTTGGGCAGATGAACCTGCACGGCTTTCTAGCGCGCGAGCATATCTACTACGGCTCGGATGAGGGGCTGGACTTTACCAACCTGTATTTCTACTGCGTGACGTTCCATGCGTTGAAAGCGTCCAACCGCTTGGCGATCGAGAACGGTGATACCTTTAGTGGCTTTGCCGATTCGGCTTATGCGGATGGCAGCTTTTTCGACAAGTACACCGAGCAGGCGTGGCCGGCGCGTACCGATAAAGTCCAGGGGTTGTTTGAGTGCGAAGGCATTGCGCTGCCCACTCAAGAGGATTGGCGCGAGCTGAAAGCCTCGGTCATGGCGCACGGGCTTTATAACCGCAACCTGCAGGCGGTACCGCCGACGGGGTCGATTTCCTACATTAACCACTCGACGTCAAGCATTCATCCGGTGGCGGCGAAGATCGAGATCCGTAAGGAAGGCAAGCTGGGGCGCGCCTACTACCCGGCACCGTTCCTTAACGATGACAACATGGGTTATTTCCAGGACGCCTATGAGATCGGGCCGGAAAAAATCATCGATACCTACGCCGAAGCGACCCAGCACGTGGACCAGGGGTTGTCGCTGACGCTGTTTTTCCCCGATACGGCGTCCACCCGGGATATCAACCGCGCGCAGATTTACGCCTGGCGTAAAGGTATTAAAACGCTTTACTACATTCGCCTGCGCCAATCTGCGCTGGCCGGTACCGAGGTCGAAGGGTGCGTTTCCTGCACGCTTTAACGCCGTTTTTCAGGACCGACTTGCTTTTAAGGTGAGCGATAATGACAGATATGCAAACGCCGGCCGCGCCGCAGCTGACGCGGATTGACGCGATCAACTGGAACCGCCTTCAGGATGAGAAGGACCTGGACGTATGGAACCGCCTAACCAGTAATTTCTGGCTGCCGGAAAAAGTCCCGCTATCCAACGATATCCAATCGTGGAATACGCTGACGGCCGAAGAGCAGCAGCTGACGATCCGGGTATTTACCGGGCTTACGCTGCTGGATACGATTCAAAGCAGCGTGGGCGCGCCGTCATTGATGCCCGATTCACGCACGCCGCATGAAGAGGCGGTGTACGCTAATATCACCTTTATGGAAGCGGTGCATGCGCGCTCTTACAGCTCGATTTTCTCGACGCTGTGCACGACCCGCGACGTGGACGACGCGTTTCGCTGGAGCGAAGAAAATCCCACGCTGCAGGCCAAGTCGACGCTAATTCTGGAGCGTTATTACTCCGAAGATCCGCTGATGCGCAAGGTGGCAAGCGTTTTCCTCGAGTCGTTTCTGTTCTACTCGGGCTTTTTCCTGCCGATGTACTGGTCAAGCCACGCCAAGCTGACCAATACGGCCGATCTGATTCGCCTGATTATTCGCGATGAAGCCGTCCACGGCTACTACATCGGCTACAAGT
>Ga0208412_1000979_pt1 | contig 13115 bp, 7 predicted proteins | sample AntDeeMetag02WF4_FD_184758 | JGI IMG/M metagenome (GOLD analysis project Ga0208412, IMG submission 184758) | Saline lake microbial communities from Deep Lake, Antarctica - Antarctic Deep Lake Metagenome 02WF4 (SPAdes) (version 2) | ecosystem: Environmental > Aquatic > Non-marine Saline and... | reverse complement strand
CAGTGCGCCAACGAACGCGTCCGCCTCTGGGCCGGGCTCCAGTGTGCCCTGTGGCTCGCGCCCGGCGAGGTTGAGTCGAATGCCCCCGGTCGCGAGTCCGTTGGGCTGGTGAAAGCACCGGCTCTGCGCCATGTCGACGGGCGGCATGGATGGCGTCCGCATCCCCGGCGGCTTCGGCCCGTAGCGATCGCGGATACCGCGCAGGTGTGCGCGCATCGGGGCAGGCAGTCGATGCCAGCCCCATGCCGCCCCGGCCCTCAGCGTCGACCGGTTGCCCGCGCGCTTTTCGTCCGCAACGGCGGGCTGCGACACGCCCAGCCGGGAGAGGATTTCAGGGAGCAGGAAATCCGCGCCGTACCAGTACCCCATGCCGTGCGCCGAGAGCACGAACGCGGTGCAATCCCCGGCCTCCTCGAGAATCCCTCCGATGGCGCTATCGACGGCCTGGTAAACGCGCTTGACCGGGTCCCCGACAGCGGCGGCCATGTCCGCATCGTATGCGGGGTGCGAAGGATCGTGCAGATGCCAGCACTGGTGCCCGACACAATGCGTCTCCGAGAAGACCTGCATGAACGCGTCCCACGCCCCTTCCCGAAGGAATTCGCGGGTCATCTCGGCCTTGGCTTCCACACCCCGTACCAGGCCATCGACGAAGCCCGCATGGTCCTTGGCGGTGCGCCGCTCGCCGTCGCAGCTCGCGCCAACCGGATGGTCGCCGAACCGCGTCCGGATCCGCTCGGCCAGCGACGCCGGGTGCGCATGGAATCCGTACAGGGCATCGTGCCCGCCCCATTCCTGGATCTGCACGCCGTTGAGCGAGCGATCGAGGGGGCTCAGCGGCACGTCGAGCATCGCCACCCGCCGATCCGCATCGCTGAGCGCGCGCCAGAATGGCGTGCCGTGGATCAGGCCGTGCTCTTGCGGACGGTGGTACCGGTAGGTACCCGGGCGGTGCTGTATCTGGTAGTGGAATCCGTGGCGCGCGGGCGTCGTGCCGGTGTACAGGCTCGGCCACGTGGAGCCGATGTGGAAACCGGGGAGCCCCCGGATGCCCGCCGAGAGCCCTCGCCGCCCGAGTGCCGCCAGATTCGGCAGCGTGCCGTCGGCGCTCCATGCGCGCAGCAGCTCCGGCTCGGCGGCGTCCATGCCCAGGATCAGCAGTCGGGTCGATGCCATCGCCTTATCTCCGCAGTGCGGCCAGCAGCAGACGCAGCGTGAACGGCGCGTGGCGCCAACCCCCCGGGTTGGACAGGGAGCGGATATGCCAGGGCCAGGCCTTCAGCAGGGCGCGCTCGCGCAGATGGAGGTCCGCGCGATCGTGCTGCGCGCTCGTCCTGCTCGCCTGCAGCCACTGCCGGATATCCGGCGGCAACGGCAGTTCCAGCAACTGTTCCAGCGCTGCGGCGTAGCCGATCAGATACTCGCGTGACTTCGATTCCGACCCGGGCGTATCGGTGTTCCACACGACCGTCGGCCGATCGATGAAGCACACACGGCAATGCAGCACCAACTGCAGGGCGAGAAAGGTGCATTCCAGCATCCTCGGCATACGGTCGAAGAGCCAGCGGTCGACCGATTCGGTCCGACACATCCATGCGCCGGGCAACAGCCAGTTGCCCTCGGTGAGCGCGGTCAGCGGGTCCCGCGCCACCCGCGCCATGTGCGGCACATGCAACCGCTCGGCACCGTCGCCGCGGACGTAGCCATTGGTCACGACGGCGTCACAGTCGGGGCGGGCCCGCAACGCTTCCACTCTCGTTGCGAGTGCACCTGGCAGGTAGACGTCGTCATCGTCCAGTGACGAGAACCACTCGCTCTCCACGGCCTCCCGGCCGGCCCTGAGCGCGCCGGGGATGCCCGCCTGGGGTATCTCGACCAGGCGCACCCGGGTATCGCCGGCCAGTTCCCGGACCAGCTCCGGGCAACGATCCGCGCCATTCACGACCACGACCGGAACCGCGTTCACTCCTTCCTGGGAGAGCACGCTTGCAAGGGCGCGGCGTATCAATGGAGCCCGTTCCGCGAGGGCGCGGGTGGGTACAATGACGCCCACTGACGGCAGCGGAGCCATCCAGTTCTCCTTTCGAATTGCAATTCAGCGCAGAAGGCCCGCGGGAAGGGGGACAGACCACGTCCTCCATCACGCGGGCGCTTCGCCATACCCAGAGCATAGGTAAAGAATTCGGAAAGGATGGGAACTTCGTTGCCTTACACACCGGCCACCGTGTCGGGTTGAAACTGACCTGCGTCGAAAACTTACCGACCAGGGGAATCCGCATAGCCCGAGAGTTCAACGTAGCCGCGGCCGGCAGGTGCATCGTCCACGGTGACGTCCACGGCGCCTTCCCAATAGCGCACGATGGCGTCGAGTTCCTGGTCGGCGAGGATGGGCGTGATGGTCAGGGTCGAGTCGAGCGGAGCCACGTCCAGGCGCCAGCGTGACGGATAGGTACCGCCTCGGGGGCTTTCCCACTGGTCGAGGGATTCCAGCGTGAAGTCGGTGTCGCCCATCCGGGTTACCTGACCGTCCGGGGCCACGACGACACCGGCGGACCATCGATCGGTGGAGCCGTCTTTTTTACGCAGGCGGTAGAGCATGATGTCGGTGCCGTCGTCGAGCTGCAGGGCGAACCAGTCCCAGCCTTCCTGATCGGGGCCGAGGGCGCTGGTGCTCCATTCGCGGTCGAACCAGGCGCTGCCCGTGACCGGAAGTGCCTCCCCATTGAGCGTTGCTTCGCCTTCGGCCGCCATGCGCGTGTACGAGTAATACCAGGAGGCGTTGCCGGGCGCGTCGCTTTTCTGGGAGAGGCCGTCATCGCCCTGGAACACGGGGGGCTTCCGGGGCGCTAAGGTGACGTCCAGGGCGACGTCATCGGCCGCGGCCTGAAGCCGCCAGGTTCCGTCGACCGCCCGTTCGAGCCGCCAGCCCTCCAGCCAGACCCGGACCGGATCCCGCTCCGCGCCCGCGAGATCGATTTCGCCGCCGCGGGCGAAGCGTTCGAAGTGGTGGAACTCGCCCGCACCGGCATCGGTAATGGCGAAGTGGGCCATCCACACCTGGTGGGTCGCCCAGCGCGACGCGCGTTCCGCCTCGCCGGGAGCGAGGCCGATGCGGAAGAAGGTGATCTGGAAGCCGAGCCGGCGACCGTTCGGGCCGTCCAGGTTGCCGGTGACGTACCACCACTCGTTGCGGTACGCGGGGTGCGGGCCGTGGTCATACGGGAAGCGGAATTCCCGCTCGCCCGTCGCGCGTTCGAACCCGGCGTCCGCCGCGCCACCGAGGGCGTCCCCGAGCGCATCGCTCCCGCCATTGTCCGGTGCGGTCGAATCGCTCTGCCCGCAACCGGCGATCAGCAGGGAGGTCAGCACGAACATGACGAGGACGGCGCGCATGATCATTCCTCCCGCAGCGCCGCGGCCGGTTCCACGCGACCCGCCCGCCAGGCCGGCCAGGCGCCGGCCAGCAGCGCGGCGGCAAGGGCGAGTCCCAGAGCCTCGATCATGACCAGGGGCGGGATGCGGGTGGCGATACTCCAGCCGAAGGCGCGCTGGTTGATGACGTGGATCAGGACCTCGGCCAGCGCCAGCCCGAGCGGGATGGCCAGCACGCCGGCCGCGAGGCCGATCAGTCCGGACTGGCCGAGGACATGGGCGCGGATCTGGCCGGGCGTGGCGCCGGTCGCGCGCAGGATCGCGAGTTCGCGGCCGCGTTCGAGCTGCAGCGCCAGCAGGGCGGTCAATACGCCGACGAAGGCCACGACCAGGGCGAGGCCGCGCAGTACGCCCGTGATGGCGAAGGTCCGGTCGAAGACCTCCAGTGACAGGCGCCGGATGTCGCCGCTGCGGTTCAGGTCCACGGGGCCGGTGTCGCGCAGCAGGGTGCGGATCCGGTCGGTGACGGTGTCGATGTCGGCCCCATCGGCGAGGAAGACGCCGATCGATGAGATCGGGTCGTCGCGCCACCAGCGGTCGTACAGGCCGCGGTGCATGAGCACGATCCCGCGGTCGGTGTTGTAGTCGTAGTACACGCCGGCGATGGGCACTTCGCGCCAGCCGCGGCTGGTCTGCAGGCGGATCGTGTCGCCCACGCCGGCATCGTGGCGGCGGGTCCAGGATTCGGTCACGAGCACCGCCTCGCCGGCGGTGAAGCGCGGCCACACGCTCGCCGGCTCACCGTCGCGGAGGCGGATCGCGTCGAGGCTGCCCGGCGCGGGATCGAGCGCCATCAACGGGGTGGGTCCGCGCCCCGACTCGACCTCGATCCGCCAGCCGGTGGAGATTGCGCCGACGCCGTCGACGCCGCGGACCCGCTCGGCAAGTCCTTCGGGCAGCGCCGCCGAATGGCGAGCCGCCACGCGGTCCGGGCCGGAGAGATAGAGATCCGCCGCGAGCGTACGTTCCAGCCAGGCGGCGACCGTGCCCCGGAAGCTGTCGATCATCACGCCGACGCCGACCGTCGCTGACAATGCGATGGTCAGGGCGATGACCGCCAGTGCCGTGCGCGACAGTGCCGCCGGGATGCCGGCAGCGGCCATGCGGGCGAGCGGGCCGAACAGCCGTCCGAGGCCGCGCGCGAGCGGCGGCATGGTGACCCGCAGGATCAGCGGGATCACGCAGGCGGCGCCAACGATGAGGGCGCAGAGCGCGAAGTAACCGGCCGTCAGGCCGCCGCCGGGGAGGAGCAGCGCAGCGCCCCCCAGCGCGAGGATCACGACGCCGGCGAGCGCCAGGCGCGGTACCAGCGCATGCGTGCGCCGCTCCAGCACCGAGCGGCGGCCCGCGGTATCGGGCGGTGAGCCGGCCGCTTCGGCCGCGGGCCCGAGTGCGCCGGCCAGCGCGGCAACGAGGCCGACGAGGGTGCCCTGTGCCAGCACGCCGGCGTCGATGAACAGCTCACGCACGGTCAGCACGAAATACAGGTCATTGATCGTGCGCGTGACCAGATGGACCAGTCCGTGCGCCAGCACGATGCCGGCCAACAGGCCAACCAGCGTGCCGGCCGCGCCGAGCAGCAGCGTCTCGAATACGATCTGGCTGAAGATCATGCCCCGGGTGGCGCCGAGCGCGCGCAGGGTGCCGATCAGACGCCGTCGCTGGACCACGGTGAAGGTCATCGTGTTGTAGATCAGGAACACGCCGACCACGACGGCGAGCAGGCCCATGGCCGTCAGGTTCGTGCGGAACGCCGAGGTCATCTCCCGGGCCTGGCGATTGCGTGTGGCGGTGGACTCGAGGCGCAGGCCGGCGGGGAGATCGTCGGCGAGCCGTTCTGCCGTCGCCGCATCGATGGCGAGATCGATGTAATCGATACGCCCGACGCGGTCGAACCAGGTCTGGGCATTGGCGATGTCCGCGACCGCGAGGCCGTCGAGCGCGGCGTCATTGCCGCGTTGCTCGCCCTCGATCAGGCCGACGACGCGCAGTGCGTGCATGCGGCCGGCAATGCCCACATCGATCGTGTCCCCCGGCGCGATGTCATGGCGTCGCGCTGTCGGTGCCGCCAGCAGGATCCTGTCCGGTTCGGTGATCAGGGCCGACAGATCGTCGCCGCGCACGTCGGCAAGGCCCCCCGACGCGCCAGTCCCGGCCAGCGGGTCGAGGCCGAGCACGCGCAGGGTCTCGCCCCGGAGTTCGGCGAAGCCCTCGATGACCGGCGCGCTCGCGCGGACGCCGCGCTCGATGCGCAGTTCTCGGTAGAAGTCTTCGTCCAGGCCGCGCGGTGGGCCGACGATGCGGTGGGTGGCGTCGCCGGTTACGCGCTCCATGGACAGTTCGAACGCGCGGCCGGCACTGCCGGTCGCCAGATCGACGGCGACCACCACCGCCACCCCCAGGGCGACGCCAACGAAGGCGAGGCCGAGCTGCCACGGGTGTCGCAGCAGCCAGCGCAGACTGGCGCGGCGCCAGCGCGGGATCACGAGACGGCTGCCGGCGCCTGCAGGCGCCCGTCGACCAGGTGTAGCGTGCGGTCGGTGCGTGCGGCGACCTCGTTGCTGTGGGTTACCAGCAACAGGCTGTGCCCGGCATCGCGCACCAGCCGGTCGAGCAGCTCGAGGACGCGCGCGCCGGTCGCGGCATCCAGGTTGCCCGTGGGTTCGTCGGCCAGCACCAGTGCCGGTGAGTGCGCGAGTGCGCGCACCAGGGCGACGCGCTGTTGCTCACCGCCGGAGAGGATATCCGGGCGAGCTTCCAGGCGATCGGTCAGACCGACCTCGGCCAGCAGGCACTCCACGCGCTCGCGCGCGTTTTCGTCGACACGGCCGTCGAGTTCCAGCGGTAGCAGAGCGTTGTCCAGGACGCTCAGCGTGTCGATCAGGTTGAAGAACTGGTAGACGAAACCGATATGGCGCCGCCGCAGACGGGTGCGGGCGGTCTCGTCCAGCGCGGCGATGTCTTCGCCGGCGACAAGGATTCTGCCCTGGCCCGGCTGCGCCAGCCCGGCCGTGAGATTGAGCAGGCTGGATTTGCCGGAGCCGCTGCGCCCGAGTAGGGCTACGGTTTCGCCGCGCCCGATCGTACCGTCGATGCCGTGCAGAACCTCGCGGCGACGGCCGGCTTCGACGTAGCCGTAATGGACGTCCTCGAAAACGACGAGCGGATCACTGGCCGGCATGTTCATGTGCTCCGCGGTTGCGGCGATCGTAAAAGCCCTGATTCGGTCGATAGGCACCGTGAGGATTCGCGGCCCGACAGCCGGATCGGATTATGCGCTGATCTGACCGATCCCCGGCAATGCCGGCCCGTTGCATATATGGTAGAAGTCCATGGTGACCCTGCGGGGGCACGGGTATGCCGAAAAGTCGGGTCCAGCAGGCTCGTACCGCGTGCCAGCGCCGCATGCGCGGCCTACAATTTGCCGCGGATCGGGTAACCCCGGTGGTGGCGAGCGATGCGATGAAGTGCCTGCCCAATATCCTCAGTGGACTGCGCCTGGCGGCGACGGCACCGCTGCTCGCGCTCGCGTGGTTCGGTGAGGCCACCGCGTTCCTCATCCTGCTGCTGCTGGCGATCCTCTCCGACGGCGCCGACGGCTGGATCGCGCGGCGGTTCAATGCCTACAGCGCGCTCGGCGTCCGCCTGGACTCGGCGGCCGACTATGCCATTTACATCGTTATCCCGCTTGGCGGCTGGTGGCTATGGCCGGAACTGGTTACCCGCGAGGCGTTCTGGTTCGGACTCGTCGTGATCGGCTACGCGCTGCCTGGCGCGGTGGCCCTGCTGCGCTTCCATCGCCTGTCGTCCTATCACACCTGGTCGGCGAAACTCGCCGTCGGCCTGATGTCGATCGCCGTTCTGGTCCTCTTCGCCGGCGGTCCCGCCTGGCCGCTCCACATCGCCGCCCCGATCGCCCTGCTGGCGGGCATCGAACAGACCTTCATCACCCTCTTGGCCGAACGACCACGCGACGACTTGCCGAGCATCGTCCATGCGCTGCGGGCATCGGGCAAGCGTGTGTGACGGGTGGTTGGCGGGGTTCAAAAGGGTCCTCGCAGAGGCGCGGAGATCGCGGCGAACGCAGAGAAAAGCGAAGTATTGACAATGCAGCACGGCGCCTTCCGCTCATTCCTGTTTTTCTTTGCGCACTCAGCGGGCTCTGCGCCTCTGCGAGGACCCTTTTGCAAACCGCCTTCAGGATGCTGGCTGGGTTGCTGTTTCCGTATCGGATGCACCGGAATCGCTGCCGCCCGTGTCATGCAGGGCGTCCAGCTCCGTGGAAACGGTCTTCGGCGCGAGCAGCGTGTAGACCACCGGGATCACGAACAGGGTGAAGAACGTGCCCACGAGCAGGCCGCCGACGATGACCCAGCCGATGTCCTGGCGGGACTCGGCCCCGGCGCCGGTGGCGATGGCGAGCGGTACGGCGCCGAGTACCATCGCACCCGTGGTCATCAGGATCGGACGCAGGCGCAGCACTGCGGCGCGTTCCACGGCCTCGAGCATTTCCAGACCGCGGGCTCGCTGCTGGGTCGCGAATTCGACGATCAGGATGCCGTGCTTGGTGATGAGTCCGATCAGCGTGACCAGGCCCACCTGGCTGTAGATGTTCAGCGTGCCGCCGGTGAGGTACAGCGCCAGCAGGGCACCGGGGATGGATAGCGGCACGGTCAGCATGATGATCAGCGGGTTGCGCCAGCTCTCGAACTGGGCGGCCAGCACGAGATAGATGAATGCCAGCGCCAGCATGAAGGTGACGTAAATGCCGGCACTGGAGCGCTTGAACTCGCGGGATTGCCCGGCGTAGGCGGTCTGGGCCGCATCGCCGATTTCCGTGCGCGCGAGGTCTTCCAGATACTCCAGCGCCTGCCCGAGGGTGTAGCCGGGGGCGAGGCTGGCGGAGATGGTCGTCGAGCGAAGCTGGTTGAAATGGTTGAGTTCCCTGGGCGCGACCGTTTCCTCCACGGAGACCAGGTTGGACAGTTGCACCATCTCGTCGTCGGTCCCTCGTACGTACAGGCGCTGCAGGTCGTCGGCATTGCGGCGATCGACGTCGGCGACCTGGACGACGACGTCGTATTGCTCGCCGTCGCGTTTGAAGCGCGTGACCTGGCGGCCGCCGAGCATCGATTCGAGCGTGCGCCCCACGGTCTCGATGCCGACGCCCAGATCCGCTACTTTGTCGCGGTCGACGTTCACCCGAATCTGCGGTTTGTTGAGCTTCAGGTCGGAATCGAGGTTGCGGATGTTCGGGTTCTCGGCGGCCTTTTCCATGAACCGCTCGCTCATGTCCTTCAGTTCGGCATAGGGCAGCGAGGTCTGCAGTACGAACTCCACCGGCCTGGAGCGCCCGCTTGCGCCGAGCGGTGGCCGATTCACGGCGAAGGCCCGCACCCCGGGAACGTCGGCCACTTGCGCCCCGATCTGCGCGGCCACCTCCTGCTGGGCGCGCTCGCGTTCGCCCCAGGGCACCAGGTTCACCCAGACACCGCCCTGGGATACCGCGGGGGAACCCGCCGCCACCCAGTAATGCGATACCTCGTCGATCCGGGAGACGATCTCTTCGACCTGCAGCGCGTATTCCATGGTGAAGTCGAGGGTCGCGCCTTCGGGGGCGATGAACGGGACCGCGATCTTGCCCTGGTCCTCATAGGGAGCCAGTTCTTCGTTGAGTGCCTGGTAGAGCACGAAGTTGGCCGCCGCCACGCCGAGGCCGATGGTGACGATGAGCGGCCGCGCACGCAGCGCGGCGCCCAGCAATTTTCGGTAGCCTGCCGTCACCGCGTTGAGTCCGCGCTCGATCGCACGGTAGACGACACCGTGCTCGGTCTGGTGCCGGAGCAGGCGCGAGCACATCATCGGCGACAGGGTCAGGGCAACGAAGCCGGAGACCAGAACGGCGCCGGCCAGCACCCAGGCGAACTCGGTGAACAGCTTCCCGGTGGTACCGGTCATGAAGCCGATGGGCACGTAGACGGCCGCCAGCGTGATCGCCATGGCGATCACCGCGAATGCGATTTCGCGGCTGCCCCGGAACGCCGCCTCCATCGGTGATGCGCCCTCGTCCAAATGGCGGTGGATGTTCTCCAGCATGACGATGGCGTCGTCGACGACCAGCCCGATGGCCAGTACCAGCGCCAGCAGGGTGAGGGTATTGATTGAAAAGCCCAGCGCGAACATCAGCGCAAACGCGCCGATCAGTGCCACCGGGATGGTCACGAAGGGGATCAGGGTCGCGCGCAGCGAGCGCAGGAACACGAAGATGATCAGGGTCACCAGCACGATGGCCTCGGCGATCGTTTTCCAGACGTTCCTGATCGATTCCTCGATGTAGAGCGAGTCGTCGCTGGCGACCGCCACCTCCATGCCTTCGGGGAGGGAATCGGTGATCTCCGGCAGGACCGACCGCACGGCCCTGGACACGTCCAGCGGGTTGGCCGTGGCCTGCTTGACCACGCCGAGGGCGATGGCCACCGCGCCGTTGTAGCGCACCATCATGCGTTCCTCGCGGGCGTCGATCCCGGCGGCACCGATGTCCGCCAGGCGCACGAAGTAGCCGTCGGACGCGCGGATGATCAGGTCATTGAACTGCTCCGCGGTCCGCAGGTCGGTCTGCGACAGCACGGTGAACTCGCGCGCCTCGCTCTCGATGCGCCCCGACGGTACCTCGATGTTCTGGCGGCGCAGGGCATTCTCGACGTCCTGCACCGTGACGCCGTAGGCCGCCATCCGCTCGGGATCGAGCCGGATGCGCATGGAGTAGAGTCGCTCGCCCCACAGACGGACCTCGGCCACGCCCGACAGGTTCTGCAGCCGATCCCTGACATAGCGGTCGGCGTAGTCGGTGATCTCCATCGAGGAATGACGGTCGCTCGAGAAGGCGAGCCAGATGACCGCCTGCGCATCCGCTTCCACCTTCTCGATGATCGGTTCTTCGATCGCGTCGGGGAGATCGCCGCGCACGCGGCTGACCCGGTCACGCACATCGGCCGCGGCGCCGCCGGGATCGCGGTCCAGGTTGAACGTCACCGTGATCTGGCTCTGTTCCTGGCGGCTGATGGAGGTCATGAAGTCGATGCCCTCGATGCCCGCCAGCGAGTCCTCCAGCACCTGGGTGACCTGCGTCTCGATGATCTCCGCGCTGGCCCCGGCATAGGTGGTCTCGACGTTCACAACCGGCGAGTCCGTATTCGGGTATTCGCGCACCGTCAGACGGTCGTAAGCGACGATCCCCACCAGCACCAGCGCCAGACTCATGACCGTGGCGAAGACGGGTCGGCGGATGCAGACGTCGGAGATCTTCAAGCGGCGTTATCCCGCTGCGCCGATTCGCCGTCGTCGCGGTCACCGACAGCGTCGGGCACGGTCACCGGCGTGCCGTCGCGGAGCTTGAGCTGGCCGGCCGTGACGACCGTATCGCCCGCGACCAGTCCATCGACGATCTCCACCTGACCCGATCGGCGCTGCCCGATGCGTACCTCGGTGAGCCTTGCCTTCCCGTCGCGGACACGGAACACGTACCGCTGCTCGCCGCGCGGTACCAGGGCCTGTTCCGGCACGACCAGCGCGGAGGGCCGTTCATCGAGGATCAGGCGCACGCGCGCGAACAGGCCCGGCCGCAGCACCCGCTCCGCGTTGTCGATGCGGGCGCGGATGGCGATGCTGCGGCCAGCGGGATCGATCTGCGGATCGATGGCGTAGACCTCGCCTTCGAACATGCGCCCGGGAAAGGCGTCTACCCCGACGCGGATGCTTTGACCGGTGGACAGGCTGGAGAGGAATCGCTCCGGGATGCGAAAGTCGACCTTGATCGGGTCGATGTCCTCGAGGTTCACCATGTCCTGCCCCGGCGTCACGTAGTCGCCGGGGCTGACCCGCCGGAGGCCCAGATTGCCCGCGAACGGCGCGTCGACATCGGTCTTTTCGAGTCGCGCCCGGGACAGCTCCACCGCGGCGCGCGCACGCTCCAGGCGGGCCCGCGCCTCGTCGCGTTCCCGTGCTGTGATCGATCCCTGATCGAACAGCGAGTCAAGGCGCCTGAACGTGCGCTCGGCGAAGTTCAGTGAGGCCTGCGCATCGGCGAGCTCGGCCCGGTGGGTGGAGTCCTCGAGGCTGACCAGGGGCTGGCCGCGCTCGATGGGCTCGCCTTCGTTGAAGTGGATGGCGGCGATCCGCCCGGCGATCTCGGGCCGGACGATGACGGATTCGTTCGAGCGCAGGGTTCCGACCGCGTTGACCACGTCGGAGACCATTGCCGTCCTGACCGCGGCGGTTTCTACCACGGTAGTGCGGTCGCCACCGCTATTCTGCGGCCCCGCGGTGCTGTCGGCCCGGAGATTCAGGTGCCAGTGCGACGCACCGATTGCGGCAGCGATGGCGAGCGCCACGATCACCGTGGGCAGTAACTTTTTCACAACAGGATCTCCTGGCCTGGGCATTATGGCCGGGGTGGGGACTGGCCGGGGAGGGGTCGATGAAGTCTATCCACGCCCCCTGGAGGGGTCAATTCGATCCGGTTTGCGCGAGAGATCGCGCGCGCCGGCTTCTTCGTGTGGCCGCGCGAATTGAGCGCTTCGGTCTGAACCCCGATAATCGATTGCTTCGAATCCTCCCCGACCCGAACCCTTCTCGACCCGAAGCCCGAGCCCGATGCCCGAAAACGTGATCCGTCTGCGCGGCGCGCGCCAGAACAATCTGAAGAACCTGGACATCGATCTGCCACTGGGCGCGCTCACCGTGATTACCGGGCCCAGCGGCTCGGGCAAGTCCTCGCTCGCGTTCGACACGGTCTACGCGGAGGGCCAGCGCCGCTACGTCGAGACCTTCTCGCCCTACGCCCGCCAGTTCCTGGACCGCATGGACAAGCCCGCGGTGGATTCCATCGAGGGCATCCCGCCGTCGATCGCCATCGACCAGACCAACCCGGTGAAGAATTCGCGCTCCACCGTGGGCACGATGACCGAGCTGAACGATCACCTGAAGCTGCTGTTCGCCCGCGCGGCCAGGCTGTTCTGCCAGGGCTGCGGCCGCGAGGTGCGCCGCGACAGCGCGGACGATATCGTCGCCGAACTGCTCGAGCGCGGCGCCGGTGCGCGCGCCGTGATCGCCTTCGACGTATCACTGACCGGCGAGGTCGCCGAGGACAAGGTGCGCGCGGAACTCGACCGCCAGGGCTATACGCGCGTTGAGACCGTCGACGGACATGTGCTGCGCGTGACCCGGGACCGGGTGCGCCTGGTGGCCGACAATCAGGACCGCATCACCGAAGCGGTGGAGGGCGCGCTGCGCGCGGGCCAGGGGCATATCGGCGTCTTTCCGCTGGACGAGCAGCGCGAGCCCACCGATCACTGGCGCTTCTCCGAGGGGCTGCACTGCCCGGATTGCAATCGCGACTACAGCGATCCCATCCCCAACTCATTCTCGTTCAATTCGCCCATGGGCGCCTGCGAGACCTGCCGCGGTTTCGGCCGGGTCATGGGCATCGACTATCGCCTGGTGATTCCGGACGAGGACAAGTCGCTCGAAGGCGGCGCGATCAAGCCATGGCAGACGGACACCTACGCGGGCTGCCAGCGCGACCTGCTGGGCCATGCGCGGCGCGCGGGCGTGGCGACGGACGTGGCCTGGAAGGATCTGCCGTCGGCGGACCGCGACTGGATCATCCAGGGCGACACGGACTG
>Ga0208412_1000977_pt1 | contig 13130 bp, 11 predicted proteins | sample AntDeeMetag02WF4_FD_184758 | JGI IMG/M metagenome (GOLD analysis project Ga0208412, IMG submission 184758) | Saline lake microbial communities from Deep Lake, Antarctica - Antarctic Deep Lake Metagenome 02WF4 (SPAdes) (version 2) | ecosystem: Environmental > Aquatic > Non-marine Saline and... | reverse complement strand
GAGGTGGAAGCAGGGGCGGTGAACTACGGCGTGGTGCCGGTGGAAAACTCCACCGAAGGCGTGGTCAACCACACCCTGGACACCTTTCTGGAAGCGTCGATCCACATCTGCGGCGAGGTGGTGCTGCGTATTCACCATCACCTGCTGGTGGGCGAAAACACCCGCCGCGATAAGGTCTCGCGGGTGTATTCCCATCCGCAGTCGTTTGCCCAGTGCCGCAAATGGCTGGATGCCCACTACCCGCACGCCGAGCGCGTGGCGGTGGCCTCCAACGCCGAAGCCGCCAAACTGGTCAAGACCGAGTGGCACAGCGCCGCGATTGCCGGCGACATGGCCGCCAAGCTTTATGGCCTTGAAGTGATTGCCGACAAAATCGAAGATCGTCCGGATAATTCCACGCGATTTTTGATCATCGGCAGCCAGGATGTACCGCTGTCGGGCAACGACAAAACCTCGCTGGTAGTGGCCATGCGCAACCAGCCCGGCGCGCTGCACGACCTGCTGGAACCGTTCCACCGCCACCAGATCGACATGACGCGGCTGGAAACGCGCCCCTCGCGCAGCGGCGTGTGGAACTACGTTTTCTTTATCGACTTTATCGGCCACCGCGAGCAGCCTCACGTCACCGCGATGCTCGACGAAGTGCGCCTGCGCGCCGCCGATCTGAAGGTGCTGGGGTCTTACCCCCAAGGTGTGCTGTGAACGAGACGCGCCTGCTGATTGTCGGGTTGGGGCTGATTGGCGGCTCGCTGGCCGCCGCGCTGCGCGCTACCGGCTTTCAGGGCGAAATCATGGCCTGCGACCCGGATGCCCGTGAGATTGAGCGCGGCGTCGAACTAGGGCTGATCGACGGCGGCAGCACCTGCTTGGCCGAGCAGGCGCCGGCGGCGAGCCTGATCGTGCTGGCCGTGCCGGTACTGGCGATGGAAAGCGTCATGGGCGAGCTTGAAAAGCTCAACCCAACGCTTGAGGGGCAAGTCGTCACCGACGTGGGCAGCACCAAGGCGGCCATCCGTGATGCTGCCCGCCGGGTGTTTGGCCGCATACCGTCGACGCTGGTGCTTGGCCACCCGATTGCCGGCTCGGAGAAAAGCGGCGTCGCGGCGTCCAACCCCCGGCTGTATACCGATCACAACGTAATTTTGACGCCCGAGGCGGACACCGCTGCCGATGCGTTAACGCGGGTGCGCGCGCTGTGGCTAGCCTGCGGGGCCCAAGTGCTGGAAATGGCCGTGGAGCGTCACGACGAAGTGCTGGCGCAAACCAGCCACTTGCCGCATCTGCTGGCGTTTTCGCTGGTCGATACGCTGGCGCGCCAGGACCAGCGGCTGGATATTTTCCGCTACGCGGCGGGTGGCTTCCGTGATTTCACCCGCATCGCCGGCAGCGATCCGGTGATGTGGCGGGATATTTTTATGGCCAACCGCGAGGCGGTGCTCGCCTCGCTGGATGATTTTGAGGCCGGGCTTGCGCGCCTGCGTACAGCGGTTGAAGCCGGCGACGGCGACGCCATGCTGGCCACCTTTGATCGTGCCAGCCACGCGCGCCACTATTTTGAATCACTGCTGAATAAAACCAGTTATCAGACGGAATATGCTATGCAATCACAGGGTCAGGTGACTTACCGGGTGCATCCGGGCGGCAGCGCTCAGGGGCGCGTACGCATACCCGGCGACAAGTCGATTTCGCACCGTTCAATCATGCTCGGCGCGCTTGCCGAGGGCGTTACCACCGTGACCGGCTTTCTCGAAGGCGAAGACAGCCTCGCCACGCTGCAGGCGTTTCGCGAAATGGGCGTGGCTATTGAAGGGCCGCACCAGGGTCGCGTAGTCATTCATGGCGTGGGCATGCACGGGTTAAAAGCGCCGTCAGGCCCGATTTACGTGGGCAACTCGGGCACCGCGATGCGCCTGTTTGCCGGGCTGTTGGCCGGCCAGGCTTTTGCCAGCGAGCTTACCGGCGATGAATCACTCACCCAGCGCCCGATGAACCGCGTAGCCGAGCCGCTGCGCGCCATGGGCGCGGTCATTGACACCGCCGAGGGTGGCCGTCCGCCGCTTAACATTCACGGCGGCGCGCCGCTTACCGGCATGTATTACGATATGCCGGTGGCCAGCGCCCAGGTGAAGTCCTGCCTGCTGCTGGCCGGTCTCTACGCCGATGGCGAGACCCGCGTGCGCGAACCTGCCCCCGCCCGCGATCACACCGAGCGCATGCTCAGCGGCTTTGGCTATACGGTCGAGCGTGAAGGCGATACCTGCTGGCTGAACGGCGGCGAAAGCCTCACTGCCAGCCCGATCGACGTGCCCGCGGATATTTCTTCGGCGGCGTTTTTCATGGTGGCCGCAGCGATTACCCCAGACGCCGACCTGACCCTTGAGCACGTGGGGATTAACCCGACGCGCACCGGCGTCATCAACATTCTTGAGCTGATGGGCGCCGACCTTGAGCTTATCAACGAGCGCGAGGTCGGCGGCGAGCCGGTGGCGGATGTTCGTATTCGCTACGCGCCGCTTACGGGCATTGATATTCCCGTGGAGCAGGTGGCGCTTGCCATTGATGAGTTTCCCGCGTTGTTTATTGCCGCGGCCAACGCCTCGGGTACCACCCGGCTGCGCGGCGCCGCCGAGCTGCGGGTGAAAGAGTCCGACCGCCTGCAGGCTATGGCTGACGGCCTCGCCACCCTTGGCGTTGAGCACCGCCTGCTGGATGACGGCATCGACATCGTCGGCAACGGCGATTCGCAAACCCCCAGCTACGGCGGCGGGCGCATCGACAGCCTGGGCGATCACCGTATTGCCATGGCCTTTGCCGTGGCCGCGCTGCGCGCCAATGATGAGATCACCATCGACAACTGCGCCAACGTGGCGACGTCCTTCCCCGACTTTATCGAGCTGGCCACGGGCATCGGCATGGCGCTTGACGTGGAGACCGATGATGGGCGCTAGCGTTCCCCCCGTTAATGTTCTCACCATCGACGGCCCCGGCGGGGCGGGCAAGGGCACCATCAGCGGGGTGATTGCCGAGCAACTGGGCTGGCATCTGCTGGACAGCGGCGCGCTGTACCGGTTGACCGCCTATGCCGCGGGCAAGCATGGCGTCGCGCTGGATGATGCAGCCGGGCTTGCCCGGGTAGCGGAAACCCTCGACGTGGTGTTTCCGGTGGCCGGCGGCGCGGTGCAAACGCTGCTTGAGGGCGAAGACGTCAGCCGTTTGATTCGTACCGAGCAGGCCGGCGAGCGCGCCTCACAGGTAGCCGCATTACCCGCGGTGCGTGACGCGCTGCTCAAACGTCAGCGCGATTTCAGCCAGCCGCCGGGGCTGGTGGCCGACGGCCGCGACATGGGCACGGTGGTTTTCCCCGGCGCAGCACTGAAGATATTTCTCACCGCCAGCGCCGCTGAACGTGCTCGTCGTCGCTTCGAGCAGTTGCGCCAAGCCGGCGTGGATGCTAATCTTTCGAGTCTTTTGAAGGAGATTCAGGCACGCGATGCACGCGACACGCAGCGCAGCGTGGCACCTCTCAAGCCGGCAGACGATGCCATTACGCTTGATACCACGCGCCTGAGTATACCGGAAGTGGTTGAACAGCTGACCGAATGGCTTGCCCTGCGGGGCATGACGTCCGGCGCTTAACTCTCCCTTGCGGCGCTTTCAATGCGGCGTCACGGCGTGGCCGGGCAGTTTACTCACACACGATGAGCCCGGCCAGGTCTAACCAGCGTTAACGCCCTTGAAAGCAGAGTGACATTAGGCCCGTACTTGCTGGTGGTACGGAGAAGGCAGCGATGCCTCAAACAACGTTGATCACGTAGGAACACCATGAGCGAAAGCTTTGCTGAACTGTTTGAACAGTCTCTTAACGACATCAATATGGAGCCGGGCGCGATCGTTGCGGCTCAGGTTGTCGACATTGACGGTGACTGGGTTACCGTTAACGCCGGTCTGAAATCCGAAGGCCAGATCCCCGCGTCGCAATTCCTCGATGAAAACGGCGAGCTCTCCATTGCCATCGGCGATGATGTGCACGTAGCGCTTGAAGCCGTGGAAGACGGTTTCGGCGAAACGCGTCTGTCGCGCGAAAAAGCTAAGCGCGCCGAAGCGTGGAAAGTGCTGGAAGCCGCCTTCGAGAAAGACGAAATCATCAAGGGCGTGATCAACGGCAAGGTCAAGGGTGGCTTCACCGTTGAAGTTGACAGCATCCGCGCCTTTCTTCCGGGCTCGTTGGTTGACGTGCGTCCGGTGCGCGACACCACGCACTTGGAACACAAAGAGCTGGACTTCAAGGTCATCAAGCTCGATCCTAAGCGCAACAACGTGGTTGTTTCGCGTCGTGCTGTGCTTGAAGCGGAAAACAGTGCCGAGCGCGAAGCGCTGCTGGCCACACTTCAGGAAGGCCAGCAGATCAAGGGTATCGTCAAGAACCTGACCGACTACGGCGCCTTTGTTGACCTGGGCGGCGTTGACGGCCTGCTGCACATCACCGATATGGCGTGGAAGCGTATCAAGCATCCGTCTGAAATCGTCGCCGTAGGCGATGAGATCAACGTCAAGGTGCTCAAGTTTGACCGCGAGCGTAACCGCGTATCGCTGGGTCTCAAGCAGCTGGGTGAAGATCCGTGGGTCAACATCAAAGGCCGCTACCCGGAAGGCACCAAGGTCCACGCGACCGTGACCAACCTGACCGACTACGGCTGCTTTGCCGAGCTTGAAGAAGGCGTCGAGGGTCTGGTTCACGTGTCCGAAATGGACTGGACCAACAAGAACATCCACCCCTCCAAGGTTGTGCAGGTGGGTGACGATGTTGACGTCATGGTGCTGGATATCGACGAAGAGCGTCGTCGTATCTCGCTGGGTATCAAACAGTGCACGGCTAACCCGTGGGAAACCTTCAACGCCGAGTTCAACAAAGGCGATCGCGTTTCCGGTACCATCAAGTCAATCACCGACTTCGGTATCTTCATCGGTCTGGCTGGCGGCATCGACGGCCTGGTACACCTGTCCGACATCTCCTGGACAGAAACCGGCGAAGAAGCGGTACGCGGCTTCAAGAAAGGCGACGAAGCCGAAGCCGTTATCCTCTCGATTGATCCCGAGCGCGAGCGTATCTCGCTGGGTGTCAAGCAGATGGATACCGACCCGGTAGCCGAGTACCTGTCGGTTAACGACAAGGGCACTATCGTCACTGGACGTATCATTGAAGTTGACGCCAAGGAAGCCCAGGTTGAGCTGGCTACCGACGTAGTTGCCGTGCTGAAAGCCTCCGAGATCAGCGCTGACCGCGTCGAAGACGCGCGCAACGCGCTCAACGAAGGCGACAGCGTTGAAGCGCGCATCGTCAGCGTTGACCGCAAGAGCCGTCAGATCAACCTCTCGGTCAAGGCCAAGGATCAGGACGACACTCGCCAGAACATGAAGAAGCTGCGCGAGAATGACGATGATGCGGGTGGTGCCACTACCATCGGCGAGCTGATTAAGCAGCAGATGGGTCAAGACTAAACGCCTGACGTTTGGTTAACTGCTGTGATGAAACGCCGCCCCTTGGGGCGGCGTTTTTTATGCTGAAAAGATGCTAAGCAAAAAAGCAAAAGGTCACGCCGCGTTATGTTAGCAAAGCGTGGTGTGATCAAAGAAATGTGTAAGTAACGTGCAGTTTTGCCTGTATTGAAACGTTGCGCTGAAAGTTTGTGGTAAACGGGTGGTGTTGGAAGGCGTTGCTTAAGCATGGAGCGTGATTTATATAAGAGCGACCCTATGCGCTAACGCAATCGCCAATATTGCGTTTGTAGCATCGGTGTTTGATATGACTATATGATTAAGGGTTGCGAGTTGGCGTTTATACAGCAATAATATGGCGGGTAAGTGAACGCCTATTCCCATTGGCGGTCAGAGCATTCTGAAGAGATCGTGCTTGATCGACGATTGGCAGCCTGATTCTTATCGCGTGTTTCTCGTCAACAGGCTCGCATAGATACGGTTTTGCAAACAGATTCTTGCAAACAGATTGTGATAGATAGACTCAAGCCGCGATTCCCCATCCAACAGAAGGATTTTACTCCATGTCTTTGCTTAACGAATATATTCAGAAAGAACAGCAGCTCAAACAGCTGCAGCAAGATATCGCGCGTCTTGAAGACGACCAGCGACTAAAAGGTGAGCTTGAGTTTAAGGCCAAACTTGAAAGTCTGATGGAGGAGTTTGAGAAACGCCCGGCGGACGTGATCGCACTGCTGGACCCGCATCAGGGAGCCGGCAAGCCGGCCACTAGCACAACCGGCCGTCGTAAGCGCCGTTTGAAGATCTATAAAAACCCCCACACCGGCGACGTCATTGAAACGCGCGGCGGCAATCATAAGGGGCTGCGCGGCTGGAAAAGCGAATACGGCGATGAAACCGTCGAATCCTGGCTCGTGCGCATGGAAGACTAAACGCGCCGGCCAGAAGGGTTGCAGCACCCGCTAACGCCTGAGTGCAATGGCTAGGGCTTGAGTGGAATACGTAACTCCAGATGATCCTCCAGCCACAGCACATAAGGCGTCTCACCGCTGATATGAAAAGGCATGGGTTGGCGTAGCAGATCGTGCACAAGGCCATCCAAGGCGTCGTCCAGCTGGCTGATGTCCTGCATGCAGGTAATCGCATAGTGCTGTGTCGCAATGCGTAAACGGCGATACGGCACGGGCAGCGGTAAACTGTCTGCTTCGCTTTGCGGGAGCAAGCACAGCCCGATGTCGGTACGCCGCGATGCGCTGGTTCCGGCGCACGCGCCGATGCGCCGAGACAGCAAGTCCGGCAGCGCCATGCCGGGCGCCGCTTTGCTTAAGCGGTGATCAAGGCGGGACAAGTCTTGGGCGTGCAGGCTTGGCGTGCCCAGCTGACAAAGCGTCTCAGGCGCTTTGTAGAGGCGGCGCATAATGGCGTAATGGCTGCTTTTTTGCTCGATGCGCGTGCCCATGTCATAGGCGGGTTGCAGCCGGCTCAGCGTTTGGCGGATGGTGCTGCGATAGCAGCGGGGCGTTGCGCCATAGCGGCGCTGGAAAGCGCGCGAAAAGGCAGAATGGTTCTGGTAGCCGCAGGCCACCCCGATTTGCGCTATATTGCCACAACTTAGCGCGAGCAGTACGGCGGCGCGCTCAAGGCGCCGCCGGTCGCGATACACACCGGGTGAGCTGCCAAAGTAATGGCCGAATTGGCGCCTGATCTGAGACGTTGAATACCCCAGGTGCGCGGCGAGGTCATCAATACCCAACGGCTTGCTGAGCGTATCCTGTAGCCATATTTCGGCGCGTGTCATCGCATTTAACATACTCAAGCCTCCCTTGCGTCTGTCGGGCAGGCTTGAGTATTACGCCTGCGTCGCACTTTCCTGGTGCATGGGGTGATGTCCTGCTTGGGTTTGATGCGCAGAAGTAACGCTGCTAGAAACGCCTGAAAGGCGTTTGCAAGGCAGAATCGATAGCCCCACCGGCGTGGGCGGCGGATTGCCTGCGACTGCTGCGGTGATGCTGCGATGTTGGTATAAAATAGCAAAAAGCCACACTAACAAATAACAATCAACAAAAGGTTTCACGCCCTGTCTTGACGTTCTGTCTCTACGTTCTGTCTTTATGCGGGCTTTATGGGGTCGAAGGCAAGTTCACTTTGCTCTAATGCGCGTTTAAGCACAGTTTGTTACAGGCAGTTCTCTCATCCATAGCGTTTTGCTGGGCGCGGCGAGATTTTTCTATCGACAACATTTTTCAAAAGGTGTAAATGGAACATCAATGACATATCGGAAAGCGGATAAGCCACATAACGAGCGCAATAAGCTACGCCAGTTTAAAGACCTGGACGATGCTTTTTCCAAAGCCTTGCAGGCGCTGGATGATCCGAATAACAGCCTGGACATTCCTACCGGGCCGCCGGTGCGCTCGCTTGCAGCATTGGAGGAAGAAGACACCCAGGCGCAGGCAGAAGGGCGCCATCAGGAATTTACGCGTCGGATCGAGGCACTGCTCAATGAATATGGGATACCCCACGCAGAGCTTACGGAGCTGATTGAAACGCTGCTGGAACACGGGCTCTGGCAAGAACAGGCGCCCGCGCCGCGCACATAGTCCGTTTGATATCGTCCGTTTCACACAAGCCCTTCAGCGCAGCCCTTCCATGCAGGCGCCGCTTAGCGGTAGCGGTAGACTCGCAGGCTTGGCAGAAACGGTTCGCTCTCGAGCTTCTCATCGCGGCGTTTGGCGCGTGTGCGCTTTTCGGGAGGTGTGAGCGGCGGCAGGTTGGTGTGCGGCAGGCGGCCATCTTCACTGGGCATGAAAATCGGCATGGCAACGTTTAACGCGCGCCGCGTGTGGCCGTCTTCAAGAGGTTCGGTAAAAAACAGGTTGGCACGCATCAGCGGTGCTTGGGGTTGCACCTGTGCCAAGGGCTCGGCACTGGGAATGCCGGCCAGCTTGCGCAGTTGGATGCGCACGTGCGCGGCCTCGCTATCCAGCGCGAGCAATTTTTTTTCCACCTCCTGTACGCTTAGCCGCTTGATCGAGCGCCCGCTGCTGTACCAGGCAAAACGTACGCGGGATACCGGCGCTTCGGCCACTGGCAGATGGCGCCAGCACTGCTTCAAATGCAGGCGGGCAAGGCCGTTACGTTCGAGCACCGCTTCAACCTGCGGGTGACGTCCTGGCAGCCGCGAGCGGCTCTCGCTGAGCAAGGCCGGCGCCTGCTGCTTGATCGCCTGCAGGCATTCGCTAAAGGCGCTTTTGGCCGCGTTAGCCTTAAGCACGGCTTGCATCAGCTCGTCATCTGCGGCAATGAGCCCAACATAGTTGCGCGTTTCGCGTCCGTCCTGGCCCTGCTGATGCCACATGTCAAACAGCGCCGTGTTCAGCCAGTCAGCATCCGCGCTGGTGCCATCCAGCGTCCAGGCGCTGGCGGAGCCCTCGGCAAACCGGGCGGTTACCTGGGTAAGCGCGGTCAGCACATCGTCAAAGCAGTTATCCAGACGGTGAAGTAGCTGATAGTCAAGTTGTTGGGCGTCTGGCGGGCTGGGCATGGTGGCTCCTGATCAAGATAGCGGCTCAAGACGGTAGTGGTTCAAGATAGCGGAGCGTCGCGGTCGGCCTCGCGCAGCATGGCGTCGATATCGGCTTCGTCCATGGCGGATTCGCCGCCGATACGGTGTGATTCATCGGCCCAGGCGCCCAGGTCCAGCAGCTGACAGCGACGACTGCAAAAAGGTCGGTAGGCGTTTTCTGACGACCAGACAACGCGGGTGCGGCACTGGGGGCAGGGGAGCTCGCTGGGGGCACGCGGGGCGCTATCGTTGGGGTTGGCGGGGGGCATAAAGGCTCCTTGCTGGCTGAGTTCGGGTGACAACGCGCAGCGCGTTAGGGGGCAAGCGCACGGTAGCGCGCATCAAGGGCGCTGACCTGTTGACGCATGAACGCCGCGTCCCCGCTATTATCGATGACATCGCAGCCGTGGGAAAGGCGCTTTTCACGCGATAGCTGCGCGGCCAGAATCGCGTTGACCTGATCGCGGCTGACGTTATCGCGTGCAAGCGTGCGCTCGCGCTGTAGCGCTTCGGGAAGATCCACCACCAGGCAGCGCTCAACCAGCGCGTCCTGTCCACTTTCAAACAGCAACGGCGAGACCAGCAGCACGTACGCGGCGGGCGTGGCCTGCAGGCGTTCAAGGTGGGTCAACAGGCGTTCGCGGACGCGCGGGTGGGTCACGCTTTCCAGCCATTCGCGCTCGGTCGGCGTAGCAAAGATAATCTCACGCAGCGCCGCACGATTAAGCGTGCCGTCCTGCTGGAGCACGGCCTTGCCGTAGCGGCGGCTGATCGCCTCAAGCGCCGGTTCGCCGGGGGCGACAATCTCCCGGGCGACGTCATCGGCGTCTACCCAGGCCGCTCCCAGCGCGGCAAACGCGCGGGCGACGGTGGATTTTCCCGAGCCGATGCCGCCGGTCAAACCGATAATCATGGTGACTCTCCGGTGGGTTGAGACGGTCAGATAACCAGCGCCAAGTAGGCGGCCATCAGCTCATCGCCAACGAGCAGTGCCGCCCAGCCCGCCATGGCCAGGAACGGGCCAAAGGGCATGGGCATGCCTCGACGTGCCGGGTTGGCCTGAAGAGCCAGCCCGACCATGGCACCAAACCCGGCCGAAAGCACCAGCATCAGCGGTAAAAAACTCCAGCCCAGCCAAGCGCCGAGTGCGGCCAGCAGTTTAAAGTCGCCGTAGCCCATACCCTCCTTGCCGGTAATCAGTTTGAACAGCCAATAAAAGCCCCAGAGCACCAGATATCCCGCCATGGCGCCAATCACCGCGGAGGGCAGCATCAGCGGCTGGAACAACAGCTGGTACAACAGCCCCGCCCACAGCAGCGGCAGCGTGATGATGTCGGGCAACAGCTGGGTGCGAAAATCAATCACCGCCAGCGCCAGCAGCGTCAAGCAGGCCGCCAGAATAAAGCCGGCCTCCCAGCTAACGCCAAATAAGGCCACCACGGCCACGCTTAATACGCCGCCGGCAAGCTCAATAAGCGGATACTGCACGCTGATGCGGGCATGGCAGTCCGCGCAGCGGCCGCGCCGCTTTAGCCAGCCAGCAAGAGGAATATTATCGTGCCAGCGAATAGGGGCTTCACAGGCTGGGCACAGTGATTTGGGGACGGCCAGGTTAAAGCGCGGCGGCGATTCCTCCGGCAGTTCAAGGGCGGCCCGCGCTTCAGCGCGCCACTCGCGCATTAGCATCACCGGCAAACGGGTAATTACCACGTTGAGAAAGCTGCCCAAACACAGGCCCAGCAAGAGCGTAAATAGCCAGACAGAAAATAAAAGCGGGGACATGAGGCTCCTTTATAGCGCCGTACCCAGATTGATGATGGGAAGATACATGGAAATCACCACGCCGCCAACGAGCACCCCTAGCACCACGATGATGACCGGTTCCATCAAAGACGTTAGCGCATCAACCTTGTTATCCACTTCTTCTTCGTAGTAGTCCGCCACGCGGTTGAGCATGGCATCCAGCGCGCCGGATTCTTCGCCGATGCTGATCATTTGCACCACAAGAGCAGGAAACTGGTTCGTCATGCGCATGGAAAAATGCAGCGGCTGGCCGGCTGCAACGTCTTGGCGTGCTTCCATGACAGCGCGTTGATACACTTTGTTGCCCGTGGCGCCAGAGCAGGTTTGCAGCGCCTCAATGAGGGGGACGCCAGCAGCAAAGGTGGTGGCGAGCGTGCGGGAAAACCGCGCTACGGCGGACTTTTGCAAAATACTGCCCACAATGGGCAAACGCAGCAGCAAAAAATGCAGGCGATAGGCCAGCTTTGGTGAACGACTAACGGCTCGACGTAGCACGAAAATGCCCGCGGCAAGCCCCCCAATCGCGTAGAGCCAGTAGGCCTGCGCCAGTTCCGACAAACGCAGGGTCGCTCGAGTCATTGCGGGCAGTTCAGCACCAAAGCTATGAAACATGTCTTCAAACTGCGGCACTACCTTTATCAACAGTAGCAGGGTGATTCCCATGCCTATTGACATGACCGTAGCAGGGTACCACATGGCTTTTTTGACGCGTCCCTTGAGCATTTCCACCTTTTCCTTGTAGGTGGCAATACGTTCAAGCATCTGGTCAAGCGCGCCGGCCTGTTCGCCGGCTTCTACCAAGTTGACGAATAAATGATCGAAATGTCGGGGATGGCGGCGTAACGCATCGGAAAAGTTTGCGCCGGCCGATATCTCCTGGGTAATTTGCTGAATAAGTACCACCATCGCCGGTTTCTCAATGCTTTCTGTCACAATGTGCAGCGCTTGAAGCAGCGGTACACCGGCACGAATCATGGTTGCCATCTGGCGCGAAAAGACAGCGATATCCTGTGTCTTGATACGCCCACGACCGTGCAGGCTGCTCTTTTTACGCACGCGCCGGATAATAATGTCGTGACGCTTCAGCTCGGCCCCGACTTCTGTTTTGCTGCGGCTTACCATCTCGCCGCTGAGTTTGCGACCGCTCGCGCTTTTGCCGCTCCATTTGAACCGGTACAGCTGAATGGCCGGCGTGCGGCGCTTGCGTGGTGATGGCGCCATGGTTTATTCCCTGGTGACCCGGTTGACTTCTTCAAGGCTGGTGATGCCCTGCATCACTTTAATCAGACCGCTATGGTGTAAGTTGGCGTAGCCTTCTTCACGCGCGAGCCTGTCAATATCCAGTGCATGGGCTTCGCGCATGATGAGCTGGCGCATCGCTTCGGTCACAGGAACGACTTCATAAATGCCGATACGCCCTTTATACCCTTGGGTGCACTGCTTGCAGCCCACCGGCTGGTAGATGGTTGAGCGGGTAATATCGGCATCGCTGAAGCCTTCGCGGCGGAGGGCCTGAGCGGGGATGTCCGCCGGCTCCTTGCAGTGCTTGCACAGCACCCGGACCAGCCGCTGGGCGATAATCAGGCTGACGGCGCTGGCGATATTGAACGGTGATACGCCCATGTTGGAAAGGCGCGTGAGCGTTTCTGCCGCCGAGTTGGTATGTACCGTGGAAAGCACCAGGTGACCGGTTTGTGCGGCTTTAATAGAAATTTCAGCGGTTTCCAGGTCACGAATTTCACCGACCATTACCACATCGGGATCCTGGCGCAAGAACGCACGCAGCGCACTGGCAAAATCCAGCCCGATCTTGGGCAATACGTTGACCTGATTGACGCCAGGCACCTTGATCTCCACCGGGTCTTCGGCGGTGCAGATATTGCGCTCGATCTGATTGAGGATATTAATGCCGGTATACAGCGAAACGGTCTTGCCGCTGCCGGTTGGTCCGGTGACCAAAATCATGCCTTGGGGCTGGGCCAGCGCCTGTTCGTAAAAGGCTCGCTGATCATCCGTAAAGCCCAGCTGGTCAATGCCCATCTGTGCGGCGTTTGGATCCAGTAGTCGCAGCACAATTTTCTCGCCGTATACCGTCGGCAGGGAGTTCACGCGAAAATCCAGCGATCGCGTACGTGAAAGCCTGAGTTTGAGCGCGCCATCCTGGGGCAGGCGGCGTTCGGAAATATCCAGCCGCGCCATGATTTTCAGCCGGGCGGCGATACGGTTACGCATGGCAAACGGCGGGCGGGCAATTTCGGTGAGCATA
>Ga0208412_1000971_pt1 | contig 13173 bp, 13 predicted proteins | sample AntDeeMetag02WF4_FD_184758 | JGI IMG/M metagenome (GOLD analysis project Ga0208412, IMG submission 184758) | Saline lake microbial communities from Deep Lake, Antarctica - Antarctic Deep Lake Metagenome 02WF4 (SPAdes) (version 2) | ecosystem: Environmental > Aquatic > Non-marine Saline and... | reverse complement strand
TGGAAACCAAGTTTATCCAGGGCCTGTATTTCGCCGGCCAGATCAATGGCACCACCGGTTACGAAGAAGCCGGTGCCCAGGGCCTGCTGGCGGGTATCAACGCTTCGCTGCGGGCTCAGGAAAAAGAGGAATGGTACCCTCGCCGTGACGAAGCCTATCTGGGCGTGCTGGTGGATGACCTGATTACCATGGGCACCAAAGAGCCATACCGCATGTTCACAAGCCGTGCCGAATATCGTCTGATCCTGCGCGAAGATAATGCCGATCTGCGCCTGACCGAAACCGGTCGCAAGCTGGGCCTGGTCGACGATGATCGCTGGCAGAAATTCAGTGATAAATGCGAAGGCATCAGCAAAGAGCGCAGCCGTCTGGAAGGCACCCGCATTCATCCGAACACCGAAGCCGGGGAACGTGCCAATCAGTACTTGAAACAGCCCATGACCCGCGATCACACGCTGGCGGAGCTGCTGCGTCGTCCGGAAGTTGTCTACGATCACATTGCCGACATTGGCGCCGAACGGGCGCCGGATCCGAACGTGGCGGATCAGGTGGAAATCGAGATCAAATACGAGGGCTATATCTCTCGCCAAGCCGATGAAATCGAGCGCCTGCGTAAGAACGAGAACACCGCTCTGCCGATTGATCTGGATTACGACGTCATTGGTGGCCTGTCCAACGAGATCAAGCAAAAGCTCAAAGAGGTGCGCCCGGAAACCGTCGCTCAGGCTTCCCGGATTCAGGGCGTGACCCCGGCGGCGGTGAGCCAGGTTCTGGTGCACCTGAAAAAACGGGATCTGCTGCGCAAGCAGAGTGCCTGATATGAGTTATGCACTGTGGCAGCGCCAGCTCAAGGAAGGACTGGCCGGAATGGAGCTTGCTTTGAACCAAAGCCAGCAGCAACAGTTGCTGGCTTTTCTGGCTCTGTTGAACAAATGGAACAAGGCCTACAACCTCACCGCCGTGCGTGACGAGCAGGTGATGGTGTCACGCCAGCTGTTGGACAGCTTAAGCATCGTGCCGTGGATAACCACCGATCACTTGCTGGATGTCGGTGCCGGTGGCGGCCTGCCGGGTATTCCCCTGGCCATTGTGTTTCCGGACAGGCATTTCACGCTGCTCGACAGCAACGGCAAGAAAACCCGTTTCCTGAATCAGTGTGTACTGGAGCTGGGCCTGAAGAACGTGGATGTCATCCACGGCCGGGCGGAAGACTGCCAGCCAGACCAGCCGTTCACCCAGATCAGCAGCCGGGCCTTTACCGCCCTGGAGAATCTGGTGAGCTGGTGTGGCCAGCTATTGGCAAATGATGGCGAGTTCCTTGCCATGAAAGGTCAGTATCCGGATGATGAAGTGTCTGCCCTTCCGGAAGACTGGCAGGTAAAATCCAGTCATTCCCTGAAGGTTCCCGGTGCTGACGGCGAGCGGCATTTGCTGGTCGTCGCCCGTTCCCCACATTCCCGGTAATCCGCAACAAGGAGGCAAAGCATGGCGCGCGTGATTGCAGTGACCAATCAGAAAGGCGGTGTGGGTAAAACCACCACCTGCGTCAATCTTGCTGCGTCTCTGGCTGCCACCAAGCGCCGGGTTCTGCTGGTAGACATGGATCCGCAGGGCAACGCCACCATGGGTAGTGGTGTGGATAAAAACTCCCTGGAGGTGTCCGGCTTTGATGTTCTGACCAAACGCTCGACGCCGGCGGAAGTGATTGTGCACGCTGAAGCTTCGGGCTTTGATCTGCTGCCCGCCAATGGCGATCTTACCGCAGCGGAAGTGGAGCTGATGAACGAAATCGGGCGTGAGCACCGGTTGCGGCTGATGCTGAATCAGATTCGCGAGAACTACGAATACATCCTGATCGACTGCCCGCCATCGCTGAACCTGTTAACCGTCAACGCCCTGTCGGCCGCAGACTCGGTTCTGATACCCATGCAGTGTGAATACTACGCACTGGAAGGTCTGGCGGCATTGATGAACACCGTGGAACAGATAAAGGAAACGGTAAATCCGGATCTGGAGATCGAGGGCATCCTGCGCACCATGTATGATCCGCGCAACAGTCTGACACTCGATGTTTCCGGTCAATTGAGCGAGTACTTTGGCGACAAGGTCTACCGGGCCGTCATTCCTCGCAATGTGCGCCTGGCTGAAGCACCCAGTTACGGTGTGCCGGCCTTGAAGTACGATCGGGTTTCGAAGGGCGCAGTGGCTTATCTGGCCCTGGCCGGAGAAATGGTTCGCCGGCACGGATCGAAAAAGACATCCGCCGCCGTTGCGGTGTAACATCACTCGCTTGCAGGCGAACCAGGCATCCATTATTTCAACAGGAAGAATGACAGACACCATGGCGGCGAAGAAACGAGGTTTGGGTGAACGTGGGCTCGGAGCATTGCTGCAGGGCTCGAAAGTCGACCTTGACCAGAAAACCACCAGTCACGATGGCGAGCTCCGGGAAATCCCCATCGACCTTATTCAGCGTGGTCGTTATCAGCCACGTCGAGACATGGATCCGGCCGCTCTTCAGGAACTGGCCGATTCCATTCGCCAGCAGGGTGTTATGCAGCCGGTGGTGGTTCGCCCCGTGTCCGAAGGCCGCTTTGAGCTGATTGCCGGCGAGCGCCGCTGGCGCGCCACCCAACTGGCCGAGCTCGACAGCATACCGGCCATTATCAGGGACGTGCCGGACGATGCCGCCATCGCCATGGCGTTGATCGAAAACATCCAGCGGGAAAACCTCAACCCGGTAGAAGAAGCCTTTGCGCTTCAGCGCCTGCAGGATGAATTCGGATTGACCCAGAGCCAGGTTGCCGAAGCGGTGGGTAAATCCCGCACGACCATTACCAACCTGTTGCGTCTGATCAGCCTCAGCGAAGATGTACGAACGATGCTCGAACATGGCGATCTGGAAATGGGTCATGGCCGGGCCATGTTAACCCTGCCGCCGGAACAGCAGATGCAGGTAGCCCGGCAGGTGGTGGCCAAATCCCTGTCGGTGCGCCAGACCGAAGCGCTGGTTCGCCGGCTGCAGAGTGAAAAGCCGGGAGACGCGAAAGCGGAAAAGACCGCTGTTGACCCGAATATCCGCGCGCTTCAGGATGATCTGTCGGAGCGTCTGGGGGCCAGGGTCGCCATCGCTCACGGCAAGCGCGGCAAAGGCAAGCTGGTCATTGAATACAGCTCACTGGATGAGCTGGACGGTATTCTGAACCACATTCAGTAGACATTGGAATGAATTGAAAAACTCATCCTAAAGTCCTGTACGCGCAATAAAACACCAGATGTGGTTGCGGTTTTACGGGCTCAGCACAACTTGTGTAAAAAAATGAACAACCATGGGCCGGGGCTGTTTGTTTCGTGATTGCTTTTGAAATCGATTGTATTGAACACCCTTCGGTAAACACATATAATTCCGCGCGCTTGATCCAACAGCAGGTGACATGACTCGTTATCGCAAAGCCATCACATACGTGCCATTGAAGCAGTGGCTCACAATAGAGATGGCAGCATTGATCGTAATGAGCCTGCTTTGGTGGTTGCTGGTAAGCCGTTTGGCTGGTTATTCCGCATTTGTTGGCGGTCTTATTTTTGTCATACCAAACGCTTACTTTGCACACCGCACCTATCGTTATCAGGGTGCGCGCCAGATGAGTCTGGCAGTGAGTAATATTTTCAGGGCCGAGAGCATCAAGCTCGCCCTTACCGCAGTTTTTTTTGCGGCCGTTTTCACTTTAATGGAGCCAGTACACGTACCGGCTCTGTTATTCACTTTTGCTGTGATGGTTGTGATGGGCACTGCCTTGCGCTGGCTCATCCGGCCGCGACCACAGCGATGACTGGACGAGAGCAGTATGGCAGCTGATACCCCAGTAGATTATATAAAACACCACCTTACCAACCTTACCTACGGCAAGCTTCCGGAAGGCTATGAACGCGCTGACGGCACGGTGACCCAGGAGTCCACATGGACCATGGCAAGCACCGCGCAGGAAGCTGCGGACATGGGCTTCATGGCTATCCATGTGGATACCATGGGCTGGTCTCTTGCCATGGGCATCCTTTTCCTCGGCCTGTTCCGTTTTGTTGCCAATCGTGCAACAACCGGCACACCGGGTGGCCTGCAGAATACCGTCGAAATGACGCTTGAGTTTATTCAGGGCATCGTTCGGGATACCTTCCACGGAAGAAATCCTCTGATTGCCCCGTTGGCTCTGACGGTCTTCGTCTGGATCTTCCTGATGAACTCCCTGAAGCTGATTCCGGTGGATTACATCCCGTCCATCGCTCACGCAATGGGTTTGGAATACTTCAAGATTGTACCTACCACCGATCCCAATGGTACCTTCGGTATTTCAATCGGCGTGTTCCTGCTGATCATCTTTTACAGCCTCAAGGTCAAGGGCGTTGGCGGTTTCTCCAAGGAGCTGTCTTTGCAGCCGTTTAACCACTGGTTGCTGATTCCGTTCAACCTGGTGCTTGAGGTGCTGCAGCTGGTGGTCAAACCGGTCAGCCTGGCACTGCGTTTGTTCGGTAACATGTACGCCGGTGAAGTTATCTTTATCCTGATTGCGCTGTTGCCCCTGTGGGCTCAGTGGACCCTGAACGTTCCCTGGGCGATCTTCCACCTTCTGGTGATAACGCTACAGGCCTTTATCTTTACAACGCTGACTGTGGTTTACCTCAGCGCAGCACACGAAGATCACTAATAAAAACCCTTTAATACACTAAACCCTTAACTATCTGAAAAACTGAGGAGTCTTCAATGGAAATGGTATTTATCGCAGCTGCGCTTATCATCGGTCTGGGTGCTCTGGGCGCCGGCATCGGTTTCGGTCTGCTGGGCGGCAAACTGCTCGAATCCACAGCGCGTCAGCCAGAAATGGCTAACCAGCTGCAAACCAAAGCCTTCATCATGGCCGGCCTGCTCGACGCAGTACCCATGATCGGTGTTGGTATCGCGATGTACCTGATCTTCGTTGTTGCTGGTTAATCGAACCGTGAGACGTGGGCGCTGGCGATTGCAGCGCCCGACTTTCCGGACACCAGGACGCAACGAATAGCAAGAGGTATATTGCCGTGAATATAAACCTTACGTTGATAGGGCAATCGATTGCCTTCGCTATTTTCGTCTGGTTCTGCGTCAAATATGTATGGCCGCCGATTACGGCAGCCATGGAAGCGCGCCAGAAGAAAATTGCTGATGGCCTTTCTGCCGCCGATCGAGCTTCGCTTGATTTGGAGCTAGCGCAGGAAAAGGCCTCAAAGGAAATGCAGAAGGCAAAAGAAGAATCTGCAGCCCTGATTGACCAGGCCAACAAGCGTGCCGCCCAGATCGTCGAAGCCTCCAAGGACGACGCTCGTAAGGAAGGCGAGAAGCTGATCGAGCAAGCCAGGGCGGAAATTCAACAGGAGCGTGTTCAGGCTCGCGACGCACTGAGAGCAGAAGTGGCAACACTGGCTGTTGCAGGCGCCGAGAAGATCCTGGAAACCTCTGTAGACGCCAAAGCTCACAGCGAGATGCTGGAAAAGCTGGCCGCAGAACTCTAAAAGAGGGTCATCATGGCAGAACTCACAACGTTAGCCCGACCCTATGCGAAAGCCGTCTTTGCTGCCGCCGAAGACCAGAACGCTATTGATCTCTGGGATCAGGCACTGGCTTTTGCAGCTCAGGTTGCGGCTGACCAACAGGTAAAGAACATCCTGGCCAACCCCGGCCTCTCTGAGCAGCGTAAGGCGGAACTCTTCGTCGATTGTTTTGAAGAGCCGCTGCCGGAAGCACTCAGAAATTTCCTGTCGATTCTTGCTGAAAACAAGCGTCTGGCACTGTTGCCGGCAATTTCTGCTCTGTTCCGTATGTACCGCGCGGACCTCGAGAAGTCGGTTAACCTGACAATCGATACGGCTTTCGAGCTGTCTGCCGAGGAACAGCAGAAGCTCATCGACGCGTTGTCCAAAAAGCTGGAGCGCAAGGTTGAGCTTGAAGCCACCGTGGATCAGTCTCTGATTGGCGGTGTAGTGGTACGCACAGGCGACCTGGTTATCGACGCTTCAGTCCGTGGCAAACTGGCCAGAATGGCCAAGGCTCTGGGCTCCTGATTTCAGCACAAGGTTTGAGGATAAAGGCATGCAGCAACTGAATCCATCCGAGATCAGTGACATCATCAAGAAGAGAATCGAGAAACTCGACATCTCTTCCGAAGCTAAAAACGAAGGTACGATCCTGTCGGTTTCCGACGGTATTGTACTGATTCACGGTCTTGCCGACGTTATGTACGGCGAGATGATCGAATTTGCCAATGGCACTTACGGCATGGCGCTGAACCTGGAGCGTGATTCTGTTGGTGCGGTTGTACTGGGCGACTACGAAGATCTGGCAGAAGGCCAGAAAGTACGTTGTACCGGTCGCATCCTGGAAGTGCCGGTTGGTAGCGAACTGCTGGGCCGTGTTGTAGACGGTCTGGGTAACCCGATTGACGCCAAGGGCGAGCTGGGTAACACCCAGACATCCCCGATCGAGAAGGTAGCGCCTGGCGTTATCGCCCGTCAGTCAGTTGATGAGCCGGTTCAGACCGGTCTGAAGCCGATCGACACCATGGTTCCGATCGGTCGTGGTCAGCGCGAGCTGATCATCGGTGACCGTCAAATCGGTAAGACCGCTGTCGCCATCGACGCGATCATTAACCAGAAGAACACTGGCATCAAGTGTATCTACGTTGCCATTGGTCAGAAGCAGTCTTCTATTGCGGCAGTTGTACGCAAGCTGGAAGAGCACGGCGCGATGGATCACACCATCATCGTGGCTGCCGGCGCTGCTGATCCTGCGTCCATGCAGTACCTGGCTCCGTATGCCGGTACCTCCATGGGTGAATTCTTCCGTGACCGCGGCGAAGACGCTCTGATCGTATACGATGACCTGTCCAAGCAGGCCGTTGCGTATCGTCAGATCTCCCTGCTGCTGCGTCGTCCGCCGGGCCGTGAAGCCTTCCCGGGTGACGTATTCTACCTGCACTCCCGTCTGCTGGAGCGTGCATCCCGGATCAACGCCGATGAAGTTGAAAAGCTGACCAACGGCGAAGTGAAAGGCAAAACCGGTTCCCTGACGGCTCTGCCGATCATCGAAACCCAGGCAGGTGACGTTTCCGCATTCGTTCCGACCAACGTGATCTCCATCACCGACGGTCAGATCTTCCTGGAAACCAACCTGTTCAACTCCGGTATCCGTCCGGCGATGAACGCGGGTGTTTCGGTATCACGGGTAGGTGGTTCCGCACAGACCAAGATCATGAAGAAGCTCGGCGGTAACATCCGTCTGGCCCTGGCCCAGTATCGGGAACTGGCGGCATTCGCCCAGTTCGCTTCTGATCTCGACGAAGCAACCCGTAAGCAGCTTGAGCACGGTCAGCGCGTTACCGAGCTGATGAAGCAGAACCAGTACAGCCCAATGACCGTTGCCGAAATGGGCACGGTACTGTTCGCAGCGAACGAAGGCTTCCTGGACGATGTTGACGTAGACAAGGTTGTGCCTTTTGAAGCACAGCTGCTGGACTGGATGCGCTCTGAGCAGAAAGAACTGCTGGATCAGATCGGTCCTGAAGGTAAGTACAACGACGACATTACCGCTGGCCTGAAAGCTGCTCTGGAAAAATTCAAGACCACTCAGAGCTGGTAAATCCAACGGGTCCGCCATGTGCGGGCCCGATGGTGCATGTGAGTGTCTAACTTGAAAAGGCAGTGACTTATGGCCGTCGGAAAAGAAATACGTAATCAGATCGGAAGCATCAAGAGCACGCAGAAAATCACCTCCGCCATGGAAATGGTGGCGGCGAGTAAAATGCGTAAAGCTCAGGAACGTATGCAGGCGACACGTCCATACGCTGAAAAGATGCGCCAGGTAATCGGACACATTGCCAAGTCCAACAAGGATTACCGTCATCCGTTCATGCAGGAACGCGAGGTAAATCGGGTAGGCTACATTGTGGTCTCCTCGGATCGCGGCCTTTGTGGTGGCCTGAACACCAACACGTTCAAGGTGCTCATAAAGGAAATGCGTGGATGGAAAGAAAAAGGTGTTGAGACCGATATCTGCGCCATTGGCCAGAAGGCTTCCTCGTTTTTCCGCAGCTACGGCGGAAAAGTGGTGGCAGCGACAACCCACCTGGGCGACAGCCCGAGTGCGGAAACGCTGATCGGCAGTGTCAAGGTGATGCTGGATTCGTTCGAGGAAGGCAAGATTGACCGCCTGTACCTGGTAAGCAACGAATTCGTTAACACCATGACCCAGTCCCCTAAGGCGGAACAACTGTTGCCACTGCCTGAAGGCGATGGCGATGAAGAGGAAGAAATCGGTCACCAGTGGGATTACATTTACGAGCCGGATTCGCGTCCGATTCTTGACGGGCTGATGCCACGTTATATCGAGTCCCAGGTTTATCAGGGTGTGGTAGAGAATCTGGCCTGTGAACAGGCTGCGCGGATGATTGCCATGAAGAGCGCCACCGATAACGCTGGTGAAATCATCGACGAGCTGCAGTTGGTTTATAACAAAGCTCGTCAGGCGGCGATCACCCAAGAGATTTCGGAAATTGTGAGCGGCGCGGCATCCGTTTAATAGCGCTCACACCTACTGGTTTTATTGACTACTAGATAACGAGGAACCGAGCATGAGTAGCGGACACATCGTTCAGATCATTGGCGCGGTTATCGACGTGGAATTTCCACGTGACTCCGTGCCAGGCGTTTATGACGCACTGCTGCTTGAAGGTGGCGAAACAACTCTGGAAGTTCAGCAACAGCTGGGCGACGGCGTTGTTCGTACTATCGCCATGGGCAGCACAGAGGGCCTGAAGCGTGGCCTGAAAGCAGAAAATACCGGCAAGCCGATCTCCGTACCGGTTGGTACCCAGACTCTGGGCCGGATCATGGACGTTCTGGGTCGTCCCATCGACGAACAGGGCGAAATCGGCGAAGACGAGCGTTGGGCTATCCACCGCAAAGCGCCGGGCTATGCCGATCAGGCAGCGTCTGCGGACCTGCTGGAAACCGGCATCAAGGTAATCGACCTGGTCTGCCCGTTCGCCAAGGGTGGTAAAGTCGGCCTGTTCGGTGGTGCCGGTGTTGGCAAGACCGTTAACATGATGGAGCTGATCAACAACATCGCGAAAGAGCACTCCGGTCTCTCCGTATTCGCTGGTGTTGGTGAGCGTACCCGTGAAGGTAACGACTTCTACTACGAAATGAAGGACTCCAACGTCCTTGATAAAGTAGCGATGGTATACGGCCAGATGAACGAGCCTCCCGGGAACCGTCTGCGTGTGGCCCTGACCGGTCTCACCATGGCCGAGAAGTTCCGTGATGAAGGTCGTGACGTACTGTTGTTCGTAGACAACATCTATCGTTACACCCTGGCGGGTACCGAAGTATCGGCACTGCTGGGTCGTATGCCCTCAGCGGTAGGCTACCAGCCGACTCTGGCCCAGGAAATGGGTGAGCTGCAGGAGCGTATTACCTCCACCAAGGCCGGCTCCATCACGTCTATCCAGGCGGTATACGTACCGGCGGATGACTTGACTGACCCGTCTCCTGCAACCACCTTCTCGCACCTTGATGCTACCGTGGTACTGAGCCGTGACATCGCCTCCAAGGGTATTTACCCGGCGATCGATCCGCTGGACTCCACTTCTCGTCAGCTCGATCCGCTGGTGATTGGTGAACAGCACTACAACGTGGCCCGTGGTGTTCAGAACGTTCTGCAGCGTTACAAAGAACTGAAAGACATCATCGCCATCCTGGGTATGGACGAACTGTCAGAAGAAGACAAGCTGACCGTTTCCCGCGCCCGTAAGATCGAGCGTTTCCTGTCTCAGCCGTTCCACGTTGCTGAAGTATTCACCGGCGCTCCCGGTAAGTACGTGTCTCTGAAAGAGACCATCAGCAGCTTCGAAGGCATCCTCAATGGCGAATATGACGACATGCCCGAGCAGGCATTCTACATGTGCGGCACCATCGAGGAAGCAATCGAGAAGGCTAAGGCAATGAAAGAGAAAGAAGGTAAGTAAAACCTTCTGTCTTTTTCTGACGCAAGAGGCGTAAAATATGGCTATGACCGTACATTGTGACGTCGTAAGTGCCGAGGAAAAAATCTACTCCGGGCTGGTAGAGATGCTGATCGCTACCGGTACCGAGGGTGAGCTTGGCATCCAGCTTGGCCACGCTCCGCTTCTGACCGAGCTCAAGCCCGGTTCAGTACGGATCATCAAGCAGGGCGGCGAGGAAGAAATTCTGTACGTTTCAGGTGGTTACCTGGAAGTACAGCCGAACCTCGTTACCCTGATGGCCGACACTGCGGTTCGTGCGAAAGACGTAGACGAAGCCGCAGCACTGGACGCCCAGAAAGAAGCCGAAAAGGCACTGGCGAACAAAACAGGCGAGTTTGAATACTCCCGGGCCGCAGCCGAGCTGGCAGAAGCCGCCGCTCAGCTGCGTACCATCCAGAAACTGCGCAAGAACCTGCGATAAGCAGGGCTTGTATCGGTGCCCGGAGTGGCCTGATTATAAACCGCATCCGCAGGTGGAGGGTTTTCTGTTTCCGAAAGGAAACAGTAACGCCTTCACCGGGACGCGGTTTTTTTATTTCTAACCAAACAAAATCTGGAGCATGAAGCGCCATGAGCCCTTTACACGTAGTGATCCTGGCGGCTGGCCAGGGCTCAAGGATGAAATCCGCACTGCCCAAGGTACTGCATCCGGTCGCCGGAAAGCCGATGTTGCACCATGTTGTTGAAACAGCAAAACAGCTGGGCGCGGAGAAAATTCACACGGTAATTGGTCATGGAGCTGAACAGGTTCAGGCGTCGCTTCAGGACGAGTCGGTGAACTGGGTCATGCAGACCGAACAACTGGGTACCGGCCATGCTGTTGCTCAGGCGTTGCCGGATCTGCCGGACGATGCTCGCGTTCTGGTGCTCTATGGCGATGTTCCGTTGACGGCAAAAAACACGCTGGAAGCGATGATTGCCGACCTCGACGAAAGCAATCTGGCCCTGCTGACGGTAGACATGGATAACCCCCATGGCTACGGCCGGATTGTTCGCAACGCCGCAGGCCAGGTGCAGGCGATTGTTGAGCAGAAAGATGCCAGCGCCGAGCAGCAGGCCATACACGAAGTAAACACCGGTATCCTGGCGGTCTGTGCAAAACACCTGAAGAACTGGTTACCCACCCTTTCCAACAGTAACGCCCAGGGCGAATACTACCTCACAGACATTATTGCCATGTCGGTAGGCCATCGCCTTTCTGTGACGGTATCCCAGCCGCTGAATCCGTTTGAAGTCCAGGGTGTGAACAACCGGCTGCAGCTGGCCGAGCTCGAACGCTGGTACCAGCGCCAGCAGGCCGAACGCCTGATGACCGACGGCGCCAGCCTGGCGGACCCGGCACGCCTGGATGTCCGGGGTGAGCTGAGCATTGGCAACGACCTGTGGATTGACGTCAACGTGGTGTTCGAGGGCAAGGTGAATCTGGGTAGTAATGTCACCATCGGCCCGGGTTGTGTGATCAAAGACACCACCATTGCCGACGGTGCCGCGATAAAAGCCCACAGCGTAGTCGAAGGCACCATAGTAGGAGCTAATGCCCAGATTGGCCCCTTCGCCCGCCTGCGTCCGGGTACCGAGCTGGCCGCCAACACCAAGGTTGGCAACTTTGTGGAAACCAAGAAAGCGGTCGTGGGTGAGGGCAGCAAGATCAACCACCTTAGCTATGTGGGCGATACCTCAATGGGCCGTAACGTGAATGTAGGTGCAGGCACCATCACCTGTAACTATGATGGGGTGAACAAACACCAGACCGTGATGGGCGACGGCGTATTTGTCGGTTCCAATACCGCATTGGTCGCCCCGGTCACGCTGGGCGAAGATGCCACCATCGGTGCCGGTTCCACCATTACCCGGGATGTGGCCGACAAAGAGCTAGCGATAGCCCGTGGCAAACAGCGCAATATCGATGGCTGGGAACGGCCGAAGAAAACGTAAAGACCGATCAACGAACAGGTGAAGACAGTATGTGTGGGATTGTAGGAGCGGTATCTGAACGGGATGTTCAGGGGATATTGCTGGAAGGGCTGCGTCGCCTGGAATACCGCGGTTACGACTCCGCTGGCATGGCCGTACTCAATGGTGGCAACCAGGCCCAGCGTGCCCGGGAAGTAGGCAAGGTAGCGGCTCTGGCCGATGCCATCGAAGCCAACCCCCTGAGCGGCCACCTGGGTATTGCCCACACCCGCTGGGCCACCCATGGCCAGCCGTCCCAACTCAATGCTCACCCGCACATGTCCGGCGAGCGCCTGGCCATTGTTCACAATGGCATTATCGAGAACTATCAGGAACTGCGTGACGAGCTGAAAGCCGAAGGCTTCGAGTTCACTTCCCAGACCGACACCGAAGTGGTCGCCCACCTGATTGCACAGAATTTCCGTGAGCAGGGCAGCCTGTACGACGCGGTAAAAACCGCCATCCTCCGCCTGCGCGGCGCCTATGCCCTGGCCGTTGTGCACGCAGACGAGCCGGACCACATGGTGGTGTGTCGCGAAGGCAGCCCCCTGGTTGTGGGCGTGGGCATTGGCGAAAACTTTATTGCCTCGGACCAGTTGGCCCTGATGCCGGTTACCGACCGCTTCATGTTCCTGGAAGAAGGTGATATCGCCGACATCCGTAAAGACAGCGTCGAGATTCACGACCGCGAAGGCACACCGGTTGAACGCCCCATTACCCGCTTCGAACACGGCGCGGATTCCGCCGAGAAAGGCGACTACCGGCACTTCATGCTCAAGGAAATCTACGAGCAGCCAAAGGTAATCAAAGCCACCATGGAAGGCCGCACCACCAACACTCGCGTGCTCGAGCAGGCACTGGGTACCGAAGCCGCCAACCTGCTGGACAACGTACGCCATGTGCAGATCATCGCCTGTGGCACGTCCTACCATGCCGGCATGGTGGCCCGTTACTGGATAGAAGAACTGGCCGGCGTGCCCTGCTCGGTGGAGGTTGCCTCCGAGTTCCGCTACCGCAAACACGTAATCCAGCCGGATACCCTGTTCCTGTGCATTTCACAGTCCGGCGAAACCGCCGACACCCTCGCAGCGCTGCGCCAGGCCAAGAAAGCGGGTTTCCGCGCTGCCCTGGC
>Ga0208412_1000968_pt1 | contig 13197 bp, 8 predicted proteins | sample AntDeeMetag02WF4_FD_184758 | JGI IMG/M metagenome (GOLD analysis project Ga0208412, IMG submission 184758) | Saline lake microbial communities from Deep Lake, Antarctica - Antarctic Deep Lake Metagenome 02WF4 (SPAdes) (version 2) | ecosystem: Environmental > Aquatic > Non-marine Saline and... | reverse complement strand
TTTATTATACGATGTTTGCTTATGTTTTGCTTTGCAACTGCGGACTTTACGGGGCCTCAGCGCTTTCAAAGTGCCGGCCGGGCGCGCTGTGAGGCGGGTCATGGCGGACTGCAGGGGTGCGGCATCGCGGTGAATTGTCGCGGTGAATTGTCGAGGTGGGAAAAGCTTGATAGTTTAAACATGTATTATTGATGCATCTTATGAAGGCGACTGATAAAAGAGGTAGCCATGCTGACGCAGGCACAAGAACAGATCATCGACGCCACCGCTCCCGTGGTAGCCGAACACCTTGACGCAATCACCCAGCGTTTTTATCCCCTGATGTTTACCCGCTACCCGGAAGTGGCACCGCTGTTCAACCAGGCGCACCAGCAGGATGGCGGGCAACCCCGCGCCTTGGCCGGCGCCATTCTGGCCTATGTGCAGCTACGCCAGACGCCCGAAACGGCGCGCGCTACGCTTGAAATCGTGGTCAACAAGCACATATCGCTGGATATTCAGCCGGATCAGTATCCTATCGTCGGCGAGTGCCTGATGGCGGCCATCGCTGAAGAGCTGGGCGAGGCGATAACGCCCGAAGTGGCAGAGGCCTGGACGGCGCTATACAACGAGTTGGCCGGGCTTTTGATCGAGCTTGAAGAGCAGCGCTACCAGGAGTTTGCCAACCGCCCGGGCGGCTGGCGCAGCACGCGCCGTTTCAAGATTGCGGCAACCCGTCAGGAAAGCCGCGTCATCCGCTCGTTCGTGCTTGAGCCCGAAGACGGTCAGCCGGTGGCGACCCATTCGCCGGGGCAGTTTATCGGCGTCAGGCTCACTATCGACGGCACGCCGGTATATCGTCACTACAGTCTGTCTGACGTGCCTAACGGGCGCAGCTACCGCGTGTCGATCAAGCGCGAAGCCGAAGGGCTTGCCAGCCGCTATTTCCACGATCGACTGGACGTGGGCGATACGCTGGAACTGCTGCCGCCGGCCGGCGAGCTCACCCTGGCCAAGGGCGACGAGCCGCTGCTGCTTATCAGCGGTGGCGTCGGCCAGACCCCGCTTCTGCCCATGGCACGCCAGGCGCTTGAAGAAGGCCGTCAGGTGACCTACGTACACGCCGCGCTTGATGCCGAGCACCACGCCTTTGGTGACGCGCTGGCAAGACTGACCCGGGCGTATCCACAAACGCTGAAAAACGTCACCGTGTACGAGACAGGCGACGCAGCCGACCATCAGGGGCGGATTAACGATGCGCTGCTGGCCACTTACGTCACGCCGCAGGCGCGCTGCTACTTTGTTGGCCCGCACGGCTTTATGGCCGCGGTGAATCAGGGGCTTGAGCGGCTGGGCGTGCCCGACACTCATCGCCACTACGAATATTTCGGCCCCGCCCAAGACCTGACCGCCGCGTAGTCAATGGTGTCGCCGTCAGCGTGATGCTCGTTTTTATTCTGCTGTTCAGCCGTCTTTTTCACCCCCTATCCCCTAAGTGGTAGGGGGTGATTATATGGAGGTAACCGGGCAGAAATTAGCGCTCTAATCCTTCAATATCGATCCCAAGGTGCCTGTTATCAGGTGATTGCTTTTACTTAAAGCCAGGGAGATCGACCATGAGTCATTTCATTGACCGGCTGAATTTTTTCCGCAAGGCCCGCGAGCCTTTTGCCGACGACCACGGCGAGCTGCGCCAGGAGTCGCGTAAATGGGAAGACAGCTACCGCCGCCGCTGGCAGCACGATAAGGTCGTGCGCTCCACCCACGGTGTGAACTGCACCGGCTCGTGCAGCTGGAAAATCTACGTCAAGAATGGCCTGGTCACCTGGGAAACCCAGCAGACCGACTACCCCCGCACACGCCCGGATCTGCCCAACCACGAACCTCGTGGCTGCCCGCGCGGTGCCAGCTATTCGTGGTACATGTACAGCGCCAACCGCCTCAAATACCCGCTGGTCAGAAGGCCGCTGCTGGAACTTTGGCGCAAGGCGCTGGCGGACAAGAAAGATCCGGTTGATGCCTGGGCGGCGATTGTCGAAGACCCGGCCTCCACCAAGCAATACAAGCGCGCCCGGGGCATGGGCGGTTTTGTCCGTGCGGACTGGGATGAGCTCAACGAAATCATCGCCGCTTCCAACGTCTACACCGCCAAGCAGTACGGCCCGGACCGCATTGTCGGCTTTTCGCCGATTCCCGCCATGTCGATGATTTCCTACGCCTCCGGCGCGCGCTACCTGTCGCTGATCGGCGGGGTTAATCTGTCGTTTTACGACTGGTACTGCGATTTGCCGCCGGCCAGCCCGCAAACCTGGGGCGAGCAGACCGACGTCCCGGAATCCGCCGACTGGTACAACTCCGGCTACATCATCGCCTGGGGCTCCAACGTGCCGCAAACGCGCACGCCGGATGCGCATTTCTTCACCGAAGTGCGCTACAAGGGCACCAAAACCGTCTCGATATGCCCTGATTACTCCGAAGTCTCCAAGCTCACCGACGAATGGCTTTCTGCCAAGCAGGGCACCGACGCCGCGCTTGCCATGGCCATGGGCCACGTGATTCTCAAGGAATTTCACCTCGAGAATCCGAGTCCCTACTTTACCGAGTACGTGCGCCGCTATACCGATATGCCGTGTCTGGTCGAGCTTGAGCCCCGCGAAGACGGCAGCTACGCGGCGGGCCGGCAAATGCGCGCCAGCGATTTTGAAGCGAGCCTGGGTCAGGACAATAACCCCGAGTGGAAAACGCTGGTGTGGGACGAGGCCCGCGACCAGATCGTCGTCCCCCGCGGTTCGATCGGTTTCCGCTGGGGCGAAGACGACGCCAATGTTGGCAAGTGGAACCTGGAATCGCTGGACGCTGACGGTGCCGAGCTGGCACCGCTACTGAGCATGGCCAAGAGCCATGACGACGTAGCGCGGGTGGCGTTTCCGTATTTTGGCGGCATCGAACACAAGCACTTTGAAAGCGTGAAAAACGAAGGCGTCCACGATGAAATCGTCTACCACAGCCTGCCGGTAAAGCGCGTCAAAAAGGCCGACGGCAGCGACGTGCTGATGGTCACCGTGTTTGACCTGATGTGTGCCAACTACGGCATTGATCGCGGCTTTGGTGCTGAGGGCGAAGACGACGGTGCGACGGACTATAGCCAGATCCGGCCGTACACGCCGGCGTGGCAGGAAAAAATCACCGGCGTGTCCGCTGATCAGGCCATCCGTATCGCCCGGGAATTTGCCGACAACGCGCATAAAACCAGCGGTCGCTCGATGATCATCGTGGGTGCCGGCATGAACCACTGGTACCACATGGACATGAACTACCGCGGCCTGATCAACATGCTGATCATGTGCGGCTGTATCGGTCAGACCGGCGGCGGCTGGTCGCACTACGTGGGTCAGGAAAAGCTGCGTCCGCAAACCGGCTGGACGCCGCTGGCCTTCGGCCTCGACTGGCAGCGCCCGCCGCGCCACATGAACGGCACCTCGTTTTTCTACAACCACTCCAGCCAGTGGCGCTACGAAAAGCTCGAAATCAAGGAGCTGTTGTCCCCGCTGGCCAAAGCCGAAGATTATTCCGGCAACCTGATCGACTATAACGTGCGCGCCGAGCGCATGGGCTGGCTGCCGTCCGCGCCGCAGCTGACCACCAACCCGCTGCATCTGGCCGGTGCCGCTGAAAAAGCCGGCATGGGCACCGCGGACTACGTGGTGGAACAGCTGAAAAACGGCAAGTTGGCCTTCGCTGCGGAAGACCCGGATAACCCCAAGAACTTCCCGCGCAACATGTTCATCTGGCGTTCCAACCTGCTGGGTAGCTCGGGTAAAGGGCATGAATACATGCTCAAGTACCTGCTGGGTACGCGCCACGGCATTCAGGGCAAAAACCTGGGCGACGCCGGCGAGCACAAGCCCGAAGAGGTCAAGTGGCACGACGATGCGCCCGAAGGCAAAGTCGACTTGCTGGTAACGCTGGACTTCCGTATGTCCACCACCTGCCTGTATTCTGACATCGTGCTGCCCACCGCCACCTGGTACGAGAAAAACGACCTCAATACCTCGGACATGCACCCGTTCATCCACCCGCTGACCGCGGCGACGGATCCGGCGTGGGAATCGCGCAGCGACTGGGAAATCTACAAGGGCATCGCCAAGACGTTCTCCAGGGTCTGTGTCGGGCACCTGGGCGAAGAAACCGATCTGGTCACGCTGCCCATGCAGCACGACTCCCCCGGGGAACTGGCACAAGCCGCCGTGCTCGACTGGAAAAAGGGCGAGTGTGACCCCATCCCCGGCGAGACAATGCCCAGCCTGATCGAGGTTAAGCGCAACTATCCGGAAACCTACGAACGCTTTACCTCGGTAGGCCCGCTGCTGGAAAACGTGGGTAACGGCGGCAAGGGCATCGGTTGGGAAACCAAGTCGGAAATCGAGCTGCTGGGCAAGCTCAACCACTGCAAGCTGGACGGCCCGGCCAAAGGCCAGCCGCTTTTGGAAAGCGCTATTGACGCCGCCGAAATGATCCTCACGCTGGCACCGGAAACCAACGGTCAGGTGGCGGTAAAAGCTTGGGGGGCGTTGTCGAAAATCACCGGCCGCGACCATACCCACCTGGCGAAGCCGAAGGAAGACGAGAAGATCCGCTTCCGCGATGTCGTCGCTCAGCCGCGCAAGATTATCTCCAGTCCCACCTGGTCGGGCCTTGAAGATGAGCACGTGTCTTACAACGCCGGTTACACCAACGTCCATGAGTTTATTCCGTGGCGCACGATGAGCGGCCGCCAGCAGCTGTATCAGGATCACCCCTGGATGCGTGCTTTTGGTGAAAGCCTGCTGGTGTATCGCCCGCCCATCGACACCAAGGCGGCGGCCAGCGTTTCTGAGCCGCAGGGTAACGGTAACCCGGAAATTGCGCTCAACTTCCTGACGCCGCACCAGAAGTGGGGGATTCACTCAACCTACTCTGACAACCTGCTGATGCAGACGCTATCCCGGGGCGGGCCGATTGTGTGGATGTCGGAAGACGACGCCCAGTCTATCGGCGTGGAAGATAACGACTGGATCGAAGCCTACAACGCCAACGGCGCGATTGCCGCACGGGCGGTGGTTAGCCAGCGGGTGAAAAACGGCATGGCGATGATGTATCACGCCCAGGAGCGGATCGTGAACATTCCCGGCTCCGAGGTCACCGGTACGCGTGGCGGTATTCATAACTCGGTGACGCGGGTGTGCCCCAAACCGACGCACATGATCGGCGGCTACGCGCAGCTGTCTTACAGCTTTAACTACTACGGCACCGTGGGCTCCAACCGTGATGAGTTTGTGCTGGTACGCCGGATGAAAAACATCGATTGGCTCGACGGCGAGAATAACGACTACGTTCAGGAGGCCGTGAAATGAAAATTCGCTCCCAGGTAGGCATGGTCTTGAACCTCGACAAGTGCATCGGCTGTCACACTTGTTCAGTGACGTGTAAAAACGTCTGGACCAGCCGCGAAGGCGTCGAGTACGCCTGGTTTAACAACGTCGAGACCAAGCCCGGCATCGGTTATCCCAAGGAATGGGAAAACCAGAACAAATGGAAAGGCGGCTGGATGCGCGGCAAAAACGGCAAGATCACGCCGCGCATCGGCGGTAAGTGGCGGGTACTGGCGAATATTTTTGCCAACCCCGATCTGCCCGAAATCGACGACTACTACGAGCCGTTCACTTTCGACTACCAGCACCTGCACAACGCCAAGCAGGGCGAGCACCAGCCCACTGCGCGGCCGCGTTCGCTGATTTCCGGCAAGCGCATGAAAAAGATCGAATGGGGCCCCAACTGGGAAGAGATTCTGGGCACCGAGTTTGCCAAGCGGCGCAAGGACATGAACTTCGAGAAGGTGCAGGCCGACATTTACGGCCAGTTTGAAAACACCTTCATGATGTATCTGCCCAGGCTTTGCGAGCACTGCCTGAACCCCACCTGCGTGGCGGCGTGCCCGAGCGGTGCGATTTACAAGCGCGAAGAAGACGGCATTGTGCTGATCGATCAGGACAAGTGCCGCGGCTGGCGGATGTGTATTTCCGGCTGCCCGTACAAGAAGATTTACTACAACTGGAAGTCGGGTAAATCCGAGAAGTGCACTTTCTGCTATCCGCGCATCGAGTCCGGTCAGCCGACGGTGTGCTCGGAAACCTGCGTGGGCCGGATTCGCTACCTGGGTGTGATGCTTTACGACGCCGACCGTATCGAAGAGGTCGCCAGCACCCCGGACGAGCGCGATCTGTACCACCGCCAGCGCGAAATTTTCCTCGATCCGCACGACCCCGAGGTCATCGCTCAGGCGAAGAAAGACGGCATCATGGACAACGTCATCAAGGCCGCGCAGGAATCGCCGGTCTACAAGCTGGCGATGGACTGGGGGCTGGCGCTGCCGCTGCACCCGGAATACCGCACGCTGCCGATGGTCTGGTACGTGCCGCCGCTGTCGCCGATCCAGTCCGCTGCCGAGGCCGGTGACGTCGAGTTTGACGGCATTCTGCCCAAGATCGAATCGCTGCGTATTCCGGTCAAATACCTGGCTAACATGCTCACCGCCGGTGAAGAAGCGCCGGTCGTGCTGGCGCTCAAACGCCTGATGGCGATGCGCGTTTACATGCGCGGCAAGCACGTTGAGGGCAATCCCGACGTTGCAGTGCTCAAAGAAGTAGGGCTGACCGAAGCCCAGGTGGAAGACATGTACCGCTACCTGGCGATTGCCAACTACGAAGACCGCTTCGTGATTCCCACCAGCCACCGCGAAATGGCCACCGAGGCCTTCCCCGAGCGCGGCGGCTGCGGCTTTAGCTTCGGCGACGGCTGTCACGGTGAAAGCGAGCCGAGCCTGTTTAACGGCAGCTCGACCACCTCGACGCTGGTCAAGCCGGTGGACGTGTACGATCCGCAGGAAAACGCGCCGGCGGAAACCAAGCTGGAGGTGCCCCATGAGTAACGCCGCTGAGATATATACGCCAGGGGCTGTTCCCACCGGTGCCGATGAGGCACCGGTGGCCCCGGAAGGCATGCTTTGTCTGCGCGTGCTGGCGCGGTTGCTGGACTACCCAACCGTCGAGCTACAGCAGGCGGCGGGTGAGATGATCGAGATTATTCACGCCGAGCGCCGCTGGGCGGCAGCGCACCGGCGCAGCCTGATGGACTGGTGTCAGCGCCTGGCCGATGCCGAGCTGCTTGACCTTCAGGCCGAGTACGTCGAGCTGTTTGACAAGGGCAAGGCGACGTCGCTTTTGCTGTTCGAGCACGTACACGGCGAATCTCGCGACCGCGGCCAGGCCATGGTTGATCTGATGAATGAGTACGAAGACGCCGGCTTTGAGCTTGACGCGCGAGAGCTTCCGGACTATTTGCCGATGTTTCTCGAGTATCTGTCCACCCGCGGGGAGGCAGACATAGGCCGCTGGCTGGGGGAAATTCGGCATATTCTGGCGCTGCTGACCGCCCGTCTGGAAGAGCGCGAAGCGGATCATGCGCTTGTGCCGCTGGCACTGCTGGCGCTGATTGGCGCCGAGGGCGACGTTGATAACCACCGCGCTGCGGCCCAAGCCGAGGAACCCGACGACACCCCTGAAGCGCTGGACGCCGTCTGGGAAGAGGAAATGGTGACCTTTACCGCCGACTCCGACCAGGACTGCGCGCTGCAGTCGGCCGAAGGCCGCCGCCTTGCCGAGCGCAAGAAGACGGTGCCCAGTGACCCCGTTAACATCATGCCGTCCGGTTCGTCCGCCCGCTAAAGGAGATACGCCATGTTTATCGAATACTTGCAGCACCTGATCTATGGCTACTATCCGTATCTGGCCGGTACGGTGTTTCTGGTGGGCAGCCTGATGCGCTTTGATCACGGGCAGTACACGTGGAAAACCGGCTCCAGTCAGATGCTTTCGTCAAAGAACATGCGTGTGGCCAGCAACGTGTTTCATATCGGCATTCTGGTGATCTTTTTTGGCCACCTGTTCGGTATGCTCACGCCGCACTGGATCTATGCGCCGTTTATCAGCGCCAGCGCCAAACAGATTATTGCCATTGTGATCGGCGGTATTGCCGGCGTGATGGTACTGATCGGCGGCGGCATGCTGCTTTATCGGCGACTGTACAATGCCCGTGTCAAGGCGTCTTCCAGCACCATGGATACGCTGATTCTGGGGATTCTGGTGCTGCAGGCAGCGCTTGGCGTGATCACCGTGTTTGTCTCGTTGGGTCACCTGGACGGCGAAATGATGCTGACCCTGGCGTCGTGGGCGCAGTCCATCGTGTTCTTCAGCGGCGGTGCGGCGGATTACATGGCCGATGTGTCATGGATCTACAAGCTGCACGTGTTTTTGGGGCTGACCATTATTCTGCTGTTTCCCTTTACCCGTCTGGTACACGTCTGGAGCGTACCGTTCGGCTACGTCACGCGGCGCTACCAGTTGGTACGCAAAAGAGGCTGATAGCAAACGGTTGATGCAGATGCAGACGGTTGAAGCAGGTAGAGAGGGATACGCATGTCCATACAGATGATTGATATTGAAGAGCTGCCCGGAAAGCAAACGCCGCCGCCGGTGGTCGTTGGCAATCGCGAGATCAACGAGGCAGACATCGCTGCTGAGATGCAGTATCACCCGGCCGATAGCGCCGGCAGCGCCCAGCTGAAAGCCGCCCGAGCGCTGGTCGTGCGCGAGCTTTTACACCAGCGTGCGCAGCAGATAGGGCTAACGCCTGCGGACAGCGACGCTGATAACGACGCCATCGCCGAGCTGTTGGAGCAGGAGCTTGCGGTACCCGAGCCCGGGAAAGACGACTGCGAGCGCTTTTATGCCATACATCCCGAGCGCTTCAGCCAGCCGGAGCAGCTTAGCGTGCGACATATCCTGCTGTCAGCGCCGCCGGATGACGCCAAGGCGCGCGATGCGCAATACCATCTGGGGGTTGATCTGCTTGAGCAGCTGTCAGCGCACCCCGAGCGTATGACCGAGCTGGCCCAGCGCTATTCGGCCTGCCCGTCAAAAGACGCCGGTGGCGAGCTTGGTTGGCTGTTGCCGGGGCAAACCGTGGCCGAGCTGGATCGGGCGCTCAAGCACCTGCCGGAAGGGCTTCACGAACGTCCACTGGCGTCGCGCTATGGCTGGCATTTGGTGTGGGTCGACGCGCGCGAAGAAAGCCGCCAGCTGCCGTATGAGGCGGTGGCCGAGCAGGTGCGTCTCAGCCTGCTCGAACAGGCCACCAGGCGCGGCCTGCGCCATTACCTGCTGGCGCTGGAAAGCGAGATCGGCGTGGCCGGGGTAACGCTGGACGAGGACAGCGGCGGCAGTCTGATGCGCTAAACTGCGAGCGTTTGTCGTACCGCTGTTGACAAGACTCAAGCCCCGAACGTGACCGCACGTTGCGGGGCTTTTTCAGCGATGACGCTGAGTAAAGCTGCCGCGCTAGGCGGAGGCCTTGAGGCATTCGCAGGTTTTCTCGGCAATGCCGATGCCCGCACCGGACATCAGCAGGTAGGTGTGATCCACACCCGCGGCCTTGAGCGGCTCTTCTTCATCTTGAAAGTGCAGCCCGGCGATAATATTGCCGTGAAACCCGCCTTTTCTCAGCTGCTGGGCGGCCATCAGCTTGCTTTCGATAGTAGGCATGGCCAGCGTCACGGCTTTCAGCTGCGCCATGTCCAAGTGATGCCAGAAGCCGGCGTCTTCGACGTCGGCGTAGAGTACATGACGCGCTTCCTGACCCGCTTTATTGGGGTCCGAATCGAGGCCTATAACGCTAACCCCCTGCTCGACAAAAAAGTCGTAGGCGGCGCTTCCGGTACGCCCCATGCCCAGCACCAGCACGTTGGCATCGCCCAGGTCAGCGGGCTGCTCGTCGGGGTGACGGGTGTCGGTCTCAAAGCGCACCAGGTACTTTTCCCAGCGGTCGAACAGCGCGTGGGCAAAGCGGTTGGCCGGAGCGGCAATCACAAACGACAGTGCTACGGTCACCGCCAACGGCACCAGCCACTCCTCAAGGATGCTGGCGGCGACAATCAAACCGAACTCGCTGTACGCGGCAAGGCTGAGCCCGCCGAGAAAAGCGTTGCGCGCGCGTACCCGAAACGCAATGAGCAGGGCGGAAAACAGCGCGCCTTTCAGCGGCAGCAGCAGCGCCATGATGGCGGCGAACATCAGCGCCTTGGCGTCGGGCAGGCCAGACATGCCGATCTGCAGAAAAAAGCTGATCAGAAACACTTCCTTGATGCCCCACAGCGCCTGGGACAGCTCCTGGGCACGCGGGTGCTGGGAGAGCACCAGCCCCATGGCCAGCGCGCCCACTTCAGAGCTCAAGCCGACCGCCTGAAAGCCCATTCCGCCGGCGGCTACGGCCAGTACCACGCCCATCAGCACCAGCAGTTCGTCGTGGGCTGCGACTTTCATCAGCCAGTAAAACAGCGGACGCAATAGCGGCAGTGCCAGCACCCAGAGTGCCCAGATCGAAGGCGTCTGCCCGCTGTAAACGCTGAGCACGGCCAGCGCGATCAAATCCTGCATCACCAGAATGCCGATAGCAATCCGGCCGTGAAAAGCACGCAGTTCGCCTTTGCTTTCCAACACCTTGGCGGCCAGCACCGTGCTGGAAAATGACAGTGCAATCGAGAGCAAAATAGCGGTTTCAAGGGGCAGGCCGGCCAGCCAGGCAAACCCGGCGGTAAACACGCTGCCGCTGATCAGCAGGTGGGCAAAAGCGCTGCCGAGCACCACGGGCTCGAACAGATTCTTGATATTGAGCTTGAGTCCGATGGTAAACAGCAGCAGCAATACGCCGAGGTGCGCGGTGTGCTCCAGAATCGGTCCGGCATCGCTTGGCAGGCCGACCATGGGGCCGTAGGCGTTTAGCGCAAAGCCGGCGGCGAGAAAACCCACCAGCGGCGGAAGGCCGATTTGTCTGACCAGAATGCCGAACACGAAGGCGAACGAAAGGGTAACGACTTCAAGCATGCGTGAGGCCTGACGTGTCAACGGCTCTGGCTAACGCAGCTCTGGCGAACGTAGTGGCGTGGGGCATGGTGGCGGTGATCTCCTTGAAAGCGCGGCGGTCTTCGTGACCCGATAAAAAATGGCAGTATTATGCTGGCATTTTAACGTCTCTTGACCTGAACGCCAGCGGCCCGGCGCGTTTTATCTGCTAAAATCGGGCGCCTTTCTTTCAATCTTGATGCTTCTGGATATTTTCGATGAACGCTGTAATTCTTGCCGTACTTGTCATGGTGGCGCTCGCGCTTGCGCGCGTGTCGGTGGTGTTTGCTCTGGTGCTGGGGGCGCTGGTGGGCGGTATCGCCGGCGGGCTGACGCTTGAGCAAACGCTAAACGCCTTTAATGAAGGCGTGGGCGGCGGAGCCCAGGTGGCGCTCGCCTACGCCACGCTGGGGGCTTTTGCCGTGGCCATTTCGCGCTCCGGCCTGCCGGACATGCTGGCCCAACGCCTGATCGCCATGCTCGGCCAGGAAGCCGATGCGGCGCGTCGGGCGCGGGTCAAAATGCTGCTGCTGGTTGCGGTGCTGCTGGTGGCAATTTCATCCCAAAACCTGATCCCCGTGCACATTGCGTTTATTCCGATTCTGATTCCGCCGCTATTGAAGGTGATGAACCAGCTCAGGCTTGACCGCCGGGCGATTGCCTGCGCGTTGACGTTTGGCCTGACCGCGCCGTACATGATGCTGCCGGTGGGCTTTGGCGCGATTTTTTTGAACGATATTCTGCTGGCTAATATCAATAGCGCCGGCGCGCCGCTGGGCCTGGAAATTACCCGCGGTATGCTGCCGCTGGCCATGGCGGTGCCCGTGAGCGGCATGGCCGTGGGGCTCGCGGTGGCGGTGTTTATCAGCTACCGCCGGCCGCGCGACTATCAAGCGCTTGAGGTGGCCGATAGCACCACGCATGAGGGCCACTCGGCTCCCCGCCCCAGCGCGATGGGGCTTGCCATGTCGGGGCTGGCGATTCTGGCCGCACTGGGGCTGCAGCTTTACAGCGGCTCGATGATCCTTGGCGGTCTGGTAGGGATTGCGATCCTGTCGCTGAGCGGTATTTTCAAGTGGCGCGAGGCGGACGATCTCTTCACCAGCGGCATGCGCATGATGGCGCTGATCGGCTTTATCATGATCTCCGCCGCCGGCTTTGCCGAGGTGATGAAAACCACCGGCGAGATCGATGCGCTGGTGCAGGGCGCCTTTGCGCTGTTTGGCGACAACCGCGGCTTGGCGGCGATTGCCATGCTGCTGGTGGGGCTGTTTATTACCCTGGGCATTGGCTCGTCGTTTTCGACGATTCCGATTATTGCCGCGATTTTCGTGCCGCTGGCGGTGCAGTTCGGCTTTTCACCCTTGGCCACTACCGTGCTGGTGGGCACCGCGGCGGCTTTGGGCGATGCCGGGTCGCCGGCCTCGGATTCGACCCTCGGGCCCACTTCCGGGCTGAACGTTGACGGCCAGCACGACCACATCATGGGCAGCGTGGTGCCGACCTTCCTGCACTACAACCTGCCGATGATCGCCTTTGGCTGGACGGCCGCGATGATGCTCTAGGCTTTTGTTGAAATGTGCCGAGTCAGGCATCTTGCGGGTCGCCGGGTTCAAGCGCGCTCAACAGCCCGCGCAGCAGCGAAAGCTCCTTGCGGCTGGGCTCGGCGCGGGCAAACAGCGCCTGCAGCTGCTCTTCGGTGCGCGCGTGGGGCTGGGTCAAAAAGCCGCTGTGCTGCATCACCTTATGCAGGTGTTGCTGAAAATGCTCAAACTGCTCGCGGGTGGGCGGTGTGGCCTGGGTCGGTGCCTGATAGGCAAATTCGCTGCCGCGTTGGGTGCGCCAAGCGCGATGCACTTCATAAGCCAGAATCTGCACCGCCTGGGACAGGTTTAGAATACCGTAGTCGGGGTTGGCCGGAATGCTGACCTGATGCGTGCAGCAGCAGATTTCATCGTTGGTCAGCCCCGAGCGCTCGCGGCCGAACACCAGCGCAACCGGTGCGCTACGGGCATTGCCCAGCGCGCTTTGGGCCATGGTGTCGGGTTCATCAAAGTGGGGCAGCGGCAGGTGGCGCAGCCGAGCGCTGGCGCCAATTACCTGCACGCAGTCGTCAACGGCCTCACTCAGCGAGTCCACCACGCGGGCGTTGTCCAGCACGTCGGTGGCACCTGCGGCTAGCCGGGTCGCTTCATCGTCGGGAAAGGCGCGTGGGTTGACCAGC
>Ga0208412_1000966_pt1 | contig 13222 bp, 10 predicted proteins | sample AntDeeMetag02WF4_FD_184758 | JGI IMG/M metagenome (GOLD analysis project Ga0208412, IMG submission 184758) | Saline lake microbial communities from Deep Lake, Antarctica - Antarctic Deep Lake Metagenome 02WF4 (SPAdes) (version 2) | ecosystem: Environmental > Aquatic > Non-marine Saline and... | reverse complement strand
ACGAAGCGGCTGTTGCCGGCGAGGCTTCCGGGAGCGATCTCGTCGAGCTTGTCGATGAGATCGAGGCGCGGTTCCGTCGGGAAGTCGACGGTGTGGGTGAGCTTGTCGATCTGCGCGTGGACGCCCTCGTTGACGTAGGGGTTCGCGTGGCCGACGTTGTACACGCCGATGCCGGCGAAGAAATCGAGGAAGAGGTTCCCGTCCGCGTCCTTCAGGGTCGCGCCACGCCCCTCCTCGAACGCGAGCGGGATGTCGTTCGGGTACGCGACCGCGCTGCTGTCGATCTCCTCTTGTCTATCGAGGAGGCGCCGCGAGTTCGGACCGGGGACTTGGTCGACGCTCGGTTCCTCCGCGAAGTGTAGTTCGTGGATCGGCGGTCCCGCCATGGACCAACCGATACGACACGCCCACATAGAATTGGTGCAACCAGCAATCCATGACAGTGTATACAGAATCCGTTTTCGGTTGTGCGCGATCCCGCCACCGGTCTCCGAGACTTCGCGAAAATGCGATCCTAGGGGGAACCGACGCGCTCGGTTTCGCACCCGACGGCTTATCCCCGAGCGACCCCATTGAGAAGTGATGACAAAGAACAAGGCTTCGTCTCCCTGTGAGACGGGGACCCAATACGAATGTCGGGAGTGTCTCGCCCGCCACTGCGTCACCAACGGGCTTTCAGCGTGTCCCGACTGCGGCGGTGACGTCGAGAACCTCTCGAAGCCGCGCGAGTAGCGAGGGTCCTCCCACCGCGCCTCCGGTGACAGGTCCACTGCCCGATCGGGTGAGACAACCGCCGCGGTCGCACCGGCGAGACACCTAGATCGCCGGTCCGAGCGACCGGAGAGCGTCGCCCTCGTCGATCGCGGCCGCCAGCTCGACGGTCGCCTCTCCGAGTGTGGCGAGACGCTCGCGGATCGCCTCGTCGACGAGCTCGCCATCTTCGAAGTCTGCTCCGCTCGCGTACGTCGCACCACCCACGGCGTGCGCCCCGAAGAACGCGAACGCCGGGCGAAGCTCCTGATCGACCGCGAGGAAGTGGTGGTCGGTCGCGCCGGTCGCGACGAGCCCGACCGCCGCGTTCTCGAAGGGAGCCACGTCGCCCTGCCACTGCCCCCGCGGAACCATGTCGAGGAGGTTCTTGAGCGCGCCCGAGTACGAGCCGCGGTACACCGGCGTCCCGACGACGTAGGCGTCTGCCTCGACGATCAGCTCGAGCGCCTCGGCGGTGTCGCCCTCGTAGTTGTCGATGCCGCGGCCGTCAGCGGTCGCGAGGTCGTAGTCGGCGAGATGGAGCACGTCGGTCTCGATGTCGTGTCGCTCGACCGCCGCGTCCAGCGCGACCTCGACCGCGGTCCGCGTCCGGGAGTCGGCGGAGACGCTACCGACGACCCCGAGGAGTGTCTGGTCCGTCATCTACCGGGCCACCTTCGCGCCGCCGATCGTCTCGATCTCGTCGACTGCGTCGACCTCGTCGGGGTCGAGCGGATCGGCGTCGTCGATCGCCGGGATGATCGTCTCGCCGAAGCGTTCGAGCTCCGCCTCGAAGTCGAGGAAGCCCGCGAGGACGATGTCGATGCCGATCGCGTCCAGCTTCCGGATCCGCTCGACGATCTGGTCGTCGGTCCCGATGAGTCCGGTCTTGAAGCCGTCGTTGTACTGGACGAGGTCCTCGAAGTCGGAGTCGGCCCACATCCCCTCGCCCGCCGCCGACGACTGGCCGGCCTCCTTCACTTGGTCTTTGAACGCGTCGACCGCCTCGTCGGTGGCGTTCTCAATGATTCCCTCCAAGACCGACTTGGCCTCGGACTCGGTGTCGCGCTGGATGACGAACGCGTTCGCGGCGAACCGCGGCGGCTCCGTGCCGAACTCCTCGGCGTACGCCTCGACGTCGTCGATGACGGCGCGGATCTCTTGGAGGCTCCCGCCGTTGATGAAGAGCACGTCCGCGTGTTTCGCGGCCATCTCCCGTGCCGCCTGCGAGTTCCCGCCCTGGAACACCTGCGGGTACGGGTCCTGCACCGGCTTGGGCTCTAACGGCGCGCCCTCGAAGCCGTCGATACCCTTGCCGATCGTGTAGAACCGACCGTCGTAGGTCGCGCGCTCCTCGGTCCACAGCGCTTTCAGCACCTCGATGAACTCCGACGAGCGGGCGTACCGCTCGTCGTGTTCGAGCCACGGCTGGCCGAATCCGGTGAACTCCCCTTTAAACCAGCCGGAGACGACGTTGATCGAGAACCGCCCGTTGCTAATGCGGTCGGACGTGGCGATGAAGTTCGCCAGCGGGCCGGGTTCCCACAGGCCCGGGTGGACCGCGCCGATCACGTGTAGCTCGTCGGTCTGCGCGGCGAGCGCGTTGGCGATCGACAGCGCCTCCAACTGCTTGTCCGCTCCGTAGCTGCCGAAGAAGCGCGCCTGTGCGAGCGCGTAGTCGAACCCGACCGATTCCGCCGTGCGGGCGAGGTCGAGGTTGTAGTCGTACGTCCAGTCCGTCTCCGTGTCCCAGTCGGAGACCACCAGTCCGCCGCTGACGTTCGGCACCCAGTACGCGAATTCGGTGTCCATACCCGTCCATCTGTCCGTATCGCCTTAATCAGGTCTTCCACGGCCAACTCTGTCGGGGGTCCCCGATAGCGGTGGTGTTTGTGCGAGAATCCCGTCAGCGGCAAGCGTTGCTGGGGTCGCGGTGATCGCACTCGTTGGCCGGCGACGTCGACTCGTAGAACTGTGCGGCAGCACATGCGCGGGACCGGATTTGAACCGGCGGACTCCTACGAGACAGCGTCCTAAGCGCCTCGGGCCGTTACCGGGCACTTTGGGTGGCTATCCCCAATTTCCACTTCGACAGTATGTAACTAAACGGCAAGTGCTAAAAGTGCTTCTACGAGACAGCCCCAGTCGCTGTTACCGTTCTCACCAATTTGTAGGGGGACGGTACTGACAAGTAGGAGTACCAGACACTCAGACTATGGGACTTATCAGTAATTTCGCTGAGGACTGTCCGGAGTGTGGAAGTAGCGACTGGAGACTCCACGACTCGAACCTCAAATGCCAACGATGCGGCTTCGTAGTTGACCCTCAGGAGGTCAGGAAAGAGCCGATGGACGCGCTAAAAGGTGCGTTCATGGGAGAGTCGAAAGAGTCGAGCAAGATGTATCAGTCGTACTCCGATGACCTCCGGAACCGAATCGAGGACAAAGAAGCAGAAGGGTTGGAGGTGCTGGAGTTCGAGCGCGACCGCGTCGTGATGGGCCAGCCGGAGAAGGCCGGAATCATCCGTCACTTCGTGATGTTCATTTTGACAGGGTGGTGGACGCTCGGGGCCGGGAACGCGGCGTACCACGAACACAAGAAGCGGCAGTACGAGAAAATCGTACTGCGGGAGAACAAACAAACGAGCGTTGTGGAGGAATCACCTGCGGAGAAAGAGCCAGCGGACGCACTTCGCTCCTTAGAGGAATTGCGTGAGGAAGGGCTGGTTTCTGAGGAGGAGTACGAGTCAAAGAGGGAAGATATAATTCAAGACCTCTGAGGGGCGGCGTCGGACCGTACGAGTGGCGCAACGATGGAGGGGGAGGGTTAGCACACGAACGGCCGTTTCGAGCGCGCATTTTGGTAAGTCGGCTCACGTCGTTGGGTCGATTTTGACTGCATTTTTGTCACTCCTCGATTACCCGGAGTCCAAAAACATACAGACGACAGACACGACTTGAGCGATGCGAGTGCCAACCCGATGAGGCCGCCGTTCAGAGCACTTTGAAATAGTCCTCATAGGACTATCAACACCAGAAGTATAAATTGGTGGTCAATAAACAGATAATAGATGGTATCTGGTTCCTCGATTATCATCGGCCTTGGTGGAGTCGTGGGGGGTGCAGCCGTGGGAGGTGGCTACTTATTTTTCAAAGGTTATCTTCAGCAGGCAGGGGCGAACGCCGCTAACAAGACTCCGGTTGTGAAGGCAGATACAGTCAATAGACGCAAGAAACAGGGGAATCAGAATATCGTGGATAAGTTGGAAAAGCTGCGTGAGGAGAAGAAGGAGATACGCAGAGAGAAACAGACCGAGATAGAGGAGTTCAAGAACGAACTCTCTGATTACGAGCGAATCATTGAGTCAATCCAAGATGAGAGTGTAGCTCGAAAGCGGCTCATCGAGAACTACTGGAAGCCACTTCACGCATTAGTAGCCTGCTTCACGAAAAGCAAGGTCGATACCGATGAGGGCGAGACGAACTTCGTTCTTGAGGCACTTCGCCGTGGGCGCGATGTGGAACAAATCACTGGCTCGGCCTACATCGTACCGCCGAAGGACGTACCGAGCAATATCAAATCGAACCCTGATAGCAGGGCGGCGCTTGAGACGTGGATTGAGGACGAGGTGTATTCTGACTACCCGGATGCGTTCGCCCACATTGCGATGTTCGGATTAGTTGACCTCAGAAACGTCTATTCGTCATCGGATTACGTGGAAAATGACCTACCCCACTTTTTCAGCACCGTCGATTGGGAGTTTGACTTAGAAGATATATTTGACTCAGAAGACTTCTCCCGGTTATTGGCTAATGAGAGTGTGAACCTCACAGAAATCATCGAGAAGGGAGACATAGCGTTCTTCGTTTCAAAGTCGGTTTCTCCTGAGGAACTGGATGATATTCACGAAGCACAATCACAGATTGAAGACGAACTCGGGAACCCTGACGTGAAGCAGCTTGCAGAGCAGGTATCTCTTGAACAACTAATCGGGGCACTCGCACCGTATGTTTCTGACCCACAGAGTGTCGCGGAGAGCGTTAAAGAGGAAGCGGGAATTTGGAAGGAACAACTCTATTCGTGACGCGATGAGCGCGGCAGAAAGTAAGGCACGTCCTCCTCAACAGCGAATCAGTACACTCGGAACGTCTCTAAGAACTCCTCAATCACGTCCTGCTCCGCAGGGGTAATTCCGAACATATCATAGACAACGTCATTCACCATTTTCTCCAGTTCCTCGGTGTTCGTCGCCGCCACCTCATCGCGGTCGTCATCGAGACGGCTCAGCAGTTCCTCAACGCCGTCATCGCTTCGGGGAATGGGAATTGTTGTTTCTTCGCCGCTCTTGACTTTGCGACCATCTACGGCGGCGTGAACGTACTCGGCGCGGCGCTTCCGGGCTTCGCGGTCATCGGAGTACATCGCCGGGTCGCTGATTACGTCCGACCGGCCCGCCTGTACGGTAAAGTCACCCTCCACGTCTCCCTGTACATCGGCGTTGACCGGATACCGGCGTGTTTGCCACTCGTAGGTGATGTAATCAAGTTCGCCGTTGTAGTTCCCGAGGTAGGCCTCGGGGAATCGCGCGGTTTTGGCATCTGTATCTAACGCTGTAGTAATTGCAGAAACGGACTCCCGAATCTCGTCGTTGTCTTCGTCGTCGCCCCAGGCAATCGGGAGGGGAGTGAGATAGTTCGTGGTGTACTTGTAGTACCCATCGACCTTCAGCGCCGTGTAGTGCTTGAGATAGAAGTCCAACGCATTGGAGTTCAACAGCGCGGCGAACGTATCTGTCCGGCTCTTGAACTCATCTTCGAGTTGAACACCGTATGCGGCCTTGAAGAACCACGTCCCGACCTCATCCAGCATAAACGTCGCTTCTGCTGCAATTTCAGGGCAGATGAGTTTTGGGTCTTCGAATCGCGTCATACTCTTGGGATACCCGAATCCGTACCAGTCTCCCCGGTCTTCAAACCGCCCTCCTTCGCGGCTTTCTAACGTGTCTCGATGCTCCGTCAGATACTCCCACGTGAAGGGAAAGTCGTCTTCCAGCCTCTCCTGACTGATTAGATTCGAGGTGAGATTCCCGTCGTCGTCGCGGTCGAGCGTGTACGGAACGATTGCGTGTTCTCCAGACCAATCCCCACGCCATCGGTTTATGTCTCGACCCTGTAACCACGGTCGTAGTGTATCTGTTTCAATCTCGTACTCTCGGCTCTCTCCCTTCGGAACGACTGTAACCGTGTTACCTGTATCGTCGGCAGAAATTCGGTCGGCATCAATCGGCGTGACGAGGAACACGTCGTTCGCGCTGGTCTGTGTTCCAGCAAAAACGGAGTCCGTCACATCCCCCACAGTCGCGTCACTTGCCGCGTCCATCTTGTGAATAATATTCAGTTCCTCCGGCGGCATCAGAGCCCAATATCCATCATCCAAGTCACCCTGCGGATGGTCGAACACGTTGATGAACTCGTCTTCATAGCCGGGTTCGTCACGGTGTTGACGGACTGCTTCGAGGATTGCGGTATCGAGGCTCCGGTTCGTGGGTTCTTTCGTATCACCCTTCACACGGACACACCGGATTACGTTCTGGTTTCGCTCATTCGCGTCCGGCTCGTCTTCGAGGATAACGATAGCAGGGTAATTCTTCGCATCCTCGAACACACCCGAGTCACGGAAGTCATAGACCTCCTTGATTCGGCTTTCGCGCAACAGCACACGACGAAGCCCCTCGCCGTAGTCTGTCGTCATAAACTGATTCGGTGTGATATACCCGAGTTTACCAGTATCCTCAGATAACCACTCAAGACCACGCTCATAGAACGGGCCGTAAATATCGTAGTTGCCGGTCGTGGACTCGTACAGTTGGTTCATCATCCGCTTCTGACTGTCGGGGAGGTTCTGGATGCGGACGTAGGGGGGATTCCCGACGACGTAGTCGTACTGCATATAGTTCTTCACGACAAGCGCCAGTACCGTGTCCTCGAACATCTTGAACAGCCGCCCGTCGTTGTGTTCCTCTTTGAGATACCGAACGTTCTCCAGCATATCGTTCACATAGGGAGCGAAGAAGTCCTCAACGCCGGAGTACTCCTGTGAGGTATTCTGATTGATTCGCTCCTCAAGACCGCTCTGGTACGTCCAGTCGAAGTCGCCGCCGAACTCCTCGGCGAGAGACATATGGTCTTTAACGGTGTCCAAGACGCCCTGCAGAGCCGCGAAGTACTCCCCGAAGTTCTCCACGCCAGTCTCTAACTGGATGGTATCGAACAGCGGCATCCGAACGCGACGGACGAGGAATCCGTCTTCCGTCTCGGCGGCTTCGTCCGCATCCACTTCGACCGGAAGCGGGACGGGAATCCGCACGTCCTGGTCGTCCTCGGTCATCGCGTCGAACGTCATCTGTCGCGTTCCGTCGTTACCGATGTCGGCCCCGGTGAGTTCGCGCTCGTTGCGTAGGGTGTCCGTTCGGTAGATGGGGAGCCGTCGAATAGTGTAGTCGGGGTGAGACTGCTTCGCTTGGCGATACGCGGGGAGGATTGCGACGACGAAACGAATCTGAGCCATCAGGACGGCGAACGGGTGAATGTCGAGTCCGACGACGCGGGGGCGCGTACAGAGGTCTTGGAGGTGGTCTTTCCAGTCCGGGTCGTCCTCATAGCGTTCCACGTCGGCGAGATACCGCTCGACGGCTTCGACAAGGAACGTCCCTGACCCACAGGCAGGGTCGATGAGGCGTTCACCGGAGACGCCGCGCTCGTAGCCGACGCCGTCCATAATGTAGTCGATGACCGGCTGAGGCGTGTAGAACTCCCCGAGAGCTTTGCGTGTCTCCGGGTCGAAATACCGCTGGTAGAGGTCGCCGAGGAGGTCGCCTTCTACGTCGCCGAAGTCGAACCGGAGGACGTTGAAGAAGACCTCGGCGACGGCGCGACTGAAGCGATTGCGGGTGGCTTCACTAATCCGCTCCACCCCGCCGGATTCCCGTGCGACGGCCTCGAACTGGTTGGGGCCGGTTTCGTGACCGCGCGACAGTTGCTCCTCGTAACCATCAGTCCACCAAACAAAGATGTCGTCTTGGAACAGCCCTTCAACCAACTGCTCCTGCATATCGTCGATGAGGTTATCGGCGGCGACGGGGAAGGCGTCAAGATTGATGCTCTGACCGAAGCCCTGCAAACCCCGGAAGTAGTCGTCCATCCCATCGTAGCCCGTTCCCGCGAAGAAGTCGTGGTCTTCCGTGGCTTTCGCCAAAAGAAGGCGCGCGAGGAGGGCGTGACCGGACTCCAGACAGAACATAAAGTCCCGCAACGACTGGTTCCCGTCGATGAACGGCTCCCACGAATCCGGCACCTCGTCCGGCTCACTCGCGTAGGTCGCCTCCCAAAAGTCGTAAGCCCCCTTGACGAACTTCGCCTCGCGCTCATCTCGGAGTTCTTCGAGCAAGTCCATCATCCCGGTCACGAGGTCGGCGAACGGACTACCTTCTTCGAGCCGGAAGGTGTCGAAGAAGTGTTCCTGTCCGAGTTCCGCTTGTTCATCCAGCGGAATGGGGTCAAGGTCTTCGAGGAACTGGTTCACGTCGTCGGCACTCGTGAGGTCGAACTCGCGTTTCTGGAGGGCGCTTACGAGGTCGCGGGCATCACTCTCAGTAATCGACGCCGTCGATACCGCGATGAGGGGGTCATCGACGCCGCGTCGATAGAGCCGTAACTCCTCGCCGTTGGTCAGAACACCGTACTCGGCCCGCAGGAAATCCATATATCCGAACAGTTGCGATTCGTGGGGTGGGAGGTCACGTCCCGTAGTCTTGAACTCGTAGACTGCAGTCACGGCTTCGTTCGAGTCGAGCGTGATATAGTCGGGGCGTCGGTCGTCGGGAAGGGTGAACTCGCTTCGGAGGTCGGTACCCGTGCCTTCGTAGTCGAGCGCGTCGTAGAATCCACGTTCCAGAAAGAGGTTTTCAACATCACGCTCGCTCATGTCGCCATCGACCTGTCCGGCAATGGCTTGGAGAGAGTCGTGTAGAGCCGAAGGGTCTGCCATTAGCGGCCTCAACTCAATAGGCCTGCATAAAAGTAACCGAGTTGCTGAGAGTCAAATCGGGAAGTCTGTCAAATTCCTCTGATTTCAGGATACCCCGGCGTCTATCTTGAATTTCGCTCGGTTGACCTTCGGCAGTCAGCCGATGAGGGCGGCGCAGGCGTCCCATAGCGGACTGTTGCGTTTGGGGAAAGTAGCCCAGCCAAAGGTAGCCAGTCAACCCAGTTTTTTCAGGGACGGAATTTCCATCATAATAGATGGTGGTAGTCCACAATCCTCTTACTGAATTGCATAAAGGCAATGCGGAGTCTAAAAGACCAAAATTGACAAATACACACCTAATACTCGAAACACGAAACAAACGGTGTTTTCTGAATTGTTCCGTCCATATCGCAGGATGCAGGATAACATCACGCTGTGACGCAGGGATGAGCGATTACGATAATTACGTCAAGCGTTTACCTGCGCTTCGGTCGGCAGCTCGATTGCTGAAGGTCCCGGTGTAGGTGTGTCAAGTATGTAGCACACATCCCCGCAGTAGTACTCATAGGGTTTCCTCTCATGGACTCCCCCGTGTTTCAATACCGTTCTTACAGCACGTTGTTCTATCGAACGGGTTTACACTAACGTACTCTGATAGCGGGGCCTCATCGGATAGGAACACCGAGTTCAGATATCGAGTTGATACTCCGTTTTAGTAATCCCCCTGTTGTTCCCCTTGAGTAACCATCCGATGAACGAGTTCCTACCCTCCAGTCACTGATTGTCTCTGTTGTGTTTCCATCCGATGACCTCGCCGCTCAGTACCACTATTTGAAACCCATCCTTCAGCCCCATAGTGAGACGACGATAGACAGACCGAGTCGGACACCAAGAGACCCTCCATTTAGCCACTACTGAAAACACGGGGCTCGCCGCACAGGCAGAATCCAATTAAACCCGTCTGGTAGGCCCCAGAATCGCGTTGAGCATACTATGGGTGGTTACCTACTCTATCTCGCGAAAAACCGCTCTCGTGGCTGCACAGGGCTTTGGTGATTTTCGGTTGGAGACGGCCGGCGGAATACGAAGATTTTCTGTGCTTTGTTGTTTTTGATTTTTGTTCATCCTATTGGGGATATTGGTTTAAATTCCAAAAAAGTATCTGCGCTATCCCGCCCTCCAACCGCCCAACGCAACATCTACGCGATGACGCGTCCCTGCTGGCTCGCTGGCGCGGGGTGTCCCCACGACAGGGACCCGAAGAGTGCGAAGCAACCGGCGACTACAACACCGCCTCGAAGTGCCCATCCTCGCGCTCACCGCACACCCTTAGGCGGGGCCGGGCAACGAAGAACCTGAACGACGGGATGCCCGAGGAGATGGTCGGGGACCGTCTCGACATGAGTCCCGAGGTACTTCGTGAACACTACTACGAGCAAAGCGAAGCCGACAAGCGCAAACTCCAACGCCAGTTCCTCAACGGTCTGTAAGCCGACCTCCTCCACGGAAGGAGGGGTATTATCGTGGCGCATAACTCCGGTCTTCATGCACGGTGGCGTGACCGGTTCACCGGCTCTGAACTGCGCGCCCGAGCGGCGCGTTTTCCTCGCTTTAGAGGCCCTATTGTGGGTACTAAAGCCGTGATACAAAACAGTCGGACGGTTGGTGGAAAACAGCGGGCAACATTTGCCGGTTACTTCGACCGATTAGATTCGTTTATAGGGGCTATAGGACACTCTCAGACGCCCATTAGACCCCTATATATACCCGCTACCTTTCATAGTATTGAGGAAGACGGTGCGGCCCTTCCGGGGTGAGACTGAATAATCTTGCTTCGGTGAGCGGTCGCGTTTGACGGCGCTCGGGCTGAAGCCCGGGCTGAAACTCGGCCCGCTCCCTGCCGCGAAAACTGGGGGCTAAGACCGATTGTCTGTTTGCAGGTGGGTCGTATCCACGAGGTATGGCCCGATGCGCCTCTGCTATGGGTGGTGGGCGGCCTCGTACAGAGAGCAATCCGAGAAGCAACTCGGGGCGCTCTATGACGTACGTGCGACGCCAGCGTTCTACGCTGGCTTCCAACGCGGGACCGACAGCCCTTAGGAAGTAGCCCGAACCACGCGCATGCAACCGAGGACAATACCCCCCTGACTGGGGGGAGAGTGCAGTTGTAACTCGGGTTTTACCCCAGATGGTAGCCCTGTCGGGCTTCAATCCGATGAGGGCGAGGAAGACGAACACCACCATCCAAGCACGCCTACCAAGTAGTCAGAACGTGTAGACACTTCTTGTACAGTATCAGCAACGGCGGCGTGGCGGGCCTCATCGGATTACTGCACGCCCTTCCGAAACGAGTCAAATGGTCCCAAAGTAACGGAGAAATATATGGAAGGCAAAGAGTTCTTGCTCAAATTTAATGCGGACGGCGAAACATTCGATTCGGGAGTCTTAGACTCCCGGTTGTGTCCTGCCATTCCGGTAGGGCGAACGGAGGATGGGAGGGTGGATTCCCACGCACCCGTCCGTCGTTTCAGAACGAGTTCTCAGTCACTCGTCGGTGAGCAGTAGACTTCGCACTCGTGCTGCTGTCTCGGGGTTGCCATCGGCCAGCAACTCCCCGATGAGCCGGTACACCCGTTCGACCGGGACACTCTCCTCGTAGGGCCAGTTCCTCGCCGAAGACGGTATCCGTCCCTCGACGACCGCGACGACGTTTTCGGCCTCATCGAGTTCGACCACGGGGAAGTCCCCCGGCTCGTGGACCTCGGAAGCGTTGGCGGGGTGGTTCTTCCGGCCTTCGACCTGTCCGAGGTGAATCAGCACCCCATTCTTGCCCTGGAAGGGCTTTCCGCAGTACGGGCAGAGCCGAGCGACCGACTCGGTCTTCCGCTCCTCGGGGTAGTTGATTTCGACCTCCTGCGTCCCGACCTCGTTCAGATTCTCGAAGTCTAGATGTTCTGGGACCTCCCCCTGTGGCCCGTGACCGTTTCCGGCGCTCCGAAGGACGTGAAGGTGTATCCCGCGGCTCAATTTCTCGGCCTCACAGCCGTCCACAGGGCATTTGACAACCGTCTCCGCGTTTCTGTGGGGCTTCGTTGGCGGCGTCATCGGATTTCACCCCATCCTATCGAGGGCGCTACGGCGGTCCTCGACGGGCACTTGGTCGTACTTCATCGTCGTCATGGGGTTTTTGTGACGGAGTTGGGCTTTCGCCGCAGCGAGGTCTCGCTCTTTGGTCATGTAGGTTCCCACCGAGTGACGAATGGTGTACCACGACATCTTTCGATTCGCGGTTTCGATACCGGCTTGGTCGCAGAGCCGGTGAAGGAGTCTCCGAAGGCTACTGGAGCCGTGAGGATTGCCGTGACTCGTCAGCCAGAGCGTATCGGTACCCTCGTACCGTTCGTACTGCTCGCGTTCCTCCAGCCAACGAGACAGCGCCGTGGCGGTACGCTCCGTGAGACTGACGGTCCAGTTCCCTTCGTTCTTTGAGGACTCGTCTTTCGGGATGCGGAGGACCCCGTTCTTCGTGTCCACCCACGCCGTCCGCGCGTTGCGGACTTCGTTGGGACGGAGACCGGCGTCGAGACTCGACCAGACGAGAGACGTAATTTCCCATCCGTTCACCTCGTCCCAGTCCTCGCGCGCCACCTCGTCGTACGCCTTGCCGAGCGCGTTCGAGATATAGAGTCTCCACCCGTTTCGCTCCTCTGCGGTGAGGGAGTCGTAGGCGGGGATGTTGCCCTCGTTGAGGGCCGACTGTCGGATTGCTCGGCGCTCCTCACGCGTGAGGAAGTCCTGCGGCTGGTGGTTGCCGCCGGAACCGTCGAAGGTGTACTCGAAGTCCCACTCGTCGTAGCCGTACTCGTGGTGGAGCCACTTCGAGAGGTGTTGGAGGCCTTCCTGCGCCTTCCCTTTCATCACCTGACTCTGGTCCGAAAACGCCAACCAGTCCATGTAGGCGGCGGCGTCATCGGATTGAGGCGGGTACTTGTACTCGTTTTTCTGCTCCCAGAGCCACAGGTCGAACCGTGCGGTTCGGTACGCCGTCGAGTAAACGGTGTACGGCGAGTACCCTGTAGCCTTCTCGGGGGACTTTCCAACCTTCAACAGCCATGACAGGAATCGGACTCTCCTGTCTTTGTAGTCCACGAGTTGTTTCTCGTTCAGCGCCCCGTCATGCGATTTTGGCACCACCGGGATGGAGCGTTCGGTGTCCAACTCCCCGTTGGTGAAAACGTTACAGCGCGAGAGCGTGATTGGCAGGTCTTCCATATTGGGTCTCCTGCCGAAGTGAAAATCGCAAGACGCGGCGAAGCCGCGTATGCGCGGGACCGGATTTGAACCGGCGGACCCCTACGGGATAGCGTCCTAAGCGCTACGCCTTTGGCCTGGCTCGGCAACCCGCGCGCAGTTTCTTTTGGAACTAATCGCCGTATTGACATCCTCC
>Ga0208412_1000958_pt1 | contig 13331 bp, 15 predicted proteins | sample AntDeeMetag02WF4_FD_184758 | JGI IMG/M metagenome (GOLD analysis project Ga0208412, IMG submission 184758) | Saline lake microbial communities from Deep Lake, Antarctica - Antarctic Deep Lake Metagenome 02WF4 (SPAdes) (version 2) | ecosystem: Environmental > Aquatic > Non-marine Saline and... | reverse complement strand
TGTCCGCTCTCGCTCCACAAAACTCAAATCGACCCAGTCGCTACATCCACTGAGGCGGTGGATTTTTGGCATAGAGCACCACAAAATCGTACCGCCTCACTTTTCACGCTTAACGAAACAGCACCACGGCGGGACTATCGCCGTGTGGCTGTCGGGCGTGGATCGCGGACCAAGTCAGTCAGAGCGTCGGTTCGAAAGGCAAAGGGCCCGCGGGACCCAAGGTGCGACCGAATGGAAACGGGGACGATCCCAATCGACGAACTCGCTGGCGGACTCGATCTGTACCGAACCCTCGAGAGCGGACAGAGCTACCTCTGGCGGCGAGAAGACGGTGAGATGTATACCGACACGGTGGCCCCCGGCGCGTGGTACTCGACGGTCGTCGGCTCGGACGCCGCATCCGGCGGCTCGGATGCCGCCAACGGGTCCACCGGTGACGTGATCCGCGTCCGGATCCGCGACGGCGACCTCGAGTGGGAGTCGACGATCGATGCCGAATCGCCTGTGCGCCGGTTGTTGCGCCTTGCGGACGATCTCGAGGCGATCGTCGCGGCCGGACCGAACGATCCGCTGCTCCGCGAGGCGTACGAGGCCCACCGCGGAATGCGACTGGTCGCGGATCCGCCCTTCGGCTGCCTGATCTCGTTTATCTGCTCGGCACAGATGCGCGTCGGACGGATTCACACGATGGTCTCGACGCTGGCCCGCGAGTACGGCGACGAGATCGATTTCGACGGCGAGACGTATCACGCGTTTCCGACGCCGGAACAGCTCGCGACCGCGACCGAGGCTGAACTCCGCGAGCTCGGTTTGGGATACCGCGCTCCCTACGTCGTCCGGACCGCCGAGATGGTCGCCAGCGGCGAGGATCATCCGGCCGAGGCGCGCGATCTTCCGTACGAGGACGCACGGGAGTACCTGACGCGGTTCGTCGGCGTCGGCGACAAGGTGGCCGACTGCGTACTCCTCTTCTCGCTGGACTTCGACGAGGCCGTCCCGCTTGACACCTGGATCAAGTCGGCGATCGAGGAGTACTATCCCGACTGCGACCGCGGGACCTACGCCGACACCTCTCGAGCCCTTCGCGAACGGCTCGGGGGCGAGTACGCGGGGTACGCCCAGACCTACGTCTTTCATCACCTCCGGACTGGCGCATAGGGACGTTGCCGAACGAGACACCCGGGACGATTTTCATGAATGGATTGTCATTATTGCCGTATGGCGACAGGCACAGTCATCGGCCTCCTTGCATCGGCGGTGTTCATCGCCACACTGGGAATCCTCATCAAGTACTTCGGGATGGTTCGACTGATCGCGGGCTACGACCCGGACCGGGTCGCAGACGAGGACGGACTGGCGAATTTTATCGGTACCAACGCCCTCTACGTCGCCGCGCTCGTCTTGCTTGTCGCGATCGTCGAGTATACGGAGCCGTTCGGCGGCTCCGAGGCGATCTGGATCGCATTCGTCGTCGGTGTCGGACTCCTGACCGCCCGGATGATCCGCGGCGCTCGGCGCTACAAAACCGCCGAGTGAGGGCGAGAGCGAGCGGCGAGGCCCAGCCGTCCACTACTCCTCGTAGTCCTCTCGGCCGGTAACGGCCCAGTAGGCCTGTGAGACCAGCGTGATCGCAAAGATGACGACGAGTCCTCCCGCGACCCACATCGCTAGTTGCTGACCGAGCAGATAGTACGCCAGCGCGCTCGCACCGACGACGAACAGCACTGCACCGACGAGTAACTCGAGCAACTCCCGAACCGACGCATGGCTACTCGAGACGTCGAGATACTCCTCTTCGAAGCGGTCGATGATTCCCATTAGCAGAATTCCTCGAGCGTGGGCTGGTCTCGCTTCAGCGGCCGCGCCCGATAGCCGTCCTCGCTCTCGAAGTGACTGCCGTCTCGATGCCGTACGGTCACTGGACGTGATAGGGGCTCGAGGATCGTCCCGTTGTCGCTTCGCCGCTCGATTCCCTCGACTGTCATCCTTCCCTCGTCTTAGTAGCGAATCTCGAACCCGTCCTCGCCCCGCGGCTCCTCGTAGTCGGCCTCGACGCGCTCGACATCGGCCGCGGGGCTGCCCTCGTGACACCACTCGATCATCGACTCGACCGCGGCCTCGGGGCCCTCGAAGACCGCCTCGACGCGGCCGTCCTCGCGGTTTCGCACCCAGCCGTCGACGCCCTCGTCACGGGCCGTATCGCGGGTATTCGCGCGGTAGTAGACGCCCTGTACGGTTCCGGAGACGAAGACGTGTGCGCGGCTTCGGTCTGTCATGTGTGAGTCATCGACCGCAACCGCCAAAAATCCGGGTCCGCTCGAGCAGCGGCAGGCCCTCACAGCAGCACTCGACGACCGCCGATTCCGTTCAGAACTCGGTGCCGCGTCGCGCCCGCTGTCCGTCGTCGATCGGGTGTTTCACCTTTCGGACGTTCGTGATCAGGTCGGCGCGATCCGTCAGGTACGACGGCTCGGTGTGGCTGCCTGATAACACGAGCTCGAGGCCGTCCGGCTTCGCGTCGATGAGGTCGTGAACGTCCGTCTCGGAGAGCAGGCCGCGATCCGCGGCGTAGAGGACTTCGTCGAGGATGAGCATGTGGACGCCCGCTTCCGGCTCCGCGTCGAGGTCGATCGGCTCGTCGAGGTCGGTCTCTCCCGCCGCTTCGAGCAGTTCGCGAGCGCGCTCGAGCCCGGCCTGCGCTTCGGCCTCGTGGTCCGCCTCGTCGCTGCCGTCAGCCATCCCGTGCCAGCCGTAGTGGCCGAGGTTCTCGTAGCTCAGCCCGGGGAGCATGGCCATCGCGTTGTACTCGCCGCGCACCGCGTCGACGCTCGAGGCCCCGCCCTTCATGAACTGGAGCATGTGAACGCGGTAGCCGTGGCCCGCGGCGCGCAGCCCCATGCCGAGTGTCGCGGTCGTTTTCCCTTTCCCGTCGCCCCACCAGACCTGGACGAGGCCGAACTCCTCGGGTGCGGCCGGCTCGATCCGCTCAGGTTCCGGCGTCCGTCCCTGTCCCGGCGTGTTCTCGATCGGCGAGTCCGATCTCTGGTCGTCGTTCATACGCGATCGGTCGGACCGAGCGTACATGTAGTTGGTCCACTCGGCGCGTGTCAATAACGTGATACGCCTAACCAAACGTGTCTTTAGGGCTCGCTCCTAACCTGCGGTCAGCCAATGTCTCTCGAATTCTCCTCGTCCGACGATGCACCCGCCTTCGAGCGGGTGATCGCCGCGCTTGACGACGACTCCTGTCGGGAGATCATCGCGGTGCTCGAGGAGCCGATGACCGTCCCCGATATCGCCGAGGCGACGGATCGTCCGCTCTCGACGACGTATCGCAAACTTGACGCGCTGACCGAGGCCGGGCTGGTCGACGAAACCGTCGGCGTCCGTCACGGCGGCCACCAGCGGTCACGGTACGTCGCCAATCTCAATCGGATCTCGATCGGACTCGACGACGACAACGAGCTGTACGCCAATATCGATCGGTCGGCCGAGCTGAGTATCTGGTCCAACGCGAAGCGAGAGTTCTGAACGCGCCGCTTCGTGCGCTCCGCTCACCGGGATCCTCGAGACCGGCGTCTCGGCTTCCTGACCATGAAACCGATCACGACCGACCGACGAGGCCCCCCTTATCGGCCGACGAGATCCTCGTCCGTCGGTCCCTGCCCGTCGAACCGCCGGACGAATTCGTCGAGCCGTGCGGGGTCCGATGCGCCCGGGAGTCGCCGCTCCGCGGTCTCACAATCGGCGTCGACCCCGAGCCGGTCGCAGACGAGATCGGCGGTCGCCTCGGCCATCCGGCGGTAGGTCGTCAGTTTCCCGCCGACGACGCTACAGCAGTTTTCAACGTCCTCGTCGGCGTGTTCGAGCAGGTGGAACCCCCTCGAGATGCCGCGGCCGCCGCGAGCGGCCTCGTCGGGTTCGTACAGCGGGCGGACGCCCCACCACGTTCGAACGCGCTCGCTCTCGGCGACTGACGGGAGCATCGCCGCGCACTCCTCGACCGTCCGTTCGATCTCCCAGTCGGCCCGCTCGTAGTCGTCCGGATCGTCGACCGGAACGCTCGTCGTCCCGAGGACGACCTCGCCGTCGTGCGGGACGACGATGTCCCCATCGTCGGGCTCGCGACAGCGATTTACCACCGGCTCGAGGCCGTCGTATTCGACCGAGACCATGACGCCCCGTGTCGGTCGCATCGAAACGGAGACGCCGGCCATCTCCGCGACGCGGCCCGCGTGGGGCCCGGTCGCGTTCACCACGTATCGCGGCCGGAGCGTCTCGCCGGCGTCGCCGCCGAGCGTGACGGCCGTCGCCCGGTCGTCCTCGACGGTCATCGACGTGACCGGTGCGTGCGTGCGGACTCGAGCGCCGTGCTCGCTGGCGTCGACCGCGTTGGCGGCGACCAGCCGGGAGGGAGCGACGACCGCGTCCGGGACCCGCATGGCCCGTTCGACGTCCGCGGCGAGGCCCGGGACTGCTTCGCGAGCGCTCTCCCCGTCGATCACGTCGGTCGGAATCCCGACGTCCTCGCAGGCGTCGCGCTTCGCCTCGAAGTAGGCCGGATCGTCGTCGGCCAGTTGCACGAACAACCCTCCCGTCTCTCGGATACAGTCGCCAGCGATGTCCCGGAGGATGCGGTTTTCCTCGAGGCACTCCCGCGCCTCCCTCCCGTCGGCCTCGGCGTAGCGAGCGCCGCTGTGGAGCAGTCCGTGTGACCGCCCCGAGGTGCCCGACGACAGTCCGCCTCGCTCGGCCAGCGTGACATCGACGCCTCGCAGCGCCAGGTCTCTAGCGATTCCCGTTCCGGTCGCACCGCCGCCGATGACGAGAACGTCCGTTCGATCGTCCATATTCGAACGACGCGCCCCGAACGGACGTACCTTTCACTGTTCGACGGACAGCGGGCTCGGTAGCGACGGCCCAGATGCGGACGAAAAACGGATGGCAGCGGGCCGATATCGAGGCCGACCCGTGGTTGCTCGAGCCGTCGACCGACTCGAGGCGTCAGCCCCAACCCACGTCGTCCGATTCCCCCTCGAAATTCGGTGCCAAAACGGGTCTCCTCACCGGTAGCCCAGGACCCGGAGCTTCTCCGTCACCTCCTCCTCGTCCATTCGAGCGGACTCGATCGGCGCGTCCGCGACGATCCGTCGGCGATCGTCCGAGTCGACGACGTGCCACGGCACTCGTCGTAACTGCTCCGCGGCCAGGTACTCGAAGTGGCCGTACTTTCGGCTCGTGAAGGGGAGCAGCCGTTCGCCGAGCAGTTCGCCGTGATCGGCCGAGACGACGGACTTCCCGTCCAGTTCCCGAATCAATCGATCGACGGACGGGAGAACGATCTCGAGGTTCTCTACGTACGCGCGACGGAGATCGGCGACGTCGATATCGAACTCATCGCTCTCGATGATGTCGTACAGTTGGACGTTCAACGCACCGAAGCGGTCGCCTCGGCCGCCGCGCGAAAGCGCCGAGAGATCGCCCTCGGCGGCGATCCGCTGGTAGATCTTGAGGCCGGTCTCACCGATGAGCGGGACGTGGGGCTGGAGGAAATGGACGATCAACCGCTTATTCGGGTGTTTTTCGTGGGCCTCGAGCGCTCGCTCGACGACCGTTTCCGGATCGATCGCGTAACTGTCTTCCAGCAGCACGGGATCCAGGACGTCGCTCGCGTCGACGGCCGACGACTCCGCGACCGGCTCCGGCGGTACCGGATAGATCGCATGAAACACGTCGTCTCCGATATCGGCCGTGAAGGCGTTCCCGCTCACGTAGACGGTGTCGTGGTGGGTCTTTCTCGCGAAGTTCGCGTCGATCCACCCCGGGCTGCTCGAGCCGGCGGACAGCCGGGACTCGAGGGTCCCGTCGAGTCGATTCCGGGCGGCGAAGGCGTCGTACCGGCAGGCGTCGAGGACGATGAGCGTGTCCCAGTCTTCGGCCATGATATCGATACCGCTCCCGTGACGAAGCTCGAAGACGGTCCGGTGGGCCGACCAGAGGTACTTGCAGAGTTCCGTCCAGACGAGTTCCGGGTTCCGGATCCCCCTGCGGACGCTCTGTATCGAGTATTTTGTGAACGGCATTCCCACTCTAGAGCGTTGCTGAAAAGTCTCAAATAACGCCGGGGTGGTCGGCTGCCTGTGAGAATACTCGGGGTCGCTCGGAATCCGTGCGCTCGTGAGAATTCGGCGACAGTGTGCTCGTGAGAGCCCGACAGCAGCGTGCTCGTGATAACTCGACAACAGCCCGCGGCGCGCGCCGTTAGCGCGCTTCGCCCGCCGATTTCGTCTTCCGTTCGAACTTTTCGCGAACCTTCTCGACTTTCGGGGCTGCGTGCATCGTACAGTAGGCGTCGTTCGGATTCTTCTCGAAGTAGTCCTGGTGTTTCTCCTCGGCGCGATAGAACGTCTCGAGGGACTCGAGTTCGGTCACCACGTCGTCGTCGTACTCCTCGTCGAGCGCCTCGATGTAGGCCTCGGCCTGCCGCCGCTGGTCTTCGTCGTGAGACAGAACGATGGAGCGGTACTGGGTCCCGACGTCGGGCCCCTGTCTGTTCAGCTGCGTCGGATCGTGGGTGGCGAAGAACACCTCGAGCAGTTCGTCGTAGCCGATTACGTCGGGATCGTACTCCACCTGCACGACCTCCGCGTGGCCCGTGTTTCCGGCGCAGACCTCGCGGTACGACGGATCCTCGACGTGTCCGCCGGCGTAGCCGGACGTGACCGACTCGACGCCCTCGAGTTCCTTCATCGCCGCCTCCGTACACCAGAAGCACCCGCCGCCGAACGTGGCTCGTTCCATACCTCCCAGTAGGGTGCGAGCGAGGAAAGGTGTGACGGGGACCGCGGTCGCGGGCAGCGTTCGATCGCTCCGACCGTGCGAAACGATATGCGGGTGGCAGTCGAACGCCGGGACATGTCCTGGGACACAGTTCGACTCGAGTGGGACGGAGACGTCGCGACGCTCACGGTCGACCGCCCCGACGCGCTCAACGCGTTAAACGTCGAAACGCTCGAGGCGATGGGCGAGGCGCTCGAAACGGCTGCAGCCGAGGACGCGCGCGTTCTCGTCCTGACGGGTGCCGGCGACGCGTTCATCGCCGGCGCGGACATCACATACATGCGGGATCTCTCCGCCGAAGCCGCTCAGGAGTGGGGCGAACTCGGTCACGACGTGGCCGACGCGCTCGAGGCGTTTCCCGCGCCGACGGTCGCCGCGGTCAACGGCTACGCGTTCGGCGGCGGCTGCGAGATGGCGCTGGCTTGCGACCTACGGGTCGCGGCCGAATCGGCGCTGATCGGCAACACCGAGATCGATCTCGGGATCATTCCGGGCTGGGGAGCCACCCAGCGGCTGCCGCGGCTGGTCGGCGACGAGACCGCGCGTCGAATGATCTTCCTCGGCGAACGGCTCGACGCCGAGTCCGCGGCGGAGGCCGGTCTGTTCGGCGAGGTCGTTCCCGATGACGACCTCGAGCGCGTCGTCGGCGAACTGGCCGCCCGACTCGCCGCACAGCCGGCGTTCGCCATGCGAACCGCAAAACAGGCTATCAATCGGGGGCTCGAGGGCTCCCAGGAGAGCGGGCTCGCCTACGAGAAACGCGCCTTCGCGAGCCTCTTTGGCACGCACGATCAGCGCGAGGGAATGGCGGCGTTCGTCGAGGATCGCGATCCGGAGTTCGAGTGACTCGAGTAGCTCTAGCGCTCGTCGACCCGCCAGGTCAGCACGACGCCGTTGTCCAGCCGATCGACGTCCGCGAGTTCGAGCGTCGGAAAGTCGGCGACGAACCCCTCGCCATCGGCCAGCGTCGGGGCGTCGCGACCGCCGATTATTTTCGGGCCGACGAACAGCCGTAGCTCGTCGACCAGCCCGGCCTCGAACAGCGAGAAGATGAGTTCGCCGCCGCCCTCGACCATGATCCGCTCGAGGCCCCGCTCCTGGAGCGTCGCGAACGCGCGGAGGAGGTCGACTCGCTCGTCGCCCGCCGTGAGCAACTCGGCGCGGTCGGCGAGGGCCGCGCGGCGATCGACGGGCGCGTCCTCGCTCAGACAGACGTAGGTCGTCGCCGCGTCGTCGAGGATCGCCGCGTCCGTCGGGGTTCGTCCGCTCGAGTCGACGACGACCCGCGCGGGGTTTGCCGGCCGGCCGTCCTCGCGGCGCTGCGCCCGCAGATCGTCGTCTTTGACGGTCAGGTGCGGATCGTCCGCGAGGACGGTTCCGACGCCGACCGCGACGGCGTCGCTCTCGGCTCGCAGCCGGTCGACGCGCGCGAAATCGTCCGCGCCGCTTATCGCGATCTGTTCGCGCCGGCGCGAGGAGAGCTTGCCGTCCGCGCTCGCGGCGGCGTTCACGATGACGTACATACCCGTGCTGTGGCGGCAGGCGTAAAGAAATCCCCCGGTCTCGAGACTCCGTTTCGACGCGCTCTGGGCCGCGAATTCGAGGCACAGTGACAGCTATGCGGCACTATATAGCGTTCAATACGGAACATATAAACGACTTATCCGGTCTCGATTGAGCGTTCGAACGCATAACACGTGACGACCGCCAACTCCGCGTTCGACGACACGGTATCGTTCGACCACCGGCATATCGACCTCGAGAACCGAGACGACGTCTACGTCATCGGTGACGTCCACGGCTGTCTCGACGCCCTCGAGGAGTTGCTGGAAACGCTCGATCTCGGCGCGAACGATCTCGCCGTGTTCGTCGGCGATCTGGTCCGAAAGGGGCCGGAGAGCAAGGCCGTCCTCGATCGCGTTAGGCGGTCGCCGCGGCTGCTCTCGGTGAGGGGAAACAACGAGCGAAAGCTACTCGAGGGCGACGCCTCGCTGTCGACGCTCGACGCGGTCGATCTCCAGTACTTGGAGTCGCTCCCGACGGCGATATCGTGGGGCGGCGGGCTCGTCGTCCACGGCGGGCTCGATCCAAGCCGATCGCCGTCGGCACACTCGGGTGACGACGTGCTGACGATGCGGTCGCCGTCCGGCGACGGCTACGACGGCCCGTTCTGGTTCGAGGCGTACGAGGGACCGCCGCGTGTCTTTTTCGGACACACGGTTCTCGAGGAGCCGATCGAACGGGAGTGGGCGGTCGGACTCGATACGGGCTGTGTCTACGGCGGCGAGCTCACGGCCTACGACGTCCGCCGCGACGAATTGCGCAGCGTCTCCGGAACGGGGCACGTGGAGCGATCGTCCGAGAAATTCGTCACGTCCGATGGTTGAGGGCAACGGGGGGATTTCGGGATGAACGAACGAAATTCGGGAGAGAACGACGAGGCAGTATCAACTCCAGGGGAACAGGCAACTGACCAGACGGCGACTGACGAGACGGAGTTCGCGTTTCGGTCGCTACTCGACGGCGAAGACGACGTAGGGGACGATACCGCCCTAAACTCGGACGAATCCGATGAATCCGACGATGTCGCCGTCGAGATCGAACACGCCGATGCGCCCGGCGGGACCGACTCGGCAACGGATCCCGGCCGGGCCGAATTACCGGTCGTCAGGTCCGACGGCGCGCAGACGGCCCGGCCGGACGTCGATCTCTCGGATCCGTCGTACTACCTGAACCGCGAACTCAGCGAGCTCGCCTTTCAGCGTCGCGTTCTCCACGAGGTGCTGGACGCGGACAACCCGCTGTTTGAGCGCGTGAAGTTCCTCGCAATCGTTACGACGAACGTAGACGAGTTCTTCCGCAAGCGCGTCGGCGGGCTGAAACAACAGATCGCGGCCGGCGTGACCGAGGAGACGCCGGACGGCCACACGCCGCGCGAACAGTGGGAAGCGGCTCTCGAGGAGGTCCGGCCCCTGTTCGAACGGCAGGCCGAGTGGTATCGCGAGGAGATCCGTCCGGCGCTGGCCGACGCGGGGATCCACATCCTCGATTACGACGACCTCACGGTCATCGAACGCCACAAGCTGCGCGAGTACTTCGAGAGCTCCGTCCTGCCGACCTTGACTCCGCTCACGTTCGATCCGGCCCATCCGTTTCCGTTCATCTCGAATCAGAGCCTCTCGCTCGCGGTATTGACGCGGGAACGACCCGGCGCGGAACTGACCTTCTCTCGCGTGAAGATCCCGCGCAACCAGCTCCGGTTCGTCCAGTTCGGCGACGACACCCGGTACGTCCTCTTGGAGGACATCGTCCGGGCGAACCTCGATCTGCTCTTCCCGGACGTCGAAGTCGTCGACACCGCCCTCTTCCGGGTGACCCGTAACGCCGAGGTTAGACGCGACGAGGAGGTCGCCGAGGACCTGATCGAGATGATCGAGGAAGTCATCGAGGAACGGCGTTTCGCCACCGCCGTCCGGCTCGAGATCGAGCCCGGCGCACCCGAGCGGATCCGCGATATCCTCACGCGCGAACTGGATCTCGACGACCGGGAGGTGTTCCACCTCCACGGACCGCTCGATTACCGCGACTTCGCCGACCTGGCCGATCTCGACCGACCCGAGTTGAAACTTCCCGAGTGGTCGCCACAGCCCCATCCTCGACTGGGGCGGTGCGAGGACGCGACGAACGTGTTCGACGCGATCAGCGACGACGACGTGCTCGTCCAACACCCCTATCACTCCTTCGAGGGAACCGTCCAGCGGTTCCTCGAGGCGGCGGCCAACGACCCCGACGTGCTCGCGATCAAGGCCGCGATCTACCGGACCGCGAGCGATTCGCAGATCATCGAGAGCCTGCTCGAGGCCGCTCGCAACGACAAACAGGTCGCCGTCATGGTCGAACTGAAGGCCCGCTTCGACGAGGAGAACAACCTCGAGTGGGCGAAGAAACTGGAGGAGGAGGGGATCCACGTCGCCTACGGAACGATCGGTTACAAGACCCACACGAAGACTTCGCTGGTCGTTCGCGAGGAGGACGACGGAGTCCGGCTCTACTCGCACATCGGGACCGGCAACTACCACTCCGAGACCGCCAAGAGCTACGAGGATCTTGGGTTGCTGACCGCCGATCGAGACATCGGACAGGACCTCGTCAAACTGTTCAACTACTTCACCGGCCACTCGATGCACCGGGACTACCGGGAACTGCTCATCGCGCCCGGGAACATGCGCGATCGCTTCGTCGACCTCGTCCGCGCCGAAGCCGAGCGCGCACGCGACGGCGAAGACGCGCGCATCGTCGCCAAAATGAACCGGTTAGAAGACCCGGAAATGGTCCGGGAGCTCTACGAGGCGTCGATGGCCGGCGTCGATATCGACCTGATCGTCCGGGACGTCTGTCGGCTCCGGCCCGGCCTCAGGGGCGTCAGCGAGACGATCGACGTCTACAGCGTCGTCGGTCGCTTTCTCGAGCACTCGCGGATCTTCTACTTCCGAGCGGGGGGCGACGACCGGTACTACATCGGCTCGGCCGACTGGATGACCCGCAACCTCGACAATCGGGTCGAGGCGATCGCGCCGATCAACGATCCGCGACTCCAGCGCCGGCTCAACGGCATCCTCGAGACGCTGCTCTCGGACGATCAGAACCGGTGGGTGATGCGATCGGACGGGAGCTACGAGCGGTGTCGGCCCGCGGGAGACGGCTCGACGAACGTCCACGAGACGTTCATGCGGTCCGCACTCGACGATGTGCGGACCGGCGTTCGCAAGTAGCGATCGCCGAGTCGCGGGATCGGACCCGGAACCAGTTTTCGGGACGGAGTGGTTCCTCGCGTCTCGTTTCTCAGCGCGTAGCCGGCGGATACGTACTACCATTTATCGTCGATCCGCACCGGTCGATTTCACGGTGACCACCGCTACCGGTAGCGAACGGCACCGATAGGGAGTCCCTATGATCCGTACGGACCCCTCAATATCACAATTAGCAGTGGCTTTGTACGTCCCGTCGGTCGGTTCGCATACGCGACTGCTCCCGACCCATGACCGGATCCACCAACGATTACGACGATCACTCATCCCGCCAGCGACTGGCCGCGGCCACGCAATACTCGGAAGAGCCGATCGACCTCGAGTCGATCGTCGTCCGATACGAGAACCGATCCGATCGGTGTACGATCACGCCGCGGGAGTGTCCCGAAGCGGAGCGGATGACGACCTGGCTATCAGCGGACATCACGGTCGTCGTCGACCTCGCAGACGCACGGTGAACTTCGACTGGCCTGATAGCCGCTCCGCCCCCGAACTATATATTGCTATATATGATAACTGTTATCGATTGAGTGGTACTGACCAATAGCTATCTAAAACCCTCGAATCGAGCGGATTAGGGGCGTGTACCGATGATCAATATGGCTCTATAGACTGGTGGATTTATATTGTTTCAGTCTGAAGCGGTTCGTATGGAGACGCGAAAAGTCCAGGTGACTGGCGGGTCGACGTATACCGTATCGCTGCCGAAGACGTGGGCGACGGCCAACGACGTCAGCAGCGGGACGACGGTCGAGTTTTATCCCGAGGACGACGAACTGCTCCTTACTCCCGAACGCGAAACGCGCCGACAGGAGGGGACGCTCGACGTCTCCGGGCTCGCAGACGAACAGTTGATGCGGGCCGTGATGACGATGTACGTCAGCGGTTTCGACGTCATCTCGCTCGAGGCGGGCCGGATCACGACCGAGCAGCGCAGCGCGATCCGCGATGCGACCCAGCGACTCGTCGGCGTCGAGGTCCTCGAGGAAACCGGCGACAGCGTGGTTATCCAGGACTTGCTGGACTCCTCGGAGCTGTCGATCGTCAACGCCGTCACGCGAATGCGCCTGATCGCTAAATCGATGCTCGAGGACGCGGTGACCGCGCTGATCGAGAACGACGACGACATCGCTCGCGACGTGATCGAGCGCGACGACGACGTCGATCGGCTCTGGCTCGTCGTCTCGCGGATCTTCCGCGCGACGCTGCGATCGCCCCGCGCCGTCGAGGAACTCGGCGTCTCGCGCGAGGCCTGTTTCGACTTTCACTCGAGCGCCCGCCAGCTCGAGCGGATCGCGGACCACGCCGTCAAGATCAGCGACATCGCGCTCAAACTCGACGAGTTCCCCGCCGACGTGGCCGACGCCCTCTACGGACTCCACGCCGAAGCCACGAGCGTCTTCGACCAGTCGATGGACGCGCTGTTCGCCGACGATTCCGAGGAGGCCACCCGTCTGGGCCACGACGCGCTCGCGGCCGTCCTCGAGATCGACGAGCACACCCGTCAGATCGACGATACGCTTCGCGACCTCGAGCCAGCACAGGCCCAGTCGCTGGGGCTGATCGTCGACTCGCTGTCCAGAAGCGCCGACTACGGCGGCAACATTGCCGAGACGGCGTTACAGAAGGCGGCACCGCGGCCCTAAATCCGCGGCAGCGCCGCTCGAGCACAGTGTACAAAAA
>Ga0208412_1000936_pt1 | contig 13587 bp, 10 predicted proteins | sample AntDeeMetag02WF4_FD_184758 | JGI IMG/M metagenome (GOLD analysis project Ga0208412, IMG submission 184758) | Saline lake microbial communities from Deep Lake, Antarctica - Antarctic Deep Lake Metagenome 02WF4 (SPAdes) (version 2) | ecosystem: Environmental > Aquatic > Non-marine Saline and... | reverse complement strand
TGGGAAAAGCCACCCAGTAGCGGCCCTGATCATCCACACCCAGATTGTCGGGAAAACCCGGCAGGTTGCTGGCAAACACTTCCGCCTGGCCTTCACCCGGGCCCCGAAGACGGTATTTCAATATGCGGTATTTCCAGGTCTCACTGACCAGAAGATAATCACCATCGGTCGAGAGCACCACACCATTGGGGAAGTGTAGATTATCCAACAGGACTTCCGTCTTCCCGGTTCGTGGGGTGTATCTCAGCAAGCGGCCATGGGGACGCATTTCAAGCAGATCCAGGGCATACCGGGATAGCGGAAAGCGGGAACTGGCGTCGGTGAAATAGATGCGGCCATCCGGGGCGACATCGACACCATCAGTCAGACGAAACAGCGTGCCTTTCGCTTCGCGGGCCAGTACAGAGAGATCGCCATCCGGGTTAACAGACAACAACCCCCGATCAGCATCGGCCACAATCAGATTACCCTGATGATCAAAAGCCATTCCCAGCGGGCGGCCTTCCGTGTTGATCCAGCTCTCTACCTGACCGTCCGGGAACACGCGGACAATACGGCCATTGTCGGTACCGGTGTAGACAACGCCCTCACCCGAGATGGCAATATCTTCCGGTCCGGAGACCTGGCCACGAGCAACCAGATCCGCCAGCCGTAAACGCTCATTCCTCGCCAGGGGCCCGGTCAGGGCGGGAGGCGCAGGCGCACTCCAGGCGGTGCTATCTATCGGCGAGGGAGTCAGCAAAAAGCTGCCCAGCAGCAGAAATACCACCAGCAAGCCAATCAGCAACCATTTCATCATGCGCGCCTGCTCCGTTTAGCCCTGTTTGGTCCGCAGACCGTCCTCCGGAAAACCAACTCTAGCAGATGAGCCCCGTTTACCGACAATTCCGGCACTACTGTTCCAGAAACCGGCGGCACAACGCCGCGAACGTATCCGGCTTCTCTGCATGCAACCAATGGCCGGTGCCCTCAATGATTTTGAGCTCGACAACCGGAAACAGGGAGCGGATGGTCTGCTGGTGTTTTTCCTGAATGTAGGGCGAATCCCCACCTTTGATAAACAACACTGGCCCATCGTAGGGGCCAGTGCCCTCCGGCGCAGCGGCTATGCTGGCATAACAGGCATCGATAGCCGACAGATTCAGGCGCCAGCGGAACCGGTGCTGGTCATCACGTTGTTCAGCATCAGGGATGCGTTCAAGATTCTTCAGCAAAAACTGACGAACACCGGGAGTGTCAACATGCTCCGCCAGACGTTTATCGGCTTCGCGACGGCTGGTCACACCGGCTAGGTCGAGACTGTTCAGGCCTTCCAGAATGGCGTCATGGCGCGGCTCATAACTAACCGGAGCAATGTCCGCTGCAATCACGGAGGTGACACGCTCCGGGTAACTCAGGGCAACCTGCATGGCGACCTTACCGCCCATGGAGTGCCCAAGAATGCTGGCCTCGTTGATACCCCGAGCATCCATATAAGCAACGACATCCTCAGCCATGGCGGGATAGCTCATCTCGTCGGTATGGGGCGAGCTGCCATGGTTGCGCAGGTCCAGGGCATGAATCTGCCAGCTGTCTTCAAGTTTCCGGGTGATGCCACCCAGATTGTCCAGCGAACCAAAAAGCCCGTGCAGCACGATCAGCGGCTTGCCCTCGCCGGTAATACGGTAGTTAAGCTCAACACTCATGCGCTGAAAACCTCCGGTCAGATAATGGAAACGGCTACACTACCACCACCAGCCCCGGTGGCAAGAGAGAAGAGCTATGGGTTTTGCGCCCAATCCCGGCATGAGGTACAAAGATAATCAGCACCACCCATTGATGCCGGAACGCTGTCCATGAACGGGGATCTGTCTCTGCTTGCCATTCTGATTACCGGGCTTTACCTGGCTGCCCTGGCGTGCATTTATCGCATTCTGCTGACCTACCGCACGGCCCAGGGCGCACTGGCCTGGATAATCGCTCTGGTGGGCCTGCCTTACATCACTGTGCCACTGTTTCTGCTGATCGGCCGCTACCGCTTCGGTGGCTATGTAAAGGCACGGCGGATGGGCAATAAGGCGGTCAGCAAACTGCTGGACCAGTTCGAGAACCAGAGCACATCCATCCTCAATCCAGACCAGGAGCATTTCAGCGATGAGCTTCAAGTGCTGTGCAAGCTCGGTCGCCAGCCGTTCACCAGCGGCAACCACTGCACCCTGCTCAAGGATGGCGAAGCCACCTTCCAGGCCCTGTTCGATGCCATGGAGGACGCCCGGCACTACATTCTTCTGGAATTCTACATCGTACGCTCTGACCGGGTCGGCCGACGTATCAAGGCCATTCTTGAACGCAAGCTGGCACAGGGCGTGGAAGTCTGGTTACTGTACGATGATATCGGCAGTGTTTTCCTGTCCAGGCGCTGGGTAAAAGAGCTGTCAGCCGCCGGTGCCCGGATAGCCTCATTCGGTGCCGGAAACATTCGCACCCGCCGGTTCCAGATCAACTTTCGCAACCATCGCAAGCTGCTTGTGTGTGATGGCCAGGTCGGGTTTATCGGCGGTATCAACCTGGGTGATGAATACCTGGGCACCGCCATGGATCAGGAACCCTGGCGAGACAGTCATTGCCGGATTGAGGGGCCCGCGGTCACCGGCCTGCAACTGGCGTGGCTGGAAGACTGGAACTGGGCCAGCAGCATTCGCCCAGAGCTTGACTGGACGCCCATGGCCAACCCACCCGGCCAAGACGAAGTGCTTATTCTGCCCACCGGCCCCGCCGATACCTGGGAAACCTGCAGCCTGTTTTTCCTGAACTGCATCAATAATGCCCGAAGCCGGATCTGGATTGCCTCACCCTATTTCGTGCCGGATTTCCAGATCATGAATGCCCTGCAGCTAGCCGCGCTTCGGGGGGTGGATGTGCGCATTCTGATTCCCGAAAAGGCCGACAGTCAGCTAGTCCGCATAGCGGCCTATTCCTATCTGGTTCAGGCCAGTCAGGCCGGTATCGGCATTTACCGTTACCAACCCGGATTCATGCATCAGAAGGTCATTCTGGTGGACGACCGTTATGCCGCCATCGGCACCGCCAATCTGGACAACCGCTCAATGCGGCTGAACTTTGAAATTACCGCGATCACTACGAGCCGTCACTTCATCGAAGAAGTGGAGACCATGCTGACCAACGATCTGGGGAGCGCCAGACTCATGACCGAGGGTGACTACAGCGACCGGTCCATTCTGTTTCGCCTGGGCTGTCGGGCTGTCCGGCTGCTGGGACCGCTGCTGTAGTCAGTAGAACAGCTGGGTAAACGAAAAACCGATGTTCAGGTACGCGGTCCACTCATCTTCATTGTTGTAGGCACCGGATAGTTGCACCGGCCCCAGAAAGGTATCCATGCCGGCAAACAGACTCCAGGAACGAACCGTTTCTGACCATCGGGCGTCGTCCATGCTTTCCCAGGCATTGCCCGTTTCCACCCCGACGCCGGCAAACCAGGGCACCACGGGGCCACCAAACTCGCGACGCGCGTAGACCGACACCAACGCGGCATCGTTGCCGGTAATTTCTCCCGGTGCGTAGGCCGAAAGCTGACGGAAGCCACCCAGGCGGGCGAGGTTTTCCAGCCCCGAGTCACCCCGGGTGATCTTGCGCGCCCAGACCAGACCGGTCAGATTGAAACGATTCCAGCTGCCAGTACCCATCACCATGGCCCTGACCGCGTCAAAGTTACGGTCGGAACCAAAACCCGGGCGTTCTACCCGACCGCGAATGCCGGCAAACGCACCGGATTTCGGATAAAACGCATCACTCAGTGAGTCGTGTACCAGCTGCAGGCTGACGTACCCCTGGTGGACATCGTCGGTCGGGGCTACCGGAGTGCCGATATTGTCTTCTACTGTGGCAATCCCGCGCACATAACCCAGACGGGCTTCAGCGTTACCTCCCAGCTCCATCCCCAGCGCTACATCCAGCTGCCGGGACGTGACATCAATTTCGGCAATGCGCTCGCCGTCGTCATAAATACTGTAATCGTCCCGGTTGTACTCCAGCCCCATCACTGCAAACTCGTCATAACCGTATCCCAGTGGTTGATACCACTGAGTTCGCACCCAGGGCTGAGTGCCCAGCTGCACCCCGGTATGCCATTCGGCCCCCAACCGATTAAGCTCGGTCATACGCAGGCCAGCAGCCAGGTTGAAACGGGTGTCGCCGTCAAAATTGTCTTCATAGTTCAGGCCAAAAGACAGATAGTTCGGCCCCCAGCTCTTTTCCCGGGCCTGAATAATCAGCACTGGCCCTTCTTCCCCGGGTGCGAGCGACCAGGTCACGCTTTCGTAATAGCCCAGACCGTATATCCGCTTCAGATCCGCTTCCAGCTGCTCGATATCCAGCGTTTCGCCTGGTTGCTGCCGTATCCGCTCGCGCAGAAAGTCACTGGCAAGCTGGTTGCCCTGGCGAAATTCAATACGGGCAACCGGCCCGGGTTGCCATTGATCCGCATTTCGCTTCTGGCGGTCTTCTTTCCAGGCCTGCTCAGACACCGACAGTCTGTTGAGTTTGACTGCATGTGTTCGCGCCTCGGAAGCGCCCAGTTCAAACAGAGCCGGGCCATCGTAAAAATCCGCTGAGCTGTAGCCACGAAGATCCGGCTGAACGAGAATATCTTTGTCGCCCATTAACGACAGTTGTTCATTGGTATTGCGCCGGGTCAGCAGGGTTGTCAGTTGCCCCACCACCGAGAAGGCCTCGCGCATTTCGTCGTTGGTCATCAAAGGGTCGGTAATATCCACCGCAATCACGACATCAGCCCCCATCTCCCGGGCAACGCTGACCGGCAGGTTGTTGGCCACACCACCGTCCACCAGTAACCGGCCGCCCCGCTCTACCGGCGCATAGACTCCCGGTATACTCATGCTGGCGCGAATCGCCTCGGCCAGATTGCCATGGCTCATCACGACTTCCTCGCCGGTTTCCAGATCGGTGGCCACTGCGCGAAAGGGGATGGGCAGCTCATCAAAGTCGTCTACCAGCGCGACATCCCGTGTCAGCTCATTGAGAATGAGTCCCAGATTCTGTCCTGCAATGAGACCTCCGCCCATATGAAAGCCCTCAGCGCTGACACCCAGACCGGGCACCAGTGGTAACCGCCAGTCATTCTGCTTACGGCGCACCGGCTTATAAACCCGGCCCGGGTCGTCCCGGAAGCTTGATAGCCAATCCAGCTCCAGAAAGCGGCTTTCAATGTCAGTCACCGACATACCACTGGCATACAATGCCGCCACGGCAGAACCCGCACTGGTGCCAACCACCAGATCCACTGGCACCTCCATTTCTTCCAGCACTCTGAGCACGCCAACATGGGCCATGCCCTTGGCTCCGCCGCCACTGAGCACAAGGCCTATAGTGGGTCGCTTCTGTTCACTTGCCTGAAGCGCCGGCGCCTGGAGCATGAACGCCAGGACCAGCAAAACAAACAGACAAAGAACAAATGGATAACGGGCGGGATCAGTTTTTGTGGTCGTCATCATCAGCAAGGGAGAGGTGGGAAACATCCGGAACAACCGGGGGTGGCAGGTCACGCTCTACACCGAGGGCCGAACCGGCGGGCGCCAGACTCCATTCATCCAGGTGTTCAAACATTGGCGGCTCAACGTCTTCCACTTCGGTCAAGGTAACGCCGGCCGGGTCCAGAGTCAGGCCGGAACCGGCCAGAATGTCATCCACTTTCTCCCCGGCCACCGGCAAGCGGTCCCCCGGTTCAGGATTCGGGGCTTTGCCGGTTCTGCCTGGCGTTGCCGTCTGGGTGTCGCCACCTGCTTCGGAAGTAGTCGCCGACTCTGAACGTGCCTGAGAGGCCGGGGCAGCGGGCTTCGGTTCCGGAGCTTGCGGCTGGGCGCCGGGCATGGGCTGAACATAAGCCACCATGCCGTGCTTCTGCAGCACCGCCTGGTATTTTTCCGCCTGAACCTGCTCAAGCTTGTTGCGTATCACAACCGGCTGACCACTGAACATACGGTCGAGTTGTTCAACACTGGCCTTGAACAGCGCTTTGGCATTACTGCGGGCAGTTTCCGTGTCGGTGCCTGGTGTGCACTCGCCTTTGAACACAAGCTGGAACATCGCTATCCCTCGTTCGCTCTTCCCGGTGATTCATTCTCCATGATAGCTGAAATCAGCCATGGGAGCAGATGACAAAAACAACTTGAAAACCTGAAGCAAAATGCGACACTCTCTGCCATAATCACCACGATGAATTACACACTGTTACATGGGTAACTACTCACTCATGGAGGAGAGGCTTATGCGCACCCGACTATCAATACTGATCACGACGCTCGCGCTCTGCTTTTCCGCAGCCCACGCCCGGGCAGAAAACCTGGATGTCATGATGAGCCAGGTTTTTTCGAACAGCCAGGCCACCTACATCGGCTATGAGAGCATTGAGCGTGAGGATATCCCGGAATCAGCCAATGTAGACCGAAAATACCTGATCGTGGATTTCCGTTTTACTGACCAACAACCCTCCGGAGACCAGCTTCAGGCCAGCGTTCACAGGGTCTGCAAAACACTGTTGAAAGACCGTGAGCTGATTCGCTCGCTGTCCGATTCGGGCTACGACATGGTGGCCGTGGCTTTCGACCGTCAATCCCAGTTCGACTGTCTCTGACATCCTTCTAGCGCTCCCCGAGCAATCTCGGGAACAACTCCAGCGCGGTATTTACCGCATCCAGGTTGAATGCCTCCACATCCGCCAGCAGTTTTTCGCCATAGCGGGTCGCCGATGATGAGCGGTAACGCCTGCCCCACTCAATGACCCGCAGGGCAAAATCTTTCATCTGCTCCGGGTCACCACTTTCACGCACATCCTGCCACTCATCACCAAAATCCTGTGCCAGCTTTTCCCGCAGCCAGCCTCGCTCCTGAAGGCTCATGGTCTGGGCCAGTAGGCGCTCGGACTCTTTCGGGCTGCCGTCCTCTTCGACCTGCTCTACGGTGGCTTCCACCCGGGGCAGGGTCACCGTGAAGGTAGACCCCTGATTGGCTTCGCTTTCTACCGTCAGCTTGCCACCCATCATTTCCACCAGCTTGCGGCTGATGGCCAGGCCCAGCCCGGTGCCGCCATAACGCCGTGAACTCTGGCCCTCCTGCTGCTCGAAAGCATCAAAGATCCGCTCCTGCTGGTCCGGCGCAATGCCCACCCCGGTGTCAGTGACCGTGACCACCAGGCGATAATACCGTGTCTCGGGCTTTTCAGCTCCCGACTGCTCCAGCTTCGTAGCCTTGGCCCGGACCGTTACACCACCCTCGTGGGTAAACTTGATGGCGTTGCCGACCAGGTTGAACAGCACCTGCCGCAGACGAGTCTCGTCCAACATCATGGCATCAGGCATGCCCGACACAACACTGACTTCCAGAGTGATGCCCTGCTCGGTAGCCCGCAGGTCGAAAATGTGCCGGACATCGCTGAGTAACCGACGCACGGAGACCGGACCGAAATCCAGGCGCATCTTCCCCGCCTCGATCCGTGACAGATCCAGAATGTCGTTAATGAGCATCAGAAGGCTCCGGCTGCCGGCACGGATGGCATTCAGATAATTGCGCTGCTGGGGGTCTTTTACGCTGTTGTATAGCAAGTCGCTGTACCCGATTACAGCATTCATCGGCGTGCGTATTTCATGGGACATGTTCGCCAGGAATTCGCTTTTGGTACGGCTGGCCGCTTCCGCCTGTCGGGCCAGTCGTTCGGCTTCCAGTTTGGCGGCTCGCAGTTCATCCTCACTACGCCGTAGGGCGTTTTCCGAACGAATGCGTTCATCCACCTCCAGCGACAGTTTGCGATTCCAGTACAGGAAAATCAGCACCACCACGATGGCAACCAGAATAATGCGCCGCACCACCGTGTAATCCGCTCGCTGCTCAATATCCAGATGAACCCAACGGTTATAGATCGCTTCGGTTTCCGATGCTGGCAGACTGCTCAGCGCCTTGTTAAGAACCCGGTGCAGTTCGGGGCTGGATTTGCGAACCGCCAGCCGCAGGTCATATTCGTAGGGAGTGATACTAGTAATTCTCAGGTTCGACAAACCCAGCCGTGCCACGGTGTAACTGACAGCAGGAATGTGTGTCACCATCACATCCAGGTCACCATTCGACAGCGCCAGCAGGCCCTCTTCCACCGAATTCTGGGGATACAGATCCAGATCCGGGTGGTTAATCAGGAGGTAATCATGACTGGCCTGGCGATTCACCACCCCGACCCGTTCATCACGCAGTTCCCGCAAATCGCCGATAAAACGACCGGTGTCCCGGATAGCCAGAGCAATAGGAACAGAGACATAGGCCCGGGTGAACAGAAAATCCTGTTCGGTACGAGGTGTCCGGGACATACCCGGGATGATGTCCACTTCCCCGGATTTAAGCATTTCCTCGGCCGAAGAGCGGCTGTCGACAGGCTCCCGGGAAAAGCGGATATCCATGTCTTTTTCCAGGCGCTCCAGCAGATCGACCACCAGGCCGGCAGGACGACCGTCCTGTTCGAACTCGAACGGCGGCCAGTCCTGGCGCAGGCCCGCCTTCAATTCAGGGTTGGCTCTCAGCCACTGCTGGTCCGTGACATTCAGCGCCAGATCATTGCTTTCAACCGTTGGTGTTTCACCCTGTAACCAGGATTGCCGAACAGTGCGGTGCTCCTGGTGAGTGAATGCCGCCACAGCCTGGTCGAACACGCGAAAAAGCGGTCGGTCGTCAGTGGGCACCTGCAGAACCACCTCCACCGGCTGATCGTTCAGCACAACCGCCAGCCCGATACCGTTCATCATCGCTGAATCTAGATAATCGGAAACCACCGGCACAGGCCCCAGAAAAGCATCGGCTTCGCCGGACAACACCTGGCTGACGGCCTCTCCGACGCTGCTTGCCGGCACCGGCGTAAAACTATCTACCCGGTCCAGCAAGGCAAACTGATTGGGATCATTGGCGACGATAGCCACCCGGGTTGATTCGAGGTCTTTGAGGGTACGCACCGAGGCGTCACCCTGGCCCACGAATACACCGTAAGTCAGAGTCATCAGTGGTTCGGTATGGCGCACGCCAGCTATTACCGGCGAGCCGGGAATGCGGGTGGTCAGTAATAATTGAGGCTGGCTGCCATCGGCACCCCCGGTGGCAGCCGGGTCTGCCAGATAGGGCTCTACCGGCACGGACAATTTGTCTGACAGGCGTTCAAGATAGTCAATCCAGATACCAGCCAGTTCGCCTTCGCCGGTATCAAACACCAGAGGAACCTGGTTCTGGTGAATACCAACACGAAATTTTTCCTGCTGCGCCAGCCAGTCGACATCGGCTGCCTTGAGCACCGGTGCCGGAGAGGTCTGAGGCGGATCGGCCACGGCCGGCCCTTGAAAAAACAGCAAAAGCAGGCAATACAGTAAGAGGGAACGGAATGGCACTGGATATCCTCAGCGGGTTTACTACAGTTTCAGCAAACAATACCTGCAAGTGCAGATGATTTCACTTTGTTGCAAAGCCACAGGAGGCTTTCATATGGACACCAGCAAACACACTCTTACCACTCTGTTTGATCAGCTTGGCCTGGCTTCCGACGAAGCCAGTATCAAAGAGTTTATCGACCGGCATTCTCCGCTGGCCAGAGAGGTCGCTATACAGGATGCGCCGTTCTGGTCGGAGAGTCAGTCGCATTTCCTGGAAGAAGGTCTGGAAGAAGACAGTGACTGGGCAGAAATGATTGATGAGCTGGATGCCCAACTGCGGCACTGAACCTCTCACAGGTTAACCGTCTGATTACGCCCCGCGTCCTTGGCCTGATACAGGGCGCGGTCTGCACGATCGAATCCTGACTCCACCGAATCGCCTTCCCGAAACTCCGTCGCACCGGCGGAAAAAGTCACGCTTACCGGCTCGCCGCCAAAATGGAACGGCAGTCCGGCTACCCGATTACGCAATTTATCAATAACAGCCCGGGCCGCCTCAACGGTGGTTTCCGGTAACAACAACACAAACTCCTCGCCACCGTAGCGGGCGATAAAGTCGGTTGCCCGCAGCCGGGTGCGCAGCTCACGGGATACCAGTTGCAACACCCGATCTCCGGCTTTATGCCCGTAGGAATCATTCACTTTCTTGAACAGGTCAATATCGATAACAGCAACAGTCAGCGGCTTCTGATAACGCTGCCAACGGTTGAACTCGAACATCAGCCGCTCCTGCCAGGCTTCCCGATTGGGCAGCTGGGTCAGGAGGTCGGTCATTGCTCTTTCCCGTTCTTTGTAAACCTGGGCCTGCATCTGCTCGGAATGCGCTTCCATGGCGGCCACTTTCTCCTGCATGGCTTCCAGTTGCCCGGCCAGAAGATTTTCCCGCTCCAGCTCCCGGTTGCGAAAGCGCTCCATGGTATTGCCGATAAACTCGAGGCGCTGACTGACAGATTGTTTCAGCGTTCCTAAATCCTGGCTGTTGGCGATATCATCACCAACCCGTCCAAGCTCATCGCGAATTTCCCGATCCAACGTAGCCGTGTCGTCCTGCCGGGATTCGTACATCTCGGTCTGCTCAGAAAAATGCTGACGGAGGGTCTCCAGACGTTCGTCCAGGCGCTTCAGGAAAGCCTCAAACTCACGCTGGCTGCGGGTAACCGCCTCGATCACCAGCTCGGCCACCTGATCAAGGCCGTCCCGCAGCACTGACCAGTCATTACTGCCCAGAAGGGTTTTCTGAAGCCCTCTGGCCCGGGCTTCCGCTTTCGGGCCCAGCGATACCTGCTGCAAAAGCTGCCCGAGAAGCTGGCCGACACGCCGTGCTATGCGCAATTGCTGGGAATGATCGGCAAGCTCGAGATCGTCATCAGTGTGAGCATCAGCTACCGGCTCAGGCGATGCTGCTGTGCCGACGCGTTTCGATCGTTCGTGAGTCTCATCGAGCAGGGTAATCTGCCGATCGATCTCGTCCTGCAGGCCACGCCAGCGTTCAACATCCAGTGACTGTTTACGCAGATCGTCACGCAACTGGCCGAGCAGGTCATCCAACTGATCGGATTGCCCCTCGGAAGCCAGACTGGTGCGCACCAGCATACGCTCGAGCACATTGCGCTCGGCCTGCCATTGCTTTTCCTTCTGCTCTGCCTCATCCAGTTCCCGAAGGTACTTGTCCTTCCAGGATTCTTCCGATGCCATGAAACGCTCCGTCAGTGACCGTTCGGGTCGTTATCGTTGTTGGTGCCTATAGTGCCAGACCTGCGGTGTGCTCTGGGGTGACTTTGGTCATAAACCCGGGCGAGATGCTGAAAATCAAGATGAGTATAGACTTGCGTGGTGGCGATGTCTGCGTGGCCCAGCAGTTCCTGAACAGCCCGCAGGTCGCCGCTGGATTCCAGCATATGACTGGCAAAGGAATGCCTGAGAAGATGCGGATGCAGACGCTGATCGGCCCCGGCGCGGATGCCCCAGCGGGCCAGACGCGCCTGAATGCTGCGCCGGCTCAATCTTGAGCCACGCTGGCTGACAAAGACCGCAGTTTCCTGGTCATCCGCGTACTGGCTCCGGACTGACAGCCACCGTTCCAGTGCCGCCACCGCCTTGCCGCCAACGGGCAGCACCCGCTCCTTGTTGCCCTTACCCAGAACCCGTATTTCGCGTCCGCCGAAATCCAGAGACTGCAAATCCAGGCTGGCCAGTTCTGCCAGCCGCAAGCCGGAGGAATACATCAGTTCAAACATGGCCAGATCGCGAACTTCCAGCGGATCATCAGGGGCGGTTTCCAGCAGTTGCTGAATCTGGTCCACATCAGCCACTTTCGGCAGTCGCCTACCGGTTTTCGGGGCGCGAACATCCAGAGCCGGATTATCTTTGGCCAGACCTTCTCGCAGCAAAAACTGGTAAAACCGGCGAATCGCTGACAGATGCCGGGCAATACTGTGGCCGCCCAGCCCGTTCCGGCTGAGCCACGCCACATACCGGCGAACGTGATGAAGAGAAAGGTCTGGCCAATTAGCCAGGTTATTATCCTGCAGCCAGTGCGCCAGGCGGCGCAGGTCCCGCTGATAGTTTTCACAGGTACGGGGTGAGTTCCGCTTTTCCGATTCCAGGTGGCGGACAAAATCCGCCAGAGGCCCGGCGAGCGCATCTGAGAGGTCAGCGATGCCGGTGGTGGCGTTCACACCTGACCACCCTCCACAGTGAGATCCGCCACCGGTGCCGCGGTATCGTGCTGTTTCAGCATGGGCGGCAGCAGCCGGCTGAGCGTGTCACTGATGTAACTGAGAAACAGCGACCCCATGCTCTGGTCAAAGTAGCCCGGCTGGCAACTGCCCACGGCAAATACCCCGACCAGCCCCTGATGGCGAAGCGGCATTATGGCAACCGAAGCAATGGGCTCATCCCGGTCAGGAAACAGAAAGCTGCGCTCTTCTTCACGAAAATGGCCGCAAACAGCCCGGTCTCCCTCCAACAGGGTACCCAGCCGCTCCCGAGCCTCGCTGGCCTCAACAATATGCAGGGCGCCCTGGCCCTCGTGGACGTTGGCCGCCGCATCGCTGAACAGCAGAATGGAAGCCGCATCCAGCCCGAAATCAACACGGAGGCTGTCATCAACGACTGCCGCCATGTCGTTCAGGGTTTTTGCCTCGATCACCTGCAGCAGTAACCGTTTGCTTTTCTCGAACAACCCATCATTATGGCGGGCGATAGAGACCAGCTCCACCAGTTCCCGGCGCAGCGTGTCGCGCTGTTCGCGGAAGAGGTGAACCTGGCGCTCCACCAGCGAAATGGCCCGGCCACTGTCATGGGGCAGGGTCAGGCTGCGCAGCAGCTCGTCCTGGTCAACAAAGAAGTCCGGATTGTTGCGCAGATAGTCCGCAACCTGTTCCCGGGTAAGTTCGCCGGCCTTCTGGCGGACCGTTTGTTCTGTCATTGTATGCTCCTGAGCTGTCAGGATTTTCTGGGCGTTTTCCGACGGCGCGGATTGTGCTCTCCGGACAAACGCAACTGCCCCTCGAACACCGTCGTTGCAGGGCCGTCCATCATAACAGGGGTGCCATCACCCTGCCATTCGATTACCAGCCGGCCACCACGCAGCTCTACTTCCACCCGGGAATCAAGCAGGCCGCGGAGATACCCGGCGACCACGGCGGCGCAAGCACCACTGCCACAGGCCAGGGTCTCACCGGCCCCGCGTTCGAAGACCCGCAGCCGGACATGGCTACGATCAATGATCTGCAGAAAGCCGATATTCGCCCGGGACGGAAAGCGAGGGTGCTTTTCAAGCGCCGGCCCAAGGGTGGCCACCGGTGCGCTGTCGACATCGTCCACCACCAGCACACCATGGGGGTTACCCATGGAAATGGCGGACAACTCCACCACCTGATCATGGACATCAACGGTATAGACGTCCTTGCGGCAATCGGCAGCAAAAGGAATCGCCGGCGGGTTGAGTTCTGGCACGCCCATGTTTACCTGGACCATGCCGTCTTTGCCCACTTTCAGCTCGATCACCCCTTTGGCGGTCTGAACCCGGATCACCCGCTTGTTGGTCAAACGCTGATCGCGGACGAAGCGGGCAAAACAACGGGCGCCATTGCCACACTGCTCCACTTCC
>Ga0208412_1000934_pt1 | contig 13628 bp, 10 predicted proteins | sample AntDeeMetag02WF4_FD_184758 | JGI IMG/M metagenome (GOLD analysis project Ga0208412, IMG submission 184758) | Saline lake microbial communities from Deep Lake, Antarctica - Antarctic Deep Lake Metagenome 02WF4 (SPAdes) (version 2) | ecosystem: Environmental > Aquatic > Non-marine Saline and... | reverse complement strand
GATTTCTAGTTAATAAATTGAGTTCCCTTTTTCACATCCAAACATACCGAAATATATTTTCCCAATAGATTCATTTTACTCATAATAATTGGTTCTATAGTATGAAGATTGCCGACTCCATTTCTTGTGAATTATTTGAACGTGGTTCGTATGAAGGCTGTGAAGAGTCTGAACTCCATCTGTCTGAATCGTCGTCTAACGTAAATCTTCAGATAGAAACAGAACGTCGGGGACCTTCTGGTAATCTTATAACTGCAATATCTCTACAGCTGCAGCGTGTGGAGCCCAATACTATCTCTAAAATCCAACAAAAATTAGGTGAATGGCTTGCGTCAGATGATAGACCTACTGAGACTTGGAAAACACGACCGCTAACGGGAGAATATAATGACAGCTCATCTATTGAAGAAATACAGCAAGTTGAAATAAGTCTCTCTAATGAGGGAATGGATTTTGTTGGAATTACACCCTCAGGGAAATATGTAGATAATGCTGTTTCGATTCCGCCAATGAGAGAGATCCATGATGATATAATCGAAAATCAGAATTATCTCTATCGTGCACATAGTATGCTAGAAATTTTCCTTTCAGGGTACCGAGAAGGAACTGAAGATCTCTTAGAATTATCTGGACACCTTGTTCATCCAGAAACACATTTTCATCAAAGATTACCACAAGAATGTTTTGATAGACTTGATCGAGGTGATCACAAAGGAGTCGTACAGAGAGCTGGTGAGACCTTAGAGACATTTTTACATGAGCAGATCCCTACTGAATTAGCAGAGGCAACCAGACCGGGTACACAACAAGCAGCGAGAGCATTCAACGATGAAAATGAAGGGTTCCTGTGGGGATATGTACCCGGTGAACAAAACGGCATTCAGAGTCTCTATACTGGTGCTTTTCAAGCATTTCGTAACCCTACAAGTCATGACCGCGGGGATCCATCACGGAACCGGTATCTTGATGACATAAACAAGAGAGATGCAATTGATACACTATGCTTTTTTAACTTTCTCATGCGCAAGCTTGAGATATACGGTCAAAGAGAATTAGAACTAGATGAATCAGAGTGGGATTTATAAAAATTAGTTTGTGATGTTTAATGTTTCTGTGAGGTCCACACGTTTATTACGCACTAATACATCAATCAGACAACGAGGCTTTTCACGTGCCGGAAGACCCTTATCAAACTGAATCTCCCGAGGCAAATCGGGTAGATCCCGACACACTCTCTGACCGCGAGCGTATCGCCCGTCATTTTCGGAAACACATTACTGACCAAGTGAGTGGTCGGAGCGTCTCAGGGGACGACGAAGACGTATCAGAGGATCGTGTTTATCGCGACTTCCCGAGCACTAAATTCTTCGCTGGGACGTTAGCACCACGATCCAGCGATAAGTTGGGAGAGATGGATGATGATCTTGAGTCAAAGATGCAGCCAAGTGCACTCGGAAGCACAGTACGTCTCGGTGCAGGCTCTCCTGATGAGCAGCTGGGCATTTCGCTTTCTGGTGCAGTGTGGGTTCGCGTCTATCCAACGTACTCAGAATTGGAGCAGCGTGAGGACTACGTCTCGACGACAGAGGGTGAACAGAGCGAATCGGAAGATATCCTTCCTGTATTCACTAAGCTAGAGTTTGAATCAGAGATCAGTACTGCTTCTCGAAGCCAATTGGAAGAGTTAGCTGGTGGGCGTGGAAAGCCAGAACCGATTACAGAGACTGTTTCAGATATTTTTGAGAATCTGAAGACACGAGCAGCGGGTCGAAGTGATATCTACCTAGTCGACCCCGATAATGGGAGTCAGAAATCGATTCCCGACTGGGCATTGGAGTCTGAAAATGACTACCAGACTTTCCTTGAGGAAATCGAGGGAGAACCTGCGATCCCAGAATGGTCTGCAGAGATCGAGCTTCGTCCCTCCCCCGACCTTGAGAACCCAAATGATGATGCACTCGTAGTTGATATTGAGTTTGCTAATCGGGCAGACACTGATGAGATCGAACATTGGAAGACACTCCGAGATCCAACGTTATTTGAGGTAGAACTGGAGTATACAACTTCGGGAGATCTTGAGTTCATTCCGTACACGTTTGATCCGCTCCCAGAAGACTTCCGATATAATCGAGACTTGTGGGGACACGGCCGAAACTGCACGATTCAAGCACCAAGATACGATCCACGCCGAGATTCATCAGAACCACCAGGGGTACAAGCACCAGAAGCGAACCCGTCTACATCCCTGCTTCGGACGGAGTTCCTTCCTGAACATCGCCAGCTTGTGTACGAGTCCGCAGATAGAGGGTTAAACACCGAATTTAAGACATTCACCGATTTGGATGGCGATGGGATTACTGCACTCCGAGATATTGCAGCGGAGATGTGGAATTATAAAGAAGAGAGTTATGACGATGCGCTGTCGGAGTACAGTGATCGTAGCGACTGGGATGAAGAAGACCGGTTAGATTTCGAAGATGACCGGGAGAAGTTTGCCCAAGAAATCAAACGTTTCGAACGTGGGGTCGACGCGCTCGAAGCACGCCCTCAAAAGATTGGTCGCGCATTCGAGCTAATGAACGAAACGATGCACCGGAAGCATGATTTCGATAGTTGGCACCTCTTCCAGTTGGTGTTTATTGTAATGCTAATTCCTGATATCGCAAGTCGGGAGTTCGGTGAGCTCAGTGAGATCTCTTGGCGAGAAAGCCAAGATATGGAGTGGGAAGCAGAGTCCGCGCTCGAAGTTGTCGACGTGCTCTGGTTCCCAACTGGTGGTGGAAAAACTGAAGCATTTCTCGGAGTCGCTGTCTGGAATATGTTTTTCGACCGACTTCGAGGGAAAGATTTCGGCGTGACAACATGGACGAGATTCCCACTGCGGCTTCTGTCACTCCAGCAGGTCCAGCGGATGGCAAAGACGATTACAACAGCCGAGATCGTTCGACGTGAAGAGGGCGAGCAAAGTGGAATCGCGACAAAGCCCTCACGTCCCTTCTCTATTGGTTACTTGGTTGGAAAGGCAAATACTCCGAACTCACTTACCGGATACAATAACGACAACAGAGAACGATATGAGAACGATGAGGATCTGCTTGAAGAGACAAAGGTCATCTCTAGATGTCCTGTTTGTGATGCGAACGTAAAGCTGCGAGTTACCAACGACGACCGGCTTGCACACTATTGTACCAACAGCGGGTTTGAGTGTGACTGGCAAAAGCGTCCGGAAGAGACTAATGAGACATACAATAGAGATGAGCTTCCGGTCCATATTGTCGATAACGAACTCTACCGGTATGCGCCCACCATCCTTGCTGGAACAATCGACAAGATTGCAGCAATCGGCTATCAACGGAAGATGGCACACCTAATTACTGGAGAGATTGATGCTGAGTGTCCAATTCACGGCTTCGCCAGTTTAGGTGAATGTACTGAAAAATATGGATGTGAGATCGATAAGAGTAATTTTGAAGCGATGTCATCAGAGGTTGAACCATACGACCCTGCGCCTTCGCTAATGGTCCCTGATGAGCTACACCTGCTGAAAGAATCGATGGGTAGCTTCGATGGTCACTACGAGACTGGAGTTGAGTATCTCCAAGATATCGCGGATGCAGGGAAGACAAAAGTGCTCGCACCCACAGCGACGATTACTGGCTATGAGGATCAAGTATATCATCTTTACACCCGCCCGGCTGAGCGATTCCCCTCTCCTGGTCCATTCCTTCGAGAGAATTTCTACGCGACCGAAAAGGAACTGACAGAGCGGTACTATCTCGGGATTGTTCCACATGGCCGAACTCACATCAACTCAATTCTGGAAGTTCTATATCAATTCCACCTTGAGATACAAACGTTACTCAAGCAGGCACTGACCGATCCAGATGGATTCCTAGATGGTGCATATCTTGAGGATACAATAGATTATACAAGATCACTTGACTCAAATTCCATTCTTACTGTGCTTGAGCAGTTGCTTGAGTACAGCACCAGTTTGACGTATCTACTCTCGAAGAAGGATGGCGACCGTCTGAATCAGAGTATCAAGAGCCAGCTGGATGAATACTTTTCAAACGAAGAGAGACCAGCGTTAGAGCAGACGTCGATGACAGGCGGGACACCATTCGACGAAATTCAAGATACGCTTGACCAACTTGAACAACCGTGGGAATCGACTGACCACACAAACCTAATCGAACGGCTTTCTACTGACGTATTATCAGAGGGAATTGCAGGCGATGTCTCATCATTGTATGAGCAGATCGGAGCGGTACTGACAGATGATGAAAACGATGAATTTGGAACGCTTGATCCTGAAGCGGCTGAGAATGCAATTTCTGATGCAAGTGATGAAGTGAGTATGGGCCTTGCGTGGATACTTGCAAGTTGGCCAAATACTATAACGGCAACTAGTATGGTCAGTCACGGGGTCGATGTTGATCGATTCAATATGATGGTCTTCTTTGGGATGCCCAGACGGACTGCTGAGTATATTCAGTCTAGTTCGCGTGTGGGTCGTAATGCTCCTGGGCTTGTGTTCAATATTATGCATCCCATCAGAGAACGTGACCTAAGCCACTACCACTTCTTCGAAAAGTACCATGAGTACCTCGACCGGCTTGTAGAACCAGTTGCGATTAACAGGTGGGCAAAAAATAGTATTACCCGAACTCATTCTGGATTGTTTATGGGACTATTGCTCAACCACTACATGTACCAGACCGATGAAAACCTGTACTTCGGAGATAACGCCGAAGACTTCATTCGTGATCTCGATCAGAAAGACGAGACAGAGTTAGAAGAAGCACTTATCGAGATGATTGGTGGAGACGCTGCCCCAGAAGAGTTCACTGAAACGACGCGGCGGCTCACCACAACAGCAACAAACCAACTCCTCGTTGACGATAACAAGTGGACAAGCAATCGACTCCCACATGGCGCAATGACTAGCCTTAGAGATGTTGACGAACAATTACCCATTCGACCGGAGTATAATTTCCGTGAAATCTTCGAAGCACTCGACAATCGGTGATCACAGATGATGCAAAGAAGCCTCTCACAAGTCCTCTTTCAATTCCTACCAGGGAATACATTCGACTACAGCGATGGAAGAGGTATCTGGCGGGTAAACCGCCTCGAAACCTCGGATATCTCCGGAAAGATTGATGCCAAATATGTTTCAGACCGTGTTGCTGCACGAACAGACCATTGGGATGGAGGAAGTGAAGGATTCCCTCCGTACGGTGACCAAGGTGCATTCCATTTTGGCACACCAGAATCTGTTCAGGCAGAGCCATTCCCCACTGTTTATGAATGTAATGAATGTGGTCACGTCAAGTGGTATCGGGATGCCGACGACCTTCTCGAGAGCAATCCACAGCAAACGTGCCCACGAAATTGTCAAGGGGAATTAAATCAGATCCAGTTCGTAAGTGTCCACTCTTGTGGAGAGTTGCAGGGACTAACTTATTGGTCATGCCCCAATCATGGATCGAGTTACGTCAAACTGAACCGGCGAGGGAGCCAAAAGGTTTCGAATTTTAAGTGGGAGTGTGGCCTCTGTTCAGCGAGCGATGAGGTTTCTCGTCGAGAATCATGCGACTGTGATTACCAACCACCGTCAGCAACTCCTGATGATGAAGATAAAATGTATACGACGGTCCACCGAGCTGGGAGCGTTTACTACCCACATTACTTCAACAAAATCAATCTCGTTGACTCAAATATGGGATATCTCCAGCAAAGTGATGAGGGTGTTCTGAAAGCCTTCGCTAGACTAGCTAAGATGACCGACACCCCTAAACTTGACAAAATCAACCTTAGAGAGGATCTTAATGAGGCGGAGGTTGACGAAGACAGAGTCGTTGAAGTATATGCAGAGAATGACGATATGTCACTTGACGAGGCGAGAGCCTACCTAAGAGAACAAGGAGAGATTGACAGCGTCACTATTAGTGAGCGAATTCAAGAGGTTATTATAGATGCGGAAACGCTTGCAACGGCCAGTGAGGGCTTGATTCAGTACACGCTTGGTGTACAGGATCTCAGCACACACAATATCAACAACCTTGCAGAGGAAGCCCGTGAACGAGGATTTCCCAGCAAAGCGGATCGAATTCAGACCTACGATAATGATTTGTCGGAGGCAGGGATCAGTGAAGTGAGAGTTATCGAAGATTTCCCTATTCAAACTTTTGTCTACGGTTACACACGAGGCGGACGAGAAGAGAATGAAGCACAGATACAGGCATTCTCACAGGGTGCAAGCGATGGATCAGGAACTCCGATATTCGTTAATACGAGTGAAACAGAGGGCATTCAAGTTGACTTAGATCCTCGAAGCGTGGCACTCTGGCTTTCTGCAAACCACGACGGTGTGAGTCAGTCTGAACGAGTCCAAGGCCCTGTCGTGCTTCCGGAAGTAAATCCACAGGATCCAGCTAGTGTGAGCTATGCACAGGAGCAACTGGAGGAGATGTCTGACGAAGAGGTCTGGGGATTCTTCCAGAACCACCTCCAGAAAGTCGAGCAGTATGAGCAATTCAACACTACTGAAAAAGAGTCACTAACAGACGAAGTGACGGATGATATCTTTACGCTCATTCATACACTGAGCCACATTCTTCTCAAGCAAGCCAGTACGATTAGCGGATTTGACCGAACGAATCTCAGTGAGTACCTATTCCCTCGAACTCTATCGCTTGCAATCTATTCAAACAACCGAGATGAATTTAATATTGGAGGGATGCGGACCATGGTCGAACAGGATCTTGATCATCTGCTGTCTCAAGCACGAAATCACGGTAATGAATGCGTCTATGACCCAGTTTGCTCTGAAAGAGATGGTGCCTGTCTTTCCTGTCTATTCGTGAGTGAGATTAGCTGTTCTTACTTCAACCAAATCCTCTGTCGAGACTACCTATATGGAAGTCGTCCAAACAATGATCGACAGATCACTGGCTATTGGGAACTCATGCACAGTTCGTGATGAAACCGATAATTTCTAATTCACAAATAGACACAGGGCTCGCTATTGCTGAAATAGCAGACGGGCGTACGGAGGTTCTCAGAGCGATACAAGGGTACCTCCTACAGGAAAACATGAACGGACGCGAGGTATCTCCTCGAACGATTGCAAGCGAGGTAGGACTTACCCCTGAAGCCTCACGAGATCTCTGTCGACAACTTGTATCTTTTGGAGCAGCTGAACAACTTTCAGCCCCCTCAGACCCACTTAACAGTACATATCAATGTAGTAAGGAAGTAGTTTCCTCTCTGTGCGAAACAGCTGTATTCGCAACAAGAATTCTAAAACGAAATAAAGAACGAACCCAACCATCGACAGACGTACAGCCGCTGGCAACACTCCCTGCTGATCCATCATTTGACGAAGTTACGCCACAGGATTTTGGGTTCGAGTGGCTAATGCCGAGGCTTTCGAATTCCATTAATCAGACAAAAGAGAAAATCCATATTCTGATGCCATTTTTTGAGACGGACGGCTTCACAAAACTGGAACCTGCGTTAATTGCTGCGCTTGAGCGCGGGGTTGAAATTAGTATTGTCGGACGGTACCTATCTGATCGGACATCCCACAATCGAAAAGTGTTATCTGCATTTGTCGAGCGCTGTCAAGAGCAAGGAGTACCTCTCACTGGTCTATCTATGATCGATTACACGGTATGGGAATCAGATGACGATAGTGGGCAAAATGGAGATCAACCCTCGTTTACACTCCATGCGAAGGTTATGATCTTTGACGGCAAAAGTGCCTATATTGGTAGTGCAAACGTGACTGACTACGGTTTTGAGCGATATCTTGAACTTGGGGTCTTGCTGAATGGCCCCACAGTGACAAGTTTCGATCAGCTTGTCTCACGGTTGCTTGAAAGTCCTGCAGCAACTGAAGTCCAGCTATCTTAGTAACAACAAATTAAGGTATACTTGGAAGAAGAAAATCCAGAACCTGGTACTTTTTATCAGTCGATATCATTGATCTGTCTATGCTAGGCCGGTCCCGGACCCCTAAATCCGATAGCCTCCCGCCGATTCTTGAAGAGGCACCGGCAGCAGAACGACAACTACACCGACAGCTCGTTCTAGACAACGTCGAGTTTGTAATTGATGCTTTATATGGTGAGCAACTACACCAGAACCGTGCACCCCCGTCTGCCTGTCGAACGGCGACGCCTGCGGCGATTGCACGCAAAACAAGGACGGTAGACAACGAGAAGTGTCGAATTGCAGAAATCCAGCAGACTCATATAAACCAAGGTAGCAAGGGTGACTGCTCTTGTGGCGATCCACTATCAGGAAGCAATGATCCGCTTGATTCGGTAGCTGCTGTTTCACTCTGTACGGATGTCGACTCGCCAGCGGCGTACTACTTCAAGACGGCAGAGCGACGTACGGTCGCAAATCTTCGATCTTCGATTGGTACGTGGGAAGAAATTAACAATCTTGAGCACAAACAACTCGCAGCTGAGCTACAAGAAGCCACACCTCGGAAAGGGGTAAGTGACCAGCGAGTACGACGACTCCGATCTCTTCTGGATGCCGTTAACGAACTACGCTACACCAAAGGTGTTACTCTCAGAGACTTCCCGAATACAAATTATGAACAATATGCAGAGTCTCTGTCCGAATTACCGGGTATCAGTGAGTCTGCTGCATGGTGGCTGGTTCTAACGGCTTTCGATAAACCAGTCTGGCCCTCTAGTAAGTCGGTCGATAGGCTTCTCTGTTCGCTTGGCCTCCTCGCTCCAGATGAGGTGGATAAGGAAGAACCACGACATCAAAAACTTGAGCATGACCTTACAGACCGACTCATCCCAGTGTTTCATCGGGCGCTAGCATCCCATGTTGTGAGGGCAGGGACCGATAGCTGTGGTGAATACTGTGAGATACGGAAATTCCTTTTGAGTCATCGACTTCGAGTTCAACAAGAGAGTACACTAAGTGAGTCTCCAACTGTAGTGGATCTCTTCGCTGGTGCAGGTGGGCTATCGCATGGTATGTCAAGAGCTGGATTTGATATACAATGGGCAATCGACAATGAACCAGATGCAGTTGCCACATTCCGTCTAAACCATCCGGAAGTACCTCATAGGAACGTTGTTTGTGAGGATATCCGTGAGGTAGATGTAGCAGAGCGTATTCGTGATGCTGTCGGCTCTCCAGATGTTATTATAGGTGGTCCACCTTGTCAGTCGCTCTCTCCGGCAGGGTATCGTTCGCGTCTCGCTAAAAACGAGGACTACTCTGTGCTTGATGATGATCGAACAGATCTTTATACACAATATATCAAGACCGTCGATGAACTCCGTCCAAAGGCAATAGTAATGGAGAATGTGGAAGGTATGGTTAGTGAAATTGGAGATACGGGGGTGAGAGTAATTGATTCTGTTATCAATGGGATAGAAGAACTCGGAAGCGGCCAACAGGGATACTCTTGGGAATACCGCTTAGTCAATCTCAACAATTTGGGTGTCCCACAAAAAAGAGAGCGAGTTGTTGTATTAGCAGTAAGAAATGACCTGGTTTCAGATGATGACAGAGTCGTACAACTGTTTGATGCTATTGAAGATGTTTCTATAGGGAAAATAACCATCCGACAAGGCCTAAGCGGACTGCCAAGGCTATTGCGAGGAGAGGGTGGAAGGGTTGTGGTTGGAAGCCCAGATGGTAGACGAAGTAAATATGTTACAGAAAACAATCTTGATGATAAGGCTGGTTTGACTTTTAATCATCAAGCTCGGAGTCATCCAATGGAAAAGGATCAAAAGTTGTTTGACGAGGCCTTAGAACCCGGAGACACAGGATGGGATGTGAAATATCGGAAGACAGGGAAGTATGCAGACCTAATTGAGTACGACGTCGGAACCGAAGAAAACCCACGGTTCAAAGATAAATACCGGATGCTCAAATGGGACGAGCCTGCTCCAACCATTGTTGCCCATCTCGCCAAAGACGCGAATAGTTTTGTTCTCCCGGACTATTATGAACACGTACAAAACGACAGATCACAGCAGGACCACCGTCGAAATCGAGGAATAACACCTCGAGAGGCTGCTCGTCTCCAATCGTTCCCTGATGATTTTATTTTCTTAGGTCCATTCACGAGTTGGTTTCGACAGATTGGAAATGCTGTCCCTCCGCTTGCAGGTGAGCAGGTAGGTAAGGTTCTTAAACCATTAGTCTCGCACGAGATCTCCGCCTCGGTCGACACTGATGCAGCACTAATCGACGAAGCAGCATCCGATGACTGATCAATAGGGGTGGTTTTTATTATTTGCTCGTCTCTTTTTGAAGTATTTGAACTGTATATGTGTTTGTAATAACAAGAAGAACTGCAATTCGTAGATTTAAACTTGGAGATACCGTTTGTCTTTTTGAATTATATGAGACAATTTCTGCGTCCGCAAGTACTGGGAGATGAGTCTGGGTAAGTGCATTGTAGACGTTACGATACGGTTCACCAGTTGCCTGAGTACGTGGAATATTGTGTTCAGTAGAAGCGATCTTACGGGCAAGACAACGAACAGTTACAGTCTTATCTTCGGATTTTGCAAGAATACGAATCACTTGTCGACGACGATGTGTGCGAAGTGCATGATAGAGTAGTGAAAGGAATTCTCCATCTTTTTCATTAATCATAATTAGTTCACCTCAAGCAGGATATTATCAAACTTCATACAATAATATCTGGCCACGCCACTTTAACTCCTTTGTAGGAGCAAATGAGTAACAGATGTGACATCAGGAGTGTGAGTTAATGCATGATGGACCAGGTCGTCCCCCGAAAGTAACTGACGAGGAGATCCTCGATGTTTTTAAATCGAGCAATTCGCCTGTTCTAACTGCGTCTGAAATCGCAGAACATCTAACAGTGGGTCGTCGTGGAATGTTGACGAGACTTGAAAATCTAGAGGATCGCGGATATCTAAGATCAAAGAAAGTTGGCGGACGAAGCACTGTTTGGTGGTATCCTGGACATACTTCAACAAGACCGGTCGACCCAAACGAGTAGTTTAGAATCTTATAATCTAGTCGCTAAGAGCATAATGCCATATATGACTATAGAGTGATATTAACAAAAGCGGTCGACATCAACCAGTGATTGAGTAAGTGTCTACGCACCGACAAACATTTTCATGTCAGATACCACCGCAAACAATTCTTACTCAAAAGAATTCCAAGGGTCACAAGATGCGGAAATAATCTTGCAGCAATTGACGGCAGAGCAGTTCTGGGAGTGGTATCAGGAACGGCAGTACCGACTGAATATACAAAACGGACAGTCATATTTCAATGGCTCTGGATCAGTCCCTAATCCAGAGCGTCACAGCCCTAGCCAACTCTTGCAGTGCCATCGAAAACTCGTATATCGCCAAGAAAATGCTCCAGCGGAGGAACCCAATCCTGACGGGATATTCTGGTTTGGGACGAAATTCGAAGAGGAACTACTGTTCCCCTTCTTGGAGCGGTGGGTCACTGGATCTGAAACATACGTACAGAACTCAATATGGATCGACTTCACCGTCGAGACTGCCGCAGGAGAGTTGCAAATTATAGGGTCGACAGATCCTGTAATCGTAGATCCTGACGCCGTACCGATTTTACCGACCGAAATCAAAACTAAATCTTCTGTATCAAATGTAACGGAGCCAAACCGCCATCACCGCGCTCAAATCCATGCGTATCTGGCTGGGCTCTCCGAAAAGTTCGACAGAGATCTGTCTGATGCTATCATCGTCTATGGTAGTCGAGAATCGCTAAATGTGCAGACCTTCCAGATTGAGTTTGATGAGGATTTCTGGGAGGAAGTTGTACTTGAGTGGGCAACCAAGCATACACAATATCGGATAGATGATGAACTGCCGCCTGCCGATCCCGAATACGATTGGGAATGTCAGTTTTGCTCGTACCAGAATCGGTGCGGGAAAGGAGAGGCACCGCAGAGTGATGTCGGACCAACCGGTCTTCTCCCTAAATTCGAGAATTATCCTAAAGAGAAGGTCACTGAATATCTTGATGCGCATCCAGAAGAGACATTAACGCCAACTCTTGCACGCCAATATCCGGACCTTGTCGATGTATACGGGGTATCTGATTTCTACTGTAGGGAATGCGGTTTCAAAATTGACTGGCAAGCAGTTGATGATGCTGGTGAGCCGCTTTGTCCCCCATGCGCTGACCGTGGGAAAATTTCTATTCTCACGGTACCTGTTTCAGAGAACCGATCAACGACTCATGAACCTCTACAGGAGGGGGATTCATGAGTCAATCACGTCCAGACAAGATAACCGAATGCCCTGCCTGCAGCAATGGGGATATCGACGAGAGTGTCTCTGGGTTTGACGGCGTCTGTGATGTCTGTGGGTTCGTTATCCACGATGAAACTGATCCTACTCCACCAGACTGGCAACTTGTAGAAAATAATTCGGAAGAGACACAACGAGATGACTGGCTTACGGTGTGTCAAGTACGGGATGCAACTGAGAAACAGCTGGCTCAAGCGTTTGCTGCGATAGAAGATATTGCACAAACCCTCGATCTGCCTACTGAATTGCGTCAGGATTCCGCAGACCTCTACTGTGAGGCTTTTCGATCTAAGACGACCGATGGGAGGGATACAACCAGCTTCGTCGCTGCGTGCGTCCGCTTGGCCTCTCTACAGTCTGAGAAACCGATTCCAACGAGTCGACTGACGGAGATTGAAGACGTTGAAAGCAAGAAGTTTCGTCTCAGTTGCGATGCTATTCAAGAAGAGGTAGAACTCAACCCACCGGCTCCAACCCCTGTGGACTATATTTGGTTTTTGAATAAGGCTCTGGATCTGGATGAGTCAGAAATAACAGCTACTGATCAATCGCTCGGAGCTGTTTCTGGTGCTGATTCACTTGTTGGTAAAGATCCAAAAGGAATCGCTGCAGCCACCGTTTATCTCACAGGTGAGGATTATACACAGGCAGCTGTCGCTGAGGCAGTGTGTGTCTCAACCGAAACAATCCGACTTCGAGCGAATCAACTCCAAGAACTACTGAAGTATGATTGACCACGTATCTATCCGCGAACGTTTGACCGAAGATGACGATGATAGGTCGTTACGCGCAGCTGTGTACGCACGAACATCTTCAACAAGCCGTGAACATGGTTACTCGCTTGATGCGCAGGTGGATCGAAGTGTCGACCATTGCCAAACGCTCGGATGGACTGTTTCGTTCATCTATCGTGACGAAGCTGTGAGCGGCAAAGATACTGACCGCCCGATGTTCCAAAAAATGCTGAGCATGGCAAAGAAGCAGGCCTTCGATGTCATTGTGTTCTGGAAGCTTGACCGGTTCTCACGAAGTCTAATGCATGCAGTCCAGCTTGAATCCAAGCTACGAGATCACGACGTCTACCTATACAGCGTCACCGAGCAGATCGATACAACATCTGCTACAGGCCGGTTCAATTTCCGGAATCTCGCCAGTGCAGCGGAGTTCGAACGCGATATGAATGGTCGTCTTTTGCATCGCTGCCGCTCACCACACCGGTGGGTGTGAATGGCGCGGGGATCCCCGCGCCAGACTGAACGCTCCACTGGGACGTAGCTGTCGTCGGTCTCGATCACCAGCCCTGCT
>Ga0208412_1000933_pt1 | contig 13635 bp, 4 predicted proteins | sample AntDeeMetag02WF4_FD_184758 | JGI IMG/M metagenome (GOLD analysis project Ga0208412, IMG submission 184758) | Saline lake microbial communities from Deep Lake, Antarctica - Antarctic Deep Lake Metagenome 02WF4 (SPAdes) (version 2) | ecosystem: Environmental > Aquatic > Non-marine Saline and... | reverse complement strand
TTAGTTCTTTACAGTGAATCTCTGGCGTTTTTAAACAGTCCACCAAATTCTTTAAATCGCAGTAAATTAGTAGGTTAAATTATGTGCGAAACTTGAGTTGGTTACTAAAAATAATTGGTCGCCTTGGTTATCGAGCACATAAGTGTCGGTGCTTTCATTTTCAAGGATTGTTTTGAGTTCATTGTTTTCTTTACTTAAATCTTTGATATATAATTCATTTCCAGAAGTGGAATTACTGGCCGAAATCATTAAAAAGCGGTTATCTTCAGTGACACCCCCGCCAACATAGCGGTGTTTTTCAGATTTTTTTCCGCCATAAATCAATTTATCTTTTTCTTGAGAAGTGCCGAGCTTGTGGTAATACAATTTGTGCTGATCGGTTTTGGCCGAAAGCTGACTGCCTTTTGGTTTATCATAACTGGAGTAGAAAAAGCCCTTATTTGCTTTCCAAGAAATACCACTGAATTTGATATCGACCAAAGTGTCTTCAACAATTTTTTTGTTTTTGACATTCATCACCAAGACTTTACGCCAGTCGCTGCCGCCCTCAGAAATTGAGTAGGCCAGTTTTTTGCCATTTTCTGAAAAGCTCATTGTGCCCAGAGAAGTGGTTCCATCATCACTAAATTTATTGGGATCGAGAAAAACCTCAGCTTGAGAAGGGTTTTGATCTTTTTTATAGCGGTAAATAATGGATTGATCTTGAAGTCCGTTGTTTTTACTGAAATATACAAAATCGCCTTCGCGGTGCGGGGCGCTTACTTTTTCATAATTCCACAACTCAGTGATACGCTCTTTCAAGCTATCGCGATAGGGAATTTTATTGAGGTAGTTGAAAGTGGCTTTATTCTCTTTTTCAACCCAGGCTTCGGTTTCCCGACTGCGGTCGTTTTCCAACCAACGATAAGGGTCTTTTACTTTTGTTCCAAAATAAGTATCGGCAGTATCGACTTTCTTTGTTTCAGGGTAGTTCACTACAATTGATTTTTCGGTTTGGCAAGAATAAAAAATTCCAACGAAAACTAAAATTAGGGTGATTTTAAAAATATTAAAGGTCATTAGCTCGCATTTTCCTCAAATTTAAGATAAAGATTCCATTGCGCAAAAACAGCCTTAGGTTTTTCATTTTAATCTCAATATTTATTATTTTTGAAATTATAGTAGAGCTTAAGCTGCAATGGGTCAAGAACGGTGGATTTATGTCGAAAATAGTGAATAATGTCCATTGTGATTTTTAATGTCTCATAAATCACATTCAGATTTAAACTATATTTTAACTCATAAATGAGGGGGACAACCATTGATAGAATTTTAAAAAGTTTTGCCAGACATCCATGACCTGAAATGAAGGTCAACCGATCGTCACCCTTTGAATAAAAAAATTCTTTAAGATAGAACGACACTATTTTTTGGCTGTTGATTCCGTTATTGGCAGGAATTTTGTATAATTGCTTTGAATTAATAATTAGACGCTTGAGACAAAATATACGGAATTAATCTTAAATATTTTATAAAACACTCAAAAAAAGGCGTTAAATTGCATTTTAATTCAAAAAATAATTACACCTTTTAAAAGTTTATAAACCAGCTTTATTGATAAAACACCAATTTAAATTTTTGAGAGAGTCAGACTTTTTTAGATGAAGCTATAAAAAGCCCCCCTCTCAATCGAAGAATCGCAATTTCAAAATAAATTTTGGTTGTATGTTTCTTCAGCTTAAAAGACTTATATTTGACCCCTGAAATACCAGATCCTTGCTAAATAATCACGCCCCTCTTATATTATTGCTCGCCAGTCTTTTGACATTTTGTGGATTGACCGCACAAACAGTATCTGTTGATGATCAAACCTTTGATGCACAAAGCCTAAGCGAATTATTACTTCAAAACCGTTGCCTTGAGGTCGAGGGTGCAAATTATTCATCATCTGAAGCTGTGGCTTATTTCAACAACAATGGGGGAACTTTCCCCATTGACGAGGGGGTGATTATAAGAACAGGGAAGGCTCAATTTTCAGCTGGACAATACACTGGGAATAATATGAGCAGTCAACTTAACAGCAATAGCGACCCAGTTTTGGAAGAAGTGGTTTTTGATGGGGGTATAAAAGAAACGGCATTTTTAGAGTTCCAATTCACACCATTATCCGAAAATTTTAGTTTTAATTTTCTTTTTGCTTCAAATGAGTATGGTCAATATCAATGCGTGGGCAGTGATAATTTCGCTTTTATTTTAACTAACCTTACCACTGGTCAAAATATTAATGCAGCCATACTTCCAAGCACTAACGGGCAACGGGTTTCTATTAAGAATGTCCGTAATAGCTTGTTTAATGGCTCCTGCAACTCACGCAACGCAAATTTATTCAATACTTATAATGTAGAGGAACCCGCAAATTCCACAATTAATATGCGGGGCTTCACTAATTTATTTACGGCTTCAACAATTTTAACACCTGGTGTTCAATATAACGCACGTCTTGTTATTGGTGATGGAAAAGACGCTGAATTTGATTCAGCGGTTTTTATTGAAGCTGGCAGTTTTGAAAGCTCTATAGATTTAGGTGAAGACCGGAGTTTGTGCCAAGGCTCTGAAATCGACTTAAACACAAAGCTGGACCCCCAGGTTTATGACCACGAATGGAGTTTCAACGGCAATACCATTTCAGGCGAAACAGATAGTTTATTAACCGTCGATCAGGCCGGTCAATATTCCATAAAAATTGTGAAAGAAAATACAAACTGTATATTGAGGGACACCATTCAGGTTGATCCGCTTGATCTTGAAAACCCTGATGATCTGCAAGCCTGCAACACGAATAGTACATTTTATGATTTTAATTTAACAAATATTGATTCAGATGAGCTGGGGTTAAACGGGGATTATGCTGTTGAATTCTATAATACAGCTGCTGAAGCGCAAGCTGATAACCCAATTCCCCAGAGTTCATGGGAAGCCTATTCCAGTGCTGGTAGCGAAACTATATTTATCCGCGTCAGGGATCAAAATTCCGGGGTTTTGTGTAGCAGCACTGCGCAATTTGATCTCAGTGTTGGCGAACCAGTTGAAGCAAATCAGCCGCCAGACCTCAATATATGCGTTAAAAATTTCAACGTTCCTGCTTCATTTGACTTAACACAGAATTATCCAGCTATACTGGGCGGCAACCAAGATATAGCTGATTTTTCAATTAAATTCTTTCTCTCTGAAAGCAATGCACAATCAGCAAATAATAATATCAACAATCCCGATGAATTCACTCTACAGGCAAATACAAGAGATGACATAATCTGGGTGCGCGTGGCAAGCAGGGAAATCAATGATTGCTTTGCAATCACTTCTTTTGAAGTGGAAAAAAACGAAAAGCCAGAAATCACCCAAGTTCAAGACACCTTAGTATGCTCGGTATATATATTGCCACCCATTCAATTTGGTGATTATTATACGGCTCCAGAAGGGCCAGATGGCGGTGGCTCACAATTGGATCAAGGGGATGCTATACAAAACCCTGGCACTTATTATATTTTTAACGGGCCAGACGAAAATGGGTGTTCGCAGGAAAGTTCCTTTCAAGTGAAAATCCTTGAAAAATTCATCTTACCTTCAGAAAGTTGCAGGCCTTTTATTTTACCACCCCCACCAGATGATATTGGTAGTTATTATACAGATTCCGGCGGCCCCAATGGCGCTGGAACAGAATTGCCGCCAGGTACTGAAATCAACATGTCACAAACAATTTACTATTACGCTGAATATGAAGGTTCACTTTGTGTTGACAAACCCTTTGATATTGATATTCTAGACCTGCCGCTGGCTGATGATCCTTCTGACACCATTTCTTGTGGCAGCTATACATTACCAACGTTGACCAATGGGGAATATTTCACTGAGCCAGAGGGAGGTGGAATTCAGTTATTTGCAGGGGATGTCCTCACAGAATCGCAAACACTATATGTTTTTAATGACGACGGAATTTGCATAAACGATAACCCTTTCAATGTTGCAATACCCTTGGATTATGAAGATCTCATTGCTTGCGGGAGCTATGATTTACCGGAAATCTTTGGCGGCGGGTATTACACTGAACCAGGTGGTCAAGGAAGTGAGATTCCCGATAATTCCCCAATTACAGAAAGTGACACTGTTTATTTTTTCGCAGAAACAGCAACTGAATTGGCGTGTGCAGAAGACGAGTTCTTTGTTGAAATAGTTCCCTTGCCTCCTGTGGATTCATTAGAAAACCAAATTATTTGCGCAGATAGTATTTTTATCCTTCCTGCTATAAATGATGGGGAATACTTCAAGCAACCTGGAGGCGATGGAGACACCTTAATTGCTGGCGACACGATTTTCCAGACCGATGAAATTTTTATAAACAACACAATTGACCGTTGTAGCAATGAAACCAGCTTTATTGTGGAAGTCTTGGACTTGCCGGAAATCACCCTACCTACTAATATATTCAATTGTGGCAGCTATATCCTACCAGCTATTGAATTTGGTGAATATTATACAGAACCAACTGGCGCAGGAGAACAACTCCAACCTGGTGATACAATAACAGAAACCGAAACATTATATATTTTTAGAGCAATTGATTCTTTGACCTCTTGTTTTAGTGAAGAAATTTTCACTGTCAATATTAGAAATGCGGAAGTTGGGGAGTTCCCAGATATAGATAATTGCGGTCCCTATGTTCTAGATACATTGGATTTTGGAAATTATTTTACTGAATCAGCCGGGTTAGGGGATCAATTGAACCCCGGTGATACAATTTTTGACGATCAAACAATTTACGTTTATGGCGTGGATGGGGAAAGATTCCCTTGCACAGACGAGGATACCATCACTATAGATATTTCGCCGGTTCCGGTTTTACCTGAATTTGAAGATATTGACCAATGTGGTGGTTACAGATTACCATTTGAAAGTTTACCTGATGGCCCAGAAATTTACAGTGGTTTCTATCGAGAGCCAGGAGGTATCAACCCTATTGATATTGACAGCTTGACACCTGGGGTTTACACTGTTTATGCTTATGCCGCTGCTATCGAGAACCCAAATTGTTTTGATGCAGACAGCATTCAAATAACCTTGTATCCACGCCCTGAAATTGATATTGATGATGGGGTGATTTGCAAAGACCCTGTTACTGGCGAAGTAATCCGAGCTTATACCGTCGAAACGGGAATAGACCCGAATGAATTTTTCATCAATTGGTTTAGGAACGGAGAAGAAATATTCAATGGCCCCACCTTCACAATAGATACCGTGGGAAATTATACCGTACAAACGATCAAAAAAAGTCCGGAAGGGCCAAATGATTGCAACTACATCTCAGCAAATTTTAACGTGATAGCCTCTGAAAAACCAGTGGTGGACATTTACCAAAATGAACTGTTCGACGATCAAAAATTTGTAGAAGTCCAAATAATTGAAGGGAATGGCCCTTATGAGTTTAAAATCGATGATCAGAATTTTTCGACCGACAATATTTTTAATGATGTACCGACTGGAACTCACATTATAAAGGTTCGGCCGGTAAATGGAGGTTGCGCCACAGTTTTTAGAGAGGTAGAGGTGCTGAGTTATCCCAAATTTTTCACACCTAATCAAGATGGTATTAATGACACGTGGAATATTGACGATTTACAAAACCTTGCTAAAGCTGAAATCTATATTTTCACGCGCTATGGAAAATTAATTACTTCGGTCAAACCTGGTGGTGAATCGTGGGACGGAACCTTTAATGGCAAGCAAATGCCATCTGATGATTATTGGTTTCGAGTGGAATATGTAATAGATGGAAGCGAGAAAGTTTTCAAATCAAATTTTACTTTAAAAAGATAGATTATCCATTTCATATCGCATGGGGCAATTTACTCTTAAAGGTTGTAAAACCCGCGCACCTTGCACAAAGGCCTGTTTGCAAACAGATATTTTACCGCTGAAATCGCGAAAATTCTGTAATTGTATGCAACATTTTGAGTTGGAATTGCTATTCCGCACTCAATACCACTTTAGCTTTATAATGGAGTGATAGATATTCTATAAAGTATTCTACAGAATTAGATTTAATACCTCTTAATTTTTATGGCTCTATGTTGAAAATAGTGGGTAAATCCTTCTACCAAAAAACTAAGTTGGTTTACATTGTTAAAAAACCATAGTTGAGGAATAACAAAAAAACAGCGGTTGTTTATAGTTATAGCCCTTCCGTCATCCGATTTCGACTACTCGAAATCGGGAAGGAACCTTTGTTTTTAACTTTAAAAAACTTTTTACTTACCCACTACAAATAACATTGACCCTGATTTTTAAACAATTTAGAGTTGAATTGATACATGAAGCACTTATGCGACATCAAAAGTCCCATTCGGTTTATAGCGGCCCCCATTTATTCCAATAAGACCTTTTTGACCAGTCTTTCTGCTCCATTAAAACCTTGTTTTTCGTTCATTTTAAGGGCAGTCTCCTTTTAAAATAGTGAAAATTCCATTTTGTATAAAAAAATTTAGGATGAATATTATTAGTATTAAACTTTTTTTATATTTATTTATCAAAACAGGAATATTTGAGAATTAATTATTAAAAGCATCTTTTTTCATCATTCCATAAAAACTAACGCCTTTGAAATTATAAGTAACATAATTGCCATATGTGATATCTATATTAAAATATGTAATTTATCAAATTGATAAATTATTGGATCTTCATATAAAAATAAATTACCTAAATTTCGTTAATAGATGCTTAAATTACAAATTACGTAATCCGGTTTTCGGCTTTATTTTGCCAATAATAATGAATTCTACCCTGTAATTTAAATTTATCAGCCTTAAAATTTAATTATAAGTTGAAAAATTTATATATTTAGGAAAATTATACCCTACGATGAACAAACATACCCCACTCATGTTTATCATCATCTGCTCTTTTTTAGGCTATGTTGAAGCCCAAACAATTTCAGTTGATGACCAAAATTACACAGCTCAAACCCTCAGTGAACTTTTATTGAAAGATGGCTGCATTGAAATAGATAACGCCTCGTTCTCTGACCCACAATCTGTGGCCTATTTCAACAACAATGACGGAGAATTCCCCATTGATGAAGGCGTCCTCATCAGAAGTGGTAACGCTGAATTCTCAGAAGGCCAATATTCTGGTGATAACATGAGCAGCCAGCTCAATAACAACAGCGATCCTTTTTTAGAAGATCAAATTATAGGCGAAATTGAAGAAACGGCCTTTTTAGAATTTGAATTTGTGCCCTTATCCACAAGTTTTAATTTCAATTTTATTTTTGCGTCTAATGAATATGGGCAATGGCAATGCGTGGGCAGTGACACGTTTGCCTTTGTGTTGACTAACTTAAATACTGGGGAAGAAACGAATATCGCTATACTACCCAATTCAAACGGGCAGCGCGTTTCCATTAAAAATATTCGTGACAATAGCTTCAACAGTGCTTGCAATTCCCAAAATCCAAACCTCTTCAGCACTTTTAATCCCAACGACCCCATAAATTCCAGTGTAAATATGCGCGGATACAGCAAACTTTTGAATGTATCTGCAGATATCACCCCCGGCGTTCCTTATCAAGCAAGGTTAATTATGGTGGATGTCAAGGACGATAAATTTGATTCTGCGGTTTTTCTTGAGGCCGGTGGTTTTGATTCTTCCCTAAATCTAGGGGATGATAAAAAGCTATGTAGTGGTTCAACCTCAGAACTCAACACCCATTTAGATCCAGAAATTTATAACCATCAGTGGAGCTTCAATGGCAATTTGATCACTAATGAAAATGACAGTTTATTGACTGTCACTGAGGTTGGGCAATACAGTGCTCACATTACTAAAGATGGTTCAAACTGTATTTTGCAAGATACAGTTTTAATTGAGCCCATTAATTTAGAAACACCAGCCAATCTAACCGTATGCAATACAGGAAATACTATCTATGACTTTAATTTGACCGATGTTCGCCCAAATGATTTGGGCCTCAGCAATAGTAATTATGACTTAGTTTATTATGAATCAGTTGCCGATGCACAAATTGATAGTCCTATTTCTCAAAACATAATAAGTTCTTATAGCAGTACTGGAAATGAAACTATTATTGTCCGGGCTTTGGATGAAAATAACGGTATTTTATGTGGGGGCATTACTCAATTTGATTTAATAATCAACGACCCTATTGAAGCTAATGAAGCCCCCGACATCCAGTTGTGTATAGAAAACATCAATGATCCTGCTCAGTTTAATTTAACACAAAATAATCCTGCTATTTTAAGCAATACTAGCGACAACGATTATTCCGTAACGTTTTATTCCTCTGAAATTGATGCAGAAAATGGTCAAAATGCGTTCAATGACCCTCAAAGCGTTTCATTGACAAGTGCGAACTCTCAATTGATCTGGGTGCGTGTGGAAGATGAAATAGGTTGTTTTGACCTTTCTTCATTTGAAATTAAAAAGAACGAAAAACCCCGTGTCAGCGTGCTTTCAGACACCTTGGTTTGCTCGGCTTATGTTTTGCCCCCCATTCAATTTGGAAATTATTATACTGCACCAGGTGGCCCACAAGGTAACGGAACTGAATTGGCACAAGGTGATATCATCGACAAAATGGGGACTTACTATATTTTCAATGGTCCAGATGAAAATGGATGTACCAACCAAAGTTCATTTAAAGTAAAAATAATTGAAGATTTTCAGCTGCCAACACAAAACTGTGGCCCCTACACATTGCCGACGCCCCTTGAGAATATAGGAACATATTATACCGCACCAGATGGTCCAAATGGTACTGGAACAGAACTTCCCCCTGGAACGGTTATCACCCAAACCCAGACTATTTATTATTATGCCGTTTATGAAGGTTCCTTTTGTACTGAAAAACCATTCCCAATCGAAATTTTAACTCTGCCGCTGGTGGATCAACCAGATGATTACATCACTTGCGACAGTTATACACTACCGGCCCTGAATAATGGCAATTATTATACAGAATCTGGTGGAAACGGAAACCAATTACCTGATGGAGCTGTTTTGACCGAATCCCAGAAACTATACATTTTCAATGACAATGGGACTTGCACCAATCAACATTCTTTCAATGTAGTGATCCCACTGGATTATCAAGATGTTGTGGTTTGCGACAGTTACCTGCTTCCTGAAATTTTAGGCGGTGGATACTATGTAGAGCCATATGGTCAAGGCATGCAAATTCCTGAGAATGAACCAATCCTTCAATCACAAACAATTTATTATTATGCCGATACAGATGACCAGCCTAATTGCACAGAAGATTTAAGTTTTGAAGTGACTGTGTTCCCCAGCCCGCCGGTTGATACCCTGCAAAATCAATTGACTTGTATAAATGATTTATATACCCTTCCAGAATTGACAGATGGACAATACTTTACCAGATCTGATCGTGAAGGAAGTCAATTGAATGCCGGGGATGAAATTTCTGAAACAAAGGAAATTTTCATCAATAACTCTACTGAAAATTGCAGTAGTGAAACCAGTTTTACAGTTGAAGTTCTTAGACTGCCCGGGATTTCATTGCCCACAAATGTTTATGAATGCTCTAACTATACACTTCCTGAAATTGAAAGCGGAAGGTTTTATAGTGAACCGGCAGGTTCAGGCGAGCAACTTTACCCGGGGGAAGTCATTACCGAAACACAAACACTCTATATTTATGAAGATTATGAACAGCTAACCTCATGTTATACTGAAGAACCTTTTGACGTTATAATCAGAAATGCCGAAGTTGGAGAGTTTGAAGATGTAAACAATTGCGGGCCTTACGTTTTACCCGAACTCAACTTTGGAAATTATTATACCCAAGAAAATGGTGGGGGTGAGCTGTTAAAGGCCGGCGACACACTTTTCAACGATCAAACGGTTTATGTTTTTGGTATTGATGGTGATCGTTTTCCTTGCACAGATCAAGAAGCCATTGAAATCGATATTTCCCCTATTCCAGTTCTACCAGATTTTGAAGATATTGACAAATGTGGGGAATTCATCTTACCTGTCGGGAGTTTACCATCAGGACCAGAATTTGAAAGTGGTTTTTATAAAGCGAAAAATGCCCAGGAACCAATGCGGGTTAACACTTTGGGGCCTGGCGTGTATAAAGTTTATGCTTATGCCGCTGCAATTGACAACCCAAATTGCTTTAAGGAAGATTCCTTGATAATCAAGGTATATCCGCGCCCTGAAATCAATGTCAGCGATGGTATTATTTGTAAAGACTTTGAAACAGGGGAAACAATTCGTCCTTACATTTTTGAAACTGGGATTGATGAGGCAGAATATACCGTGAACTGGTTTAAAGATGGGCAAAAGGTTTCCAGTGGTGCCACCTTTACTACTGGAGAACCCGGCGATTATACCGTAAGGACAATCAAACACACCGCCGAAGGTGCGAATGATTGTAATTATGAACCCGAGTCTTTTACCGTGACTGAGCCTTCGCAACCTGTTGTTTCTATAGAACTGAGCAGGGACTTCTCAGATAACACGTATATCAGGGTAAACGTTATTCAAGGCATTGGGCCTTATGAATATCAATTAGATGACCGGCCCTATGCTAAAGAAGGCATTTTTACTAACGTCAATTCTGGAACACACATCATAAAAATTCGTTCTTTACTGGGAGCTTGTCAGTTAGTGGTCAAAGAAGTTGAAATACTCAAATATCCTAAATTTTTCACCCCAAATCAAGATGGCACCAACGATAAATGGAATATTCCCGATTTAAAAAATGTCGCTGATGCTAAAATCTTTATTTTTGACCGGTATGGAAAACTTTTGATGGCTATCAATCCTAATGGTCGTTCTTGGGACGGAACATTTAATGGCAAACGAATGCCATCAAATGAGTATTGGTTTAGGGCTGAATATGTCAAGGATGGGAAGCAAAAAGTTTTTAAATCGCATTTTACGCTAAAGCGGTAATGTATTTTTAAAAATAGAGTTGCTTTTGTGGGATCACTCATAATACCGATTGAACTTTCATTTTATTTCTGCAATCCTATCAAATTTTTTGCCCAGCAAAAAATGGTGGGCCGGGCGAAAATAGATTTGATTTGGTTTATAATTTTTTCACAAAACCACGCCTTCGATTCAAATGGCGATACACCTAAAAATTCAATGGGTTGAACTCTATGGATAAATGAAATTGGCACAATGCCGCCAGCCCCGAGCCCGAAACCTCCAGCGCCGAACAGACAGAAATTTATATCTTTTTGTAAGACTGAATTACTGTCATTTTGGTATATAATTACCTGAGAAGACTATATAGACTGCTTCTCGGAGAGCGTAATTTTATTTAACATTTATATTAGTGAAAATTAATAATAAATCATTTAATGTTACGTTTTATCCCCTTGAAAACTGCCGGAATGCTTTAACCCGCTATTGCCAGGCATTTTTACCATCAATATTTGTAATAAACCTGGTATAACTTTTATTTTAGACAACATTTTAAACATTTTACTCAAAAAATAGAACTCAACTATTAAGTAATTGAAATAAAACACGACTGATGAAATAGAGATACTCATTTTTGAAATTTTTTTTGAAGTAAGCCCACATCACCAAAATTTTTATTTTGAGGAACAAGTTTTTAATTTTTGCAATCTGTTTTCTGACAATAATTCAACTTAAGGCACAAACTGTCTCGGTTGATGACCAAAACTATGATGCTTTATCCTTAAGTGAACTTTTGTTGCAGGACGGGTGTGTCGATATAGAAAACGCCTCTTATTCCTCTTCACAGGCCGCGGCTTATTTTACTAATAATGGAGGGGCTTTCCCTCTTGATGAAGGTGTTGTTATAAGAACCGGCAACGCGCAGTTTTCAGAAGGTTCATATACGGGGGATAATTTAAGCAGTCAATTGAACACAAATAGCGATCCTTTTTTAGAAAATGCTGTTTTAGGGGACATAAAAGAAACGGCTTTTTTACAATTTGACTTCACCCCTTTTGCAGAAACTTTTAGTTTCAATTTTATTCTGGCCTCAAATGAATACGGTCAATGGCAATGCACCGGCAGTGATAGTTTTGCTTTAATAATGACTAATTTAGAAACTGGCCAAGAAACGAATATTGCCGTTTTGCCAAATACAAGTGGTCAACGGGTGTCGGTTAAAAATATTCGCGACAATAGTTTTAACACTTCCTGCAGTTCACAAAATGCTAACCTTTTCAGCACATATAACGTTGACAACCCGGCAAGCTCTACTATAAATTTACGTGGTTTCACTACAGTTTTAAATGCCTCTACCCCTGTTCAGCCAGGAACTTCATATCGGGCACGGCTGGTCTTGGTTGATATAGAAGATACGCAATTCGACTCAGCCGTTTTTATTCAAGCAGAAAGTTTTGATACATCATTTGATTTAGGTGAAGACATTTCTTTATGTGAAGGCTCGTCATTTGATATAAACACACATCTCGACCCATCGTTTTACAATCACGAATGGAGTTTCAACGGAGGTGTACTCAACGGTGAGACCGATAGTATTTTAACGGTAAATCAAAACGGGGAATATTCTGTCGAAATAACTAAACCCAACTCAACTTGCATTTTAAGGGACACCGTGCTCGTGGAAACCATAAGTCTTGAAGAACCAGGCAATTTGACCGGCTGCGACAATGGAACTTCAGTTTATGATTTCAACCTGACCAATATTGGCCCCAGCGACCTGGGCCTTAACGGAGATCAATACAGCGTTGTTTATTATGCATCACAAGCCGACGCTCAGGCAGATATCCCAATCCCCCAAAACATGCTTGACAACTATTCGAGCCCCGGTGATGAGACTATTTTTGTTCGGGTTATTGATCAAAACGACCTTTTATGTGACAATATCGCCCAGTTTGATCTTTTGATCAATGAATCTGTGGAAGCAAACCAGCCGCCAGATATAAAATTATGTGTGGAAAACATCAATGATCCTGTGCAAATTGATTTGACACAAAATAACTCTATTACCCTCGGTGATTATGATCCAAATGATTTTTCGATTAAATTTTACCTGTCACAGAGTGACGCTCAAAATAATGAAAATGCCATAAATGATCCTGAAAATTTTACTTTTTCAGGCACTAATACTATTCAAACCATTTGGGTGCGAATAACCGATGACAACGGTTGTTCTTCCACCACCTCTTTTATGGTAGAAAAAAATGAAAAACCTAAAGTCAGTGTCTTACAAGACACTATTGTCTGTGCCGCTTATGTCTTGCCCCCGATTCAATTTGGTGATTACTACACTGCGCCCGGTGGACCAAACGGGGAAGGAACGCAACTGGAACAGGGAGACATTGTCAATGATTTTCAAACTTATTATATTTTCAATGGCCCCGATGAAAATGGATGTACCAATCAAAGCTCTTTCTTAGTCAAAATAATTGAGAAATTTAATTTACCTCCAGAAAATTGCGGGCCTTATACTTTACCCGTTCCGCCCGATAATGTCGGAACTTATTACACCGCCCCAAACGGACCAAATGGATCTGGGGTTGAACTTCCACCGGGAACTGTGATCAGTGAATCCCAAACGGTATATTATTATGCTGAATACGAAGGTTCACTGTGCGTGGATAATCC
>Ga0208412_1000932_pt1 | contig 13635 bp, 12 predicted proteins | sample AntDeeMetag02WF4_FD_184758 | JGI IMG/M metagenome (GOLD analysis project Ga0208412, IMG submission 184758) | Saline lake microbial communities from Deep Lake, Antarctica - Antarctic Deep Lake Metagenome 02WF4 (SPAdes) (version 2) | ecosystem: Environmental > Aquatic > Non-marine Saline and... | reverse complement strand
CTAGGTTCTGTCTGAAAAGTCATGGCTGTTATGCTGTCCCTGTTGATTGAGCAGGAGACCGCTATGGCAGGCCGTTACGAACTTTCCGATCAGCGCTGGCAAGTGATCGAAGATATCGTTTCTCCGCCGCAGGCTATGGGACGCCCACGCCGGGATGATCGCCAGATGCTCAACGGCATTCTGTGGATTCTCTGCGCCGGGGCACAGTGGCGCGACTTGCCAGATCGCTATGACAAGCTGGCCCACAGTTTTCGTGCCATGGTATGCCTAGCGTGCACAGACCATTGTCTGCGTGCCAATTTTTCGTACAAAACCAGCACCAAAGGCCGAAACACGAAACAGCCGGTTCACGGGCATACGCGACGCGAAGCTGACGTCCGGGGCGAGCGTGTCAACGAGCAGTAGCGTCACCACCGCCCTGCCCCAAATATATGGCCACCATATAGACGGCCAACAGCCGGCCCCGGGTAAGGTTGGTGGCGCGGTTGTTCAGCCAGCTCTCAGAGGCGACGAAGATGTCAGTGAAGCACAGGCCGGTGACGAAACGCATCAGTCCCCTAACGATCTGTCTGAATCAGGTTGACAGGTTCCGTAAGGTAGCGCATTCCGCCGCCTCGCGATCAAGTTCCTGACTCAGCTATCACCCAAGCGCTTTGTCGTCATACGCGCCAGGGTATCGTCGTGTTTGACGAAATGATGATAAAGCGCTGCCCCAAGATGGCCGAGGACCAACGCGACGAACAGCCAGGATATCTGGGCGTGCCACTGGCCTAATGCAATAGCCCAAGCCATTTCCTGCTCGCTCTCGGCAACGAGCTCGATGCCGAAGCCCGCCAGGCCGTGACCTTCCCCCAGCATAAGCAGAACGCCTGTCACCGGCATCAACACCATGCACAGGTAGAGCAGCAGATGCGCTCCTTTTGTCAGCAACGCCATGACGCCCTGACCCTTTAGTTCAGGACGCTGTTGCCGCTGGCTTAACATCCAGACGATCCTGAGCGACACAAGGACAAGCAGTAGCAAACCGATATCTACGTGCCAGGGAACGATCGTGTTACCAATCCAGTGATCGCCATCGTTGATATAACCCCCGAGCGCCATGAATTGGGCCAGAATCAGCAGCGCCATTGTCCAGTGAATTAGACGACTGATGACGCCGTAACGCTGCTGTGTGTCATGATAAGACATTGTCCCTCTCCCTATATCATCGTGATCGTATCTTGCGAGCCAGGCCAAACTGGCATGGCAGCATGATGACAACCCAACCTGACAGAGGGCTTAAGCCGTGATGTAATATCGGCATATATTCAGGATATATAGGGGCAGGAGATATAGGGGATATGCGTATTCCCGCCGGCGAACTGAACAACCCCAGGTTCAGTGTGCAAGCAAAAAGCTCGCCTCGAATCCGTCTATCCTGCCCGGCGCGGGGGAAGCTAGAGTCAAAGTGGCGCCCGCCCCCACCGCGATCGCCTGGGCGATGGCAAGCCCCAGGCCCGAGCCGCCGGCGCGACTCTTTCCTCGCTGAAAGCGATCCGTCAGTCGATGCAGCGCTTCCCGGGGCACGACTACCCCCGCATTGATAACGCGCAACATGCCATCACCCGACACGATAATCTCGACGGGTTGGTTCTCCTGCCCATGTTTCAGTGCATTTTCGATCAGGTTGCGCAATAGGATCGCCAGCGCATCCGGATCGATCGATGACATGACCCGTGCTTCGTTGGGCAGCGTCAGCACCAGCGGCGTTTCGGCGGCGCGCTGAAAATCGTCGACGATGTGGCTGATAATCGGCAGGATATCCTGAGGTGTTTCAGCCAACAGCCCGCCACTCTCTGCCTTGGCCAACTGCATCAGTTTCTCCGAGAGTCGCGAAAGCTCGCGCAGCGAGACCTCGATACGCGCCGCCCGATCCTGTACTGGCCCATCGGGCACTTCGCGGCGCAAGCGTTGCACCTGAGCCAGGGTCGCGGCCAGCGGCGTGCGCAGCTCGTGGGCGCTGTTGGCGGTAAAGCTGCGCTCCGCCTCTAGCGTTCGACGTAGTCGTTCTAACAGCTGATTAACTGCATCGCCGATCGGTACGATTTCTGCCGGCAGGTTTTTGCCCCTCACCTGCGATAGGTCACCTGCTCCGCGAGCTTCGAGCATATTCCGATACTCAAGCACCCCGCGCAGACTATGGCGTACGAACCACCAGATGCCGATCAGGCTCAGGGGAATCAGAACCACCAACGGCAAGAGCAACATGCCCAGCGTTTGCCATTTTGCCTGACGGCGTGAGGCCAGCGGCTCGGCTACCTCAATAAAGAAGGTATTGCTGACGGCTGAAATACCGTAAATTCGGTGCGTCGCGGTGCTACGCAGTCCCATTTGAGGCGTTTCGGGAAAAACCGAGAGGTCAATGTCGTGAGAGACCAACAAGGGGACATCGTCCTTTCCACGCACCAAGTAGGTGATGTATTCCTCATGGGGGTGCAGAGCCGCCACTTGCTGAAGCAGATCGGTATCTTCACGGTTAAATATCTCGACAACGGCCAGCGAAAGGAGGCGTTGTGCCGTTTCCTCCAGAACGCTATCGAGCGTCTTGTTCAGCGTATGCTCAACGACCAGCGCTGTGACCGCAGTCGCGAGCAGCCACAGCAACGTGACCCCAAGCGTCAGGCCAAAACCCAGACGACGCTGCAGACTGGTCGCGCGCCTCACGCCTGACCCAGCCGGTAGCCCATACCGCGCACCGTTTCGATAGCGCCGCGCCCCAGCTTCTTGCGCAAGCGGCTGATATGCACCTCGATGGTATTGCTCTCTATCTCGGCGCCAAAGGCGTATAGACGATCTTCGAGCTGGGAGCGAGATAATAGCGCCTCGGGGCGCTGCACAAATGCCTCAAACAGCGCCCACTCCCGGGCGGTCAGCTCGATGCCATGCCCAGCGCGACGTAGCGAATGGTTGACCAGATCTACCTCCAACTCGCCCACTTCGATAAGCGGGTTCGGATTACCCGCATAGCGCCGAGCCACAGCGGCAATACGCGCTGATAGCTCGGCCAGATCAAACGGCTTCACCAGGTAGTCATCCGCGCCGGCATTCAAACCGGCGATACGATCGGAAATCTGATCGCGCGCGGTCAGAATAATTACCGGCGTGGTATTACCCGCACGGCGGCAGCGTCCCAGCAGGTCGACCCCATTGCCATCGGGCAGCGTCAGATCGAGCAGGATCAGGTCATAATCGGTGGTGGCAACGCTGGCTTCGGCGTGCTTAAGGCACGTCATCCAGTCCACCGCATGGCCATCTTCGGCCACCTGATCGCGTACCGCTTCCCCCAGCATGAGGGCATCCTCAACCAATAGTATGCGCATCGCCTGCTTCCTCCTTGTCTCCCGCTATCCAAAGCCTAACGCGTCGACCTGACGGCTAACTGAAGGGAGCCGGAATTGTTGCGCCAGCCTGGCGGGGGGCGTTTCAGGTTGCTGTCAGAATCGCCGGCTACAGTGGCCGTATGCCTTAACCCAAGAGGACCAGAACAATGAAACTCTTATTACACGCGACCGTGACCCTTTGTGCGCTGTCCATCGCGACCATCGCTCACGCCGACCATGACTGCAAGGACCCGGTAGCCGATTGGCAACCCCGCGATGTCCTGCGACAACAGCTCGAAGATAAAGGCTGGGAAGTGCGCCGCATCAAGGTTGATGACGGCTGCTACGAAGTCAAAGGCTTCGACCAGCACGGCAATAAAGTCGAGGCCGACTACACGCCTTCATCGCTGCGCCTGCGTGAGCTGGAAATAAAGTTCAAAGAAGACGCCGTAATACCCGCCAGCCTCTACAGCGGCGATGACGATGGCGCAGATACAGAAAAAGACACAGAGAACGACACCGATAAAGCCAGCAAGGGAGATCAACCATGAACAAGCTCACCCTGACACTTGGCCTTGTTGCCACTCTCGCGCTGTCGACGGCCGCCCTGGCGCGCGAGGTCACCTTCACCACCGAGCTGAAAGACTACGGCGGCGATGAGGCCTATATGGCGCTCTATCTTACCGATGCCAACGGCCAGTACCAGGACACGCTGTGGATCGCCGGGAAAAAATCGAAGTACTACAAGCACCTGCGCGACTGGGCACGGGGCAGCGGTCTGCGTAGCCGCGAATATGACGGCCTCACCGGCGCCAGCGTCGGTAGCGGACGCTCCCTGAATATCACGCTAGACATTGCCGATGAGCTGATCGACGCAGGCTATGACGTACGCGTCGACACCGCCGTCGAGGACAACCGCGACAATCGCGCCGACGTCGCCGTGGCGCTGACCACCGAGGGCGCCGGCCAGGCGGTTTCGGGCCGTGGCTACGTGCAGTCGTTCCGCTACACTTTCTGACCAGCCGGGGAGCACAACTACCATGCTACGCAAGCTTCACTCGCTACCCGGCCTGATCGCCGCGCTGTTCGCCATTGTTCTCGCAGTGACCGGTGCTATCCTCTCGTTCAGCCCGGCGCTCGAGCGGGCGAATGCCAGCGTGCCCGCCGCCGGGCAGGTCAGCGTCGCCGAGCTGGCGGACACGGTGGCGAGGCACTACCCGGGAGCCGAGCAGATCAAACGCACGCCCTCGGGCACCCTTATCGTCTATTATACCCGCGACGGTGACGTAGGCGCCGATCGCATAGATCCACGCACCGGGCAGGCCATTGCACCCTATGCGCCGTCGTCGTTCTCGCGCTGGGTAAAAAACCTGCACCGCTCCCTGCTGCTCGACACGCCCGGCCGCATGGTTGCTGGCATCACGGCGCTGGCGATGATCGTACTGACGATCTCCGGCACGCTGCTGCTGGCCGCTCGGCTGGGCGGATGGCGCCAGCTGCTGCGCCCCATACGCGGCACCTTGAGCCAGCGGCTGCACCTCGAACTGGGGCGGGCGGCACTACTCGGCCTGCTACTTTCGGGGCTAACCGGCGCCTATCTCTCCGCCACCACGTTCGGCCTGGCCCCCGAGGGCGTGGAAGCCGAGCCCGACTTTCCTCTGGAAGTCAGCGGCGGCACCCCCGCCGCCATCGATACCCTGCCGGTTTTGCAGGCAACTGACCTGAACGACCTGCGAGAGCTGGTCTATCCCTATCCGGATGACCCCACGGACATGTATTCCCTGGAGACCCATCAGGGCGCCGGGTTTATCGATCAGGCCAGCGGTGAATGGCTGTCCTACCAGCCCCACGACGCCACTCACAGCGTTTATGCGCTCATCTATCAGCTGCACACCGGCGAAGGGCTTTGGTGGCTGGGTCTGATTCTCGGCCTGTCCGCCCTGACGGTGCCGGTGATGGCCATAACCGGCGCGATGATCTGGTGGAAACGCCGCCGCTCGCGGCCGAAAATCGTCGCCAACAGCGGGGCGAACGCCGCGGACAGCGTGATTCTCGTCGGCAGCGAAGGTAATACAACCTGGGGCTTCGCCAAGACGCTGCACGATAGCCTGACCCAGGCGGGGCACCGCGTGCACACCGCCCCAATGAACCAGCTGGCGTCGCGTTATCGCCATGCAAAACGGCTATTCATCCTCACCGCGACCTACGGCGATGGCGACGCGCCGGCCTCGGCCAGCCGGTTTCTGACGCGGCTCGACAACATCACGGATACGCCCCAACTCCCGGTAGCCGTGCTGGGCTTTGGCGATCAGCAGTTTCCGCAGTTCTGCGGGTTCGCGAAAAAAATTGAGGCATCGCTCACCGCCAAGGGCTGGCCGCTGTTGCTGCCGCTCGACACCATCGACCGGCAGTCAGGTCAGGCGTTTACCCGCTGGGGCAATGCGGTAGGCAAGGCGCTCGGCACTAAGCTAGCGCTAGTTCATACGCCCACCCGCCCACGCACCACGGCGCTGGCCCTTGCCGAGCGCGTGGATTACGGCGCTGGCGTACAGGCGCCGACCGACGTACTGCGCTTCAAGGCGCCCGCCGCTAGCGGCAAAACCGCCCTGCTGAGCCGCTGGCTAAAACGCACTGGCCTGCCGTCTTTCGAGGCCGGCGACCTGGTCGGCATCCTGCCGCCCAATAGTCAGGTGCCGCGTTTTTATTCGCTGGCGTCGGCCTCAACGGATGGCGTACTGGAGATCTGCGTGCGCCAGCACCCCAACGGCCTGTGCTCGAGCTTCCTCCATGCGCTGCCGGTGGGCGGCACTATCGACGCCTTTATCCAGCCCAATCCCGACTTTCGCCCCACGTCCGGCAAGGCACCGGTCGTACTGATCGGCGCCGGCACCGGCATCGGGCCGCTGGTCGGCTTTATACGCCACAACAAAACGCACCACCCCATGCACCTTTATTGGGGCGGGCGTAACCCCCAGTCTGATTTTCTTTATGAGACCGAACTCAACGCGTATCTCACCGACAGGCGGCTGACCCAGTTGAATGCGGCTTTTTCGCGCATCGACGAACGCGCCTACGTGCAAGACAAGCTGACCGCCAACGGGCCGGAGTTACGCCGGCTGATCGACAAAGGCGCGCAGATTCTGGTCTGCGGCGGGCGCGGCATGGCCACCAGCGTCATCTCGGCGCTCGATGACATCATCGCCCCGCTGGGCATCGACGTCACCACGCTGAAAGCTCAGGGGCGCTACCGTGAAGACGTATATTGATCCGCCCCTGCGTTTTATCGTCGCGGCGTAAAGCGTCAAGCGCCCGAACTAGCGGCCAGCAGGCTATGCGCCTGCGGCGCAGGTGCGTCGCCAACGGTGTAGTGGCTAACCATCCCCGCCATTTCGCTTGCCTGCTCATCTAGCGAACGGCTCGCGGCCGCCACCTGCTCTACCAGCGCGGCGTTCTGCTGGGTAACTTCCTCCAGCTGGGTGACCGCCTGATTAACCTGCTCAATACCGGCCGACTGTTCACCGGTGGCAGCGGAAACGTCACGAATCAGCCCGGCCACCTGGCGAATCTCCTGGGTGATGGTGCCCAACGTCGCGCTGGTATTGCTCACCAGCGTCTCCCCTTCATTGATCCGCGCCACGTTGTTGGCCACCAGCTGACGGATCTGCCCGGCCTCTTCGGCACTGCGGCTGGCCAGCTTGTGCACCTCGGCGGCAACCACGGCAAAGCCGCGCCCTTGCTCACCGGCGCGAGCCGCCTCGACCGAGGCGTTCAGCGCCAGCAGGTTGGTTTGAAAGGCGATGCCGTCGATGGCCTCCACAATACTGGTGACCTCCTGGTTGGAGGTATGAATCTCTCCCATGGCCTGGCTTGCACGCTCGGCTACCTGGCTGGCTTCATCGGCCTCGCTGACCATCTTGTCGGTCATGGCTTCGACCTGGCGCGTATTATCGGCCGTATGCCGTACGGTGGCCGTGATCTGCTCCATGCTTGAGGCCGTCTGTACCAGCGAGGAGGACTGCTCCTCGGTCCGCTGGGCCAGATCCTGGTTGCCCTGAGCGATCTCACCGCTGGCCAACTCCACCGAAAGCGCGCTGCGTTGAATGTTGCCCACTAGCGCCTCGGTTTCGGCAGAGGCGGCGTTAAAGGCCAGGTACAGCTGCGACAGCTCGTCACTGCCCGGCACCGTGACGCGGCGGGTCAGATCACCGCCCCGGTGATTGATATCATTCAGCGCCGCGCGCAGCGCCCGCACGAGACTATGTACGATCAGGGCCGTGGCCAGAATGGCAAACAGCGCGGCCGCCACTGCTACTACCAGATATCCGATCAGGTCCCGGCGTGCTTCCCCGTGCAGCCGCTCGGCTTCTGCCAGCACGCTGCCCGCCAAGCTGTCCTCCAGCTTCTTTAGTCCATCTATCTTGCGCGTCTGCTGGTCAAACCAGCGTTCCGGATCAATGCGGTAACCGCCGATAACTCCCCGCTCCAGTGCTACCTCGCGCAGCTGCTCTGCCTGTTTGACCTGCTCGCCGCTCAGAAAGTCGGCGAACTGTTGCCTGGTGCGGTCGCTGGCCAGCGCACGAAAGCTTTCCCGATACGCGGTTTCCTGGCCCTGCATGGCCAGCAGTCGCCGGTACATCGGCGCGCGCATCCGGTCGATGCTGAAGGCATTCGCCAGCAGAGCGCGCTCGATACCGGTCAGGTCCTTGGCCTTGAGCAGAATCACATAGGCACCCAGCCGCCGCGCAATGTCGGCATCCACGGTCATGTGCGTCAGCTGGCTGACCAGCGTCAGCAAGGCGTCATTGACGCTGGTATAGCGGCTGACCGCATCGTTGACGTCAATGTTCTGGCGCTGAACCCGTTCGCGGATATCGATCATCGCCGCCAGCTGTTGGCGGATGCTGGCGATATCCTCGGCCATGGCATCGCTGAGCACCGCCGAACCCATGACTTGCTGCTCATCGCGGTAGGCGGCAAGAGCGCGGTCGCTGGCCACATACTGGGCCTTCAGCCGACTTTCTGCTGCATCGTCGGCCCGGCCGATAAACGCCGCCGACATGCCCCGCTCACGCTGCAGTTCATGAACCAGATTGCCCGCCCGTTGGGCAAGAGCGGTTAACGTTTGCAGCGAATCCATATTCGTGACCAGGCGCTGTCGCTCGACAATACCGCTGCCGGCGAACCAGGCCAGTGCCATCAAGGGGAGCAGCAGGATCAGCAGAAATTTCCGACCCATGGGTATGCGGTGCAGCAGATGCATCATTGGAAGTGTCTCTCGAAGTAGCGTCAGGCGTGTATGCCATGGAAAGTGCCCGACATCCCTATCGGCAGGATGAGTAGAAGCTACAATGATATTCCTTTCGTGCATAAGCCATATTTGATTTACATCAAATAAAATGGCAGCAGGACCGCAAGCGTTGGTAATACGTTTTGCCAGTACTGGGCTGGCTCATGTGGATGCTTATGAAGGCGTGAATCTGGTATCGTTATGCTTGGATCAGCTGTCGATATGCCATGTTCTGCTTCACCTTGATCGGCAAGGCAGAAAGGGACCGGCGCTGGCCTTCCTGCCTCTACGCAGTGGTCCAAAGTGCTGCGGTTATTCTATGAATTCAGGATTCTAAGCATTCAGGTGTTGTAGCGTTGGCAGCGGTGCTGAACACCGGCCGGCGATTAATGATCTTCGATGGAGGCAGTACATAGTAATGGAAGACGAAAACTCTCCAGCTCTGCGTGCCAGTGTGAACTTTCGTGGCAGCAAAAACGCGACCCAGCCAGTCCTTGAACACATCAAACCGGGTAAAAAGCGTGCTCCGTTGTTGCGCTACATCCGCATCAATCTCCCGCGGACCACCCGGCTGCTTCTCGTTGCAATGGTGGCTGTCATCGGTGCTGCGTCGGCGGCTGTCGCGCTATCGAACCAAGAACCCTTTCCCTTCGCGACTCCAGTTTTGTGGAGTGTCTTCGGGGCTGCCGCCGTGTTCGTCGCCGTTGGTTTGATGACCTCAGCCCGAATCTGGAAGTGGGGATTGATGATCGCTCTGTCTTCCCTGCTGATCTACATTGGCGGCCTCGTGGGTGATGCGCCGTATATCTGGAATGGGGCCAGTGTCGTTTCCGCTGCGATTTGGAATCTGACGCTTTTTGCGTCTCTCAGCTACCTCGTGCTTTTTGCGGCGCTGCGCTACGGGATGATCGTCGCCGCTCCCGACAATCAATATTTCATGGACTGACAAGGGTTTCGCAATGGATCTCGGATTTCCGTGGTGGCTTCGTGTGGAGCACTTCCTCAATATCATCTTTATTTCATTTCTCGTGCGCTCGGGCCTCGAGATTCTGGGTTCCTACCCCAAGCTTTACCGCTCGCAGCACAGCGTGCCCGGCTCATCCTGGGCTCAGTTTACGATTCGGGAGGAACCGAAGCACAAGTACTACACGGTGGGCGATGAGTACAACGACTACTCCCCGCGCGTTGCTCTCCCCGGGCGTGGCCTGCTGGGGCTTGGGCGGTATTGGCACTTCATGACGGTAACGGGATTTGTTACCTGCTGGTTCATTTACTTCGTGTTGCTGCTGGCGACCGGCCAGTGGCGGCGCTACGTGCCCACCAGCTGGGACACGTTTGCCCAGGCGGGTCAGGACATGCTGGCCTATCTCGCCTTTACCATGCCCCACGTCGCTGACGGGGCTGTGTTCAATGCCCTGCAGCAGCTGTCCTACGGGTTTGTGATACTGATACTGACGCCGCTGGTGATTATCACGGGTGCCTTTCAGTCTCCAGCCATCGCCAACTCTTGCTCTTTTATTACCCGTGCGCTGGGTGGCCGCCAGGTGATCCGTAGCGTCCACTTTTTTTGCCTTGTGGGGTATCTGGCATTCTTCGCTATACACGTGCCGTTGGTTTTTCTTCACGGCTACCTGCACGAGACATCCAAGATGGTGCTGGGGCACTCCAACGATCCCGTGGTGGGCGGCGCTATTTTCACCATCGGCCTCGCCCTTGTGGTCACCCTGCACGTGGTCGCCACGCGGTGGTCGTTGGCGGACGGCCGTGCCGTTGAGAGGCTGCACAACACGATTGTGCGGCCGTGGTCCAATCTGCTGTACCGGCTGCCCGCGCGCATGCACTACGATCGCTCGAATATCACGGGCAAGGATGTGGGGCTTGATAACACCACCCACCACTTCCGTGGCAGCGGGCGGCCACCGGAAACGGACGAATACCTGGCGCTTATGGCCAACGGCTACGAGGACGACTATGTGCTCGAGATCGGTGGCTACGTGGAGCGCCCGATGACGCTGACGGTTGCGCAGCTTCGCGAGCTTGCCGCCGGCCACTCCCAGACGACGCTGCACCACTGTGTACAGGGCTTCACCTCGATTGGGCGGTGGCGCGGCATTACCGTGTCAGACCTTTTGGACATGGTGGAGCCCTTGCCCGGCGCGACGGACGTCGTCTACACAAGCTTCCAGAACATGGGCCGCGATGACGCCCTGTACGAGGGGGGAACCTACTACGAATCCACCCCCATGGTGGAGGCGCGGATGCCCCAGACGCTGATTGCCTTCGAGCTTAACGACGAAGGCGAGATTCCGGCCAAAAATGGGGCCCCGGTGCGGCTGCGTCTGGAAACGTCGACCGGGTTTCGCAGCCTGAAGTGGCTGGAACGTATTGAGGTGGTTAACCGTTACGATATTATTCTTGAGGGCCGCGGTGGCTACTTCGAGGACACGGACTTCTTTGACCGCAACCAGTTGATCTGACCGTTCGCGAGAATCTGACAGGCCGCGAGAACAAGAGGAAACAGCACCATGACTCTGCAAAAAACACGCCCACGTACCCAGGCCGAGCTCGATGCTGACATGGCCGCGCGACCCAGACCGGTGCGCAACACCTTTGAAGGGATGTACCCCCTTCACGAAGACATCGAGTTGTCGGATGAACAGGTTCAGATCGTGCTGGACTACCTGCAAGAGGTTGATTTCCATCTGCCCGGCGGCGCGGCACATGAGTTTCTGATGGTCCGCTGGGCGCGCTACAGCGGGTTTCAGTTCCTGCAGGAACCCTTGGAGGCGTATGCCATCGGGCTGCGCTGCACCCGTCCCGGAATGGAAGACCAGCACACCTTCATTCGTATGTCCTGGGGCCAGCTGATGGGGGATCCCGAGGCCACCCGCCTGCCCGTCAACGAACCGGTGCTGGCGAGCGATATGATGACGCTCGCACGCTATCGCGATACTCGTACCGGGCCCTCGCGAACGGGCGTTGACGCCTATGGTGCGGCGCCCGATGGCCCGGCACCTAACGCTGTACCTGACCCGGTGCCAGGCACCGACTTCGACCTGAAGTTGTTGGACGGGGCACTTAATGACGTGCTGGAGCACCACGCGACGGGCAAGGATCGCGACATCAATTCATGGTGGGATCCTGCGCTTAATTGGGGTGTCGCGCTGGCAGGGCGCTACCCGCGACTGAAGTACTTTGAGTCTCAAGGGCGCCTCGATGAGAAAACCCTGGCGGCGTTGCACGCCTTCGAGGCGCGGGCAGCCCGCGCGGAGGCCGTGCTGCAGGAGCTCGGCCTGGCCTCGCCTGCAAAGGTGGCCGAGACTGCGCTTCAGCAAGCGGAGAAAGCGGAGCGTGGAAAATTTTTCCGCCGCCATCGGGTCCGCAACCCACAGCCGCTCACCGGATCAAGGGCTGCAACCTAGCGCCAGCGAGTAGTGTAGTGGTCAAGTATTTTTGGCCACTACAATTAATGGACACCAATGCTGAGTAAAATCATAGCCCCGTTCTGCGGCCCTTCCCAAGCGCATCAGGGGCAGCCACGTTCCCGTGGCTGCCCCTGATGACCGAACGATGCTGGCGTTTGGCTTTACTCGTCGTGCCAGTCCGTGAGCTTATCGTTCAGCTGCTGGCGACGGCTATTGGGCGCTTCCAGCGACGTTTTTTGCTGATCTCTACCGAAACGATTCTCCAGATAATCCATCAGGTTGATCAACTCGTCGTCCGTTAAGCGGCGCTCGAATGCCGGCATGAACACGCTATGCTCGTTGCCCTCACGCTCGACGCCATTGAGGATGACCTGCGCAAGGTTATCCGCATAGACGCTGCCGGTAACGCTGTTGTGGAACAATGACGGATAGTCGCCATTCGGTGTGCCGCCACCGTTGGCGCCGTGACACGCAGCGCAGTGGCCGAGGTACAGGCGATCGCCAGCCGTTGCGTCGGTTAGCTGGCCAACACGATTCTCGTCATCTGAGCGCGTATCTAGCGGCTGGCCCCGCAGCGCCAGCACATCATCCGCCGGTGCGCCCTGATTGAAACGCGTGGCGGTCGGGTTTTCGGCGTCGCGGTCGTCGTCATTGACGGCGTCACCCGCCTCGCCCTCGCCGTTCAGCGCCGGCAGCGACGTCAGATACACCGCCATGGCGTTCAGGTCGTCATCGCTCATATGACGCGTGGAGTGGGTGATGACATCCGCCATCGGCCCGCCCGCCTGCGCCTTTCCCTGCAGGTTGCCGGTCGAGAGATAGGTGACAATATCCTGCTCGCTCCAGCTGCCCAGACCATCTTTTACGTCCGGTGTCAGATTGAAGGCGCGCCAGCCGTCGATCATCGCACCGCCCAGATAGCCGTCTTCGTCTTGAGTCTGCGCCTTCTCCTGGAGGGCCAGACCACGCTCGGTGTGGCAGCTACTGCAGTGGCCGGGGCCCTGCACCAGATACGCCCCCCGATTCCACTCGGCGCTCTGCTCCGCGTCGTCCTGCCATGGTTCCAGCGACGAGAAACTCTTTTCCCACAGCCACATCGGCCAGCGCATGTTGAGCGGGAACGGAATCTCGCTTGCACGGTTCGGGGTGCTATCGGGCGCCACCTCGTGCATGTTCCACGCGTAGAGCGCCTCGATATCGTCATCGGTCAGCCGGGCGAAGGATGGAAACGGCATGGCCGGATACAGATGGCCATCGGTCGTTTTACCTTCGCGCAATGCGCGGGTGTAGTCATCAAGGGTGTAATCCCCGATGCCGTGCTCGGCGTCCGGCGTGATATTGGTCGAAAATATCTCGCCTACCGGTGTCTCGAACGCCAGACCGCCCGCATAGTTCTCGCCGCCTTCGGTGGTATGACAGGCAGCACAATCGCTGGCCCGGGCCATATACAGGCCTTGCTTGACCAGCGTCGGGTCACTGGTGGCGGCCTTGTCAGCCTCCACCTGTTGGTCGTGCTCGTCCGCATCATTGCCACAGCCGCTGAGCAGCAGCGTACTCACGCCGG
>Ga0208412_1000927_pt1 | contig 13663 bp, 19 predicted proteins | sample AntDeeMetag02WF4_FD_184758 | JGI IMG/M metagenome (GOLD analysis project Ga0208412, IMG submission 184758) | Saline lake microbial communities from Deep Lake, Antarctica - Antarctic Deep Lake Metagenome 02WF4 (SPAdes) (version 2) | ecosystem: Environmental > Aquatic > Non-marine Saline and... | reverse complement strand
AACGTTTCCACCAACCGTTCCTCTATCACCGAATCCGGTGGTAGCTTCATCCATTTTCCACCGGCCTCTCAGCGGGCTAACGACTGGCGTTCTTCGACCGTTTCCGAGTTAGCCTAGAACGGATGGGTGCGAAACCTGAGGGCGTACCAATCGTCCACACCGACGATATTTATGGCAACCCTGATAAAGTGCGAATCATCCCGAAAGAGCGTTACAGGCGGCTCCAGACGTACGCTAACCTCCCCATCTCGAAACTGCTGGACAAGAATCCGAGACTGAACGGCGTCAGTATCGTCCAGCAATCAGAGGATGAAAGCGATCTCGCGCTACAATTCCTTGTTGATAAGAACACTCGAATGGTTCGGCAACAACTTCCAAATCAGGTACAAGAGGTACCAGTCGTCCATCAGAGGCAACCGCTGGAGAGTACCCCGGAAGCACTCCAAGGAGGTTCGCCCGTTGACTACGATGGTAGTGGAGGACCTAACGGTACACTAACGCTCGCCTGTTACGACAAAGGTTCCAACGACAGGGTAGCCATCACAGCAGATCATGTTATGAATGGTGAGAGCACCATGTATTCATATGGTGACCCAGTTGCTGACTTTCGCACCCGCGACAACGCAACTGATACGACTGCTTACACGATTCGAGGTGGAGAGTCTGTAGATATTAGAGGAACTGTCAATATCCCGAACATCACCGGTGCTTGGCGGTTCACAGGACTTGCAGACAAAGTGGGCAACACTGACGACGGAGATACGGTAGCCGACGGGGGCACTGTCAACGTACAGTTGTATGGTCGTACCAGTGGAAGAGTCGACGACTACTGCAACAACACGAAGCGGACCGGCAAAATAGACTATCAGGCGGACATGAAACGGCATCGTACTACAGGCGGTGATTCGGGCGGTCCTTGGGTTGACAACAACGGGAAACTCCTCGCATGTCATTACGGATATGCCGCCGACTTCGATAACGAGTGGAGCATAGGTTCTATTGGACGTCCATCACTTAACACCGTAGGAGCAAAGCTCTATTATTAATCGGTCCCAGCGAGTAGTTTCTGTTCTGTTTTAGTGAAGTAGCCGAAGTCAGCAAACAAACCTATAATTCTGGCGGGCCGAAGCGTTTTGTTCTATTTTATATAACATAATGGGGAAAAGAATAGCCACCTGTATAGGTCAAACAGCTACTTTAGTGAGGCAAATGTTCAAGAGTTCTGACTGTGAACAATCACCAAGAAGACTATGTCCGACGAAATCCAACATGGGGATTCAACCGGTGTATTCCCGCGTCACTGGCCAGTTACTCCTCAAAAAGGTCGAACTCCACGGATCATAGAAATCAATGAAGATGGTGCGGCAGACGTGTTTAACGCGTTATCATCGGAGACAGCACGCACACTGTTAGACGAGATACACAAAAAACCGAAAACTGCATCAGACTTGGCCCCTATTGTCGGAACATCGATACAAAACGTTCAATATCATCTCCAGAAATTTGAGAATGCTGATTTAGTGGAAGTAGTTGATAGCTGGTATTCATCCCGTGGGTTAGAAATGAAGGTATATGCTCCGGTAGACCGGTCGCTCATTCTTTATACCGGTGATCATCCGAATGAACCATCATTAGGTGACAGATTAACTCGTTTACTAGGAAGTATTGGGATACTCGGGATTATAAGTATAATAATAAATCAACTTGCACAAGGTTTCACACAGTCTTTTACCGAAGAGACAGGTACAGGAGGCAGTGAACCTCATATTCTACCTGATATAGCACTGTTCGAGATCGCTGGCAATGCGATCTCACCGGGTGTAATGTTCTTTATTATAGGATTATTCATATTTCTCATTATTTTTGTTTCAGACGGTCTCAGTGAGGTATCATACAGAAGTTAACATAAGGGGTTGTTGCGATTTTCTTCATTGGATTCTTTGTGTTCGTCGCGTTAGGCGAAGCATTCTAACCGAGACTCACGGCCCCAAGAGGGGTCTGGAGGGCTGGTGGGATAATAATGAGTAGCACCTATAACCGTTGACCCTCTCATGTAGAAGACCCTGATCCAAAGATCGTGATATATCTGAGAAGAACTCTTAGTAAGTGCTCCTCTGAAACTCGATCTCGATGAGCGGGAACCCCACAGATTCAAGTCAAAGGGCTACGGTGACAGCAGTAGCTCGCGAAAATAACCCACCGCGGGCCGGAGATGGTGAGAACATCCCCGAAACCGAGGAACCCGATAGCCTCTATGAGCACAGACAGAGCCACTGGTATTGAATCTACCGGACTGACCGACGACGAATCGCAAAGCCAACTAACCCAGCTTCTCCGCCGTGTTGACGCCCTCGAAGCCGAAGACGAGCGTGTCGAGCACGAACTTCGATCCGAACTCGAAGCAGCTCACTCTGAAATCGAACACCTCCACTCCGAACTCGAAGACGTTCGCGAACAACACCGAGAGGATCACCACGCCCTCGCTCGCGAACATCACGAGCTCCGCGCCTCCCACGAAAAACTCGAAGAACGCGTCGACCGCGCCGATGCCAGTCGCGGCCACATCATTGACGACATCATCGACGTCGAGGACCAACTCGACGATGTGGAACCCGGTTCTACCGGGTCAAATGGTGGGGGTGACACCCCCGAAACCGCCATGCAGTGTCCGGATATGACCCCGATCGAGCGCATCTCGAAGATGGATGCCGAAGATACTGGAATCGATATGACTCCCTCCATCGAGCGCGCCGTCGCGATCTTTGATCACTGGGAGGAGTGGTCCGACAAGACACCAAAGGGTCGCGTGCTCAAGAGTGACCTCAAGACACTCCTCCGAACCGCAACCGGCGAACAGCTCGCGTGGCGACAGGCCTACCGCGCCGCCGAAGCACTCGAAGAACTCTCCAAGGGCCAAATCGAGTTCATCGATCACGACCGCCACGGCAATATGCTGATCCAGCCCCAACCAGCCAGCAGCGGTGACTGTCACTCGTCGTCAGCGGCCACACCCTGACCTGTGTCACTGAACCGTCTGAAGATGACCTACGCCTGACACGGCCTCTAGGTTTCGTGTGCTGTGCTAGTGCATGCATTGGTCGATTACTGACGGGTAAACTGCCTCATGCAGCCTCACAGCTAGGAGAGAGAACGAAAGAGCTAGTTCGACCACTGACGACGCGTGTCAGTGAGGTCGTCATCCTGTCCTGCTTCCTCCTGTCTCGATCGTCATCGTCAGTCCGATCGGGTTGGTTGGACCCTCTCAAAAGTCAAGCATCTAACCACAGTGCTCGGAATCGGACAACGGTTCACATGATCCGGCTGCTTGCGTGCGGTTCGCCGTCGCGGGGCGGCGCGGCTTATCTTGCCCCCGCGGTCTTCGTGCCCTCAGACCCCGGCAACCGCCGCCGCTATCGCATCGCTACGGCTCCCGCACCGCTGGCCGCGACCGCTCCGCAATCTCAGCCGCCTCACTCCACGCGCGCGTTCCTCGCGCACGGACAGGGACTACCGCGACCGCACCGCCGAAGAGGTCGGTCGCTCCGCGTCGCTTCGCTCCCTCCACCATCTGGCTCCCACCTCCTCCGGCGCGCGGAGCGCGCCGTCCCAACCACCTCCAGGTTCCTGCTCGCTTCGCTGCGCGGGCTTTCCCGCTGGTTTGCACGCACGCTCTCGGAGTTCATGCCCCGATTCAACTAATCGAGGTACGTACTCGCGAAGTAGAGATTGACCGTTCCGAACCCTGAACCACCGATCTTGTCCAAGTTGTCGATTTTGAGTGTCCGTCCAACGTACTCTGGCTGCTTCCTGGCCCGATGTTGATGGACGAGATCGCTCCAGATGTGCTCGTTGTAGAGGAGATACCGTTGAAGGTATGTGAGATCACGTCCACTGTCGGTGCCTTCCTCAAGGTACTCCATGAGCTTCCCTGGCTTCCGGTAAAACGGGTTCTCACAGATGAGGGCTATAACCCACTCTTCTCCGTAATTCTTCTCGGTGATCTTCCGTACTGGCTGGATCTCCAACTCCGCGCACTTGTTTCTGGGAACGGAGATATGGAACGGCTCCCGCTGCTGGCCGTATCCGATGTCGATCCCGATACGATTGCCGAGGGCGTCAATCGCCTGTGGATCGACGGGAATTCCGCTGGTGGCGATAGCGATCCGGAAGTGATTGATCGCGTTGCCGTCCACAGCTGGTTGTGCTGATATCGTGATAGTGCTGGGTCCTCGCGGTGCAACACCAGGTCCTGCTGGGACGCTTGTGACGAAGAGCGCGGCTTCGGAGTTATGGGTTTTGAGCGTGAAATTCTCCGGGACCTCCTCGTACCGATCCTGTTGATCGCCCAGTGTGTCGAAAAACGCCGATAGGCCGTGGCCGATCCAGAGCCCGTTCGATTGTTGGACGGTGAACACGCCTCGATCTGAACTGATTCCGGCGAACTGCTGTAGCTCGGCGAGGACGTGTTCGACACGTTCGAGCGACTGGGTGGTATCAGCTGTCCGGAACGCGAACGATCCGGAGAGGGTGTACGGATGGAACGTACAGACTGTACCATGGACGTTCTCGAAACAGGGAATGAAGGTGGTTTCGGTGGGGCTCGCTCGTTGTAATCGCGGTTCTTCTACCGTCCCGACCGAATCGAGGCCCGTTTCGAGCAGTTTGAGATAGGTGTCTTCGATGCTGATATTTTCTTTCTCACTATACTGTTTGATCTTCCCGTGTTGTGACCAGGGGACGTCGATATTCGGGCGCATGGATCATCGATCACCTCGAACCGTAACAAGCTTTCAGTAATAAATGCTGTTTTTGTCTTGAAAGACTTTGAGGTCAATTCTACCCTAGACTTAATATAGCCTATTCGTTATTCTCGGTGTGAACGATGGCGTCGAATAACAGCTTGACGCTGAGACGGACGAATCAAGGTACGACTAAGCCGGGATCTTCCTTTCCAAACGGGTGTGCTACCGATTCGGTTGGATTCGGTTCAAAACCACCATATAACACTCCCAAAACACCACGACGTGACTCGGATCGAGTTCGATCCGACACACCAGTACCGGGGGTTGTGCTCCGAGAAATCACCCGCCTGCACCCCGACTCCACACAGAATGTATCAAAATCTCTTTTACCACCGGAAGAGCGAGACTGGCACACTCTCCTCGATCCGCCCCGTCGACTCCATCCGTCCTCGCCTCGACGACCGCACCGATCGCGACGACGTCTGGGGTGCCCACCGACGACGAATCACCGGGTGCCAACATGAGTAACGATAATCGCGTGGTCGGCTACATCGGCGATTCGACTCACCGCTCGTTGAGTGCGCGCGCGGACGCCGCTGATATGTCTCAGAGCGAGTGGGTTCGGGAGGCCATCGAGGAGAAACTCGATCGCGAAGGTCTCGACGATGCCGCCCGCCGATTCGAGGTTGAGGATCGGCTGTTCGAGCTGGTCGAGCGCCTTGCCGACGAGGCCGCCGACCAAATCGCGGCGGACCTCCGCGATGGCTTCGATCTGGATGATCGCGACGAGGGCGACGAGGACGAATCCGAATACGCTGGCTGGGGCGAAGAGTGATGGTCCAGTACCGCACCGAATACCAACGGAACCCGGGTCCGGCCGACGCAGCGAAGCTCGCGAACTACGTCGCCCGCGGCGACGTGGGCCGCGTCGAGCGCGCGGCGGGTGTGCGTGCGACGCCCGCCGACGTCGACGGGTTTCAACGCATCGCGACGAACGCCGAGATGACGCGGCTGCACTCGTTCACGTTCCTCGAGGACCGCACGCCGGAGGAACTCACCGCCGGCGTCCGGGACGTGCTCCAGGAGCGTCTGGATGGAACGTACCTCGTCGGTGTCGATGTCGCCAACGACGGCAACAACCACCTCCACGTCGCGGAGGCGGGCGACCGCGAGGAACTGTTCATGGACCGGGCCGACATTGCCGAGTTCCGTGAGGCCATCGGCGAGCGCTTCGACGAGGACCTCGCGGATCGGCAGGTGCGAGCATGAGTATGATCGCGCTCGCATTGCCGGGCGTGGATCTGGCTGCGGAGTGGTGGGCGACACTGCCGCTGCGCCAACAGCTGATGTACGGTGGCGTCGGCGGAGTGGTTGGATTCGCGGTTGCAAACATCGGTATCAGGTGGGTGCTGGGCGTCTCGCTGATCGATCTCATCGCGGCGGCGGTGGACTTCTTCGATACCAGTGGGACGCGGACCGGGCGCGAACCCCACGAGGTGGGGGCAGGGAACACGATCAAGCGGCGGTTCTCGCGCGCGAACGAGAACACGATTCCGGTCGATGCGGTGTACAAGAAGAAACTGGACGCGCCCGCGGTCCCGACGTTGGATCGGGAGGTGTCGCTGGGGGTTGCGGGCCAAACCAACAAAGGAAAATCCTCGTTCGTCAAGGACGACGTTCGGCGGTGGGGGTCGGATGAATCGATCTTTGGTCACGGACTCCGTGGCCCCGGTGGAGGCAACGAGGTCCGGGACTTCCTGGCGGACCAGGGGTTCGAGGTGCTCTCGATGTCTTCGCGCGGGTCGAATGTACGGTGGGACCCGTTTTCAGACATCCGGGAGGACCTCGCCTCAATGCAGAACTTCGCAACCGGGCTGTACACCGCCGAGCAGCTGAAGGAAACGGGGTGGACGAAATCCGAGCGGATGTTGCTCACCGCGATGCTGGTGTACTGCTCAGCCGAACACGACGATTTCGGGCACTTCCGGAAGGTGCTCAAGACCCCTCCTGAAGACGTGATCGAGGCGGTCGGGGCAATCCCGAAAGCGAACCTGGCGGTGCAGTCACTGAAACGCAAGGACAAGAGCGATCTGAACACCATCTATGAGAACGTGAACGCGGTGATGTCGCCGCTGGCGACGAGCGACATCTGCGACCCGTCGCTCCCGGCGGTGGAATTGGGGGAGTTCTGTGAGCGGCCCGACGGCCGGGCAGTGGTCCTCGATAACGTCACGTCGGACACCTACGCAAGTGGGTTCTGGCGGATGCTGACGACGAGTGCGATCGACATCGCGCTCGAAACGCCGGGCCGCCAGCAGTTCTGGTTGGACGAGGTGGACAAACTCCCGCGGATAGACAATCTGGGGAAGCTGGCGAGCGCGGGTCGCAAGTCGGGAACGCGGGGGATCATCATGGTCCAGGACGTCCACCAGCTGGTCGACACCTACGGGGCCGAGCCGGCGAAGTCGATCTGGTCGAACTGTCCGAACCGGGTGATGTTCAGCGCGGGCGACGAAGAGACCGCGGAGTTCTTCCTGAGCGGGTTGGGCGAGCGGACGCTACAACGGCGGGAGATAACGACACAGACGAACAGCGAGGGAGAGACGACCGAGAGTACGTCGTACTCGTCGTATGAGGGGAAGCCGCTGCTGACGGGCGAGGTGATGAACCAGGAGGCGGGGATGGCGGTCATCCAGTCGCCGGAAGGGTGGTGGCGGGCGAAGATTTCCGAGCCCTCGTTTTGAATCCTCGGATCACGATCGACGAACTACCCAGCACCGCTGGGGTCACGAAGCTCGATCGCTTTCTCACGCACTCGTCGTTCCCATAGATACAAGCATATTGGTTTCCATATATGAATCGACGTATGGATTCACTGATGCGCGCGGCGGCGTTCCTCGACAAGGGTGGCGTTGGGAAGACGACCACTGTCGCCCACCTCGGGGTCGCGCTCGCTGATGAGGGCCACCGGGTATGTCTACTCGACCTCGCTGGCAAACAGGGCGACCTCACGAAACACTTCGGCCTCTGGGACCAGGTACGAGAGAGCGATGACTGGCCGAACATCACGACCGTCTTCCAGGATGAATGGGACGCGATCGCTGACCAGCTCCCGGACGCGGTGGACCAACTCGTCGTTCCGACCGACGAGGGTCCCGACCTGATTCCCGCCCACGAAGGTCTCGACGGTCTCGAAAGCCTGCTCGGGAGCATCGACGATCCCGGTGTTCGGTACAGCCGGCTGGATCACTTCCTGACGGAGTATCTGGAGGATCGCTATGACGTGGTGTTGCTCGACCTACCGGGAAGTACGTCGAACATCGCGTACAACGGGCTGTGGGCCGCGCGGCACGTTATTGCGCCCGTCCGAGCCGGACCCTTCGAACAGGAACAGACGATGCAACTCCAATCGGACCTCGACGAGATACGGGCGGGCCAGCAGATCGACATCGCTCTCACCCTGTTGGTAATCAATGAATACGACGAGCGCAAGACGATCGATCGCGACCTGTTCGAGCGACTGAGCGGGGAGTATCCCGAGGCATTGGCCCCGGATCAGATACCGCGGTCACAGGACATCACGAACGCCCAGCAGCAGGGATGTACGATTTTCGGACTGGAACAGCCGTCACAGACCGCTCGACGCGCGCGCTCCGCCTATCAGGCGAACGCTCGGGAGCTCCTCGCTCGCATGACCGCGACGGCGGAATCGGGGGCTGGATCGGAGGTAAGCCGATCATGAGCGACGACGAGACCGACCTCGATGCGTTGCGTCAGCGCACGGAAACCGGGAGCCGTCTACAGGAGGATGCCACGGCGTCCGCGACCGCCGAAGACGAGATCGATCCGTTCCGACAGGCGCTCGTCGTAGCGCTGGCCGAGCGCCAACAGGCGGGGAGCCAGCGGACGGTCTCGTTCTGGGATGGCGAGCTTGCGGGGTTGCTCGACGCGCTCGAATCCCACCCTGAGCGGTTGCGCGCGGTGGGTGTCGCGCTCCAGGAGGCGCTTGGGCGCGATCCCGACCCCGACGCGATCGATCGAAGCGAAGTCGTCCAGCTTGCGACGCGTCTCGGGATACAAGAGGCCGACCCCGACCTCGTTGAATCGTGGCGTGAGGCCGTTGCTGATTCGGCGAAGCAGCTATAGGATTCCATATATGGATACACATATTGTTTGATATGTGGAAATTCGTGTTACTGGCGTAACAAATCCAGAGGCGACCAACGACTATGGCGATACTGCCACCGAAGTAGCTCGACGAATTCACCAATAGACCGAGGTGCCCTGTAGGAAGTTCGTTTCCATTGGTACGAGATGAGGGCCCTGTCTCCAATGGCGAGCCTCACTTGTTTATTCTTCAAAAACTGTCGTTCCCCGTCGACGCGTCTTGTTTCGTCGCAGACAACGAATTCTTCGCACCGTTCGTCGCCGTCCTGCCAAACGACTCGGTAGGTAAGGTTCTTGACCTGCATGCTGAGACCGTCACAGCTGCTGAATCAAATCAACTGTTATTTTCGCCCATCTTGAATCGGTTTCGCCCATCGTTCGTTGGTATAAGCGGTTCTGGAACCACTCTCGGACGAGTAACAGAGTGTTGTGAGTGCCGCTACTGTCAATTTGTCGTGTAAAGGTCGTCAGCGTCGACGATGGTTTCGAGGCGGCTGCGGAGCGGGCCGTCGCCGTCGAGGACCTCGCCGGGGCGGACGCGGTAGGTGTCGCCGAGCTTCGTCGCACGGATGGTGCGCTGGTCGGGTTCGATCTCGGTGGTCATGCCGCCGTCATCGAGGCGTCGTTCGAGCGCGCGCACCGCGGCGGACGGCTCGTTGGGAGCGCTCTCGGTGGCCGTCTCGGCGCTGGCGTCGGCCGAGCCTGAGGCGTGCGTCTCGTCGGCTGTCGCGGGCGAGGTGGCCTCGTCGTCGGGCGTGGTGTCGACGTCGGCCTCTCCGTCCGGAGCCGGCTCAGGATCGCTCTCGGACTCGCTCGCCTCGGCGACGTTGGTTGCGCCGGTGGCGTTCGACTCGGTGGGTTCGAGTCGTGGATCGGGAAACGAGTAGTGTTGGACGCTTCGCTCGTCGAGGGTGGCGTAGGTGATGGGGTTGTTGGCTGCCCAGTTGGGGAACGCCTCCCTGAGATTCTCTTCGTAGACGACGGTGATGATCTCGGCGTCGGGCGGGTAGTCGGGGTTGTCCTCGGCGACGGTCTTGTCGAAGCGGGAGATATCCCACTCGTCGGCGGGAGCACCAGGGGTGTTGACTACGATCGCGGGGTCGGGGTCGTTATCCTCGCGATCGCGAACGACGTCGCCGTGATCCCAGTCGGTTTCAGGATTAGGCACGCCGGAGTGCTCACGAGCCGGTCGAATAAGCGTTTCCGACGGTTCTTCGTTGGTAGTTCGCTCCGCCTCTATTCGAACCCGCCGGCGCGACCGAACGGTGAGAGCGTTGCCTCGATCTGTAGTTCGGTATAGCTACACTCGTTACGGAGTTCACGGGCCAACACCGTTTGCTCAGGCATTCCTTTGAGTGAGAAGCCGCGACCGCGCTGGTAGATGACGTACTCTTTTCCTTTGAGTTGCTCGCAGAGCTCTCGTCCTCGTGAGACCTGGCTGGCGGGAAGCGCGTCGCGGACGAGATCGTCTTCCGGAATGGGACCGGACCATCCATGCTTTCTGACCAGCTTCCATTTCAGCGCGCACTCTATTTCGTCGTCCGACCACTGCGAGCTACCCATTGGTTCCCGCTTGCGCCCTCGCTATTTATGACTGTGGTAATCCTGTTTTACAAATTCCAACCACAGCTTTAACACCGCGTGGAACCCAGAAGCGCACAGATACCAGATGAGCGAGGAACTACAGAGCTCGGATCACGACAAGAAAACGCTCCGGAGCGAGTACCCGTCGGGATGGCTCGTTCTCACGAAAAACGAGAGCGTGCCGTACATCGTCGATGCACTGCTGGACGCACCACCACACCGAGAGTTCAATCAGACGGAGCTAGCGGAGCACGCGGGGGTGAGCCGTCAATCGGTGAGCCGATACCTCGATCTCTTGGAGGATATTGGGATCGTGGAACCGGTCGGAGAGACGTCTCGCAAGCGCTACCGATTCAACCCGGAAAGCAGCGTCAGTGAGGCACTCATTCGTCTCGATGGGGCGATGAATGCAGCCGGAGCGGAGCTCGAACCCGGTTCGTAGGATCTCGGGAGGGATCGAGTAGCCACTACGTGATCGATTCGTGTGACGGTGCTGAAGGCGTCGCTAACGTGTTTGCTGCCGATGGGTCCGGGAAGGAACCTTCTACCTGCGAAAGCCCGCACAGCGCGCTGTGCGCGCGAGCAGGACCGTGGAGGTGGGTGGGCGCGGAGGGCGGGTACGCGGTCGGGCTCTGGCCGGCCCGGAGGGCCGGGATTCTTCGGCAGTGCTGTCGCGGCCGGCTCTCGAACCGCGCGCGAGAAACGCGCGTGCTGAATCAGGCGGGCGGTCGCGGGAGGTGATCGCAATGGAGGCTCAGGGGTTTGCGTAAGAGTTACGCGGATCGTTGGTGCAGTAGTGCTCATGTCTTCCGACGCCATTACTGCCGATGATCTCCGTGAGAACGTCGACTACTGGGTGATGGGAAAACGAGCGAACAGCACGCAGATCGTGCATGTGCCTGCGGCCGAGAGTACGCCCGATGCTCCGGAGCCGGCGTGCGAGGATCGCGAATCCTCCTCGGGGAAAATCCGGGAGTGGGATGGATGGATGACGAAATCCCCGTCCGTGTATCCTTCCGGCTACGTTTCATTATGCCAGGTCTGCGCTGATAGTGTGAGCAGTGATCGCTCACTCCTCGAACTGGATCGTGATTGAATTTGAGTGAAGGCCGGTTTCGGTGCGACTCCACGGGGTTCCACGCCGGGAGAACTGTGATCCTGAAATTGCACATGGACCGGCCAAGATCATGTGCAAGTTTCGTGCCTCGACGGGACTGAAACGTCCATAGATTCTGAGCGGTCGGACGAAATCGAGCTTCTTTATATACAAACCGACGGTGAGCAACCTGAATAGCACGCTGGATCAAGCCCCATGTGCAAAAATCATCCATGAGAATCAACACGAGCGGTGAGAAAGAGTATCGTACAGACCTCTACGAGCGCACTGCCGAGCGGTTCGGCGTCGGGACGAAAAGCGGCGGTATCGACGCTGCCTGCGAATTCTCAGCCCAGATGCTTCGCAATCTCGACCGCGCTGCCGAGCACGACGACATGACTGAGGATCTCGCCGAGCTCCTCTCGACCGCAAACGTCACCGTCGAGCATCGCGTCGTCACTGGTGTCGAGATCGACAGCTAATGGAGAACTATCGGCCACATACGTATCCTACCACCTCTCTGCTCTCTATTGGAGGTCATTGGAGGTATTCCCAGTGCATGCGATCGCCACAAAGTACCCGTGCCGTGATTGTGTCAATACGTTAGATTGAGATAAAAATCAATTTACAGCTACGGATACATCGAATTGGAGGTCTTGTCCGTCGTAATGACGAACGCGTACCTTCGACACGCTGGGATTGACATCCGACACATTTAACTGATAATAATTCAGCTCGATGGTTTCGTAGCAGCTACCCATAAGCGGTGGATTATCCTTGTTTTTCACCACGATCGTCAGCACAGACCCATCATGTTTCACACTCCCAAGCTTCGTTTCTCGACAATTGGGATCTCCGATCCCACTCGTACGGCCAGTAATTGAAATACCCTTTTCCTCTGTCTGATTAACAGATATAGCTTCACTTTTGTCCGAGTTTTCCTTATATACACCTTCTAATTTGGCTATGTTTGTATTTATATCAGTCTCCTCGCATTTCTGGGTCGTTGCACGGCCGCAGACTGTGAATTCGGTGTCCATGCTGTTTAGCGCAGTACTGAGGTTTGTGAGACAGCCTCCGGACGCAGCAGCGAGTGTAGTGCTGAGAGCGCCCAAGTACGTGCGACGTTTCATGGTCGCATCTCTATCCCGTATGCAAGAGAAGGTTCGCCAAGCGTAAAGAGTTGTTTGAGTATTCAGACGATCGGATAGAATAATCTATGGTGTTTCTATCTGAAACTAGAAACAAGTGTTTTAATATTAGAGAATAAAAAATAGTTCTGGAGGCGAGATCATGGACGAAATAATCAACGGCGAAACGCTTCGTCTCGGTACAGCCGAAGGTAATGTTTCCAGACGGAAAGTGTTGAAAATGCTTGGAGTAGCCGGAACAGGGGCCGTCGGTCTCTCAAAAGCAATTGAGCGTGCCTACGGTGCGAAACCATCCGTTCTAGGCTAATCCCGCCGTGACCGGACGAATTGGTCTGAAGTCTGCTCTTCAGCAGGAGAATACTACCGTTCGCTGGCGACGATCACGAGCTCAGTGCATGTTCAGGAGCGCTCACCGTCGTGAGTGCTCCGAATTTCTCAATGAACGCGAGTGCTGCCGCTATCCGAGGCTCACGAATCCAGCCCGATCGAGCCGGATTACGCGAGGTTAGCGTCGAACTGCTCGTGCTGCACCTCGTTGAGCAACAAGGTGTGGTGAGCGTTCGGGTCCAGTGCATCGTTCATCAGCGATTCGACCAAGCTCGGCGGTTCATAGCCGAGTCGCTCAGCGACTCGGCGGAGAATCCGATCACTCCGCCGGCTGAACGCCCGCGCCCACCGCTCCCGAGGCAGAAGCGACGACGGCTCAACGTCGTCGCTGTCGTCGTCCTGCTGGTCTTCGATGATTTCGATGAAGAGCTCTCGGAGCGTGCGGCTCACCACCAACGAGAGCAACGCGATCAGGATCAACGCTTCCACAACCTCCGGTTTTCCCGACTTGATCTCGTCAAGTCCGTGCGTGGTCTTGAGCTCCCGAAATAGAAGTTCCACCTCCCAGCGCGCCTGATAGAGCTTCGCTATATCAG
>Ga0208412_1000916_pt1 | contig 13789 bp, 8 predicted proteins | sample AntDeeMetag02WF4_FD_184758 | JGI IMG/M metagenome (GOLD analysis project Ga0208412, IMG submission 184758) | Saline lake microbial communities from Deep Lake, Antarctica - Antarctic Deep Lake Metagenome 02WF4 (SPAdes) (version 2) | ecosystem: Environmental > Aquatic > Non-marine Saline and... | reverse complement strand
GCCGCCGACAGCGACAGCTCTCCGTCGATCCGTCCGTAATTCTCTCGTCGAGACCGTCAGTACAACCGCTTCGACACAGAACTCAGGCCGCAGAAACAGCTAGCCGAGGATGCTTTGTGAGGTACTGATCCTAGACTACCTGTCGAAATTTCGGTACGCAAGCCGTCACCACGTAGTGCTGGCGCTCCTATGGCACACAATGATGCGACGCGGTGCAGTTAGGGCACCCGACCTTCAGGACTACAACTCCGACGACCAGTGTATCGCTGTCCTACACCGTCCGGAAACTGACACACCCCTAAAAAATCAAGAAGACGGTGAGCGGATTGTCGCGCTGTCACCACATATGTGCGACCTGCTTGACGATTGGATAGATTCGCATCGCCCCGACGTAACCGACGAGTTCGGGCGCGAGCCCTTAGTGACGACACCTCAAGGTCGTATCCACGCGACAACGGTCACGGGTATCGTCTACAACTGGAGTAGACCATGCATCATCAACGAACCGTGCCCGTTGAACCGTGACCCGAACGAGTGCGAGGCCGCGTGCTACGAGAGCGCATCGAAGTGCCCGGAGAGCGTCTCTTCACATGCGGTCAGACGCGGCTCAATTACGCACCACCTGCAGTCGGATGTACCCCAGAAAGTCGTCAGCGAACGCGCGAACGTCGGGCCAAAGGTTTTAGACCAGCACTACGACCGCCGCAGTGAAAGAGCGAAAATGGAGCAACGGAGACGGTTCCTACGGAATATCTAGGTACCACAAGTGACTACTTCGACCCGTCATGCGACTCCATCACCGTCGAGTGAACGTCTCGCCGGACGCGTCGGGCATGACCTCGTGCGTGAATCGGGACCCTCGGAGGGTGTTCACGAGTTCCGATAGGCGCTTCGCCGTATCGTCTCGGAAGATGACGCCGAGTTCGAGATTTTCGGTAAGGCCCTTGTGCGTCAGGTTGGCGGTTCCGAGGTAGGCCGACTGTCCATCGACGGTGATGATTTTGGCGTGGAAGGTCGTCCACGAGTCGCGGTCGATATACTCGAAGCAGGTCGTGACCGGGCCGAGTTTCTCGTCGTTGAGTAGACACCGCGTGAACGTCCGGTTGTAGTCCTCTTTGCCGTAGGTGAGCGAGTTGGTGATGAGCGTGATAGAAGCCCCATTACCGGTCGCTGTTCGGAGGGCTCCTCGGAGTTGGTCGAATGCCTCCTCGCTGAGGAACGGGCTCATCAGGACCACTTCTTCTTCGGCGGTCTGTATGAGTTCAATTGTTCCTGAGAGGAGAGGATAAAATCGGACGCCTTCGAGTGCGTCGTCGAGTTCGGGGAGGGTCGCGACGAACGTGTTCGCGGGGATTTCCGGCTCCGTTGCGAGGAGTTTGGCTCCCGTGAAAGCCTCCTGCATCGCGTTTGCGTCCAGTCCGTCGTCGGTCAGTATGCCGCTGGTTCGGAGTTCGAAGACGATGTTTCGAGCTTCAACGTTGCTCAGACCACACGGTGCGTATTTCTTGAGTGTTTCTGGGGAGACGAGCTCGTCTGAATGGTGGAGATACGTGAGCGTCGCGTGGACGCTTTCGTGCGCGCCATCCGGTACGTTCTCAACGAGTATGGTGGCCGCCTCGTATAGCGTTTCGATGGGTAGCTCTGATTTCATCATTGGGCTCGGAAAGCGGAGGGGGACGGGGACTACGACTGGTGGTTGTTGGCTCGGTCGACGGTTGTGGTGAGGTTTACGAAGCCCGTGAGGTCGTCGAAGGGGGCCGCTCCGTCCTTCGTCGCGTGGTTATCGAACGGCCCACCGTAGAACGTTGCTCGACCGAGGTTGTGGTTGGTGTTCTCGGTGGCGAACGCAGGGAGATACAGGCAATCCTCACACGCGCCGTTCTCGTCGTGGAGACACACCGGGTCGTACGAGCAGTCGTTGAGTTCGTGGAGTTGCTGGACGAACTCGCGGAACTGCTCCTCGAAGAGCGTCCAGATGGTTCCGAGGGCGAAGTCCGCGTCTGGGCTCTTGTAGACCACGAAACTCATCGTGTGCGGCATCAGGCGCTCCTTGAGGCTCTCGCGCTGATGACCAGCGAGGGCACTAATGCAGTTGATGAACAGGTGTGCCGCCGTGTTCAAGAGCGTGTAGCAGTGGCGAGAGATGTTCGAGCGCGACCCGCGAGGCGTGTTGATGGGCAGGTCGTCGTATCGCCCCGGGATGATGATGTTCGAGAGGAACCAGCGCCGCACGGCCTCGGTGTCGTCGAAGTCCGGCTTATCCGAGGCGTCAATGACGCCGTTGGTCTCCAGCCAGTCGAGAACTGCCCGCTTGTCGAGGCGGATGAGGACGGCCTCGGCGTTGTGTTGCTGGGTGTACATGTGAGGGCGAGCGTGACCGTCCTCGTCGTTCGTCATAAAGAGGTTCAACTCGACGGGGCGCTCGCCGTCACCGTTGCCATCATTGCCCTCGCCGTCTCTTGCGTCGCGGTCGGACTGAGCGTTACTCTCACCAGGGGCGAGGTCGTCCGTGTCTCGGGGCGTCGGGCGCATCCGCGTGTAGCCGTAGGAGACTGTCGTGATGGGGAAATCCTTCAGCAGACGCACCTCCGAGAGATTCAGGCTCTTTCTGAGCGAGTTATACTCCTTGGCGACAGGGAGTGAAACGTGGGTGTTCTCAGCGTCCTTGTCTACCATCTCCTGATATGAGAGGGATTCGAGGCCGTCGACGGGTGTGTAATTGTCGGCGTCGGGGGCGATGCTGAGGAACTCGTACAGTTCCTCCGCGAGTTCAGGCTCAGAGACTTCCTCGTCATCCGAGAAGCGGTCTTCGAGCCACTCAGCGGTTTCGTCGCGGTGGGCAGCCACGTCCTCAGTGAGTTCCTCTCGTGCGAGTTCTTTCGCATCCTCGCGTTCGGAGGCCGAAGCCTTCCCGTAGGCTTTCCAGCCACCGAGATGGTGTGCGGCGCGGTCTTCCACTTCGTCCTCGGTGGGATTGCCGTAGTCAAGTCCTCTAATGAGGTAGTCCGAGGCGATGTCGGCCCGGTAGGTCGGGCGACGGTAGATGTTATCCAGCTTCGGACGCGTGTTGATGAGCGTCTCCACCTGCGGGTAGTAGGTGTGGCTGGACATGTGGTTCATCACCTCCATGCTCTCGTTGTCGCAGTCGGGGTTCGGGCAGAACGGCGAACGGGCGAAGAAGTGGAGCGAGTGGTTGCAGTCGCGGTCAGCGCACTCCCAGCGCCAGTTGCCCATCTGACTCGATGAGCGATTGAGTTTCATCCCCGCGCCACAGTGTCGTTCGATGTAGAGTCCCGTGAGGCCACCACACTCGCAGACACCGACCAGCGAGAGCTGGTCGCGGTCGGTGAACTTCCGATTGCAATTCTCACAGGCGAGTTCCTCCTCGCTATTCGAGGAGTTGATGTCCTGCATCTGGTCACGGCGGTACGCGCGAATGGAGCCGCAAATGTTGCACTCGAACGTTCGGGGGAACACCGCGTAACTGGCACCTCCGGGGTTGACGAAGGTCACCGAGTCGGTGCTGTCCACGTCGAGGTCGAGAAACGTCCGAACCGAGTCTGCGTTATCCCACTTCGAGATTTTGCGGTGGATTCGACTGACGACGTAGTTCTTCGGGAGCCCGGTTTCCTCATCGTTCGGGTCGTTGATGAGTTGTCCGTGGTCGTCCTTGTGGGGCTTAATGAACAAAATCTGCCCGCTGAGGCTGTTGTGGGCGTGGTTGAACGTGTTGTACGGCAGGTACTCGTAGATGAACTTTGAGCGTTGCCGTTCCATCGTGCCGGTTTTGTGAGTCATGGATTCTTGAGGGGTTTGGAGGTGGTCTTCAGGCGTTCTCCAGCGCCTCGATGATGGGGATGTTGTTGCTGAACGAGGTGATTTCGACTTCCTCCTCGATGTGTCGGAGGCTCTTCATCGGGGCGAACTTCTCGGGGAACTGTGGGGAGCCCATCTCCCCGCCCCGGAGTTTGTGTCGCCAGTCGTTCCAGATGAGGTTGAGACGCCGGTCCACCCGCGTTCGGAAGAACTCGTTGACATAGAAGCCGTTCCCGTCGTTGGGCTTGTACGACAGGTAATAGGGCGTCTCTGAGAGGGCATACGCACGGTGCAGGTCCTCTCGAATCGTTTCCTTCGTCAGTTGTGGGTATTTGTCGTCGTCGTCCATCACTGCGAACATGTGGGAGCCGCTCTGGATGTTCACGCGAGTATACGACGAGCCCTCTACGTCAGGTTCTTCACCCTCGCGGAACAGGAGTGGGCGGTAGTACTGGAGCAGGAGCGCCATCATCACCCCTGAGAACGTCTTCTCGACGGCGAACTTCGCCCAGCGGTCGATAGGCACGGGTTCGACGGTGCGGTTTAGGTACTCGTGGAGTTTCTCGAAGTACTTGTACCGGTGACGGTCACGTTTGTCGAACGGGCGAAACACGTCCATCACGAAGCCGGGGATGTTGTCCTTACGTCCAACCCGGCTTGACGCCTGTATATACTGGAACGTCTGGCTCGGGTAGCCGTAGAACAGCATGAAGTTGAACCTGTCCACGTCGATGCCGTGACCGACGAACGAGGTGGCGGGAACAGTGTCGATACGCCGATGGAACGGCTCGTCTGCGAACTTCCCATCGCGTTCAAGGCGCGGGAGCGTGTCAGTATCGCGCGTGTCCCCCGTCAGTTGGGCCGACTCGATGGGTATGTCGTACCCGTCGTGGCGCATCTCGTTATCTATTTGCGAGATATTCTGGCGGTAGGTGTCCTTCTCTTGGATGTTAGTGAAGTACAGGAGCGAGGTCTCATAGCGGTCGAGAACGCTGTCTCGCTCACTCTCATCGAAACCATCCGCCCAGCCGCTCTCCGCCTCCGCGACGAGCGTGTCGAGGTCGTCAGTGTCGTTCGGGTCAAGCGATGGCCGGTTGTCGGGGTTACGCAGGTGGAAGCCTTTGACGACGTGGCGCACGATGTCGTCGGAATCCATCACGTAGTAGTCGCGGACGAGTTCGTGGTACTGCTTGATAAAGTCGAGGATGGCGTACAGGTGTGAGCGACTGTTCGGAGTGATGCCCCGGTACTCACGCTCAACGCGCTGTTTGTTGAGCTTCCCGTAGAAGGTCTCCATCAGCTTGGGTCCCTCCTCGGGGAAACGGGCGGCGTCTTTCTGGAACAGCATTTCGATTTGCCTCTCGAACTTCTCGATGGTCGCTGTCGAGGTCAGGACCTTCGGCGTGATACCCTCGACGGCCACCTCTCCGTCGTCGTTGCGTTCTTCGCTGATTTTCTTACACAGCGTAAGGAACGTGGACTCGTAGTGGCTTGCCATTGTCCCGAGTTCCTCGTTCAGCAGGTGAACCTCGTCCACGAGGTGGAGCGACGGAATTGGGTCGAAGTAGCGAACGTCGTCCCGTCGAGCGGGGTCGCGCGTCCCGGGTTCGACATCCTCTAATTCGGAACTCGCAGGCCCATGCTCGCAAATGTGGTTCTCGGGGCAGTTGTCCGAATAGCCCAATCCGTGGATAGGGCACCGAGTGGTGAAGTTCCCGAACAGGTTCGCGAACAGCGGGTTCATTCCCATCACGGCTACCTTGTCGAGGCTTCCGAGCAGGACCGATGGTAGGTAGCGGTAGATGTCGTGGTCCACCACGTAGAACGGGAGGCGGTCTATGCACTCTTCGCCGTCGTCGAGTTCGTTCCCTGTGCAGAAGTGGTAAACGCTGTTGTCGGTCTCGTTGTACTCCACGTCGACATCGCTTCCGCACAGCGGACACGAGTCAAGGTGCTTGCAGTCGGATTCGAGTTTCTCCTTCGCGCGGGTGTTGCCCGGCTCATTGGCCCCGGCGTATGCCTCGTCGAGGTTGTTGTTCTTGCCGATGTCGTTCGGGGAGTCCTGGCTGCCCGGGAAGTACCCAAGGGCGAACTCGTCACCCGCGCCATCGAGACCGCCTTCGGACTCGGGTTTGAGGCGGTACTGTTCTGCGACGAGCATCGCCTCCATGAACCGCTGTTTCTGCTGGCGCGAGAGCAGGCGGAGCGGGAAGCGAATCCACGCTGTGACGCCCCGGTGCTTACCTCGAATCCGGTCGAAGAAAAGGTTGAAAACGACCAGCCCGAGGTACGCCTCGGTCTTGCCACCACCTGTCGGAAACCAGAGAACTTCAGCCCGTTCGTCCCGCTCGGTGTCTGCATACTGCTCATACTCCGGATTCGGGTCCCGAGCGACGATACTGGGGAGGTTCTTGACTATGAACACCAACTGGAACAATCTCCACGATTCGAAGCCCTCTCCCGGCGGCGTCATCTCGGAGTGGAGTCGGTGGTTGACGCGGTTCATCATCTGGAACGCCCGCAAAACCTCTGGTCGGTCTTCGAGCATCCCGATGGCCTCGCGGAACTCTTCTCGTTCCGCGTCGAACGTCTCGGCGGCGGCCTCGTATTCGTCAAGCTCGGGCGAGGGGTCGCCGTACTCGTCCACAAAGTCGTCGCGTCGTTCGTTCAGCCATTCTCCGTGGTACTCCCGCATCCCGCGTTCGATGTCTCGGAGTACGTCGAGCGTGTCCACCCCCGACACGTCTCCCGCGAGAGCGGCGAACCGGGTGTTGTAGTCGGTGTTGAACTCAAATTCGTAGACGGGGCTGGTCGGCGTCGAAGTGGTCTCGATGCGGCGGACGGCTTCGTTCTCTGCGTCCAGTGCGTCACCGGTCGTCGAGCAGTTGCGACCCTTTGCCCAGATGTGCTGTTCGAAGCGGTAGTCCTCGGGCAGGAGTTCGAACTGGTACGGGTTGAGCGTCGCCTCGACACCGATGCGTGGGTTGAGGATGTGCGGCTCTGCGGGGCTTTCGACGGATTCGGCTTCCTCATCCTGCTCTTTCCCGGGGCTTTGCTTCGGACAGTTCGCCAGTCGGAGAACGACTTCGGTCTCACCCGTGTTGTCGCGCACTTCGACTTCGACGCGTACGTTCCATTCGAGCGTCTCATTCCCAGGCGAGAGCGTCGGTAGACTCCTACGAACGCGAGTGTGTTCATCCTCGGTGAGTTGGGTGAAGTCGAGGCCGTCAAACTCGGCAGGGTCTGGACTCACGGAAGCACGCGTTGCGATAATGTCGTCCTCCGAGAGTGCGTTCCGTAATTCGTCCTCTAACGCGTTGAGTACATCTCGGGTCGCGATTCGGGAGGCATTGTCGTCGGTGATGTCGATGGTCGTCGTGGTCTCAACCGTGACACGGCGGAAGAATCTCTGGTTGAGTGCGTACAAGTCACCTGAGATGTCTTCTACCTCAATATCGTCCACGTTTGCGAGTGCGTCCTCGATGGTCACTGCGTTGGAGGGGACGTCGACGGGCTCAGGAGGTTCGTTCACGTTCACATCGCCAGCTTCAGTCGCCGCGTTTCCAATGGCTCGGCGGTGGTCGATGACGGCGGCACGAACCGACCGGTTGCGGATGTCGAGGTACTCGTCGTACGTCGGGAAACTCGGGATGTACACGTCGAATTCGAACTCGACGTGTTCGAGCGTTGTCTCGGGGTCGGCGGGCTTGAATTCCAGCGTGATGTTGCTGGGTCGCACTTGCGAGACGAACGTCTCGCGGTTCGTTTCGCCGTGCGTGGGCGCGAGGTTGGAGACATAGTAGGCTCGCTTAGGTTGTTCACCGATGCAGTACGGTTGGTGTCTTCCTCGGGCTCGTGTGAGAGCGTCGCTGAGAATCGATTCTCCGATGGCGTCGTATGCAGTCTCTGGCTCGACGTGCGTCGTCTGATTTGAATGGGTCAACTGTCGTCCTCCTCCCCTCATCGGTCGGCGGGGAGTCGCTCGCGCGGCATCGACGCGAGAGCAGGAATTTATGAATCGATGCGTCTGACTTTGGTTACAGTCTCAATGTCAATGTCACGGGAGATAGTTCTTATCATCCCTTCATTTTCAACGCCATTGAGCGACGCTCTCGACGTGTTGTTCATTTCAGCTTCGATGTAGCGCCGAACGTTGCGTCCCATCTCGTGGTGGGTGAAGCGGATGTGCTTAATCGACGCCCAGACGGTCTGCCAGCGGCGCTCGGTGAACTCGGGGGTGAGTCCGGGCGAGAAGAGTTCAATCGCACGCCGCACGTCGTGGCTGTCCTGTGGCCCGATGGTGTGGCCGGTGGCCCAGAACTTGATGGTCTGCCACGCCTCGATGCTGGAGTCCATCTTCGCGAAGGCCTTCTGGACATCAGAGTAGGACATCCCCTGCTCCTCCATACCTTCGACGAGCATCGCTCGCCAGTCCTCAACCCGTTCCTCACTCTGTTTGACTGATTCACGCTCGTTGGCGTCGTCGATGAGAGCCTCGTACAGGTCGTCGGCCACTGAGGAGATGAGCAGAACTTCATCACCCGGCGAGACCGCATCAGCCCGCTTTCTGACGACCTTCGTGGCCTTCGAGTCGTAGAGCGGGACGTACGTACTTGCCGCATATTCGACGGGCTCCAAGTCTCCGCCGAAGTGTATGCATACCCGGTCCTCACTCCCCGTGGTGCCACTCACAGACTTGCCCGCCGCTCGCCGTTCGCTAAGGCCGTGTTCGTCCATATACGCCGTTATATCGTCGTCGAGGGCGTCGAGGTCAAGGACGAAATCATCCTCGTCGTCACCACCGTTCTGATTCGTCGTCGCTGTCTGCACTTTGATTTCCTGGGTCGCTCCCTTGATGGCGTCTTCGAGGACGTTCTTCCAGACTGAGAACACCATGAACTCCACCTCCGTGGACGGCGGGAATTCGAAAATGTCGTCGGTACGATATGGCGGGTATAGGTAGATGTACCGCGTCTGGGTTGAACGTGTGACGCGGTTCCGCTCAATGATGAGTTCGTCATCGTTAGCCCCGACTGCGTATTCCTCCTCGTCGAGGGCGAGCATCAGAGCGTTCTTCTGAGCCGTATTCGAGACGACGAACTTGACGTTCTCTTCTTTCTGTGCGGCGTCGTGGATGCGCGAGAGGACGGAACTCTGGAGCGGATGGCGCTCGTTGAGCAACCCTTGTACGTCGTTGATGGCGTCGGCGTACTGGCGCAGAAGGTCGCCGTCCGCTGTCGAACGCCCCTCCGAGGCCTGTCGAAGCTTCTTGACGAGTTCGGGCGTCGAGAAGAACCCAGGGTTTGCCTGAACCGTCCGTGTCCAGTAAGTGGGCTGAACCGGGACTTTCGCCAGCGAAGAGTACGCGGCACAGACGAGTGGGTAGGCACATCGCCGCTTGCGGAGCATCGCCTTCATGTCGTAGATGTCTCCCAGACGGTCGGAGAGCCGGGAGTCGTGAATCGACTGGATGTTGAAGTTCGTCCCGGTGCGGATAATGCGCTCCTGTACGGCCAGTTCCGACTCACCAGGGCGAATCCTCTGTGACGGTGTGGCTGTTGCGAGGAGACCATTGGTCACTCGGAGTGGGGTCACCCCGAGCTTGCGCGTGATGCGTTTGGCAGCGGTGTCCATCTCCCCGGTGTAGAAGATGAACGGCACGTCAGGGAACTCCTCGCGCAGCTGCTCGATGTGGTTGAACTTCCGCTCGCTCCATTCGGTGCGTTGGAGGTCCACGAAGACTGCGCTCGGCGTCTGGCATCCGTTCTCAAAGTCGAATTCGAAGTCGGTACTGTTGGTCGGGGCGTAGTAGAGACCCCATTTGTTGGGAACCTCCGAGAGTGCGTTCACTGGCTTGACTGGATAGAGACTATCCTTCCGTGACGATGGAGGGTTGAGACGTCGCTTGAAGTGGAACTTCCAGAACTGGCTCGTGTACCCGGTTGACGGGAAGACGAGCATCGGGCGCGTCTCTTTGGAGAGACTCGGGCGGTTTGAGTAGGTGTGAGTCCCGCAGAGTACCAGCGGAATCGAACTGGAAGGGAATGGGTCGTGGATGACCATCGATTTCTTCTGTTCGATGGCGGTGAGGGCAATGTACAGAATACACCGTTCAGTCTCGGTTAGGAGGAACTGCTCCCCATCATTGCACATTTCCTCGTCGAGGAAGCCTGCGAGGAACGAGTACTCCCGACACTGGTCGGCGTACGGTTGAACGGAACGAACCGGAGAACGGTTCGTGGGAGTCTGTCCAACGTTCACGATTCACTCTCCAGGGAGAGGAGGTCGACCCTTCGCATATCTACCACACCCATTTCGTCCGTGATAATTCGTATCACGCCGTATTAATTGATAGGGTTCAGTCAGTCGTTTGTTACAACAAGACTGTCCGGCTCTCCCGTGTTTTCATTTGCGAACCCGACCTCCTCGATGAGGGTCTCTGCGACGGTGTGAATCATCGGGACGGGAACCGTGTTTCCGGTAAGTCGCCGTGCCCGAGAGCGGTTCGAGTCAGAGATTTCGAACCACTCGGGGAAGCCCTGTAACCGTAAGAGTTCTCGAACCGTCGGGTTGCGCTTACCGTTGATGAGGAGATAGTGCCACGACGAAGACGCACGAAGCGTCCCACAGTACGGGCGTGGTGTGACGAGGCCGTTGCGGTTCTCATGCCAGACGGAGGGTTCGGGCACGTTCTGTGCGTTATCAACCGAATTGAGCCGGTCAGACTGGACCTTCTCGCTGGCGAAGTACTTTTCCTTGGGGTCGTCTTCCAAAATGGCGGCAAGAGCCGCCCGCTGGTCATCCTCCGTTTTCAGGGCGTTCTCATTCTCCGTGGGCATCTCGAAGTCGTCCGGGTCGGGTGCGAGGTCTTCTCGGAATCCGACGATGATGAGACGTTCGCGGTGCTGAGGGAGACCGAAGTCCAGCGCGTTCAGAATCTCGTCGAACACGACGTAGCCGCAGTCTTCGAGAGTGCTCCGCACCGTCTCGTAGGCTGAACCTTCTTTGACGAAGCGGAGATTCTTGACGTTCTCCAACATGAACGCCTTCGGTTTCTGCTCTTTAAGAATCTCGACAATGTGGTAGAACAGCATCCCCCGCTCGTCTTCGAGGCCGTCAAGCTTACCCATCTGACTGAACGAGGGACATGGCCAGCAGGCTAGAAGTAGGTCGTGCGGAGGCACAACATCTACATCGACGTTGCGGATGTCGTGTTCGGTGATGGGTTCGCCCCAGTTGTTCTCGTAGACCTCTTGGGCCTCCTCATTGATTTCGCATGAGAACACGCACTCGCCTCCTTCACTCTGGTATGCGACGCGGGTGCCGCCGATTCCGGCGAACAAATCGACAAATGTGAATTGACTCATTTCATTTTTCCTCCGTGAGGCTTCTGCTAATTTCGGTCGGAGCAAGCGGTCTGTTGTCGTGAATGTCGATAGAACATTTGAAAAGGGTTGTGGTTGGGGTCGTTTTTCGAGGTGTGAGCATTCCAAATATCTCATTACGTGATACCGTCACGCTTAGGTCGATAGCCCCACGTTTTAATCTGTCGACATTATCAACGAACTATTGTTGTCGCCTGCCGCAGTTGAGCCGGGGGATACACTATTACCCATAACAACAATCACTCACTGAGACAGTGGCAATCATTCATCACTAGCTCGTACTCGGAACAATTGGGGGTGCTATCGTACTATAGATATGCGTAGAAAATAACGGACCCTTCTCCCGATTACCCTGTCGTCTCCCACTCTCTGGGCAGAGTGAGTTTGTAGCGCATCTGGTTCCCGTCCCGTCTGCGGATAATGAGGCCTAGGCGCTCGCAGAGCGTTCCGCAATAGCCCGCGTAACTGTCAGCCTCGTTCCCGTAATACGCCTTTAGTCGCTCCACGAGGTCCGCTTTGAGGATACCATCCTCGTGCGGGTCGTCCTCTTCACGCATATACCGCTCCAGTTCTCCGAGGAACGCCACGTAGTGACCATACATGTGCAGACCCCGATACAGGGACTTCTCCACGGGTGTCAGGCCCGACATATCATCGTTGAACTTCTCTGCTACATCTCGACCGACTGCCGTGAGCGAGAGTACATCTTCGCCCTTCGAGCCGCTCTTGTCCACGTGGAACAGGTCATTCGTCCGGCGTCCAACGAGGCCGAAATTCATCGACTGCACTTCACCGAGTTCATCGATGTCGTTCAGGTGAGCGGCGAGTTCTTCCCGGGTACATTCCCTAACCTCAATCAATCTGCGGAGTGCCACTTTCGCCTTTAGCGGGTTCGACGCCCACTCGACCAGCGGAGGCTTGGTCGGTTCATCCAACATCTGTAGTACTCGCTGGCGTTCCTCCGGTGGGAGTTGCTGGAGTTGGTCTAGCACATCTTCTGCCTTTGAGTCACTTGAGTTGTCTTCCATTCCCTTTCTCTCAAATAAGTCGAAGGAATCATAGTCATATGAAGTTAACTAAATCTATTTGACATGGTGAGGTGCTTGTGTTGCGCAGGGACTGGCATGCGTCCGATAATGACCTATTCTTTAACTTCAGCGCGTCGCTGAGCGTATTTGATGCCTATATCGAGCGCGTGGCCGGGCCGTCTGCTGAAACTAATATCGAATCGGCTTTTGTATCAACGAACCGTCTCGTTGAACCGCGACCCAAACGAGTGGGATGCCACGTGCTGCGAAGCCCATCGAAGTGCCAGGAGAGTGTTTTTTCACATGTTGTCAGGTGTGGCCTAATCACACACTACCTGCAGTCGGATGTGCCTTCAGAAGTCGTCAGTGAACGCGCAAACATTGGGCCAAAGGTTCTAAGACCAGCACTACGACCGCCGCAGTGAACGAGCGAAAATGGAGCAATGGCGACGGTTCCTGCGGAATATTTAGGCATTACCGTAGTCCTCCTCATCCCCAAGGACGGATTCCATCAACTCTTTTCGTGCCTGCCGTTTCTCCTCGTCAGAGCGTTTATCGTAGTACTTGTCCATGACGGCCTCTGCTACGTTGCACCGTTCGGAGAGGACAAATTTGGGGATGCCATCGCGCAGTCTCTGGGTGATGTAGCCTTTCCGAACTGGATGGCAGGACAGGCTCCCCGGGCACTTGTAGGCGGCATCGTTGCTCATTGCGTCACAGTCGTTGGGGTCTCGCCCGAACGGACACCCACCCTCGACCACACATGGACGCGTCCACTTATAGCAGTACTTGCGGATTGTGTTTTTTGAGAGCCGCCCGTAACGGCTTGCAAGCAGCGGGCTACGCCCGTACTCATCCTCTACGTCCGGGCGGTGGGTAGCGAGGAAGTCATTGAGCACTTCGCTGGTTGACGCTCCGATAGATACCTGTCGTTCGCCCTTCTTTCCGTTTTTCAAGGTCGTTCCTTCCTCGGAACGGTGCTCGAAGTTGAGATACGAGTCGTCGCCATCCGAGTGGTAGTCGGCCATATCAAGCGAGTGGATGCCACTAGTTCGTACTCCGGTCACCGCAAAGAGGAGCCAGACAACGTGTTCAATAGTCGCGTACTCGAACTTGTGAAGATGCGCCAAGATGTCTTTGGCTCGCTCGCTGTCGAGTATGTCGTCGCGCACCTCTTCTTCGTGGTCCAGTGATGGGATGATTACTTTGTGGTTGAGTCCTGAAGGACACGCGTCGAATGTTTCACACGTTTCGATGAACTTGCGTGTTATTTTCTGCTGACTCGCCTCCGACTTTGGAGAGAGTTTGTCCACTCTCGTTGGGGCCTCGTCGCGTCGCCAAACGCGATAGTCTGTAAGGTCTCGGCCTGACAGGTGATTCATGTTGTCGATACTCGCGACATTGTTGCACCAGCGAATGAAGTGATTGAGGCTCAGTACTTCACAAAGCCGCTTAGTTAGAACGTCTGCTTGCTGAAGGTGTGTCTAAAACCAAACAAGCAGACGGTGAGATCCACGAGGACCAGCTTCTTAACTTTCTCGTCAACCGCCTTGACGAGGA
>Ga0208412_1000907_pt1 | contig 13889 bp, 12 predicted proteins | sample AntDeeMetag02WF4_FD_184758 | JGI IMG/M metagenome (GOLD analysis project Ga0208412, IMG submission 184758) | Saline lake microbial communities from Deep Lake, Antarctica - Antarctic Deep Lake Metagenome 02WF4 (SPAdes) (version 2) | ecosystem: Environmental > Aquatic > Non-marine Saline and... | reverse complement strand
GAACGAGCGTAGCGAGTCTTACGTGAGCGAGGCGCAACGCCGTGATGGAGCGCCATGTCCGCTCCCGCAGGGCGGCGCTGCGTTGCTCGTCACTCGTGTAGGACGCGCTACACTCGCTCCTCGCTCCTCGCGGCGAGCACGCACAGCACCGCAGAGCATTACCGAAATACCTGCAGGGCCCACTGGCCCCATGCAAGGAGGTGGCGATGTCCCTGCAAGCGCGTTTCGAGGCACTTGCCGATCACCCGGCGGCCGGCCCCGTCATCGAACGGTTGCGGCAGTATGCGCTGCTGACGCGCATCGATCGGCCCATCGGTACGTATCTGCTGCTCTGGCCGACCCTGTGGGCGCTGTGGTTGGCGGCGGAAGGCGTACCGAACCTCTACGTCCTGTTCGTCTTCGTTCTTGGTACCTTCCTGACCCGTGCGGCCGGCTGCGCCATCAACGACTTCGCCGATCGCGGCATCGACGCGCATGTGCAACGGACCTCCGGCCGGCCGCTGGCGACGGGCGCGATCCGCGCCTGGGAGGCCCCTGCATTGGCGGTCGTGCTGCTGCTGATCGCGTTCGCGCTGGTGCTTACGCTGAACCGGCTGACGGTGTATCTGGCGTTTGGCGCCGTGATCCTGGCCGCGATCTATCCGTTCTCCAAGCGCTTCACCCACCTGCCGCAGGTATTCCTCGGCGCCGCTTTTTCATGGGCCGTGCCCATGGCCTTCGCCGCCCAGACCGGGACCGTGCCGCCGATCGCCTGGCTCGTGTTTACCGTCAATCTGCTGTGGACGGTCATGTACGACACGATCTACGCGATGGCGGACAAGCCGGAAGATCTGAAGATCGGCGTGAAGTCGACGGCCATCCTGTTCGGCGATCACGACCGCCACATGGTCGGCGTGCTCCAGATTCTGACCGTGGTCGGCCTCGCCATGATCGGCCTGCGGTTCGAGCTCGGCGGCTTTTATTTCACGGGCGTCCTGGTCGCGCTGGCGCTGTTCGGGTATCAGCAGTTCGTCATCCACGACCGCGTGCCCGCGCACTGCTTCCGCGCATTCCTGAACAACGCCTGGGTCGGGTTCGCGGTGCTGCTCGGCATCATCCTGGACTACGCCGCCGCCTGACCGACTGACGGCCCATCAGGCCCGGGACGCGGCCAGTACCCGGACGCCGTCGGCGCCAGAGCGGAGCAGCGCACGGCTGGCCTCACGGACGGTGCTCGCGGTGGTCACCACGTCGTCGACCAGCAATACGGTACCGCTCACCGGCTGACGGCCCGGCGCGAACACGCCGCGGACATTGGCCCGGCGCCGGTCGGCCGGCAGATCCATCTGGGCCGGCGTCGCCCGCGGGCGGCACAATCCCCCGGGCAGCAGCGGCACCGACAGCGCACGGGCCACCGGCCGTGCGATCTCTTCGGCCTGATTGAAGCCGCGCTCCAGCAGCCGCGCGCCGTGGATGGGTATCGGCACGACGGCACTCACGGCCGGCGGGTCCGCATGTATGGCTTCGGCCAGCAGATCCCCGAGCAGGCGCCCGGCGGCGAGATCGCGGTGGAATTTCAGGCGGCGCACACACCAGTCGATCGGTGCCGCGTACGCGAATGGCACCCCAATGGCGGTGAACGGTGGCGGGCGCCACAGGCACGCGCCACAGACAGTCAGCTCGGGTAATCCCGGCCCGGTCGCCGGCAGCGCCTCACCACAGCGCCGGCAGGCCGAAGCGATCCGCGGCAGGTCCGCATCACAGCCGGCGCAGAGCGCCCGCCCGCGCCATCCGGCATCGCCGCACAGCAGGCAGCGCGGCGGGAACCAGCGTGTCATCCATGACATGGTCAACCCCAGACAGGGCCCCGCGGTTGACAGTGACGGGGCCGCCCTTAATCATTACAGGCATTGTTGCGGCCGGCCCCCGACAGGGCAAGCAGTCTCTCCGCAACCATCCCGATCATGAATCCATGGAGTCACGCATGTCCGAGCCGGCCGCTACCCGTCACGACTGGACCCGGGAGGAAGTCGAGGCGCTTTACGCGCGCCCGCTGAACGACCTGCTGTTCGAGGCGCAGACCGTCCACCGCCAGCACTTCGACCCGAACCGCGTGCAGATCTCCACCCTGTTGTCGGTGAAGACCGGGGCCTGCCCGGAGGACTGCGCGTACTGCCCGCAGAGCGTCCACCACAACACCGGCCTGGAGCGCGAGCGCCTGCTGCCGGTCGAGGAGGTCGTCGAGGCGGCGCAGGCCGCGAAAGATCAGGGCGCGACCCGGTTCTGCATGGGGGCCGCCTGGCGCAACCCGACCGACCGCAATCTCGAGCGCGTGATCGAGATGATCCAGGCCGTGCGCGATCTCGGCATGGAGACCTGCGTCACGCTCGGCATGCTGCGCGAGGAACAGGCCAAACGCCTCGCCGAGGCCGGACTCGACTATTACAACCACAACCTCGACAGCTCGCCCGAGTACTACGAACGCGTCATCTCCACGCGCAGCTACGCCGATCGCCAGCAGACGCTGAAGAACGTACGCGATGCCGGCGTGAACGTCTGCTGCGGCGGCATCGTCGGCATGGGCGAGGACCAGAACGACCGCGCGGGGCTCCTGGTGGAATTGGCCAACCAGGAAATCCATCCCGGCTCGGTCCCGATCAACATGCTGGTGCAGGTCCCGGGCACGCCGCTGTACGGCGTCGAACGCCTCGACCCGCTCGAGTTCGTGCGCACCATCGCCATCGCCCGGATCATGATGCCGCAGTCGTACGTACGCCTGTCCGCCGGGCGCAACGAGATGTCCGACGAAACCCAGGCGATGTGCTTCTTCGCCGGCGCCAATTCGATCTTCTACGGTGAGCAGCTGCTGACGACGGAGAACCCCGAAACCGAACACGACCAGCAGCTATTCGCGCGCCTGGGCATCGAGGCCGAGACGGTCGAGCGCGAGCGCGCGGACGGACCGTCCTGCCCGGCCGTGGCCGCGGCAGCCGAGGCCGAGCCCACCTCCTGAGCGCGGTGATTGAGGGGCATTGCCGGTGAATATCGACGCCTCGGCCGGCATCAAGGCGTAAGCGTCCATGGAAGCGCCGTCATCGCGAGCAAGCTCGCTCCCACAGGGGCTCAGCCACGCGCGCCGGAAAGTGAATGTGGGAGCGAGCTTGCTCGCGATGAAAGTCTCCGGAATCTGCATACGCCAAAGAACCGCGAGAAGTCGCAGGCGCATCAGCGGCGTAAGCCAGCTTTTGCCGCAGGCAACAGCCGGCGTTGCCGGGCATCGCACCCCGGACCGCCGGCTGGCTCCCTTCGGTCGCAAGCCGGCCTACGGGATTTCGTTGGCCGCAGCGGGATGGCCCCGCGATGCGTGACCTCAAACCCGCCCTCGAACAGCGTCGCAACGACCGTCTGTACCGGGCCCGCCGGGTAGCGGAATCCGCCCAGGGCCCGGAGATGGTGCTCGACGGTGAGCGCGTCGTGACTTTCTGCAGCAACGACTACCTCGGCCTGGCCGCTGATGAACGGGTCGCCAATGCACTGGCGGACGCCGCCCGGCACTGGGGGGCGGGCAGCGGCGCGGCCCATCTGGTCAACGGGCATTCACGGCCGCATCACGAACTCGAAGACGCGCTGGCGGCGTTCACTGGCCGCGAGCGCGCGCTACTTTTCTCCACCGGATACATGGCGAACCTGGGCGTGGGCTCGGCGCTGCTGGCGCGCGGCGACTGCGCCTTCGAGGACCGCCTGAACCACGCCTCCCTGATCGACGCCGGCTACCGGCCGCACGTCGGTTTCCAGCGCTACCGCCACAACGATGCCGCCGATCTCGACCGGCGCCTTGGGCGCGTGGAGGCCGAAGAGAAAATGGTCCTCACTGACGGCGTATTCAGCATGGACGGGGATGTCGCACCGCTGCGCGATCTCGCGGCCGTCTGCGGGCGTCACGATGCCCGCCTGGCGGTCGACGATGCCCACGGGATCGGCGTTCTCGGCGAGGGCGGCCGCGGCAGCGTGTCCGCGGCCGGGCTTTCGGCCATCGAAGTGCCGGTGCTGATCGGCACTCTCGGCAAGGCCTTCGGCACGGCGGGCGCCTTCGTCGCGGGCGATGAGGACCTGATCGAAACGTTGATTCAGTCCGCGCGGACGTATATCTACACGACCGCGATCCCGCCGGCTGTGGCCGCGGCAACGCTCGAGAGCCTGAGCATCGTCGAGACGGCGGACGATCGGCGCGCGCACCTGATCGGCCTGATCGATCGCTTCCGGGCTGGGCTCGGGGGCCTCGATGCCGAACCGGTCGATTCGCGTACGCCGATCCAGCCGCTCATCGTCGGCTCGGCCGAACGCGCACTGGCCGTGTCCGAGGCGCTACTCGCCGAAGGCCTGCTGGTGACGGCGATCCGTCCGCCTACCGTGCCGCCGAACACCGCCAGGCTGCGCGTCACGCTGTCCGCGGCCCATGACGAAACGCACATCGACCGGCTGCTGGAGGCGCTTCGACGGCATCTTGCAATCCCGCTGTCATAAAACATCCATTCCCCGCGCGCTATACTGGGTGCGTATGCCACAGGAGTTCCCCGATGGGAGAGGCGCCCGCACGCATTGAACAGCAGCCCGTCACGGAGCGCGATCCCCAGGATCCCGCACTCTACATCAACCGCGAACTGAGCCTGCTGGAGTTCAACCACCGGGTACTGGAACAGGCCAAGGACACGACCAACCCGCTGCTCGAACGCCTGCGGTTCCTGTGTATCTCCAGCACCAACCTCGATGAATTCTTCGAGATCCGGGTCGCGGGCCTGATGCAGAAGGCCGAGGTCGGTGCGATCCAGGTCGGCGCCGACCAGATGCAGCCGACGGAAGTGCTCGCGGCGATCGGCGAGCGCGCCCACGAACTGGTCGACGAGCAGTATCGCGTGCTCAACGACATCCTGATCCCGCAGCTTGCCGACGAAGGCATCCGGTTCGTGCGCCGCAGCGAGTGGACCGACGACCAGGAGCGCTGGCTGCGCAATTACTTCGAGAACGAGCTGCTGCCCGTCATCAGCCCGATGGGACTCGACCCGGCGCACCCGTTCCCGCGCATCCTGAACAAGTCGCTGAATTTCATCGTCTCCCTGCGCGGCAAGGACGCCTTCGGGCGCAGCGGCGGCACCGCGATCGTGCAGGCCCCGCGCGCCCTGCCCCGAGTTATCCAACTGCCACCGGGTGAGGAGGGCAACGGCTGCCACGACTTCGTCTTCTTGACCTCGGTCATCCACACCTTCGTCGAGCAGCTCTTCCCCGGTATGCGCGTGCGCGGCTGCTATCAGTTCCGGGTGACGCGCAATTCGGATCTGTTCGTCGACGAGGAAGAAGTGGACGACCTGCTGCTCGCGCTGGAGGGCGAACTCGCATCACGGCGCTACGGCGACGGTGTGCGCCTGGAGATTGCCGACAATTGTCCGGACGACATGGCGGATTTCCTGCTGCGCAAATTCGAACTCAGCCGGGACTCGCTGTATCAGGTGAACGGACCGGTCAACCTCAACCGGCTGCTGGCGGTCTACGACCTGGTCGACCGCGGCGACCTGAAATACCCGGCATTCCAGCAGGCGGTACCGACCGCCATGCACCCGAATGCCAGCATCTTTGACACGATCGCGCGGCGCGACGTCCTGCTGCATCACCCGTTCGACTCATTCACGCCGGTGATCGACTTCCTGCGCCAGGCTGCGGCCGACCCGAAGGTGCTCGCGGTCAAACAGACCCTGTACCGCACCGGACCCGATTCACCCGTGGTCGACCAACTCGTGGCGGCCGCGAAGGCCGGCAAAGAGGTCACGGTCGTCGTCGAACTGCGGGCGCGATTCGACGAGCAGGAGAACATCACGCTCGCCAACCGCCTGCAGGAGGCCGGCGCGCACGTCGTCTACGGCATCGTCGGCTACAAGACGCACGCCAAGATGATCCTGATCGTGCGCCGCGAGAAACGCGGCCTGCGCAACTACATCCATCTCGGAACCGGCAACTACCACACGAAGACGGCGCGCGCGTACACCGACTACGGACTGCTCTCGGCCAGCCGCGCGCTCGGCCAGGACGTGCACAACATGTTCCTGCAGCTCACGAGCCTCGGGCGGGTCCCGGAGATGAACCGGCTGCTGCATGCACCGTTCACGCTGCAGTCGGGACTGCTTGATCGCATCGCGGCCGAGCGCGACCGGGCGCGCGCGGGCGAGCCGGCGCGCATCATCGCCAAGCTGAACTCGCTGGTGGAGCCGAAGATCATCGCGGCACTGTACGAGGCCGCCGTCGCGGGCGTGTCGATCGATCTGATCGTGCGGGGGATGTGCTGCCTGCGCCCCGGCGTCGAGGGGGTATCGGAGAACATCCGGGTGCGCTCGATCGTCGGCCGTTTCCTCGAACACACCCGCGTGTATTACTTCGAAAACGGTGGGCAACCGCAGGTCTGGCTTTCCAGCGCCGACTGGATGGAACGCAACTTCTTCCGCCGGGTCGAGACCTGTTTCCCGATCGAAAACCGTCGCATCCGCGAACGCCTGGTACGGGAACTCGAATCCTACCTCGCCGACAATACCCAGGCTTGGCTGCTGGGGCCGGACGGCCGTTACGAACGCGCCGTCCCGGGCGACAACGAAGAACCATACGGCGTCCAGCAGGCCCTCCTCGCCGAAGCCGCCGAGAGCCTGCAGACACCTTGACCGGATCGCATTCGGACCCGGGGCCGGAGTGATCAAAAAACCGGTTTCTCGCAGAGCCGCGGAGTTCGCGGAGCAAAGGCAAGGCAAGGCAAGGCAAGGCAAATATAGTGAGTCGGACTTTCAGCCCGACATTTCGAAGCCTTTATTCTGTCGGACTGGGAGTCCGACCTATACCCGATCAAGGTCACTATTCCTCGCTTTTCTCCGCGCCCTCCGCGGCTCTGCGAGGAACCGCTTTTTTTCGTTCACTGAAAGACCTGGCGTCCTCGCGAGATATCGGTTTCAAGCGCCTTTCAATCCTCGTTCTCCCAATCGAGCGTAAAGCCGCCGGCCTTCAACAGCCCGGCCTCGTCATCGAGATCGGCCCGGGTCAGGGGATGCTCGTCGAGCCAGCCCGGCGGAAAATGCAGATGGACCCTGGTACCGTCGACCTCGATACCGATCGGCGGCAACGGCGTCGCCCGACGCCCGCGATGGAGCACCGCGGCGATACGCAACAGCACCGCCAGGCGAGCCAGGCGGTTGCCGTCCGCCTTGCCGAAAGCGGCGAACTGGCCAGCCGGGAACTTGCGGCGCCACGCACGGATCAAGGTGGCGAGCTGCAACTGCTCGGCGTGGGCGAAACCGGCGAGATCGGTGTTCGCGGCGATGTAGGCGGCATGTTTGTGACAGGAGGAATGAGCGATATCGAGGCCGATCTCATGCAGGCGAGCGGCCCATTGCAGTAACCAGCCGGCCTCATCGTCGAGCGCCCAGGGTTCACGGGCCTGATCAAACAACTGGTCCGCCACGGCAACGACGCGCTCGGCCTGGGCGGGATCCGCGTGGAATCGGGCCGCCAGACGCTCGACGCTCGCGGCGCGCGGATCGACGTGTTCAAGGCGACCGGGCAGATCCATCAGGATGCCTTCACGCATCGCACCGTCGGCGACGCGCATTTCCTCGACACCGAGCGAATCGATGGCGGCGCTGAGGATGGCGAATCCCCCCGGGAAAACCGGGTGACGCTCGGCCTTGACCCCGGGCAGGTCGAGTCTGTCGATCGACCCCGCTTTGATCATCGATTTGCGCAGCCCGTCCAGGCCTTCGCGGGTTATCGTGCCATCCGTCCGGCCGGACTCCTTGAGGGTCGTCGCAACGGCCTTGATGGTGCCTGAGGCCCCCAGCGCAGCCTCCCAGGCGAGATCCCGAAAACGGCTTTCGATCGGCTCGATCTCGATCCGGGCCGCGAGTTCCGCCCGCTCGAACGCCTTGCGCGTCAGGCGCCCGTCCGGGAAATACGCCTGACTGTGACCGACGCATCCGACGTGCAGGCTGGCCTTGTGCAGAGGCTCCATACCCTCGCCGACGATGAATTCGGTCGAGCCGCCGCCGATATCGAGGACCAGCCGGCGACCGTCCTGGGCGAGACTGTAGGTGACGCCCAGATAGATCAGACGCGCCTCTTCCATGCCCGAGACGATCTCGATGCGGTGATTCAGCGCGGCCTCGGCCGCGCGGATGAAGTCGCCACTGTCGCGCGCCTTGCGCAGCGTGTTGGTCCCGACCACCCGCACGTTGCGCGCGGGGATCTCGCGCAGGCGTTCGCCAATCTTCGCCAGACAATCGAGCGCCCGTTCGCGCGCGTCCGCCGACAGATGGTTATCCGCATCCAGCCCGGCCGCCAGGCGCACCATCTCGCGCAGGCGATCCACCACGACCAGCGCCCCGTTCGGCTCGCGCCGTGCGATCACCAGATGGAAACTGTTGGATCCCAGGTCGAGAGCGGCAAACGTTTCGGCGTGGTCAGCGGAAACCAAAGCGCCTCCTGTCGTCGGATCGCGGAACCGCAGTATAACCGCGCGGGCCGAGTATCGGGGCCCCGGACCACGCGACGGATGTCAGGTCAGGATCCCTCGACGCCGAATCGTTCGATGATCTCGTCGTAACGCCCGTTCTCGCGGATGGTCTTGAGACCCTCGTTGAATTCCTCGACCAAGCCTTCGGGATCGTCGATCGCGCGCGACGCCATGAGATACAGGCCACTCGACTGCAGCGGCGGATCGAGGAAGACCGCTTGATCCGGATCGAAGCCTTCGTCCTCGGCGATCTGGCTGAAGCGATCGAAGTTCATCGCGATCATATCAATACGTCCCGCGTACAGCTTGCGCACATTGAGGACGTTGTTGTCGGCGGCCTCCTTGTCGAGGTAGTCGGCATTATCGAACTCGTCGGTAGTTGCCCAGCCGCGCCCATAACCGATGGTGTACTCGGACAGATCCCGCAATTCCCCATACGAGGTCACCCCGAGATCCTGCAGTGCGACCAGGCCAACGCTGGTCGTGTAAATGCGGTCGCTGGCGATGTAGGTTTCGGCGCGCTCATCCGTGTAATACGCACCCATCAGCAAATGGCGATCACCCTGGCGCACCTCGAGCATGGCTCGCGCCCATGGCATGAACTCGAGGTCCGCCTCGTGTCCGGCCGCGTTGAATGCCGCCCTCGATATCTCGCTGATGAACCCCTCATCGTCGAGTTCCGGGGCATAGAAAGGCGCCCACGGCACGGTGGCCATAACGACGCGCCGGGCCTCCGCGGCGGGAGCCGCCATGCCGAGTGCGAACGCGACAACCAGTGCCATCCATCCGCCGTGCAACCTCTTTCTCACAAGTCCCATGGCATCCCCCTTTAAGGATCCTGTTTCTGTACAGTCCGCTGTCGACCACCAATGCTGGACTGCTCAGGTTCCCTGGCTCAACGCCCGACAAGTCAGGGAAATACCTCGGCTCAACGGTCAGCAGATCGGTGTGTCAGCGATGTAATCAATTTCCCTTTATACATGAAATGTATCGGCAACACGGCACGCCATCCGCGACATATAGTCCGCGCCAAACGGTGTGTCTTTTGATCAGATCAGGCCGCGTTCCGCGAACGAGACGGGTTCACCGTCACCGATGATCAAGTGGTCGAGAATCCGAATGTCGACCAGACCAAGCGCATCGCGCAGCCGCTCGGTGAGACGCCGGTCGGCACCGCTGGGCTCAGCCACGCCCGAGGGATGGTTGTGCGTCAGGATCACGGCCGCGGCGTTGTGCCCGAGCGCCGCCTTGACCACTTCACGCGGGTAGACGCTGGCGCCATCGATCGTTCCGCGGAAGAGTTCCTCGAACGCGATGACCCGATGGCGGTTATCGAGGAACAGGCAGGCGAACACCTCGTACGGGCGGTCCCGCAGACGTGCGGCGAGATAGCGCCGCGTGGCCATGGTCGACGTCAAAGCCTCGCCGCGCAGCAGTTCTTCGTCAAGATGGCGTCGACCCATCTCCAGTGTGGCCTGCAGCTGGGCATACTTGGCGTCACCCAGTCCCGGCCGCTCACAGAAACTCCCCCGGTCCGCAGCCAGGAGGGGGCGCAGACCACCGAAGGCCTCGAGCAGTTCACGCGCCAGATCGATCGCCGTGCGTCCGGCGCTGCCAGTGCGCAGGAAGATCGCGAGGAGTTCGGCATCGGAGAGCGCGGCGGGACCGCGCGCCAGCATCTTCTCCCGCGGGCGCTCGGCCGCGGGCCAGTCCGTGATCGCCATGGTGACATCCTGTCGTTGTTGGATCGCAGGGGCAGTATAGCCGCCCTTGCGTTTTAGGCCCATGGTCGGTTCTCGGAGCCTCTATGGGTCTGTGCAAAAGAGGTTCTCGCCAAGGCGCGAAGGGCGCCAAGGAAGGCGAATACGGTTTCTCGCAGAGGCGCGGAGAACGCGGAGAAAGGCGAGGAAAAGCGCCTCGACCTGCACCCGCTCGAAGCAGCCGTTGCCGATCCTTTCCCAGAGCATTTTCATCTTTTTCGTAACTCTGCGATCTCCGCGCCTCTGCGAGAAATCGCTTTTCTTCGTACCTTGGCGAGAACCATCAAACGTGCGTCAGAGACGGCGCGACAGATCACGCTGGGAAAAGCCGACCAGGGTCCGCTCAAGGCCCTTCGAGAAGCCGATGACGTTGAATTTCTCGCCCATCTCGCCAGGCAGGGTGAGGCGTTTGATGGCCTGCGAGGCCAGCATGCGTTCACGCTCGTCCTCCGACGTGAGGGCGCTTTCGGCGATGGACTCGAGACCGGTGGCGAACAGGAACTGCGCCTGTGGCGTAAAGCCCTCCAGCTCGAAACCGGCGGCCGTGGCGGCTTCGGTCACGGCCGTGAAATCAACGAACGCGGTGATGTCGTCCAGCCCCGGCCAGTCGTAGGGATCGTCGTGGGCCCGGTGTGCACGGGTGCAAACGAGCGTGCCCATGTGCCGTTCGGGCAGGTAGTACTCGCTGCGGACATAGCCGTAATCGATCAGCAGTACGGCGCCCCGCCGAAGGCTCCCCGCCAGTCCGTCGAACCAACCGCCATACGCGGTCTGGATTTCGGAGGCATAACCCTGCGGCAAGGGATAGCCGAGATCGGCCTCGATGTGCGCGGTTTCTCGCGCAAGTTCATCGGGCGCGGGACGCCAGCTGTCGGCGAACCCTCCCCTATCCACGACGGTACAGCGCTGTTCCGGACCGCGTTCGCCGATCCGGAAGCCCTCGACCGGCAGCGCATCGAGCAGTTCGTTGGCGACCACGACGCCGTTGAAGGCCTCGGGCCAGGCGTGCAGCCATTCGACCCGATCCGAGAGCGCGGGCACCTTTTGCTCGATGATCCTTCGCTGCGCATCCTGGAGCGCAGGGCTCGGCTCCAGGATCCGGTAGCGTCCGGGCAGCGCTTCAAGGCGATCCAGTTCGGCGAGGATTTCAGCGGCGAGTACGCCGCTGCCCGCACCCGGCTCGAATACATCGCCGCCACCGAGTTCCTGGAGGACTTCGGCGCATTGGCGCGCAACGCAGCGCGCGAACAGCGGCGACACGCTCGGCGCGGTGATGAAATCGGCGGCCTCGGTTAGCTGATCACTGCCGGCCGCGGCATAGTAACCGAGGCCGGGCGCATAGAGCGCGAGTTCCATGTAACGCCGAAACGGGATCATGCCGCCGGCGGCCTCGATCTCCGCGCGGATGACTTCCGCCAGGCGTGCGCTGTGTTGCTGTGCCTCGGCCGACGGTGTCGGCATCCCTTCGTCGGCATCATGCGAAGACATCATCGTTTTTCCATGGTGTGACAGTACCCGCAGGCAGTATGGTCGTGCCTCGAAACCGCCGTGTGGCGGGCCGGCAAGAACGGGGGATTACGGGATGGCGCAGAATAACGGGGCCGCGCTCGCGGGCCAAACGGCACTGGTGACGGGCGGCGCGCGACGCATCGGCGCGCGGCTCGTTCGGGCACTCCATGCGGCCGGCGCCGATGTCGTCATCCACTGCCGACGATCCCGGGAGGCGGCCGATGAACTCGCGGCGGCACTCGACACCGAACGCCCCGGCTCCACGGCGGTCGTGACCGGTGACCTCCTCGATCCCGATGCCTGCGGGCAGGTGGTCGAGGCCGCACGGGCCCTGCGCGGGCGCCTGGACATCGTCGTGAACAACGCCTCAACCTTCTATCCGACCGCGGTCGGCACGATCACCGCCGCCGCGTTCGACGATCTGATCGGCAGCAATCTGCGCGCGCCCACGTTCGTCGCGCAGGCGGCCGCACCGGCGCTGCGCGAGACCGGCGGCTGCATCGTCAACATGGCCGACATCCACGGTCAGCGGCCGCTCGCCGATCATCCGGTCTACTGCGCGGCGAAGGCGGGGCTGATCATGCTCACGAAGTCACTGGCCCGGGATCTGGCGCCGACCGTCCGGGTCAACGCGATCGCCCCCGGATCGATCCTGTGGCCCGAAGGGCCCGGCGGTGATGACCCGGGCACCCGCGCCGCCGTACTCGCGGCCACTCCGCTCGCCCGCCAGGGCGACCCCGACGATATCGCCGCGGCCCTGCGCTACCTTGTCGGGAACGCGCCCTTCGTCACCGGCCAGATCCTTGCAGTGGACGGTGGCCGCGGCCTTTAAAGTCAATGGCATCCTCTCGCAGAGCCGCAGAGGGCGCGGAGAAAATCAGGGTTCGGGTAGGTCGAAGCCCTCGCTCTGTCGGACAGGAAGTCCGCCCCACACCCGATCGAGATCACCATTCCCCGCCTTTCTCGGCGCCCTCCGCGGCTCAGCGAGAGGACGCTTTTTTTGCGGCCCTTGCGGGGCCCCGAACCGATCACAAGACCCGCGTGAAAGACGGTGCAACAGGTCGCGCCGACTCAGCGCAATCCGGGCGGCACGATGCCCGCCGGATCCACCGGGCGCAGATCATCGGCGCCGACACCGTCGAAACGGGCCCAATGGGCCGTCAGCGGGTCCCCATGAACCGGGTGTTCCAGATCGCCGGCGAGTTCGGCCAGCGGGGCGAGGACGAATGCGACGCGATCGATCTCCGGGCGCGGCAGCACCAGTTTGCCCTCGCGCACGATCCGCGAGCCGAACAGGAGCAGATCGAGATCGAGCGTCCGCGGCGAGAACTTCGGTTTGCTGCGATCTCGCCCGAACGCGTCCTCGATGGCATGCAGCGCGGCGTAGACCTCGAGCACGGGTTCATCGCTGTCGAACGCGGCTACGCAGTTGTAGAAGTCTTCGCCCTCGAAACCGACCGCCGGGCACTCATAGATCGTGGACACCGCCAACGGACCAAAGCGCTCACGCAGGGCCCGCAGACCGCCGGGCAGATTGCGCTCGCGATCGACGTTGGTGCCGACGGAGATGTAGACGCGCTCGATCAACGGGTCAGCCCCGTTCGCCGCGCTCGATGACGACACCGACGTCCCGCGCACCACGAATCGCGCCGGGTTTGGACACGGTCACCTTGACCCAGGACACGCCGAATTCGCCGCGCACGATGCCCGCGATTTCCTCGGCCAGGGTCTCGACCAACTGGTAGGAGCTCGCGCTGACGAAGTCGATCAGGCGCTTGGAAATACTCTTGTAATCGAGTGCGTCCTCGATCGAATCGCTGGCGGCGGCGCGCGCGATGTCGGCAGCCATCTCGAGATCGATGTTCACGACCTGACGGGTCGTTCGCTCCCACTCGAAAATGCCGATGATGGTCTCGACCCGCAGGTCGCGCAGAAATACCGTGCCCATGTGCCCCCCTTCGCAGCGCGCGTAACTATACTGCCCCGGGCGGGCCACATGCCAGCCTGGTGGGCCATGCGGGCGCCGATTCCGGTAACCCCGCCGCTACCGACCGGACGTTCTTTCGAACGCGCATCGCGGACCGATTCAATGGCGTCTGATA
>Ga0208412_1000901_pt1 | contig 13923 bp, 12 predicted proteins | sample AntDeeMetag02WF4_FD_184758 | JGI IMG/M metagenome (GOLD analysis project Ga0208412, IMG submission 184758) | Saline lake microbial communities from Deep Lake, Antarctica - Antarctic Deep Lake Metagenome 02WF4 (SPAdes) (version 2) | ecosystem: Environmental > Aquatic > Non-marine Saline and... | reverse complement strand
GTGGTTCGTACCGTGGCAGCCCGAGATCGCCGGGCGATCCTGGACGCAAATCGAGATGTTTTCTCAGGTCTCTGATCTCCTCGATGGGGAGTGAGACGATCGGATCGGCCGTGTCCGGTACTTTCTTGGCCGTGACAAGCCACCGCGTCGGTTCTTCGAAGACCGTCCTGGATTTGCCCTGCACGAGCGGTTGTGAGTGATTGTAACAGACGCAGGCCGTGCCAGAGATTACCTGGATCGGGGTCCGAAGAATCTCGGAGAGCCGGGTGGCTGCCTCCACAGAGTCGACGACGAGATGGACATCTGGGCCCGCTGCAAGGAGTTCCTCGACCTCTGTGAGCATGACTCCTGGTTTCTGTACGTCCGTGACGATCCTCACAGAGATGGTGTCGGGTCCCGCTGTGGTTGTGTTGTGTACACGGAGGATTTGTGGTCCCGCCTGCTGATCGCATACGGTCACCTCAAATCCGTCGTTGCGATACATCCGTTCGACAATTTGTAGCAATGATCTATGCATTGGTTGACAGCGACTGCCGGTGAGTGCCGGGTCGCCTATCTATTCCATGGGGTGTGTACACATTATATCATTTGTCTGATATACAGTCGACGACCGACGATTTTTGCTCGTCGACCATCGATCAATAATTCTTATATGATGAGAATCGAACGACATAGACGGGATGACAGAGAACTCGTACAGACCCCAAGCTATCCCCGACCATGTGAGAGACCAACGGGATTCATTGCCAGACGAGATTACGAGTTCGATTGCGACCAATCCACGGAACGAACCACCATATCGGCTTGACGTGGCTGCACTCCTCTTGAGGGGTGATCGACCCTACTACTCGTCCACGCAGGCTGCTGCAGCACTCGAGATACCAACTAAAAAAGAAACCGTCCAAAAGCGTCTTGATTATCTCTGCGAATGTGGCGTTGCGAACTCCGAAACTGTGGGCGATGTGTACGTCTATTGGCTTGCATCTAAGAAGTCAGCGTGGGGGCTTCCTCCCGATGTCGAAGTCCGTTCGAAATCAGATCTGCCAGTTTCGGTGTTCGTCCAGACAGCATATGGACGGATGACACTGCTTGGGATTGGGAGTGTTTGTGTTGGGTGTCTCGCGACCTGGGGTGGTGGGGCATTGTTGGCAACGGGCGTTTTTTCGACGGTGAGTTTCTATACGATCGCCTTTGGCCTGTTTTGTCTGCCTGTTGGGTTGATTACACTGTTGGCTGGGTTTGGGCGATACGTCTGGGAGTATCGCGACGCCTTCGGCTCGTCTCGATTACTTGGCTGACCAAGTAGTGTGAACACTCATTGACTCGTCAGAGACACTGATGATGAGCGAGATTGACGTGCTACGGCGTTAGTACTCTTTCAAGATTAGAAGTATTCAACCTTCGAATCAGTACTGAGTGCCTGCTTAACGATATCAAGATCGTGTTTAGATAGTAACTACTCAAAATTTACACTCGAAATACTACCCCCTCTCTGAACAGCCACATATAGATCCCTGGTTTGTCGACGAATGCATGACCACCTTACAGATCTCATAATGCTTGGTATTTTCAACCGGCAGTCTCGAAATGAGGGCCGTGGTGGCGGTCAGTACTACGAGTACGAATTCAATGTCGGACTCAAACTTGTGTGTGAGGTGGCCGACACACTCGATTGTGTCGCCCTTCCAAGGCGTATCAGGGAGCATCTATGAGAGTCGTCCTGTTTTGTAGAGAACACTCGACACGGTGGAGGGGGTGTGAACACCTGTTGATGATGTCAATGAGAGATATTTCAGAGTGGTTGATCGACGACTACGTGAGGCCCACATCTCACTCGGTATCGGGTGTGGGGGGTCTCCTTTCTTGTCGACGAAAACACTATTAGCTGACTATAAGATTTAGTGGTAAATTCAAAAGGAGTATCTATCCTCAGTAGTACATGAGAAATCATCACACCGTCTTCGAAATGAAATGCGGAGTGCAATTATTTCAATCAGAACATTCGACACGGTGGGCTGTGACTATTCCCTATGTTTGATGCCGACGAGTGAAAACATCATCCAGTGGTCTGGGAGATGGTTCAAATGTTGTTATAGAACACTCAACACAGCTAGTTCATTTCCGGGGCATTCGCTTCAAGGTACGACTCACAGACACGTTTGACGCCCTCCTCGAAGTCAATCTCCGGTTCCCAGTCGGTGGCCGCACGGAACTTCGAGGCGTCGGCCATAGTGTCGTGGACGTAGCCATCGAAGGGGCACTCGATATATTCGGGGTCGATGTCGGTGCCGAGCGCGTCGTTGATCATCGCGACTATCTCGTTGAAGGAGTAGGCTTCTTCGGTGCCGACGTTGTAGACGCCCGTGAGTTCGTGGTCGGCGGCGAGCTCGCAGGCACGGGCAACATCGTCGACGTGGGTGAAATCACGGGTTTGGGTGCCGTCGCCGAATAGTTCGGGGGCCTCGCTGTTGGCGATAGCGTCGGCAAACTGCGCGATCGTATTGGCGTACTCGCCTTTTTGTTCTTCGTTGCCGCCGAAGCCCTGATAGACCGAAAAGAAACGGAGTCCCGCCATGTTCATGTCGTGGTGGTTGGCGTAGTACTCTGCATAGCGCTCGCGGGCGAGCTTAGAGGCCTCGTAGGCGGTGTGGGCCTCGACGGCCATGCTCTCGGGCGAGGGTTCGGTGCGACTCCCGTAGATCGAGGAGGTCGTGGCGTAGACGACGGTCTCGCAGCCGTGCTTACGGGCGCGTTCGACCGTGTTGATGAATCCCTCGACGTTGACGCGGCAGCCGCGCTGGGGGTCATCTTCGTGCATATTCCGCGAGGAGAGTGCAGCGAGGTGGAATACGATGTCGATGCCGACAGATGTCTATTTCACATGACAATATCGAATAAAAAACCAATTGCGAAGGCGGCGTGGATTGTGACGAGGGCTACGAAGATACTTGGAAGATGCTTATACGTAAGCCAGTCCTCACGGCCGATTACTTCACAAGAGACTGCAACAATAACTAGAGAATACAAACATAATGTTACGGAGAGTATCATAATGAGTGGTGAGATCAAAGCAAGAACACCGACAAGTAGGATCGATAGAGGACTATGTTTTGAGATCTGGGTTAATAATGCCGAAGGGTGGTCATTGTGATAAATTTGAGCTCGTGCTTTCCCATTCCCGAATTTCTGCTCAAATAGTGATCTAAGGTTGTCCCGTGGATAATAGGACACATATGTGTCTGAGGTTTGGTATATATTATATCCCGTTTTACAGACTCGTTGATTATACTCATAATCTTGACCCCGTACGAGCGAGAGGTCCATTTTGCCCACTTCTTCAATAACTTCCCGCCGATATGCACCGTACGCGACAGTATCTACGTATCCATCAACTGATTCAAAGCGAGAACTCGCTGCACCGAGACGGGAGGCTAATGCACCTGCAATACCGGTCTGCACATATCCATTTCCGATTGGGAGCGCCCGGGGACCAATAACATCTGCATTAAGTTTCGGAGAGGTAAAAAGCGAATTGAGGGCATCAAAAAAATTACTAGCAACACGAGCATGCCCACTCATAAGAACAATAATTTCATTTGTTGCCTCATCGAATCCGATATTAAATCCAGCTGGTGTGGATTGATTAGGGTTATCTACTAATCGAACTACTGATGTTTTGTTTATATACTCTGTGGCGATGTTCCGAGTGTTATCTGTACTAAGACCATCAATAATTATGATCTCGAGTTTGCATGGGTCATTATCAGGCGCTGCGGAGAGAAGCGAATCGATACACTGTCTTATTGAGTTCTGTTCATTCAATGTAGGTATGATGACTGAATAGGTAATATCTGACATTCGCCAACAACTGCTAGTAAGACGTCTATAATAACATTTGGTTATCCATGTCGACGGTCCGTTCTGATTGTATAAGCCAACGACTCCAATTCCATATCTTCTAGTGTTGCTTAGCCATCGATGAATACTGATGGTCCATCAGAACCCGTATTAAGTTTACTCCATTAGATTGACCCGAATATCTCGTCAGGAGTAATAGAAGCAATCATGTCCTCACCAAGGTCGTAAATTACCGTTTTGCCTGTTGAGTGTACACCGAATCTGTTGAAAAGTCGAGGAAGGAATGATCTGTGCACGTATGCTCCCGTGTCAGGGGATGTCGCGTGATCGAAATCTTGGGAGAAGCCCGTATTTCTTTGACTATAGGACAGTACTCTATCCAAGAACGGTTGTTTTGTGTATGATTTCGCGAGAGACATATTTCAATCAGAGGTTCGATTCGTATTAAAAATATGACCAACAACTCGGTATCGAGTATCTATTGAAATGCTTAATATAACAACTCTTCATACAGGCTAATGAGTTTTTCAGCTTCCTGCTCCCAACTGTATTGTTCTTCAACGATCTGTTGCATCCTTGTTCTGTCGTGATTTGCATTCAGGGCACGCTGAACAGCCATCGCGGCACCCTTTGTGTCTCCTTCCGGAACCACGTATCGGTACTCCGGTGGAAGGAAGTCGCTCACTGCAGCGACTGGTGTCGTTACGACTGGAAGGCCAGCATATAGGTACTCGAAGAATTTCGTCGGAATGGCGAACTTACAATGTTCGACATCATAAAGAGCTAAACCCACATCTGCGGACTCAAGATACCGGAACATCTCCTCATAGTCTAAATAGCCAGGGAAAGTGACTCGATCACTCAACTCATGTGTCTTGATGAACTGTTCTGCAGCTTCGCGGTCGGTGTCGGGCATCCATGAACCAAGTGCCCACAGTTCGGCGTCCACACCGTCTTCGACGAGTTGTCTCAAGAGATCAAGCATTTCGTGGATCCCGCGAGCATCTTCAAGTCCGCCGACGAAACACAGTGTACAGTCTGCAGTTGTCTCGATGGTTCTATTTACGGATGGCATCGAGACCGTTTTTGGAAAATTGTGTACTGTCTGAAAGTTCCTAGCGACATCTCGAAACTGTTCACCGATCCAATCGGTGACGGATACAATGGCATCGAACCGCCGTGCTGCTGTCCGCTCGGCGAACGGAATACCCGTTGAGAGGCCATATCTGGCCCAGTTAGGGATCCAACTACGCATTGATGCGACATGACTGAAGTTCTCGTGGACATCATACACTACCGCTCCGTCAGTCGCATACGAGAGATATACGCCAACTGGAAGTAATTCTGGATCATGAAAATGATATACACTCGCGTCGACTTCTGTGGCAATCGTGATGACATTACGGATGCTCTGCCATCGTTCTATGCGGGACGTTGCGGTGCCAAGTGAGTAAAATTCAACACCGTTCCTCGGCCCTTCTGGGGAGTCGTGAGCTACAATCCCGACATCAAACCCGGCTTCAGCTAAACTGCTTGCTTCCTTATTAAAGATCCGGGTGTCGGTACTGCTGTGTGCAGTCGTCAAATGTAGTGCGTCCATGGTGATGTCGGGGGCTTGCCTCCTACTTAAGTTCTCTAAACAGATGTCTTTATATTCCACTCGTTTCCAACTTGGAGGGTCCCGGAATCCGGAGGTCCGATACCACTCGTAGAGGCTTTCGTGAAATCATTAATAATCTATGCTATCGTATCGTATTGCTTTTTAATTTAGGGAGAGTGCTTCGGGTAGTGACAGATACAGACACCGAACAAATCACTCGCTCAGAACAGCTCCGGGCTCTTAGACGGGTTGCAAGATTTCGACCAGGGTTTACGGCTGCAATCATCGTAGCAGGGGTCTTTGCAGCTGGGCTCGAAGCGGTGGGACTGAGCTTTATTTTGCCAATCGTCGAAATCGTCCAAGCACCAGGTGATCCAGCAGCAAATGCGGACGGACTGCTGTTAGCCTTCATAACCACGTACCAGACACTCGAGATCCCGTTTACGCTGGGAACTGTCGTCATGGGTGTGAGTGTTGTGCTCACTATTCGATGGACGTCAACATTTCTCGTTCGATGGTTACGGGGAGTACTCGTCGTCGAGTATACGCGAGATCTCCAGACGAGGGCATTCAACAATGCACTCGATGCCAAGATAGAGTACTTCGATCAAGAAGGGTCTGACGACATACTCAATGCTATTGTGACACAGGCTGAATATGCTGGCCGAGTCATTCAGCGCGTCGTCAATTTCTTCGAGCAAGGGCTATTGAGTCTGATGTACCTCGCAATCGCCTTTGTACTTGCGCCGTTTTTGACAGTCTTTGCGATCGGGTTCCTTGGGGGATTTTCGATTTTTTTCCGGTATGTCTTGGAGTCTGGCTATGATATTGGCAATCGAGTCGCAGACGCAAACGAGCGCGTTCAAGCGGCTGCACAGGCTGGGACACAGGGGATTCGGGACACGAAACTCTTCGGCTTGAAGCACGAACTCTTTGATGACTTCTTTGATGCTGTGAACCAATTCGCGAAATCGAGCATCAAACAGAGACGTAATCAGACGGCTATCCAGAACTTCTACAATCTACTCACTGCAATATCTGTTTTCCTATTGATATATCTTGCGATCGTATTTGCCGAAATGTCACTCGGATCGCTTGGCGTCTTCCTTTTCGCAATGTTTCGACTAGGACCAAAAGTGAGTAACCTCAATTCGACTCTGTATCAGATTGAGAATAGTCTTCCACATCTCGTCCGGACGCAACAATTTATCGACGAACTTGACCAAAATCGAGAACCAGAAACTGATTTAGAGGCAGTACCAAAAGAGGTGGAAACGATCACGGTTGATGACGTCCACTTTTCGTATCAGGGCCAAGATGAAGAGGCATTGTCGGGTATCTCCTTGCAGTTCGAAAAAGGCGAATTTATTGGGTTTGTCGGCCGGTCCGGTGCTGGAAAATCGACGATTGCGTCGCTACTGGCTCGTTTTTATCAGCCGGATTCCGGTGAAATTCGCGCTAATGGGCGTTCGATTCACGATATGTCGATTGACGAGTGGCGAAAACGAATCGCGGTCGTCCGACAAGATCCATTTATTTTCAACGACACGCTTCGGTACAATCTCACTATCGGAAATAGAGATGTTTCAGAGGAAGAGTTAGACAAGGTCATGCGAATCGCCAAAGTGGATGAGTTCTTCGCTGAACTTCCTGACGGATACGAAACACAGCTCGGTGATCAGGGTGTGCGTCTCTCTGGAGGACAGCGACAACGTGTCTCGCTGGCTCGAGCATTACTGAAAGAGGCCGATGTGTTAGTGCTAGATGAGGCGACAAGTGATCTCGATTCAACACTTGAAAAGCAGGTTCAGGAATGTATTGAGAATCTAGACCGAGACTATGCGATGATCGGAATTGCCCATCGACTGTCAACAGTACGAAATGCTGATCGGATCTATACGGTTGATTCGGGTGAAATTGCCGAAACTGGCCGTCATAGCGAATTAGTTGAGGAAGGTGGACAGTATGCCAAGTTATATGCTACCCAGTCAAAAGAGACCTAATATATGAATATACTAATGATTACGAACCACAAGTACGAGCCAGATATTCGAATTAGGCGAGAGGCTGAAGGTCTCGTCAAGGCAGGGCATAACGTTCATATCGCCTGTCGTGGACAGTATGTAGATGATGCTAGCGGAGAGATTAATGGCGTCAAGATCACACGGATTTGCGCAAATTCAAAAATCATCCACAATATTGCAGAACGTATCTATGCTGCGACTTGGTACCAGCCAATTTGGTTGTTGAAACTTCGAGAGATTCTTAATCATGGTTCATTCGATTTAATATACTACCACGATATTGAACACGCTCGCCTCGCCACGAAACTCGCAAATTGGTATGATCTTCCTGTCCTCGCCGATCTCCATGAAATGTATCCTCAGGCAGCGAAACTCTGGCGACAATCAGCCTCGCTTGCTACTCGTTTAGATCCTAAAATGTTATTCACACCAACATGGCGGCTCAAACGACTAGAACGCTTTGCAGTTACACATGCTGACGGATTAATAACAATCAATAACGAACTTCTCAATTACTTTGTCGAACAGTATAGCTACGATGGCATCTCTAAAGTTATCCGGAATGTCCCCGATCTTGAACGACTAGACCGGATGCAAATCAAGAATCTTGGCTACGAGGACGAGTTCGTTATCTCGTACATTGGTGGGTTCACACCACAGCGGGGAATTGAACGAGCAATCAAAGCAATGCCAGACATTCTTCGGTCAATTCCAAAAACCCGACTGCTTCTTGTCGGTGACAGTAGCGACAATTATATGTCATCGCTGCAGACACTTTGTGAGGAAATAGGTGTCTTTGATCATGTTGAATTCACTGGATGGGTGGACTTTGAATCAATTCGATCATATTATGAAGTCTCAGATGTGACAATCATCCCATACCATTCAACCCAAGCATCAATTTATGCCCTTCCGAACAAACTCATTCAGTCTATGGCATTTCGTACACCGGTCGTTGTAAGTAATCTGCCAACGATGGATCGTATTGTTACTGAGACGGGATCCGGTTTGACCTTTGGAGAGGATCGGTCGCTTGCTGACGCCGTCATTGAATTGTATAATAACAAGTCAAGAAGACAAGATATGGGAGATAGAGGCCGAGAAGCTGTCGAAGCGAAATATAATATTAAAGAAGAACTGGCATCGCTACAAAACATAGTTGAATCATTATCGAAAAATCATGTTTAGTTCTACAAATTCAGACCAGTCTAGCCCTCTTGTCTATTTTTCTGAGTCTAAAATAATCAGACTAGTAATAATGCTTAATTTTTATGTATTATTTACACTATATATATTTAGATATACTGGAAATCGATACGTGTATATTCCATTTCCTCCTGTTGAAGTAGCTAGTTACTTCTATCTCTTAGCGTTCATAATTTTCGGGATAATAATTGCTTATCCACAGATTCAACGGGCCCGCACTATTGTTTACTTATCTAGCTTTTGTGTTTTTCTTCTATCTTATTTCGTGATTACCATTCTATGGGCTCCAAACACGACCTATTCTGTGATGAAAACATACTATTCCATTGAGCTCGCTGTGATCTATATAATGTCTGTTCTATTGTTTTCGAAAAGTAAGCAATCTGTAAGACTATTCTATTTAGTTATCTTGGCATTCGTCTTTACAGTCAGCTTGGAACTCAGCTACGAATATATTATATATAGTAGCTTAACATCACCACACTTCACTGAATATTATATTACAATCAATCGCATCTTGGGAGTAGCGATCCCAATTTCGTTGTTTATTTGGTTTACATATAAGAGGACATGGATTCGTGCGTCACTCGCGATTTTTATTTTATTACAATTATTCTTTATGCTTCAGACTGGTGGTAGGGGCCCCCTCATCGCTGCGATTATATCAACCATAACATACATAATTTGGGTGCTTATACATAAAGAAAATTGGTTTTCGATTCGTTCTTTCTCCAGTTATATTTCGTTAAGCGCGATTCTAACAATTATAGCTACTCTTGCAACTCAAACGGATGGTTTAGACACATTAAACAGACTTCAATTACTCCTGAGCGAGGGGCCAGGGAATAGTATTTTGAGCCGGTTTCGAATGGGTCAAGAAAGTATACAGTTATTTACCCAGTCCCCGATTTTCGGTCATGGAGTAGGATCTTTCCAGACCCTCGTCACTATTGGTCAATACAGTTACCCTCACAATATTTTTCTGGAGTTCTTAGTTGAATCAGGGTTTATCGGATTTGTAATGCTTTTATCCTACGTGTTAGCTGTTTTTGTAGTAATCGTTCGATATGGGAGAGATCAACCAATCTATTCCGGCCTTATTTTGTCTGTTTTTACCTTTGGATTAATGAATGCACTAGTGTCTGGAGACATCGAATCCAACAGGAGGCTTTTTATATATTCAGCCACTGCCTTTTCTCTTGTAAAGAGTGAATAAACAAATTAATTTATCAACCGGTCTAAAAACGTCTATTTCAAGATGCTTGCTTAATAGAGCCGTATAAATTTTCAGCCCAAAAACGACAAACAAGATATGGAAGGCTTTGTGACGCGATAATCTTATAGTGATTGGTGCGGTCGGTGGTGGTTATAATAATGTACGAACTGTATCAACCACTCGCAGACGCTTGACTGACTGCCCACCCACGAATTATGGAAGCGGCCGCTCCTCATTCTGAGCGTCTGAAACCATTTTACAATGAGGTTTCTTTCTAGGGTCGTATTTAGTTAAGACTGAAAAATGAGACAGAGTGAATTTTGGCTGTCCTATGGCACAAATCACCCGCCTCAGCGGTTGTAGCGACTGGCTTGGATTAGATTTTGTGGAACGAGAGCGGACACCGAATGAACTCATGAAACTCGGTATTCGATGCCATTTGTCTGGACAATCACTTTCGAATGTCATTCGAGAACTTGGGAATTTTGGTGTCCAACGCTCACGGAAAGCAGCCCACGACTGGGTTCGGAAAGCAGATTTACAGCCCGCCAGTGATGTAAGCCCGGATCACGTCGCGTTAGATGAGGCGGTGATCCAGGTTAATGGCCAGCAGTATTGGCTGTACGCTGCGGTCGATCCAGCAACCGCAAAAACATAGCTACAATCGTTTGCCGTCTGGTGGAATTCGCTTAGCTAAACACGATGCCGTTCACGCTCCCAACATTCTTGATAATCCGTCGCGAGCGACTCGCTGAGCAGGTTTACGAGCATTTTGACCAACTGACTCAAGGACCTGCTCACTTCTCAAACTGGCTTAACTAGACAGTGCCTCATGGAATAATTTATAAAAAAGGTCTTATTTATGCCACCACAAATTGAATTACTGCCTCGAATGAGTAACGTGAACATTCTTTTTCATACACCCCAGACACTTGATAAACTGGATAGCGGATCCAGTGTCCGCCCTGCCAAGATGATCGACGCATTCGAACAATTAGGATATAATGTGGACACGGTAACTGGCGGTAGTGAAGAGCGAAGAGAACAAATTAAAAACATCCGAAGGAATAACCGTGGATACGAGTTCTGCTACTCTGAGCCGACTGCTTGGCCCCTTCATCCACTCGTTGATTATCGGTTATACTGGTATCTTCAATCTAATAGTATTTCTACAGGTATCTTTTACAGAGATATTTATTGGAAATTCCCAAAACTCTTTGACAATTCTGGGTTGAAATACTGGGAACTTCAACTTCGGTATCGGTTAGATTTAGCTGTAATGAAGCGGATTGGTGATGTAATTTATACCCCGTCTACATCGTTTGGGGAACATTTAGAAACACCCACAACACCACTCCCTCCAGGTGGAATTGATCAGACATCGACCAGCAAATCTTCAACTCAATTACAGCGATTAATATATGTTGGAGGAGCGTCAAGAAGATATGGATCTGAACTTTTATCTAAAGCCCATAAGATTGCAGCAGCTGATCAGAATATCACACTTGATCTTGTCACTCGTAAATCAGAGTATCAATCACTCCCCACTCAAGTTCGTCAACGCTTTCAGTCAGATAGTGTTTCAGTTCATCATGCCTCTGGAGATGACCTCATATCCCTGTACAAGCGTGCAGATGCTGGAATAATTCCACTAATCCCAAGTTCATATAATAATATAGCTATACCAGTCAAGCTATACGAGTATCTTTCCTACGGTCTTCCAGTAATTACAACAGATCTTAATGAAGTCGCTTCATTCGTTCAGTCTACTGATTGCGGTGTCGTATGTAATGCAGATCCCGATGATCTGGCACAGGCAATTGTTACTCTTTCGAAGAATAGCCAGGAATATCAACGAAAAAAACAAAATACGATACAAACTCTAAAAGAAAATAGATGGATTGATCGAGCAAAAAAAGTAGCGTCTGACTTACAATAAGGAAGAATCATAGAATGAATATTCTCATCGTTTCACACCTGTATCCAACTCCAGACGACACTGTGTGCGGGATTTTTGTTCACGAACAAGCACAGGCACTTGCGAAACGAGGCCACGAGATTCGGGTGATTTCTCCAACACCGTATGTTCCGTATATTCCGTATCTACCTAACCGCTGGGCACGATTTAGCGACACACCGAATAGAGCCTACATCGACGGCATCAACATCCAGTATCCAAAATATCTCTCTCTACCCTCCCATCGCACCCTTCCCCTCGTTGCGAAGAGCGTTCGCCGGACTGTGACGAAGGCGATCTCGAAGTTGGAGTCGTCGGGATTTTCACCCGACGTAATCAACGCACACGTTCCGCTCCCTGATGGCTATGCGTGCATCCCCTCAAGTCGTCATTTGAATACACCCATAGTGACAACAGTTCATGGAAATAGTATCTATAAATCAGCTAAAAATATAATCTGTCGTCGACAAATTAGGAGCACGTTTGAAGCATCTTCGGAGATCATATACAATAGCAGCATACTAAAATCAAGATCTGAATCATATTTCCCAGATGTTAGAAATACAAACGTACTACACAATGGAATCCCATTAGATCGAGTGGAATCAACTCCAAAGGCAGACTTATCCGATATATTTCCAGAGGATCGAGCTGTGATTTCCTCTCTCGGTTATTTAATCGAACGGAAAAATCACAGCGATGTGATCAGTGCAATCACAGAGATCGAACCAGAAGAACGTCCCTACTATCTTATTATCGGAAACGGGCCGAATAGAGAAGCACTTGAACACCAGGTCAAGAACAACGGGCTATCCGAATATGTTCACTTCACGGGGTTTGTCCCCGAGCATCTTGATGTCCTCTCAAAATTAAAATCAACCGACATTATGGCGTTGCCCAGTACAGACGAGGCCTTTGGAATCGCATATATTGAAGCGATGGCGTGTGGTTCACCTGTGATCGGTTGCGATGGCGAAGGCCCATCTGACTTCGTCAAAGACGGTGAGACCGGATATTTAGTGCCAGCCAACGATCCATCTGCGATTGCTGATCTCCTTCAAGAACTCTCTGAAGACAAAGATAAACTGGATCGGATGGGTGCGGCAGCACGCGAATATGTCCTTGAAAACCTCACGTGGGAGGAAAACGCACGACGGAACGAAGAAATCTACCAACGGGCAATCGAACAGTTCTGATAGACAGATAATCATTGAAGTCGGGAGTCCAAAGCAAAGAAACCACACGAGAGAGACGAAAACGTGCTATACATAGCGATTGATCCAAAGTGGAAGCCCTTGTTCTATTCGGCAGTGTAGTGTTCTTCAATAGCCAACCGAACTTCTCTGGACGCATTCCCGTCCCCATATGGCTCAGGTTTCTCCACAGGCCGTTCCCAGTCACGATCCAAAGCTGCACTAATCGTATCGCGATCAGCACCAACAAGCGTGTTCCAGCCTGCATCAACAGTTTCGGTCCATTCTGTTTCATCCCGCATCGTCACACAAAACGTATCTAAAAAGAACGCTTCCTTTTGAATGCCACCGGAGTCAGTCACGATTCGCTCGGCGGTATCCATCAGACAGACAAAATCAAGGTATTCGAGCGGTTCAACGAGTTTAATATTTTCGTTAGCGTACTCCCACAGACCATACTCCTTCAGGGAGGCCTCAGTACGCGGATGAAGTGGAAGTATCACTGGAAGCGATGCGTCGCTAAGTGCTTCAAAAATCGCTTCGAGTCGCTCACGACTATCGGTGTTTTCGGCTCGATGGACCGTACTCAGAATGAACTCACCTTCAGAAAGCGAATACCGCTCAAGAACATCCGATTCCTCACCTGCTCGATCACGGACCTCAAGGAGTGCATCGTACATCACATCGCCGGTCTCGACGGTCACCCCACCGCGGCCTTCTGCAGAGAGCTGGTCGACAGCAATCGGACTCGGTGCAAGCAGCAGATCGGATCCGTGGTCGGTGAGTACCCGATTGATTTCTTCGGGCATCTCACGGTTGTGGCTTCGAAGGCCCGCTTCGACATGAGCGACTTTGGTGTCCATCTTTGT
>Ga0208412_1000892_pt1 | contig 14068 bp, 7 predicted proteins | sample AntDeeMetag02WF4_FD_184758 | JGI IMG/M metagenome (GOLD analysis project Ga0208412, IMG submission 184758) | Saline lake microbial communities from Deep Lake, Antarctica - Antarctic Deep Lake Metagenome 02WF4 (SPAdes) (version 2) | ecosystem: Environmental > Aquatic > Non-marine Saline and... | reverse complement strand
CTGCTCGGCTGATGGCGGTGATGGACGACATAAATCGAAAATCACGCGCCACCGTGACCATGGCTAGAGAGGCAGGGCCTGGGGCATACGCCATGCGGCGGAAACACCTGTCACCAGCCTACACAACGAGCTGGAAACAACTACCAGACGTTTACTGACCGTTCCGGCAATCTTGCGAACGAACCGTCCGGTGAACCACAGAACATGGCAGATCTGATCAAGGAGGCCAAAATGTGTGGCCGGTACAATGTAACGGACTCTCCGGAAATCCAGACTCTGATGGGTGAGCTTGGCCTGACTGGCATAGCACCCTCACCGCAACTGAACGTCCCGCCCGGCGGCACGGGTGAATTTGTGGTTGAAGCGGACGGGAAGCGCCAATTAATACCCGGCATCTGGTCACTACTCGTTGAGCCCAAACCCGATGGGAACGGCTTTCGCCCTAATCCGAAGTTCCATACCTTCAATGCCCGCAGTGATCGCCTCACCAGCAGCCCGCTTTGGAAAAAGGCTTTTCCTTCAAAACGGTGCGTGATTCCGGTGAGCGCATTCCACGAGTGGCGTGGGAAACAGGTTTACAACATCCACCCCGTGAACGAGGCAACGGCGCTGGCTGGGCTATGGCAGTCCTGGTACTTTGGCGACGAGCGGATGAACTCATTCACAGTGATCACGCTACCGCCCCATCCACGGTTCAGCCACATTCACCCGAAAAGCATTCCCCTGATGCTGCGGCCTGATGATTTTGAGCTCTGGCTCGATCCAGGCTTCCACCAAGTCGAAGCGTTTCATCATCTGCTGAAAACGCACATACCGGCACCGCTGGTGTGCGAGCCCGTTTATAGCCCGATGAATTTGGGATTGGCGGGAAATCCTGAGGTGTTGGTGCCTGACTAACGCTAGCAACCTGAAAGCAACCGTGCTGGATCTCAGAGTGAGCCCTCAAGCAGCAAGCGAAGCCTTGAGCTGCCCACATCGACTTTCAGGGCAAGACCCAAGGCAAAGCTAAATAAACAGCCACTACCGATCAAAGATTACGAACAGCCCAAGCCAACTCCTGGACGGCTCGTTTACTGCTTGGGGAAGTCGGTACAACCACTATCCCTTTTCGACCTGGGGCAATTAATTTTCCGTGTTTCTTTCCACGCTTAAAGCCCCACCCCTCTCGAACCAATTTTCGTGCATATTTGTTTACATCCTTATCCGAGGAATACTTCATGCCACACCCCCGCTCTTGCCAAAGTAACGGGAGCTGAACTTTTCTAGGTCAAAGTTAACCTGGCTGAACGCTTCTTCAGCACCAACCTCCAGAATAGGCTGGCTGTATTGATACCCCGCTGAACATGGCGAGTTCTGAAAAAATCGGCCCTGAGGATCAACCATGATGTAGGACTCCTGCATATCCTGGTTGTCCTCAACCACCGATATCGATCGATAGGCCGAGTGGCGGTCCACAAAAGCCTGGAACTGATCGTCCGTTACCGATGTCGACTGATCTATAACCGGCAGCGCCCTCAGGATTTTCCACTTCCCAGGCTCGATCGTATCAACAACATTCGAGAGGCTATCCCTCCAGTTCATCCGGTTAACCACGGTATTCAGTTTGATCTTTAACCGGGGATTACGTTGCCTAAGAACCTCAATACAGCTACTGAGCGCCGCCAAATCCAAGAACCGTCCATGGCGATCAATACGCCCGATCAAGTTGTTGGTGTCCGACTGACCGGAGTCGACACTAACCCCGAGCATATCCAGATCAGGGGCAAGTGAACTACACAACTCCTCTGTTAATAACGACCCGTTCGTAATTATTGAGGCCCGAAGACCCACTCGCCGCGCCTCGTTTACGGCTGCCTGCACAGCGGCAGGAAAAAGAAGCGGCTCCCCACCTGCAATGTTCAGGCGAGGCTCGACACCGTAGAATCCAAATTTTCTGGACGCCGCTTCTGACCCGAAAAATCGCCCGAGTTCTGCGACCAAAGCTCGAACCCGGTGTTCATTTTTGATCAAGTCCTTTACGCTTTCAGCGCGTTCCCAATGGGCATAGCAATATCGGCATGAGAAATTACACGCTTCGGTCAGGTGCCAATTAACGACAATGGGTACGGGGTATGAAGTTTGATTCATAAAAGCTCCTATTGATTGATTAAGGAGCCAGAATGTCAGGCATCAAATTTTCCCAGTATGAAATCTGCCGTACCCCCCCCCCGACTCTGCCCGTCGAATTAAATTAATACGGGGGGGGTACGCCACTTTTCAGTGAAAGCGCTACCAATTTCGACAAGGATGGGGCCATCACTAACCAAGGAGAAATATATGGCCACCTTCCCTTCGATTGAAACTGTGCTGATGGAAATCCACCAAAGCTTGGGGCTTAAGCAGGACCAGACGAAGATCAAGAAAAAATTCGCTACCGGAAACATGCGACTTGCTGAGCATCAGGTAATGGGCAAGCGAATCCTTTGGGAAATTTTCGATGAACTAGAACTTGATGGACAAGCGCGTGCGGATTTCACGACCAATCTGACGGAGCTTGGCAACGCCTTCAAAGGATTGGAATGCAATACATGGACGTTTCAGGCCGACGAACAACAAGTCCTCTGGGTGTTATTGGGGTACTTTTTTGCGCCCGGTCTTGCTCGCCACACAGGTTTCTGGAACCTGCATGGCAATTTAGATCGGGGCATGCCTCGAGGAAGCTTTTGGTATCTTCCAGAGCCGCGTACGACTTTTGATGGAATGGAAATAGACCTACCCGTGAAGCAGGTTATCGACTGGCTAGTGGATCTGGCTGGTGGATCCATTGAGAGCCTCTCCATGGCCAGAATTCGAGCTAAAAACGATAGAGGTCAAGATGATGCCGATACCTTCGCCAGAACCATATACAACTGGAGAAGCGGCACACTTCCATACCACGACAAGATCTATCAGTTTTTTCCTGACGACTTGGACATTCCCTTCGAGGACACATTTGAAATCGACGAAGCCCAGCCTGCTGCGCAACAGTTCGATGCCGCAGTGGCCTTTTTGAAGAACAGAAAATTGGATGATAACGAGGCTGCTCTCAGGCGAGAGCTTGCAATGGGCGACGACAACGATGTGAAGCGAATAATTATTGGCCAAGCAACGGAATCTGAAAAGGAACTTTTGGTACGTCTGGTCGCAGACCGGTACCAGAAACCAACCGCCAAGATCATCCGCCAGCGCCTGCTTTTCGCTAGGTTAATGCAAGACGGTTACGACCGACTCCTGAAAAAGCTCTGCCCCGGTGTCGATAAATTATGTTCTGACTTCGAGCAGAACAAACTTCTGCAGGTTCTTGCGAGCTATAAGCATATCTACAATCTTACGGTAGAAGCCTGGCGCAACTTCCGAAGTTCTGGCGAAGCGGCAGAAAATGCCTGGTTCGAAAGACAGCTTGCGCCCTGGGATGCAAACACTCTTTATCTATCCATCCTTCCTTCGAAACGAGAGACCGGAAATCTCGAATTGGCGGCACTGCTGACCCAGTTGTTCTCTTCATCCAAGCCTGGCGATGAACTGACAGACATCATTGGCAGTGACGAGCGGAATCACTCGCAGATAGTTCGTTCACGGGTAGAGCTGCTGAGGAACCACACAGAGGAAGCAAAAGCCGCTTGGGATCTCATAGAGAGGGCTAAAACTGCTTCACCGTGGCGTACTTTTCAAAAGGAAGATCGTTTCGCTGTCATGGCTCAAGTAGCAAACTTCGCTGGTCTCTCACCAAAGGGGCGGTGGGCTGCGACCTCAAGAATGAAGGAGCTAGCGGAAACCCCCGAGCAGATGCTTCAGCCAATACTGCTCGAGATCGGCAACTACCTGGGTGGCCAGAACAAGATGAGGTTGCCAAACGATTCATCTGCCCGGGTAGAGTCACTTTTAGACGAAGCGAAGAGAAGCCCTGTCTATAAAAACTGGCGGGCACTGTTGCTTCACTTCGAGGCAAAACACCAGTTGGCCCAGAACGACGTCGACAATGCGACTAAGACCTTTCGCACGGCTCTAGAGGCGTCGAACGAGACAGGGTTCGGAACCCTCAAGGGTGAGATCGCCTTGGATTGCCTTGCCACCGAAGTCGCTAACCAGAAGCTCCTCCCCAATAATCACGAAAAGTATTATCGCGCTATGCTTGGCTGGGGGGCGTTTAAGGATGGTCAAATTCTAGACATTTACGATGCTGCACGGGAAGCTGCGGATTATTTTTGGTCCGACCTATATCGTCCCTATCCCAGCATTCAGCTTATGAAGCCTGTCTCGGAAGACGCCCTGAGGGATTCTATTGGTCTCATTATGTCTGGTGACCTATCAGGACTGGAAAAATGGATTAAGGACAACTCCGACAAATTAGGAAAGAGTCTCAAATGCGTAACTGGAGACTCCGTTCTCATGCAGTGGATCAAGATCCGGTCACATTTCAGCAACCATCTTCCAATCATGCGCGAGGTTGCTCCCGCTGATTTGCAGTCAGACGTACAAAAAGCAGAAAGCGCTTTAGTTACCTGGAGGCATGCAATTAAATTGCTCGCCAGTAAGGTGGAAAAGCAGCTGAACTACGCTGATTTCAAGGGCCAGACCCCCTTGATGCTGGTTGCTGAAGCAGGTGATGCTGAGTTGGTTCAATCCTTCCTCGACGCTGGTGCAGATCCTGATCTGCAGGATTTCGAGGGAAGGTCTGCCTTGCATGCTGCCGTAAAATTGCATGACAAAGAAACTATAGACGCATTATTGAACCACCCATGCACCACCGATTTAAGTACTGTGGATGGGCGCTCACCAATGCACACTGCAGCTTGGTCAGGAAACGGGTATGCAATTGATCGTCTTATTGAGCGATCACCGCAACTTGCCTGGCAGCGAGATTCACACGACATGACACCCTTGGAGTTGGCTGAAAAGTTCTGTGACGAACCAGACGCCCTCTCAAAGCTCAACAAAGAACTGGCAAAACAACGGCGAAAACCGGTCCATGCAAAGGACCTGGAAGAGCTCATTAGTTCCCTGGAAAACGCCCCGGCTATCAATTGACCTAGGACTGCTGCACATCGCATATCTGGCTAACAGACAGCTCGTTGGCCAGATATGCCCCACCACCTTGGCTTGAACATCCCAGAACTACAGTCCAGTATCACTACATAAAAGCCGCAAGCTATTCTTTTTTTTCAAGGACGCAGAATGACAACCTTCGACAGTACCAAGCGCTCCCTACCAGATCTGCTCCGCGATATCACCAACGGCAAAATCCAACTCCCGGACTTCCAGCGAGGCTGGGTGTGGGACGATGATCACGTGAAAAGCTTGTTAGTGAGCATCGCCAGATCTTTCCCAGTGGGTGCCGTGATGCTGATGGAAACGGGTGGTGAGGTTCAGTTCCAAGTGCGCCGGGTCGAAGGTGTCCCAATCGACAGAGCCACAAACTCGCCTGAACGTCTGATCCTGGACGGCCAGCAACGCCTGACCAGCCTGACGCAAGCAGTTGCACTTACCAGCCCGGTAGCAACCCGCACAGCCAAAGGGAGCAAGATCTCTCGCCACTACTACTTCGATATCCAGCTGGCACTTGAGGGCGAAGATCGCCTTGAAGACGCCATCATCAGTGTGGATGAGAAAAAACAGATCCGATCCAATTTCGGGCGGGACATCGAGCTCGATCTCTCAACACGGGAACTTGAGTGCAAGCAACTTTACTTCCCTTGTGACCTGATCCTCGACGATTCCCAGTGGCTTCAAGAGCTCTTTCAGCATAATAGGGATGGCATGGAGCAATTCCTGATGTTCAAGAAGAAGGTAATCGATGCCTTCGTTGCTTATCAGATTCCAATTATCGAACTGAAAAAAGAAACATCAAAAGAGGCCGTCTGTCTCGTCTTCGAAAAGGTTAATACCGGCGGTGTTCAGCTCTCCGTATTCGAGCTAATGACTGCCAGTTATGCTGCGGAGAATTACAACCTGCGGGACGATTGGTTTGGCTCAGACGAGCGTAAGGTGGACTCCAGGAAATCACGACTGGCCACTCAGGAATTGCTTGCGGACGTAGAAAGCACCGATTTTTTGCAGGCCATTACCCTACTCCACACACGCCAGCGCAAATACCAAGATATAGCCGACGGAAAACAAGGGAAGCAGATTCGACCGGTCAGTGCCAAGAGGGCCTCAGTTCTCGAACTCCCTCTCGCAGCCTATAAAAAATGTGCAAATGAGGTTGAAACCGGCTTCATCGAAGCAGCTAAGTTTCTGACCGGTGAATGCTTCTATGGCCGCAAAGAGCTACCTTATGGCACGCAACTCGTTCCATTGGCTGCAGTATTAACTCTGCTGGGCGAACGCTGGAGAGAACCCAAGATACATAAAAAGCTGACTCGCTGGTATTGGTCCGGTGTGCTTGGCGAACTCTATGGCGGCGCGGTCGAAACTCGAGTTGCAGTTGATCTTGAGGAGCTAATGAATTGGATCGAGACCGACAGTGAAGTTCCCCGAACCGTCACTGACGCCTCGTTTGATCCAGAACGCCTTGAGTCACTGCGCAGTCGCCTCAGCGCCGCCTATAAAGGTATCAATGTGCTGATACTGCGAGAAGGTGCCTCCGACTTTTTCTGGAAAGGGCGTATTCAACAGCTGGATACGCAGGAAGTTGCGCTAGACATCCATCACGTCTTCCCCCGGGCTTGGTGTGAGGCCCAGGGTATTCAGCCCAAGGTTTACGACTCCATCATTAACAAAACGCCGATTTCTTACAAAGCAAACCGAATGATTGGTGGAGATGCTCCGTCAGCTTATCTGGCGAAACTACAAAACCACGACCAGGTCCAACTGGATAATGACGGTATGGATGCCATACTTGCTGAGCACTTTATCCCAACCGAAATGCTGCGGGCAGACGATTTTCATGGCTTCTTTGAGGAGCGGAAACGGCTTCTGATGGGATTAATTGAACAGGCCATGGGTAAGAGGTCTCTGTAGTGACGGACCACACTTTTACAGAATTCGAGCAGCTGATTCTCAAAAGCAACAATCAGTTGGGAACCTCGATTCTGTTGATACTTGCCTGGATCGCGGGCAGCGACGGTAATGTCGATAAATCAGAGGCCAAACAGCTTTCCGAGATTTCCGAAGCTGCTAAGCATGGAATCTCAATTCAACCGCTCATTCGCATCGCTGAGAATCACGACCTAACCGCAATACATTTGGCCTGCGACATTGTCGCTTCCCACTTCAAGGGTGAGAAAGCACACCTATTCATGGAGATGGCAATCGGCATCTCCATTGCCGATGGATTATTGCTGCCGACTGAGAATCACATCCTCAGATTTCTTGCAGACTTGCTGGGCGTAAATCAAGCAGGCTTAAACGAAACGTTTATAAGCATAACCGGTCGGGACATTCCTCCTCCATCAGATGTCAGTTCAGCACGATATTGGCGAGATCGTGAGAGGGCCCGAGAGGGCTCGTCACAGCAATCAAAACGATCTGATGGTGCCAACAGCCGTAAAGAACCACCTCGCCATTCGAGCAAAGCAATCGCAGCATACGCTACTCTAGGGCTGGAACCGGGTGCCAGCAAAGACGAAATCAAACAGTCGTATCGCAGATTGGCACAGGTTCACCATCCGGATCGGTTTTCCTCTCTGGGTGAGGAGTCTGTCGCCGCCGCATCTCAGACGTTTGTTCGAATTCGTGAGGCTTACGACTATCTGGTGAAATATGCGTGACCTGTATCGCCGACTCGGAATCAGCTCAACGGCTTCTCCTCAAAACATTCAAGAAGCTGTTCAGTCATGCAGCGATGCCAAGCTAAAGGAAGATGCGACCGAAGTACTGCTTAGCGAAAGCCGGAGAAAAACGTATGACCAAGTTCACGCATCTCTAACCGACATCGGAGTGCTCAGAGCAAAGCTTGGACTGACTCACGGAGCCAACTGGCAGGGTTCGCAGACTCAGGATTTTGAAAAAGGAAGCTGGACCCCGACATCTGCCAGCCAAGCCTTTGAGAAAAAAATAAAACGACAAAACGCCACGACAGCCGCAAAATCGGTGCTTAGGTCTGCCGTTGAATTCGTAAGTCCATTTATCGTAATCGGCCTCGTGGTGGGCGGATTTATCTACTACAACTCCACTTACAACGGCTCTACCTCGACTTCCAATCCACAGTCGAGCACGGCCTATCAGCAACCTTCCTCTAAGACTCAGACATCAGGCTCTAACGTTGGGTCTGCAAATGAATTCCTCAACGAGCCAGCATTCAATGAACCGAAGCTCCCTCTTCCTGCCACGGGCACTATCGACCGCTACACAAACAAATCTGGTCAAGCTCCGCTGCAAATCAAGACGAGTTCAGGAGCGAATTATCTGGTTAGATTGGAAAACGTAGCCACCGGAACAAATGTCCTGGATGTTTTTGTTCGCGGTGGAACGACTGTTGATATCGAGGTTCCTCTCGGGACTTACCAACTGAAATATGCCTCAGGTCAAAACTGGTATGGCACGCAGCACCTATTTGGTCCTGAAACAGCATACAACAAAGCGGATACACCTTTCCGGTTCTACATCGAGGGCCAACAGATAAGCGGCTATACCGTTACGTTGTACAGGGTAAGCGACGGAAACCTCAGAACCAGCGAGCTACCCGCTGATCAATTCTGAAAACATTGAACCGAGAAGAGGTAAAGTCCAGCCAGCATGAAGAACCACCACTCGCCCTAACTTGAGCAAATCAAATGGTACTGGGTTAAGCCTGCAGATCCTGATAACTGGGCACGCACGCGTGAAAACAATGGCTGTGTATGGACCCCAAAGGACCTCTTTCCCGCCCTCGCACATCTCACAAACTGACTGTCTTCGCTATAAACGGGAGTATTCTGTAATGAGGATTGGCGAAGACCTGCCCGAGTCCATAAACGGCAACCGAGGCCTTGAAATGCTGCCATGGCAGTTAAGCCAAAATTCTCACTCTACCGCTGCATAGCAACCCCTAAAATCGACCAATCAATGTGAGCATATCTCTGCCGCCCACCTGCAGAGAGCTCGGTAAACGAGCCGCTCACTAACCGATCAAGAATGCCATTTACTCACTGATTCACGAACATCAAGCAGAAACAGGCTGCTTGGAATGTGCAGCAATCACATCCCTCACCAAGCTCGGATCAAACACCGTATCAAAGCACCAAGAGCCGAAGCCGCCCTGCTCGTTCACTGCCTTAACCCAAACATCCATTGCTGCGCGCTTGGCTCGATTCTGCTCTGAATCCTGCCCCTTCACTTCCAATACCAATGTCTGGCCATTCTTTAACCGAATGAGATAGTCCGGTATGAAGTTGCGAGAGGAACCATTCCACAGGTACCGGACCTTGAAGCCCAGGTGATCGTTCTTTGCCCACGAATGAACTGATTCATCCTTCTCACAGACATCCGCTACAAGTTTTTCCCAGGTGCTGTCGTATACAACATGGCTGATCTGGGAGCGCTCTGTCTGCCTGCACGGTTTGGTGGTTAGCCAAGGGCGCATCTGAGATGTTGCACCGATTGGCTGGTGCTCATCGAACAAAGCTTCCAGACGCTCAACGTTTTGTTTGCTGACAAACCGATTCACGTGGGTGACTACGTTATCCATATTTAGCGCGAACAAGAGTCGGCGGCGAACCGGGTCCTGGTGCCATAGGCTCGGGATATCCAACTTGTCAGACTCTAGGAACTGCTCAACGATACGGATTAATTGCACGGCCAGGTACTGCTTATCCCCCTCAAATCCAGCGCTGCTGCTGATAAAAAGCTTTTTCGCTGCACGAAAGGTCAGGTGCTGCAGCCTGAAGTCCTCTACAGCCTTTTCCAGATCGATCTGAGACGCTTGTGCAAGATTAGGAATACCGGTCAGGGCAGGTGCGATTTCCGCATTCAGTGGCGTTTGAGCCGGGTCCAGCGTCAGAGACTCAACCGCCTCCCAATCCATTCTCAACTCTGGCTTGAGAACGGTCTGAACCCGGTCAATATTGGGCCAACGAATTTCGAAGTGGTTTCTGCCAGGCTCAACCTCCACCCGCACACTGGGTTTCGGTGGAGGCGGTGTCTCGCCACCCTCGCCTACTTCCTGGAAAATCGAAAGCGGCACACCAAACACATTCACGTATTCTGGAATGAACTTGCCGTTCTCATCCATGTCGTGCGCTACACGCCGCAAGCCTCGGCCAATAACCTGTTCACACAGAAGCTGGCTGCTAAAGGCTCTCAAGCCCATGATGTGCGTCACGTTAGCCGCGTCCCACCCTTCTGAAAGCATGGCCACCGAGATCACGTTCTCAAGATTCTGGCCCGGTTTCCCTCGCTTTCCGACAGTATCTACCAGAGCTCGGAGCTGCTCTTCTTGCTTCAATGAAAGCAGCTCTTCCTTCTTGTCGGCCGGGAGCATGGATGCATTGATGATCTCCTCCATTCTCACCGCATAATCTTTATCCCTGGTGATGCTCTCCCCACGCTCCGCTTTTTCCAGAACCCTCGAGTCAACACGCAAGGTAGCCAGCGGATTCTGGGTGCCAGAAATCAGGCAGTCGCCACTGTTGAAGAAATGCTCAATACGGGACGCGGTTTCCGTTCGGTTGCAGACGGTAAGTAGCACGGGTGGAATCGTGTGGCCCTCAGCTTCCCAGGCTTTTGCGGTCTCTTGCCAATCGTAAGCAAGGATCGCATAGGCCTTCTGAACCAGGTCCGGTAAGGGATCGGTGGGCTGAGCTTTGCGGGCAAGATCCTGCTTTACGGACTCGTCCCGATACAGATGGTACAGCTTGCTGGCGTATGTCTTCGCATCTGGTAGCGCGTCATCCCGCACGACGATTCGAGGTGTCTTGACCAGTCCCGCTTCAATGGCATCATTAAGGCCAAAATCCGAGATAATCCAGTCAAATAGCCCTTTCTCCGTGTTTTTCTTCCCCGTCGGTGAGAAGGGTGTTGCGGTTACATCAAAGCATCGGCGAATTCGACGGGTCTTGTGAATACGATCCAGTCCCTCGATCCAACGGGTCGCCTCCTCCAGATCGATCCCCATTTCCTCCGCTTCTTTCTTGCTGACTTTTACCTCAGCCTTTTGGCGGTATGCGTGGTGGGCTTCATCGTTAATAACCAAGATGTCTTTGTAAGAAGCCAGCTTGCCAAGCACTCTTCGGGTAAACGCTTCGTCGCTCTCCTTACCCTTCTTCACTACGGAGCGTACCTGCTCTTTGAGCGGCATCAGGCTGTGCCAGTTTTCGATAACCAGAACCACCTGGTTCAGCTTTTGGCGCATTGCCTCGTTCGGGCACAACACGAATTCATCGTAAACGTTACTCTCGTTGCCAGGGCTGAGCACCTGTAATCGGCTTTTTACGGTAAGGCCTGGAGCCACCACAAAAACGGCCTTTGAGTAACGTTTATCTTTCGGGTAGGTAATGGCATTAAGGGTCTGCCAAGTAATGATCAAGGCCATCAGCGAGGTTTTGCCGGAGCCTGTCGCCATTTTGTTACAGATGCGCTCCCAGGGACCGCCATCGCCTTGCAGAAAAATCCCTTGACGATAATCCTCTGGAGCTTCCAGCCACCAGATCAGAGATTCAATGGCTTCAAGTTGGCAAAAATAGAACGGAAAAGGCCTCGGGCCACCATTCCAGCGCTTTGAGTCAGAATCCCAGTCGCCTCTTGAGTACCAGTGATTGAGCAACTCGCGGGAAACGCTTGTCACCCCTGGCCAGCCAGCCTCCCGCCAGGCATCGACACGCTGACGGATTCGGTTAACCGTTTCCAACTCCTCAACGCGACGGGTATTATTCCGGGAATCGTAAAGTTCATAGGCGGCAGGTCTGCGACCACTCACTACACCGGCAACACGCCCATTGTCATCCTGTGACCAGAACTGATCTGGCTTGTCATAAGGCGAATTGATCACCAGGGAATTCGGTTTATCAGCCATGCCTCCCTCCTCAATTCAGCCTGATGACTTTCAATGATTCGATACCCCGATCATCCACGATCTTAACCGCGATACAGCGATTGTCGCCCGGCTCGAATGGAATTGACTTGGTGCCGTGGAATTTGTCCATAAGATCTTCATTGAGCTCAGCTCGGATATCCTTCTTCAGTCGGTACCATCCGTCTTTCTTACCTGCCATGGGGAAGAATACCTGGCGGGCGTACAATGATCGGTTATCGTAATCGGTATCAAGCTGCCACATGGCGATGTTTTTCTTGCCACCGGATTTCAGTTCTCCTGTCTTTGTATCGAAATAGTCGAAACCGTGCACCTCGACCTGAAGCTTTCCATCCTTCAGCTCATGCACCTCAACGTCTGGCTGCCCCATTAGCCAGAATGACTGGTTGCTGGCCCGACCTTTTTTGAGATCTTCGGTGAGCAAGTCCGTGTTCATGTGCACTTTCAGTGCCTGGACGCCCTTTATATTGTCGATATCCTTTGCTGCCTCAGGATCGAAGTTGAAAGCGCAGAAAACGAGCATTTTCGGGAGAGGAAATAGATCACCAGCTTCCCTCATCGCAATCTCAACCTGACGTTGTTCAAGTGCAGCGTGTTCGGGGCCAAAGCTGACTGCCACACGTTCGCCACTTTCCGCTACAGTGCCAACAGCATGAATGTAATGAGCACCCGGAAGTGTTTCGAGATCCTGAAGCTTGATTTGCTGCCCGCCTTTTCCGCGAATACCTGCTTTCAATAGCTCTTCTTGCCATTGTCCCTGGCGTGAAGTTGCTCCGGAACGGGCGACCGCTACATCAGCCTCCTTAGGCTGCTCTGCCTCATCCAGACCAAGTACCGTGGCGAACGGGACGGCCTCCACGGTGAAGGGACCAGTAATGCGAACTTTGTCGCGGCTAACCTCCGGCTGGTCATACAGCACTTCCTGCCCCGCATGGTTTGCAATGCTTGCATCCATACGACGCTGCATCTCCATACGTGCCTCATGAAACTTATCGAACCAATATTCAATGCCAGTCAAATTGCTGCTTTGCCCCTGCGGGTTCCGCTCATCAAACATCCTCTTTTCTTCCGGAATCCAATCTTGCGGGAGCTCCAGCGGTACCTCCCATTCAAGTAGCCGGTTGTTCGGCACCTCTTCTCCAGTTGGAAGGGTATCTTGATTATCGTTACCTGGTGAAAGATCAAGAGTGTTTCCTTTTCTAGCTCCTTCTCGCACTTCAAACCACGGCAAGCTTTCATCAGAGTCATGAAGTTTAGAGTTCAGACCTTCCAGGGCTTCTAATATACAGGGATGGTATTCATCATAAATATCGGTTACTTCAGGATTGTTGGCCACCGACTTTAAAGTGATTCTGGGAACGGATTTATAGATAAATCCGCCTTTTAACCCTTCGCTTGGATATTTCAATTCAAAATAATCAAAGCCAGAGGTCATTAATCTCTGTTTTGCAAGCGTAATTGAAATACGAGAAGTGTCACAGGTAACCCAGCGTCTGCCTAGCTTTTCTGACACATATGCAGTTGTACCTGACCCGCATGTGGGATCGAAAACCAGATCTCCCGGATCTGTAGTCATTAAAACGCATCTTTCTATTACTTTCTCATTAGTTTGAACCACATACATCTTTCTAGAACTCGTAAATCCTGCGACTCCTGTATCAGTCCAAACGTTAGTTCGAGGAAATGCACAAAAATCGTCAAAGTATCGTTTATATCTTATATTGTTACCTGACTCTAGAATTCTCCCAGCCTTGGAAAGACGATACATCCCCTGCGTAGAAGTAGACCAGTACCTTGCATTGGAAGAAAAAACACTTCCTTGAAAACTGATGGGTTCAGATAGGCTGTAATGGGAGGACGTAAGATCACTAGCTGCAAATGCTTTTCCTTCTTCAAGCTCTTTATCCGAACACTTTGAGATTCTTGATTTCTTGCCATTATTAGTCTCAATATAGGAATAACCAGAGCTACCCGTAGAGCCAAACTCCTTCACCTCATATAGGGCGTGATATTTGGCCTCATTGATATTCTTTGAATACCACACAACATAGTCATTTACGACTGGAATCAACCCGCTTCCTTGAGAGCTTGTCGTCACATAAG
>Ga0208412_1000882_pt1 | contig 14195 bp, 10 predicted proteins | sample AntDeeMetag02WF4_FD_184758 | JGI IMG/M metagenome (GOLD analysis project Ga0208412, IMG submission 184758) | Saline lake microbial communities from Deep Lake, Antarctica - Antarctic Deep Lake Metagenome 02WF4 (SPAdes) (version 2) | ecosystem: Environmental > Aquatic > Non-marine Saline and... | reverse complement strand
GCCACCGCCGCTGTTGGAGCGGCTGATCGAAGACGCACAGAAGATTCACCAGCAACGACCGATATTACAAGAGACGCTCGCTACCGCTACGCAACCGAGGTGTGAGTCTTAGCTAAAGACGAATGCAATGGGGACTTCCACAACGAACTGAGAACACGATCAGCGATCCGACCCAACTCTATAACGAGATCGAATCGATCAGAGAACGAGGCTACTCGTTCAATCGCGAAGAGCAACTTGATGGTGTTAAAGCGGTTGGTGTACCTGTGACCGGTCCCGAGAATCGTGTCATTGGTGCGTTCAGCGTCGCAAGCCCGGCAAACAGGATGAGTAGCGAGTGGTTCGAAGAGGAGTTGCCGAACATCGTTCTTGGGGTTGCGAATGAGTTCGAACTTGAATACTCTTTTTCGTAGAAAGGAGCTAGAATTCTACGCATGAGAATGTGATTCTAATATTCTTAGCAGGACACATATTGTACGCAAGGATGTCTTTGAGTCATCTCAGTTCTATTGAACTGCGGTAATATCTTGGTTTTTAATCTGAGATGATATTAGAGCACCACATATGACAAGCATATTTATGTCATAGTAAGGCGCTTACACGTCACAATCTTTTTTAAGTACATAGTGCAATCTGTAGGTAATGAATGATACAACTAACGCTTCACCTGGTCGAAGAGGGAAAGTAGCACGTATTCTTAGCGAATATGAGATTGTAGATGTTGGTGATGAATTAGTAGTGCGGTGGACAGCTGAAGATAATCGCATGAGCCTCCGAGACCTCGCAGATTATTTTAATAAGCAACTGCTCAAAACACAACTTGACCAGCAGCGAGTCGACATGCTTCCCGGAGAAATCGACAATATGTATACCTTGCTTACTGATGAGGATGTGACCAGCGGAACACGAATTCAAGCAGAAAACCGTCTCAGTGAATACGACGTCAACGTCGAGGACCTTCGTTCGGATTTTGTCAGTCGACAGGCGATCCACACCTATCTGACGAAACACCGACAGGAAACGTACGACGAACCTGATACCGATGAGATTGTCGAACGGCGTCTTGAGGAACTACAACGGCTCAAAAGTCGACAGCGAGCCGTGACCGAACAAACGATTTCAACGCTTCGAAACAAAAATCGACTTGATCTTGGGGAGTTTCAGATACTCTCTCCGGTTCAGATCCAGTGTACTGACTGTGGTCGACAGTTCGATCTTACGACACTGTTGGATCGTGGTGGGTGTGACTGTGACCTGTCCTGAGACACAAACAGACATCCGCCAGTAACTATTTTCAAATCTTTATATAGTGATAGGTACCGCGTCTATGACGGGTGTATTTTTGTCATACCTAAGAACGCCAAACCAACCTTTTAGTAACCTCACATAATACGTTTTGACATAATGAGCCAAACACGCAACGATCAACAGACTGCTCAGATCGAGATCACGAACATCGGTGGTATCAATCAGTCAGCGCTGACACTGCACTCCGGTGTGAATGTTCTCACTGGAAAAAACGCAACGAACCGGACATCGTTTCTCCAAGCGATCATGGCTGTCAGTGGGAGCGAACAGACATCACTCAAAGCGGACGCCAAGCAGGGAGAGGTCGTCCTCATGATGGGAGAGGATCAGTACACACGAACGATCACGAGACAAAACGGTAGCCTCTCTTTTGATGGACAACCATACCTCGACGATCCGATTCTTGCCGATCTGTTCGCTTTTTTGCTCGAAAATAACGAAGCGCGTCAAGCCGTCGCAAGAGGAGACGACCTCCGTGAAATACTGATGCGACCGGTCGACACGATAGAAATCGAGCGAGAGATCACAAATTTACAATCCGAACGCGACGAGATCGACACGCAGTTACAGCGTCTCGACTCGCTCGAAGAGCAACTCCCGAACCTAGAGGCGAACCGTCGACAGCTCGAAGACAAGATCGCTGACAAGGAAGCGGAGTTGGCCGACAAAACCAGCCAGATCGAGTCCCTCGATACGACTGTCGACGAGACGAGAGAGGAAAAGAACGCATACGAATCGAAGATCGATACACTGAGTCAGGCACGTAAGGAACATCAGCGGATAGAAAAACGGATTGAGTCCGAACGGGAGAGTATCAAAAGCCTCCAAACGGACCGTGACGAGTTGACCGAAGAGTTAGAGAGCTACGACCGTGTCCCCGACACTCGAATTTCAGAGATCGAAGGGGAGGTTCAGCGCCTCCGCGGGCAGATGCAACAGATTGATTCGACAGTTAGCGATCTTCAGTCGGTCATCCAGTTCAACGATGAATTCCTCGAAGAGGGCCGGCCCCCATTTCTGCAAGATCTGGACGGTGATAATGGCTCGACGGGCGACGAGCTAACTGAGCAACTGGTGAGTGGTTTACGGACGTCACCTGCTGGACCTGTGGGAGTAGCGTCGAGACGGCCAAAATCGAATCCACACTCGATGATCTTCGAGAGATACGCAACGACAAGATGGATCAGCGGCAGACGTTTCAGAGCCAGGTCGACGATCTGCAGGACGAGAAATCCTCACTTGAGCAGACACAACGGACCCACGAGCGACTACAGCAGAAACTCGCTACTGTTGAAGCCGAAATTGACGACCGTACGGCAACCGTGGAAGACCTCGAACAACAGCGAACAGAGGAACAAACGCGGATCGAGAGCCTCGAATCGGAGGTTAACGAACTCGAAGACGTCGGAGAAAGCGAGATACTCGACCTTCAAAAGGAGACGAGTCGAATAGAAGTCAAGATAGAGCAGCTCACATCGGACCTTGATGATATTAAAGCCCAAATTGTTGACACCGAATCGAAACTCGACGACCGCAAGAGCCTCCAACAGCAGCGAGACGAAATTTCCGAAGAACTCTCTACCCTCCGGACGAAAATCGAGGATCTCCAAACCAACGCAGTCGAGGAATTCAACTCCCACATGGATGCCCTGTTGGATCTGCTCAGTTACGAAAACCTCGAACGGATTTGGATCGAACGTACCGAGAAGGAGGTCCGCGAGGGGCGACGCAAAATCACCAAAGACCAGTTCGAACTGCACGTGGTCCGCAGCACTAACTCTGGGACGGTATACGAGGATGTCGTCGACCATCTTAGTGAGAGTGAACGAGAAATAACTGGTCTCGTGTTCGCGCTTGCTGGCTATCTCGTCCACGAGGTGTACGACCATGTTCCGTTTATGCTCCTCGACTCCATCGAAGCAGTCGACTCGGACCGTATTGCACAGCTCGTCGACTACCTCTCTAGTTACTCTGACTATCTCGTCGTCGCACTGCTGGAAGAAGACGCACAGGCACTCGACGATAGCTATCCGCGAATTGAGTCCATCTAATCCCGGTGGATCAGTACCTTCGGAGCCAGATGATAATCCGCAAATCATGCTCGATGTATTAAATAGTAGGCTATCAGCCCGTTAGCGTGCGACTCTGCATCCATTGGTTTTCAGTACTTGTTAGACCTCGTCAAACGTCACGACAGCAATCTCCCAACTGTGGCCACTGGCCGGTAAAATTACCCAACAAGTCAATGACATCCATGGATCCGCTTATTTTTTACCACGCGCTCGATGTGAGGTCGACTGGCATCAACAGGAAAACGGAGCGGGTAGCGGCGATACCACTGTCAGAGTTAGTCCGAAAAGAGATCCCTGACGAGGTTGTCAAGGTGACCTCTCCGTGTCGTCGGTATTTTTGAGCGAACATCGACAAAGTATATTTGTGCAACGGCCATCATCGTTCAATTCTATGTTTTCCCACCGATAACACGTGGCGGCTCAGATGCACCGCTAATCGGTGATTGCATCCATGTATGATACCCATATGTCTGTCATAGAAGATCCCAATTCGTCACTTAGTGGCCAGGGTGAGTATACAGACTGAAAATTGACCGAATAGTGATTTCAAACGCTCAAACGAGAATCAATCGCTTCCACAATTTGTGGGTAGGCAGTCAGTCGACTGTTCGCCGCTGGTATTTAATTTCGTACAGTACTATAACCGCCAGCAATCGCTAGCTAATCAAATGCCTGCCGAGAAGTCGGCAACCAGACAATATAGGATGCTATTTTCGGATTCGGTAAATCCGAACAGACATAATCAGTTTCATTCTTATGATTGGCCCGGAGCAGTCCTCTTAAAATTCGCTGGACTGCGTGAACATATTAATTTTGACCTCAATAACATCAGCGGTGTTCATTACTTTCCTTGGGAATTCCTCCTCGAAACGTTCTCCCTGCATCCTGTTTCTTGGTCCCGAAAGACTTACAGCTCCAAGTACTTCGCCATCGGGCCCATTGATCGCTGCACCGATGGCTCGGAGTCCGTCGACCTCTTCTTCAACGTTATACGCGTAACCGCGTTCCCGGACCGTATCGAGTTCCTCGAAGAGATCTTCTCTGTTGGTAATCGTGTTTTCAGTGCGCTGCTGGAGGCCGTGTCTGTCAATAATTTCTTCGACCCGCTCTTTAGGTAACCTCGAGAGGATTGCCTTACCGGCCGCAAGATGATGTAGACCGAGCGTTTTTCGTTCCATCTGATTGGAATAGCTACTCTCAATTGCATTCTCGCCGCGCTGTAGGTATAGAACGAACCCGAGCCCATGCTGTTCTGTAATGAGCTGGGCGTACTCACCTGTCTCTTCGACTAAGTTGGCAATCTCTTTTTTTCCAAATTGGTACAAAAGATGCTCCTGGCGAACATGTTCTCCGATTAGAATGAACTGCGGACTGAGGTCGTAGATATTGTTTTCTTTTATAACAAATCCGTTCTTGTGGAGGGTTGCGAGGTGGTTGTACACACCACCTTTCGAGAGGCCGAGATGATCCGCCATCTCGGTCACAGTTCCACCATTGAGCTGTTTTAGTGCGTCAATGACTTCGAGTGTAGTCGTAGATGTCTGTAATGTTCGGGGCGAGTTCGAGTTGTCCGGTTCTTTTGCCATACTCTATGTACAATATCAAGGTACAAATCGTTTGCCTATCGCAAATCCCGGTAATAGATATATTAGTAAGAACTTCAATGAAATAAATGTAGTAGTGGACATATCTAATAAGAAACTCTGAAAACCATTCTATACTTCTAAATATCTTACTAAGTTAATCATTGTTCACTATTATATTGCCATGATAGTTTGTGAGACACAAACAATATACACGGGAAAAAATCCTATGTCTATTTTGAATCGGTTTGAACCTTTGAGATTTCACATAAATCCCGCAGAGATTTTTTATTGTTTGTGTAGTGCAAACGATCTGCACACACTGTATCATTGTCGGCATGTCTACACCTCTATCAGTGCGACACGCCGATGCTGGGCCATGATCTACTACTGTGTCATATCATCACTACTCAGTACAAACAAGAGTAGACCACTGAATCAGAGCGTGTCTCGGTCGACAAAAACACATCTAACTCAAATATATACACAGAGCGCGGCGGTACACTGTGATTGCTGAATATGCAACATGAGACGTAAAATTGCAGTTGGCCAGTGCACGCAAACTGTCTACTACAACAACCACCAAAGTCACCAAGCTCTTACAAATTAGTCATCAGTTCTATATTGATCAATCACTAAGTAGTAAAATTAACTGTGTCTTGGTGGTGTACTAGAGCCAAATAAATAAAAAACAGTGTGATGCGTTCGACAGTCAGCTAGACGTACTTTCCTTCTGCCTCGTACACTGTCGGATCGTTCTTGTACTTGCGAGCAATCTGTTCGATCGTTTTGAACTCGGCGTTCTCGTGGTTCTGGACGTACTGAATGAAACTGTCGAACAGTTCGATCATGTGGGGCAATCCGTGGATATCGGGATGGATAGTAAGGGTATATACGCCCGCACCACGCCGGTTGTAGAGATAATCAAACTGTGCCTTGTAGTACTCCTCGTAGATCATTTCGGGACTCTTGTAACCCGCATTGTACAACGGCTGTTTGATGAACATCATCGGTGGGATGTCGTCGCGGTACCAGCTGATGGGTATTTCGACGACGTCGGTCTCTTCACCGTACTCGTACGGAGTCATCCAGGTCTCCGGTTTCTGGTCGTAGTTGATTTTCTCCCAGCTGTCGCCCTTGCGCATATATCCGGGCTCAAACTGCCGCTCCATCAGGCTGCTATCGTACAAGAAATCGTGCTTCTCAACCAGTTCGGGGGTATTCTCGCTGAATTCCCACCAACTCGCGCGATGGCCGACGGGAACTTCACCAGTCAGATCTTCGATGAGGTCCTTCGACACCTCAATAATCTCGTCTTCTTGTTCGCGTGAGAGGTCGGTCGGGTTCTCGTGAGAATATCCATGAACTCCAAGCTCGTGGCCAGCGTCGGCAACTGCTTGGACTTCATCCTTGAACGTCTCGATAGAGTGGCCGGGGACATACCACGATCCCTTAATATCGTTGTCTTCGAGGACTTGGAGCATCCGTGAGATACCCTCGTTGCCCGCGCTCAGTCCACGTGAGAGGTCTGCCGGCGAGTCTTCACCACCGTAGGATCCGAGCCAGCCGGCGACACAGTCCACATCAATGCCGATTGCTACGTCTATGTCTCCCATAGTACAACTGAAATGGCACCCTCAATAGTATTAAACCTTTGTATGAAATAATTTATCTTTTTCTTTTTCTGATAACTATTCGACTGCCACTGTTCAGTAATGTTTGTTAATCTATTCTAACCGGTAGGTTAATTAACACCGGCGTATGGTTGAGTACCATGGCTGGAATTAACAGACGCCATTTCGTTAAAGGTGCTAGTGCTGCAGCAGCCGCTGGTCTCGCCGGTTGTACCGGTGGAAGTAGCGATGACGGTGAGGCTCCGCCCGTTGAATGGATTAGTCCTGCGTGGGCCGCTCGTGATCAACAAGCTGAGAAATACAATGAACTCACCGGCAACGAGGTCAACATCACAACGGCGACGATCCCGACAGTTCAACAGCGTCTCCTCGGCGGTGAAAATACTGAGATCGACGCCTACAGCGTCGAAACGTCCGGTGCTGGCGCGTTGGCCGACATTACGATCCCAACACCGACAGAGAATCTCGATAATTGGGACGAAGAAACGATCTCCGACGCGTTTACCAATCCGGGTGAGCGGTTGAGCCATCTCGGTGCGCAGACGGAGACTATCAATGATCTCCTCTGGGCCGACGACGCACAGACCGAACTCCAATTCCCACCGCACGCGTACAACTTCGACGCAATCGGGTACAACCCGAAGTTTGTCGACGAGGCGTCGCTGTGGAGCTCATTGTTCGATGAGCAGTACGAGGGGCAATCAATCATCGGCAATACAGCGGCAATCACGATCCCGCAAGCGTTGATGCACATGGTCGACAACGACATGATTGACGGCGACATCGGTGATCTCAACAACCCGTCTCAGGAGCAGTTAGACGCCGCGATTGATTTCCTTGTCGAACAAAAAGAGACTGGACAGTTCCGAACTACCTGGGGAGGCTACGGGGAGTCCGTGACACAGATGGCCAGCGAAGAGGCCGTTATCGGCGATGTCTGGCAGCCCGCAGCAATGGACATCCGACGTGACGGGACACCCTGTACCTACGCGACGATGGAAGGCGGTATTCAGGGCTACCGATACTGGTTCGGTGGGGTCGCCCCTGTTGATCCGGGTGCGAGCGAACGAGGGAACTTAGAGAATGTCTACTCGTTGTACAATGATGTTCACCTTGGCGCATGGTATCCAGGCTACGTTCAGGGATGGGGCTACTCCGTTCCTCACTACGAAAATCGGGAACTCGTTCGCGACGGGTCCGACGAGTCCGGCGAGGGGATGGGGCCAGAATACTACGACTGGGCCTACCAAGGCGAGTCGACCTACAATGCTGTAGACGAGCCAGCACTGTTCGATCCACAGGAATATGACTGGTCTGACGAAGAAGGAGATCCGTCCGCTGATGGCGGTTCCCGGGACAGCGGACCAATTGAGGAGCGGTTTGACCGTATTGGCTTCTTCCAGATCTGGCCCGACGAGGCAGACTACATGCAGGACCGCTGGGGAGACTTCCTTTCGGCCTAACAGTTCTCTAATTTCACAATTATAAAATGACCACGAACAATCAACCCGAAGATGAGGCGGGACCGACCAATATCAGTCGGGATAGATGGTCCAGACTGCGTCTAAAAGAGGCACACCTCCTCTCGCTGCCTACCGCACTCTGGTTCGGCGTGTTCCTCCTCCTTCCGTTGGCCGTGATCGGAGTGTACAGCTTCATGTCGTACTCAAATTTTAACGTGATCTTTGAGGTCACATCCGACCCTTGGATCCGAGCGTTAACCTCGGATACATCACAGTCAGTGTTCATTAGAACCCTCTCTGTAGGCGTGCTAATGACAGCTATCACGTTGGTACTGGCATACCCAATCGCCTACTATCTTCGATTCTACACGAGCGAACTCACGGGCATCGTGCTCTTGTTATTCCTCGTCATTCCGTTTTTGACGTCGGAGCTCATCAGGACACTGAGTTGGTTCCCGGTGCTCGGTCGGTCAGGAGCAATCAACTGGTTCCTGATGTCTGTCGGAGTCATTGACGAGCCGATCCGGTGGCTGATCTTCAGCCTGTTCTCGCAGGTCATCGGGTATCTGCAGAACTTCCTGGTATTCATGGCAGCGCCAATCTACATTTCGCTGTCACAGGTCGACGAGAATCTGCTTGACGCATCGAATACGCTGCGAGCCGACTCGCTCGCAACGTTCAGGAATGTGACGTGGCCTCTGAGCCTCCCAGGGGTTGCAATCGGGTGTATGTTCACGTTCGTGCTCGCTATTGGGAATCTCACGATCCCCCAATTCTTGAGTGGCGGTGACGCAACCGTCACGATGTTGATCTACCAAGCGGTTAAGCGCGGACTTCACTACCCGGACGCATCCGCGCTTTCGATTCTCCTCTTGGCCGTGATCTTCGCGTTCGTCTTCGCTCTGTTCCGCGTGGTCGACATCAGCGAGATCGCCGAAGGATAGTCCCTTGACGGCCGTCTAACTTCACGCGGTAGTTTTTATTTGTCGCTCGTTCCAGCGACCAGTATCCGGTGTTCAGCAACCACTCTACCGGTTCGGTCGTGAGCAAGGCTGAGTTCCAGATTGTGAGTCCGTGTTGTCCGCTACATTTTCGAGGCGTTTACGCCTCATCCCAGGTCGCCGTCGCCGCACTCGCGTTCTGTATTTTCGATTTGTGCGAAGCTCCCTTTAGTCCCGACTCAGTTGTCGATGGTGGTAGTGGCCAAGACGATGCAACGGTTTCGTGGAGACGTCTGACGTTGAGGGCGAGTTCTTGGGGACGATTGTCGGACGTCTATTCCCACACCGTTCCCTCTGTCCCGTGTTCATCGAGGTGATCTTGATGTTTTTCGGCGTGTTCGTCGTAAATTGAATCCCCTTCGTCAGCTGGTTCCTGTGAGACGTTCGCGTCGATTGCGTCGTCGACCCGGAGAATCGTTTCGGCGATATCTACAGCAGTGACATATCCATCTCGCCGAACCGAAAACGAGTCTAGCACTCCTTTTTGAACGGTGTTCCCTATTTTTCCCGACGGCAACAAAAGTCCAGTTTCGTATCGGTCCGCTGCGGCCGCTCGGAGATTGGATACTGTCGTCAGTGGATCCAGTCCAGCGTTCTTCGCCAGTCCGTAGGGGATGCGTTCGATAGCGTCTGCAAACGCCACCATGGCGAGTTGTTCGCGCGAGCTGTGCTCTCGCGCAGCCTGTCGAACGTCACGAGCGACACCCACGTCGACGGCCCCACCGCCCGGGACCACCCCAGGTGCGGAGCCGCGCTTGCCGGTCGCGAGTGCCACCGCTGCAGCCCCCTTACGAATCTGTCGAGCGGTCTCGGAACCTGATTCGGCTCCAGCGCCTCGGAGCAGCACGGTTACCGAGCTGGGAGCTTCGCATCCTTCGAAGACAGTACCGTAGCGGAGCCGACGACTCCCGGATCGGGTTCCGAGCGTGATGCGTGCAACGCGGCCTGCATGACCGATATCTTCGGTCGCAATATCGGTCGGGTCGCGAACCTGGTTCGCACCGGTTGCAAGGGCAACGCGGGCGAGTCTGAGTCGGTTGACACCACGAATCCCCATGATCCCCTCATCGGCGAGCGCGCGTAGGTAACGATCGTCAATACCGAGTCTCGTAACGACGACGTCGACGTCTGCGTTGACCAGGTCCCGAATCACGCGTTCCCGTCTCGACGCATACACATCTTCATATGACGCTATATCCGACGGGGAAGACACGTCGAGCGTCGCATCTGCCTGCAGTTCTGGATTTCGGAGCCCGCCGACCCGACCGTCGCTGGCATCCTTGCGTTTGTATCCGGAGAGAACGAGTACCCGTGCGTCGTCGACCGCGATTGGCATGTCTTCGTGTGCTATCTCATTACGCGGGAGGACTGTACCGTAAACGAGCCGCGAGTCGGAGATGGACCCACCGGAGACGGCTTCGACGCCGAGCGACTTCGGCGTCGGATAGCCCACCGCTTCGGCGGCATCGACGGCAAATGATGCCCACTGATCTGCGTTCCCGCCAACATTGTTGCCGGTCATGGCTGTCTGAGCGACAGTGAGTACGGCCCCGTGCTCGTCGTCAAACGATGATACGGGACGGCGGGCCGAGCGGAGTGACGATTCCGCGACAGTGAGCGCGGCCCTGAATCCGCCAGCGATCGTCGTTGGATGGAGGCCGTGTTCCATTAGCGACTCCGCCTCATCGAGCAGCGACCCACACAGCAGGACGGTTGAAATTATTCCATCCGAAATGCGGCCCCCCTCAACACCAGTCTCGCCTGGAAGTTCATCACCGACAATTCGCTTGACGACCGGGGCGATTGGATGCTCCATTGGCAGCGCGTCGAGGATCGTCCCTCCGTCACTTGTGACAACGTAATCGTCATAGGCAACGCCATCTGGGTCATTCTGCGAGGCGATTGATTTGCCAATAAATTTATCGTGAGACATCGGTCCCAGGCTCGTCGCAAGGATTCCGGCGATCCCTTGTACTCCCTCAATGTTGGCACGTGGGAACGAAATATCATCTGTGACGTCTGATGAGTCTTCTGTCGACATTATCTGACGGTAGGTATGTTGGTTCTTAACATTGTTGCTACACAAAACTGCGCCATCTACCCGTTCTCGAAATGAATCCTGGGGCAGTCCGATTCGAGATTGAATGCTGGTTTCGAATGGAGTCAGGAAGGTTGCAGAAAAACAATGATTTATATGTGATGGAGTCACACATCGGGTAATGAGTACGCAACGGCAAACTACCGATGATTCCGGACTCCGGAATTTTCTCGGTCGGCTCAGCACGAAACGTCTCGTAACTGGATACTTTGTGCTCGTATCAATATACATATACATCCCGATTATTTCCCTATTGGTATTTTCATTCAATAGTGGGGGAATCACAGCACCATTCGATTCGATCACGTTAGAGGCGTATCGACAGCTGTTCGCCAATGAATCGATGCTTGAGGCACTCTCACGATCGTTCCAGTTGGCGATCGTCGTGACGATCATCACAACATCGCTTGCGACGGCCGCAGCGCTGGCGTACCGGTACGATTTCTGGGGACAACAAGGGTTACTCTACTTGATTATCCTCGGGATCATTACGCCCGGAATCACATACGGCGTTGGGACGGTCCTGTTTTTGACCGAGCTACTGAATCTTAGCCGTGGCCTCTGGCTGGCTGTCCCAGTCCATGTGGTTTGGACACTACCCTTCGCGGTTATCGTCCTACTGGCGGGATTTCCGCCGACGCTCCGTCAGAATGAGGAAGCGGCTCGCGTGATGGGCGCAGACAAGCTCACAACGTTCCGAAAAGTTATCCTTCCACAAATTCTGCCGACTGTCCTCGGTGCGGCCGTGTTCGCTTTCACCCTCTCGTACAATGAGGTCGAGCGGGGTCTCCTCCTTGTCGGACAAGACACGACAATGCCAATCGAAGTGTTCTCTGTCGTTTCGGCGGATCGAGCTACTCCGGAACTGTTCGCCCTTGGTAGTGTGACGACGCTTCTGTCGACGGTCTTGCTCGTCATCGCAGGCTGGTTGGTGATCCGAAATGCGGCGAACTGACGGCGGACGCGAGATCGACGAACCTGCCAAACCGAACGTTACCATCCTCAGTACGGGCGGTACAATTGCGAGCACCGGCGGTGACGACGGTGCGCAACCCGAGAAAGGAGGCAAGGAACTACTCGGCAGCGCCGCCGAGGCCTACGAGTACGCGTCGATAACCGTCGAGGAGGTCGCTCAGATTCCGAGTTTCGACATGAATTTTGAGACGATGGCAACGATCACCCGCCGAGCCCAGGACGCCATCGAGAGCGGGGAGGACGGTGTCGTTGTTACCCACGGGACAGACACGATGGAAGAGTCCGCCTTCTATGCGGCCCGGACGCTCGGATCACGGGCTCTGATCACGTTCACCGGCGCGCAGCGTCGGCCGGACGAATCTAGCTCTGACGGACCCGCGAATCTTATCGGCGCAGTGCGTGCGGTCACGAGTGAACCGATTACCTCAGCTGGTGGCTCGTACATCGTTTTTAACGATCAGGTCCACGAGGCGCGCAAGGCCACAAAGTGTCACACGAGCCGGCTGGATACGTTCAAATCGCCGAACGGTGGCCCGATCGCAACGATCACGCGCGAGGGTATCCGGTTCCATCACGATCCAATGCCTGATGAATCCGGATATCAACCAGTTTCTCCAGATGTAACGGTCAGAATCGTGCCGAGCAGCGCGAGCGCCGGGCGAGGACCGATCGACGATGCGCTCGACTCCGGTGTCGACGGGTTGGTTATCGAGGGAACCGGTCTCGGGAACACGACAGCTGAGATCGGTGATGCTGTCGGAGAGGCGATTGCAGAGGGCGTCCCTGTCGTCGTCTCGTCGCGCTGCATCGCTGGCACGACGATGCCTGTATACGGAGGTAGGGGTGGGGGAGAAACACTCCGAAAACATGGCGTCGGATTCGCCGGCGAGCTCTCGACTCAAAAGGCGCGGATCGAATTAGCGCTCGCACTGGCCACGCAGGAGGATCCGATGAGCTCGTTTGACGTGATGTGAGCGGTCTGATGTGAGCAACCCATTCCCGGATAGCGACGTATATTGTCACGCGTGAGGGCCACCGTGACCTCCATTTCGTGTGTATCAGTTCTATAATCGGTCGAGGCAGAGTACCACGGGTCACCTGACCCGTGGGTGAATGCCGACCAACCCTTACCTTTACAACAATTCACGACAAGTAATTGATAATGCAAGAATCAGGACTCATCAAAACACTTTCTTTTGGACTTACCATCCAAACGGGTAGTTCTGACAACTTGCACGACGGGTGTCTCGAAGCCCGACGAGTTAGAAACGAAGTCAACCGACTCGACAAAGAAGGCTGGGACTGGAACGACATCCACGATACCGTCGTGGACAACGCCAACCACGTCAAAAACACCACGCAACTCCTCGTCCAGAAAGCACTCGGAGAGCTTGAAACGTACCACGACCACAAGCAAGAAGACTGGGGTCGCCCATTCCCGTACATCGATGAGACGTATCCGATGCGAATGAATCACAACGAAGGATACGCACTCACCGTAGACGACTCAGGAAACGTTCGCTTCAGAGTGAGCTACAAGCCGTACAACTACGTCAAAGGCGTTCTTCGCGGCAGCTCTGATCACATCGAACAAGTGAAGAACGCGCTAAACTCTAACGCGTGGCGAGTCGGAATGGCAGAACTCGTGTACAAACACAACGAGTGGCGACTCCACGTCACCATCACACACGAAGAAAGAACCGTCGCAGACCCTGACGATGCTGACACGGTCGTTGGCGTGGACATCAACGAAGATTGTGTCGCCCTCGCCGCTATGTGCCGGGAAACAGGTGATGTACTGGATTCAGTCGTCATCGAGTACCCCGACATCAAGCGAGTGAGACACGAGTTCTTCACGAAGCGTAAACGGATGCAGACAGTCGGGCAGACCGCGTTCGAGACCGTTGTTCGCACGGAAGAACGAGACTTCGTTCACGACCAACTCCACAAAGTATCGCGTGACATGACGCGGTGGGTTTCGCAATTCAACGACCCGGTTATCGTCTTTGAAGACCTCAAAGACATGCGAGACTCCATCGATTACGGCACGCGAATGAACCG